>Ga0075423_10004748_pt1 | contig 12636 bp, 20 predicted proteins | sample SoiMethybrSBSTD2_FD_80114 | JGI IMG/M metagenome (GOLD analysis project Ga0075423, IMG submission 80114) | Bulk soil microbial communities from a Populus tree surrounding site in Tennessee, USA - Soil MetaG P. TD hybrid SBSTD2 | ecosystem: Environmental > Terrestrial > Soil > Tree plantation...
AGGGTTGCTCTCATTTGGGATTGAGTTGTGGCCCTTTAGGAACGTCAAGAAGGCTGCTAAGTTGGCATATGAATATGCTGACGCGATGATTGATGCATCGATTGGCACAAAGCCTTTGCAGGCTCCTAAGAACGTTGAGACGAAGATTCGTCCATAATATGGTTTGGTTTTATATTTATCCTGAATGTACTCATATGTTAACGGATACAAGTAAAAAGTATCCTGATGTCATTAAGAGATTTGAAGTTAAAATACTATTGTATAGTGGGTGCAGAGGTGGATGTAGAAAATGATTTACTACGTGAGTCTCGATAACCCCAACCCCAGCGGTGGAGTGCGGACCCAATATCGACATGTGGAGATTCTAAACGATCATGGGTATCCAGCGTCAATGTTGCACCAAAAGCCGGGATTTACAGCGGCAACATGGTTCACTTCCAGGGCTCCCGTCCGATCGGCGCCTGAAGTTGAGATTGGCCCAGGTGACGTGCTCGTGTGGCCGGAAATACTTCGGACCAGCATTCACCACTTGGGGGGAATCAAACAGATCATCTTTAATCAAAACATACACTACACCTTCCGGGGCTCATATGCTCCCGGTCTACCAGTCATTTCCACCAATCCTCGATACGACTACGCCCATGGTGCCGTAGCCACAATGGTGTTAACCGAGTATGAGCGAGACCAGCTTCGTCTTTTTGTGCCTGGGCATCGGGTTGCTGTGGTTGAGCATGGTATCGATCCTGGGGTATTTGGTTATGACGGGCGATCGAAGAAGAAGCAAATCGCTTTTATGCCCCGGAAGCACCAAGACGAAGCCGAGAATGTTTTCGGATGGTTGGCAACCACAGGAGCCCTCAAGGGGTGGGATGTTGTGGCGATTGACCAAGCCACCGAAGCACAAACTGCCGAGATATTGAAAGACTCAGCGATCTTCTTTGCGTTTGGATATCCTGAAGGGGGTACACTACCTCCATTTGAGGCCATGGCATGCGGGGCGATAACCCTTGGTTATGGTGGTTTTGCAAGCGACAGATTAATGGAAGAGTGTGGTGGGATTTGTGTGTCAAGCGGAAATACGATGGCGTTCGCCCAAAAGGCCCGATATTGGCTGGAAAATTACCCATACCTCCCCGGGGAGATCGAGAAGAAGCTCTCCGAGAAGACTCTAAATAGGTTCCCTATGGAGCGAGAGGCGCAACGGTTGACTGAGTTTATGAAGGAGATTATGAGTGCTTAGATACTTGGTTGGATTGAGTCTTCTATTGGTGGCGTGTGGGGGGCCTCTCCAGGGAGCAACCCCTCCCCCACCAACCCCGCCCGCTTCCACAGGTCTCTACTCTTGCCCCACTTGCACCAAGGTCCACACATGGTCAGTGGACGCCAATCATCGAATGGTGTGGGATGGGCAACCGTACATCCCTGTGGGGACATTTTGGTCCAATCGCCAATTTGCCCCCGCAACGATCACTAACTTCAACTTTTGGATTGACGAGCTTCCTTCCTTTCCCAACTTAGACAAGATCACGAACGAGATGGTGGCAGCTAAACAGACCTACACACTCGTGATCGGGTATCCCCCTGCTCCACGTGACGCCAATTGGATCTTTGATCCCACAAAGGTCTCAACCATGTTGACCCAGTGGCGGAAATACGCCCCTTATGTACGGAAAGAGGGGCTCCGCGCGGTATTCCTATTTAATGAGATCAACTGGGAGTGGTCATGGTCCCCCGCGCATAGTGCCGATCAATATGGGCAAAAGTTAGGATCACTTGCGAGCGAGGTGAGGGAGATTTTTGGGGTGCCCGTCTTGTACAAGAGTGCGGGTACTGGGGGAGGGTTCCAACATGTGTTTGTTGGGGCGACCTATGCGAATGGGTTGGGGTTGGATTTGTTCCCCCAAACCTGTTCAACCGTGTCGCTTCCTACGTCAGTGAGACCTCTTGGGCTTAAGTGGATGGCTGAATTCGGGAAACACTCAGGTGCACAAGAAGGTTCAGGTATTTCACCCTTTGTCCCCTTCGCGTCAAAGGTTGAGCTTCAGTGCCACATTGACCAATATCTCAATGCGGGGTTTACTGGGTTCTTCCGTGCGGTGATGAATGGGACGGATGCTCAGAAGAGGCAAGACCTTCAGTGGTTAGGAGAACTAAAGGCGTATATTCAACAGAAGGTTGGGGGAGGTACGGTGAATCCATGTCCGTAAGGAAGATTGGAGTCGTCGTCCCATCGAATCGACCTGAGCAGCTAGCCACGTTCAAAGAGAACTGGAAGAAGTGTTTAGAGGAATCAGAAGCGAGGCTATACGTCGTTGAGGACAATGAAGAGACTTGGAGAGATATTCGGGGAGACCTTGGTCACAATAGCTGGATTATTCCGGTTAGGACTGACTGTATTCGCAGCTATGGTTATCTTCAAGCTTTTAGAGATGGGATGGACTATATTGTCACGTTGGATGACGATGTAAAGCCCCAAGGGGACAACCCCATATTGGAGCATGTCAAATGGTTAGATACCTATGTGGAACCCGATAACTGGGTCCGAACCCTTAAAGAGGGCCCACCAACTCGTGGCTTGCCCCTTTTGCGGAGAGTGGTTCTATCACATGGTCTCTGGGATGGAGTACCAGACGTATCCGCCCAGGTGCAAATCAGCGGATATGAGCCATACGTTTATAGTAACGTTCGAAATAACCAAATTATCCCGAAGGGTAAATTCTACCCCATGAGTGGGATGAATTTAGCATGGGTGTCTCCTCTCACTCGGTTTATGTACTTTGGGTTACAGGGATATGATATCCGTGATCCCTCTCAGGAGTGGGGACTCCATCGATCGGGGGACATTCTAGCAGGGGTCATGTCGAAGATTATAATTGACTCCGGCTTTCTATATGCGGTACATTCTGGAAGTCCCTTTGTGTGGCACGATCGAGCCTCAGACCCTATTAAGAATTTGGAGCTAGAGGCGAAGGGAGAGCGTGCCCCGTTTATCTATGCTGAATCCTTAAAGGGGTCTGCTTCGTATCTTATGATGGCTGAAAGACTCTTCCACATGGATTATCCATCAAAGCGATATTGTCGTTCTCTTGGGCAGGCGATGAGGGTGTGGTGGGAGATAACGAGGAAGGGATGAAATATAGATTCTGTGTTTGGGCCGATTGTATTAGCGCTTACTCTATTGGGGGAGACCGATTTGACCTCTGTAACTACCTCGGTGTGTATACCGGTCTTAGGAACGCTCCATCTCGCCGACCTTTATCGCAATCCCAAAATGACCATCCCAACAGTGAGGGATTGGCAGAAGGTGAGGGAGTTTCTTGATGGCAAATGGCCCCTCCCCCAACCTGAGTATCGGACAGAAGTTATTGCTGGTGCCTGTGAAGATTGGTTTCGTGGCGCTCATGGTGCCCCTTTTGTTGCTATTGACACTGAGTATAACCCTGACAACGGTTTCCTACTACTCATCGGCCTTGGTTATCCTGGTGCACGATATGTTAGTCAGTTCGATCATAAGAATGCGGACTGGAGAGAACGGCGAGCATTTGGGGAACTACTCAAAGAACTAATTATTACAAAGCCTGTAATATTCCAAAACGCAATAGCTGATATCCCAGTCATTGAACAAGCTTATGGGATTACACATAGAGACTATTGTAGAATCGAAGATACAATGTTGGGCCACGCAGTTCTATGGAGCGATTGGCCCCACACATTAGAGTTCTTAGCTTCCATTTATGGAAAGCATAATAAGATGAAGCACCTATCCACCACTGATCCTAACTTATATAACGTGGGTGACGTGGTGGATACTATCTCAGCATGGGAAGGAATTTCAGGTGAGTTCAAAGGTGATCCCCTTTCGTACAAAATCTACCGTGACCAATCCATCAACCTCATCCCTATCATCCTCAAAGCCCAATCCAAAGGACTACGTGTTAACCGAGCCCGAGTGGATTCAGCATTGCAAGAACTGTCAGACACCAAAAAGTGGGCTCAATCTATCGCCCAACTCTACGCAGGCTACCCTATTAACATCGGGTCTGACGATCAACTCAAATTCTATCTCTATGAAGAAGAGTGTCTTCCCCCTCAATTTCTACCGCGATCCAAAAAGTGGACAGTGGATGGTGACGCTATCGCCGCACTTAGAGCGTTGGTGGGGCCAGCCTTTGATCCAGACGAAGAAGCTAAAGAAGGCCTCTCAATTCAGTCAGCATGTGATCGATTGGAGGCAGGCGCTCACCCCATCTTAGAGGCTAGAGTCGTGTATGCGGCTGCTCAACAGTCGTTGAGTCATTATGTGCTACCAATGTGTTACCTGGAGGGGGGTCTCAAACGTATAAAGGATGAGATTCATCCCCACTTCCTGTGCCATGCTCAGGCTTCAGGACGGTGGAGCACGGTGGATCCCCCCATGGCTCAGATCCCTAAAACCCTTCAGGATTTAGTGATCCCCCATGAAGGGGAGAGGTGGATAGACTTCGATTGGGATCAAATTGAACTGCGATTGTTAGGAGCCTTAAGTCAAGATGAAATCTACCAAGAAGCGTTCCAAAAAGGATGGGACATTCACACGCTTAACTGTTGCGATGTATTCGGATGGGAGTATCCTTCTGACAAGAGAAAACCTCATGACGCACCAAGTGACGCTGCTTGGAGGAATAAAGTTAAGTGGGCAGGCAAGGACGACCCTAGGCGGCGCTTTGCGAAAGTCTTCATCTTCAGGTTGAATTATGGGGGCGAAGCTAAGACCGCGACTGACATTCCTGGTACAAAGCAACTCGGGCTTAAAGCAGGTGATTTGGTCATTGGTTCGAGGAAGTATCTTGGTAAACATCCTAGAATTCGACAATATTGGGACTCTATTACGCGTGAAGGAATTGCGAAACGAGAGATTAGGACGTTTCGAGGACGCCGTAGACGACTACTCACCGACTCCAAAAGTGCCATGAAGAGACTTATTTACAATCATCCCATGCAAGGAGGGGTCTCAGATATATTCAATATTACTCTAATTCGTATTGCGAATGCTTTACCGAATGCTGTCTTTAAGTATGGAGTACACGATAGTCAGAAATGGGGAGTCCCCGAACATGAATATGATCGGTCTCTTGAAGTAGTGAAAGAGATTGTGAATACTCCATGGAATATCAACGGGACAGATGTTGTACTCCCTGCTACATTTAAGGGATAAAACCTTGAACATCGATGCCCAAGAATACTTAGATTTGATTGAAGCCACCCATCGTCTCGCTTTTGTGGATATTGAGGCGAGTGGGTTGAGGGGGGACTACAACTCGGTCCTTTGTGTGTCTATTAAACCTTATGGGAAAGCCCCATATACAATGTTTGTCAAGCAGGCGGGGAACGACCAAAAGGTGGTTAGAGAGGCTAAGAAGGAGCTTGAGTCATATAGTGCATGGTGTGGGTACTTCTCAAAGGGGTTCGACCTCCCCATGCTCAATACGCGTCTCTTGAAGTGGGGCCAAACCCCTATCGTCAAGAAGCCCCATCTCGACCTCTATTGGATCTTGAAGTCCAACATCTTGACGGCCCGTCGCTCTCAGGGACACTTGCTTTCATGGCTGGAGACTCCAGAAGAGAAGATGACGGTCTCAGCGGAGACATGGAATCGCATTCTTGCCAATACTAAGGCTGAGATGCCCCTCATGGTGCAGAGGTGCGAGTCAGACGTAAAAGGACTAGAAGCATTGTATAATCGTACCAAGCATCTAATTGTTGAAGTGAAGAGATGACTTTTAATATATATGCGTGTGGTCATGTTTTAGTGGACCCAATTAAAGGATTACAGACATTTAAAAAAGTATTTTGGTATGATATGTGGGAATGTAGGAGTTGCCGATATGAAGACCCGGGGCGTTAGCTTTAGTGTCTACACGTGTGGACATATTGTCTCAGGTCCAAGAAATGACAATAATTGGGTAATGTATTGGTATTATACATTCAAGTGTAGTGGGGATGGATATAGATGCCTAAAGGCCGAACCAATCAAGTCCTAACCTTCGTGATCCCTCCTGAGATGTTAGAGGCAGAGTTGTTCAAGAATCTCCAGGCTCAGGGGCACTCCTTGGTGGCGATGCCAAAGGAGTGTATCAATGCTGATGTTGTGTTTGGGGTCAATTGTCACATGTTGACGAATGAGATGATGAATCAAAAGGGGATTATCAACGTGGCCCTCAAGGCAGCGAGGAAGAGGAAGAGGGATAAGAAGAGTGACTCTACCTGAGATTATCCTTAATACAATTATGTTTTTGATTGGAGCTAGAATTGGATGGAAACTAGCTACTTGGTTTTTGGAGAAGGATAATGAAGATTCAGTTGGATAGACGCTATCCCATCGCGATGGATATTGGGACACAACTCGATGACTCCAAGTGCGATTATGTGTTTTTCTATGATGATGGCGGGGTGTTTCGAGCGTTTGCTTGTGATGAGGTAACTACGAACGAATTCATTGTGACTGCGACTCAGAGAGATGGGCGCATCGTGGTCACCCTTCCTGCTGATACCATTTGGAGAATGGTCAATAAGTCGGTGCTAGAGTTTGTGACCGGGGCAGAGATGGAAGAGTCCGAGTTGACCAACTACAAGGCCAAGCGGGATTTGACGAAGAAGCTGGTGAAGGATCTTGGGCTCAAGAAGAAGAAGGGTGACCCCAAGGATGAAGATGAAGATGAGACTGAGCCGTGGGCCCAAGTGCCTGTAAGGACGGGAGTATATGCCTAACCCAGTTGGTACAGTCTATATTCCAAGGAAGATCAGTCTACCTGGACCATTTGTGGTCACGGTCAATCAAATTCGCCCCATGAAGATGAAGGAGAAGCATGGGGAGTATCATGATGCGGTGTGGGATATTGACACGATGACGGTCGATATCAATAAGAAGTTGGATCAAAAGAGGAAGTGGTACGTGTTTGCCCACGAATACGCCCACGTTCTCAATGATTGGATTCACTGGCTCCAAAACAAAGAGATCGCCGTTGCTTGATCTATTTTGTGCCTTCTATTTCTTTGAGATCCATCCTCAGTTATCACAAAATTGTTATGATATGTGTAACTCAGCTTACTTAGATATGTGGAGGAAACTTCTATGCAACTAAAGCTCCCAAAGGTGCCGGATAACTGGGAGAAGGATTCTCGAAATCTTCCTATTGTCCAAGTTGAGTGGACTGATGCATGTACTCAGATTGGGTGGAAATCTTGGTACGAGTTGGAGACAGCCGAGCTTGCGGTGACTCGGACGATTGGTTATCTGCTCCCGTCAACTAAGGATATCATCAAGATCGCTCCAACCATTAGCTCGAATGGGGAGTTTGCTGATACCTGGATGATCCCTAAAGGGTGGGTGATTCACGTGAAGGTGCTCAAGTGAAGCTCCAGATTGACGTGGATGGGGTACTAGCAGACTTTCCTCTAGGTGCCTCTAAGTTGGGTCAGTTCTTGGATGCCGCTGTTGATATCGTGGACGTGCATGGGATTGGCACTTGGCAATTCATGGAAGAGTGGGGCCACAAGGTCAAGACTGAGGTGTGGACCCAAATTAAGACGTTGCCTCTCTTCTTTTATGGGCTCTCTTCCTTGCTCACGAGGGAGGAATGGGTGGGGCTCAGGAACATCATCATGGAGAGAAGTAACGAGGTTTATTTTGTGACGTCTCGACCGGGAAAGACGGCGAAGTGGCAAACTGAGGCGTGGTTATATGATCGTCTGGAGGTGAGTCCCACGGTGATTATTGCCTCTGATAAAGGTGGGTTTGCTCGGTTGGTGAAACCCGACTGGTCCATCGAGGATAATGCGGTCAATGCGTTCGAGATTGGACAAGTCATTGGACCCAATCGTTCGTGTATCATTGATCGGTTGTATAATCGTGACCTTCATCCAATGAGTGCTACAAGAGTGAAAACGTTCAAAGAGTTCTTGGAGAAGATTCAATGAGTTTTTGGATTTGTGGGTGTGGACATATAGACACTTATCGGGCTCTAGAAAAGTTTCGGGTAGACACTTTTCCAAAGTGTGACCGTTGCACAGGGATCAAGAAATGGCAAATTTGAGAACATTCGAGTCTGGGGCAACTCGTTCCCCCATTGATGGAAAGTTGAGTTATGAAGGATTTCTCAGTCCACCGGTTATCAAACGATATGCTGAATATATGCATCTCCACCGTCACCAATCAGATGGTCAAGTGCGAAGTGCGGACAATTGGCAAAAGGGCATGCCGTTGGAATCATACATGGATTCTGGGTGGCGGCATTTCATGGACTGGTGGCTTCATCACCGCGAGTACTCTTCATTATCTAGCGAATCTCTTGAAGAAGCACTCTGCGCCCTGATGTTCAACACCATGGGTTATCTACATGAAGTTTTGAAAGAGAAGAATGGAAAAGAAAGTCATCTATCTGATCGGGTCGTTGAGAAACTTACAGATCCCCAAGATAGCTTCAACCCTAAGAGAATCTACAAGTTTTGAAGTCTTCGATGATTGGTATGCGGCTGGCCCAGAAGCTGATGACTGCTGGCAAAAGTACGAAGAAGAAAAAGGCGTTTCCTATAGGGACGCTCTTTCATCCTGGGCTGCCCAACACGTATACACATTTGATTTGGCTCACCTTCAACGGAGTCACGTGGGAGTCTTGGTTCTACCGGCGGGAAAATCAGGACACTTGGAGTTTGGATACCTCATTGGGCAGGGGAAAAAAGGCTACGTACTTTTTGATCGGACCCCAGATCGTTGGGACGTGATGTACAATTTTGCTACAGATGTATTCTTTAACTTAGATGATCTAGTTCTTGAACTTCAAAAGTAGACAAAAAAAAGCCCCCAAGTTAGGTACGATTGTACCCAATCTGGGGGCTTTCGTCTATCCTGGAACTAAGGTTATTCCCCGAACCCTCTCATGCTAGAGCGTCCCGTAGAGAATCGGTTCCCTTGCAACCGTTCAACCGCTGACTCAATCCTCTCCAGTCTACGGATGATTTCCCGATATTCCACAGTCCCTTTTATCTTCTCTTGGGCGAGATCAACCTCTAACTGGTTAAGACGGGATTCTCCTGCAAGGGAGCGACGATCCATCCCACTCCAGATGTACCCACCAAGCGAAATAATGAGGGCCAAAAATACCGTCCCCATCCACTTCCAACCGGGCCCACCATTCTTACCATTTTCCATTAGATCGAGGGCTTATTATGGGGGATATCACAAGGCGACTCGTACCTCAATCGAAGTTCGTCCAAAGAGACAAGCTCCTTGTCCTTGTAAATATACACCTGTCTAGTTTTGAATATGAGAGCCGCAACGAGGTGACCATCCGAAGCAAAGGTTCGAATGGCCGCCTCTGGGTCGTTGGGATCAACGTCGTAGGTAGTGACTTCCAAGAGTGAACCATCGGGGCATTGGGCGAACCCGTGGTTCAGCACAGGAAGGTTGCTAAACTCTGGTGGAGTTGCTGAAACTGCTGCTAAGAGCCCCAAACCCAGCAATACATTTGTGAACATGTTGATCCCTTTAAATAGGAGTTTACTTCATCGCCATCCGTAGAGTAATCGCGGCGCCTCCCCCAAGGATGCCCTTGATGAGATCAGCGGTCGCTTGATCGATATACCCTAGAGACTGGGCAACCGTGGCAACGATGTAGAGAAACCCGATAATGTACGTTCGATATCCTGACAACATTTACTTTCCCTTTCGCTTCTTAGACAACTTGAGTAGAGGGCTAGGTAGGAGTGATAGACCCGCCCCAAGTACCCCCAACGCAACAGGGGTCGCTACAGGGTGGGCGGTGACTGCCTTGGGAGTCCCCAACCATGCTGTCACCAACCCTGTCACCAGAGAGATGGCAGCGGGAATATACGGAGCAAGGAGAGCGATCAGTTGACCTAACGCAATCATCTTAGCCCCCTGGTGCAGTCGTAGTCGTGGTCACAGTCGAGTCATGGCGATCCGTAGTCCCAGCACCGCCACCTGTACCACCACCGCTGTTGTTGTTACCGTTGGCGCAATTGGCACTAAAGGTGGAACTCGTGATGCTCCCACTGTTAATGACGCCACCGCAATCTGCCTCATCCTTGGCGCACCCATAGAACATGATGAGTGTCGCGATGGTGAGTCCTAGAACCTTAATGTATCCCATAAAGCCAAATAAGCTCCTGTTGATGTGAGGTTGATACATCTACATGTACAAAGGTTGTTCCAATACCTATTCTATGGAACAATCCAATAGCATTGGATAGAAGATTGTACCGATCTCTAGAAGAGGTGCAGAATAGGTCTGCCGCCTGTCCATCTAGGTGGGCTGAATCAGGAGCACCCCCCACTTGGGTGTTATACGGTTCGCATCGCCATCCAGATGTGATATAGATGGCCTTCCCATACTTGGACCTTAATCCCTCTAGACGATTCAATAGAACCGGGTCTACGGGCCGTACAGGGCATTTTCCACATTTACACTGAAACTCTTCTAACTTGAAGTAGCTCATCTCACCGGCTGATAGGACTGGGGCCAAAAGGGCTTCCAACCCCAGAGAAGGGACTCCCACGAGGGTGGGGTGGCGTTGGTCAAACTCATGGATTGGGGGAGAATCGCATTAGTAATATGACCAATGGCAGGAACGTTTTGGGCCGCATATTTAGCCGCGTTATACAAGGGGGGTAGAGCGGCTGCCCCTACAGGGCCAAATAGGGGGCTACTATTGACCATATATTGGCTAAAAAGAGCGTGTTCAGCGTTCCTAGTGGGAAGACTCGTGGCACCGCCTGTCCAGCGGTCAGCCGCAGCATTCTGGAAGGCTTGTCCAACGTTGCCCCCACCCGAACCCATGTAATAATTATACATCTGCGCAGAAGGATTGCCAGCCTGTTGGTTAGTGTAGTCCAGAGGGGCTGTATAGGCGTTACTATAAGACGGGGTATAGGAATAGGTGGATGCCGGAGGTGGAGAAGGAACAGAGATGCTAGAGGGGTCCCAAGTTGAGCCCGACCCACTCGACCCTCCATAGTTGGTCCCACTCCACATGGAGGGGTCATTCATCCAGCTAGAATCATAGATACTTGGGTCGTAATATGAGCTAGAAGAAGATGAGGATGAAGGATCGTAGTAAGAGTTAAGACTAGGATCGTTCCACATTTAATAAGCTCCACTCCACCATGACCCACTTGGATCAAACCCATAAGTAGGGGCAGGAGTAGGATAGTAAGTATTCATGCCACTAAACGTGCCATCTGGAACATAATTAAAAGAGGGGGTTGAGGGAGAACTCGGAAAAGAAATGGTTGGGTCATAGTTGTAGTTCTGTTGCCAAGAACTTCCTGAAGGAGTAGTAGAACCATAATTCTGTTGCCAAGAAGGTGTAGGAGGAGGATTTAAACTTGGATCAGAATAAGGAATATTATCCATCCAAGTACTCCAATCCCCCATACTTGAATCCCCAGGCTGCCAATTGACCCCAGGAATTTGTTGTTTGTACATTTGAGGATTAGAAAGTTGATTGAAAAAGGGTTGTGCGTGAGGTGGAATCGCAGGAAAACTATTTAACGGAGGAAGATTAAGGTGTAGATTCGGCATACCTATATGTGATGGGGTTAGAGCCCAAGGAGGATAATAAGGTGCCGGGAGATACTGGTCTACAAAAGGATTATAAGGGTCTTGGCTGGTTGGGTTAGGTAAAGATTTCGCGCCGAAACCTCCCCCAAAAGTACTGATTTTGGCCATATATTATCCCTTGATAGGTCCTTTACTCGCACCCTTACGTAGATTCTTCCTCTTATTCACTGTCGCATAGAATACAGATTCGCCCTCTGAACCATATCGTCTCTTCATTTCTGCCATAACTTTTCGACCCTTACCCTTAAAGTACTTATCGAGGGGCATTTAGAGACTCCATAAGATTTGTTGGGATTGATACACCCAAATCAGACGCAAGCCCGACTGCATAAGGATTAAGCGACTTGAGACCCACTCCGTAAAGACTCGCAGCGGGCAAACCAACTAGTCCTGTCGCTGCAATTCCTCCTGCGAGTAGAGGGTGCCCCAACGTTCCATATAAACCCGCCCCCAATGCAGGGCCGCCAACCATTCCACCAATTCTAGGAATATTGATATTTGTGATCGCTTCCCTTGCTTGTTGTTCAAGGTTATCTTGAAGAATCTTTTGAGCAGCGATATCCCCTTGTTTTGCCGCGATACGAATAGCATCCCAATATGCATTGTACATTGCATCGGGGATACCCGTCTTTTGAAGGTTCGGAGAATCCATCCAACTCCCGATTGTCCCACGAATCGAGTCTGCCGAACGAGGAGTTACATCCATTCCAGTCGGATACCCTGGAGTTTTAGCTTGAATCTTGTTCTCAAGGTCTAAAAGTTGTGTCAACATTTGAGCTTTAGGTGTACCGGGCCCCGCTGCAGAAGACTTTAATTGATTTTCCGTACCCCGGTTCAACACAGCTTCCATGGAAATTGTGGGGTTATTTAAAGCAGAAGACAAAGCCTCATTCTTAAGATTCGGAGACATACCCACCAGGCGCCCAAGAGTCTTTCTCAAAACACTTTCTGCGAGAAGTTTTCCCCCCGATAAAGCGGGGCCTCCCAAACCTTGTCCTGCCACAGCTTCAGCAGTTCC
>Ga0075423_10004749_pt1 | contig 12636 bp, 13 predicted proteins | sample SoiMethybrSBSTD2_FD_80114 | JGI IMG/M metagenome (GOLD analysis project Ga0075423, IMG submission 80114) | Bulk soil microbial communities from a Populus tree surrounding site in Tennessee, USA - Soil MetaG P. TD hybrid SBSTD2 | ecosystem: Environmental > Terrestrial > Soil > Tree plantation...
AAAATTCCTAACCGGAAACTCTAGAGGATTGATTGATTGATGAAAAGTGATTATGATGGAAACCTACCTTCATTTTGGAAGTGCCATTATTATTCTTCGTTCTTTCTGCCGTAGTTATAACATATCTTATCATAAAATTGAAAGATATTAAACTAAAAAATTAGCGCTAACACTTTACATTTCTATATTAATACACGCCTTTTACTACATAACTGGATTGTTTGGGTTTATTTATTAGCAGGTGGAGTGCTTGAACCGCTTTTTACTATAGTAGTAATATTATTTGGAATCATTTATTCTGGTATGATCGGCGGTGATAAACCAGAAATAGTGTAAAAAACATGGCAGTAGTAGCGATAATGGTTTTTACTCCTCGTTTTAATGAACAGTGTTACAATAATTTTACTTTTGATGGCATTATGGATACTATTATAATAGGAAGCGCTGTTGGGTGTATAAGAATAGCAGAACTTGCTTCAAAGAACGCTGCACTTTTAACTATGGTAGATCGTCAGAAGCATCTTTAATTTATTGAATTAAATCTACAAGGATGATAAGTGTCCACTCTATGTATTTCTGGTCTTGTCAATAGAAACATTAGCATACCATTAGATTCTTATTACATCTTTGAACCTTGCTGTCTTATCAGCCTTCTCTTTCTCAATTCACTATTATTTCTTGTAAAATTTATAAATTCTTGCAACTTTTTTAATGTCTGTGGATGAAGATGATGTTCGATACCTTCAGCATCAGCGTTTGCGATATCCTCATCCACGCCAATTATTTTGAAGAATTCAGCTATCAAAGAGTGTTTTTCACGTACATTCTCTGCAATATCTCTCCCCTCTTGTGTTAAATTGATTCCTCGATATTTTTCATAAATTAGATATTTGCTTTCATCTAATCGTTTAAGCATTTTAGTTACGCTTGGGGAACTTACGTTAAGGTATTCGGAAATATCTGTTTGGGTAGCATAACCTTTCTGTTTAATCAATTCATAAATTACTTCCAAATAATCTTCCATTCTATCCGTAAACTGTTCTTCTACCTCTTTTTCATTTTTCACATTGTTGTGAGCATCACGGATTAATCTGAGGTTATTCCCGCTGTCTTTATTATTGCCTAGACTTGATCTAACTTTCAAATTCCCCAACTAATAATAACAATTGATACTGACACATTTACTTTTCTATCCTTACAATGTGGCTTCTTGACCAGTTGTGATGTTAGTCTAGGCTAACTTTTATATAATGTGCTAGCTTTATTAGATGTGTATACATGTTTGCTCAGAGGTATCTTTTAGCTGGGAAACATTCTCTTCTAAAGCTTTTCCTTTACACAGGCCCTGCACTTATGGTAAGCGTAGCATATATGGATCCTGGTAATTATGGTACTGATATTGCGGGTGGAGCATCCCTTAATTATAGTCTTCTTTGGGTAGTATGGCTTTCAAGTGCGATGGCCATGATGCTTCAATATTTGTCAGGAAAGATAGGAATCGCAACAGGAAAGTCATTACCGGAGATAATCCGTGATAAATTCAAAAAGAAGAAAATATTTGTTTTGCCATACTGGTTAGCTGCAGAAACAGCTACTGCTGCTACTGACTTGGCAGAGTATCTAGGAACTGTTATTGCACTTACACTTCTATTTGGAATACCAATGATTTATGCCGCCATCTTTGGAGCATTAGATGTAATTATTATACTTGCTTTTACAACACGCAGATTCCATATCCTTGAGCGAATGTTTATTCTCTTTGTATCAGTAATCAGTTTTGGATATCTATATGAAGTATTTATCACAAAACCAGATCCGTCGGCAATATTATACCATTCAGTTGTTCCAATATTCGCAAACTCTAATGCATTACTCATATCGGTTGGTATTATTGGAGCTACTGTAATGCCACATGCTCTTTTTCTACATTCCTGGCTTACAAAAAATAAACTTAAGGAGAAAACTATTCAAGAGAAAAGGACCTTACGGAAGCTACACCTTACAGAAAATGTCATCGTTCTTGCTATTGCTGGTATGGTCAACGCAGCTATAATGATTATGGCTGCTGCTGCATTCAATCCACACTATTCCAATGTAGCTTCAATATCTGATGCTTACAAAACCTTAATTCCACTATTTGGAGCTGGCGCGGGAATAGCTTTTGTTATTACATTGCTTTCATCTGGCATTTCCTCTTCAGTTGTAGGTACTTTAGCTGGCCAAGCTGTGATGGAAGGATTGCTCGGTATGAAAGTTAACATCTGGTTAAGACGTCTTGTGACACGGTTTGTCAACGTAATTCCTACTACTATAGCAATATTGCTTGGATTAGATCCCCTGAACATATTAGTCTACAGCCAGGTGATACTTAGTTTAATGATACCTTTACCTATGATTCCTATAGTAGTACTGAGTAGGAATAAAGAATTGATGGGTGAATTAGTAAATAGGAATATTACAACAATAATCGCATTTGTTTTTGTTGGAATAATATTGGTATTTAATTCTTATTTGATAGTCTCTACCATCCATTAGGTAAACGAGTGTTCTATCTATATTCCGCATGACATTTAGGAACTTGCAGTGTATAGTAAGGAAGAAGATGATGGTTGGCTTAGTATGTGGTCTGTCCGTTAGCCTCTCATTATAAGCGGATAAGCTTGAATCTAGAATATACCCGGCAAGGACACAAGCCTGTCTCATCACTCACTCAAAACGAAGCAACTAATAGCTTGCCGAGTATATAGCCGCTTATCTCATAGAACCCGGAAAGAAGATACTGACGTCAGTGCCTGGCAGAGGAACTCTCTTAATTACTTCAAAATTCACTTTTTTGTTCAACTCTTCAAATAAAGATATGTATTGGGGGTGCCCAACGTATTCGAGATGAAAAATTTTTTCTTCGTAGTAGTTCACTAGCCGAGATTCTTCCGCCATCATCGTTAAGCTGGTTCCGTATATACCATGAATGACTCTGAAAGCTCCTGTCTCTTTGGTAATTTATGGTTCTGTATGTTTGTGGCTATTATATGTGCATCTTCCACTGTAGTTTTTTTCTAGGGATGGCTTTACTTTTACTGTAAAAGTAACATGCAATTCGCCATCGTGTCCACTATTCCGATGTCACTGCTGCTAAATGATCGTATTAAAAGTCTCTACTGACGACGAATGAATCGATATTCATATGTAGTATTCTAGTATCTTTTCAATTGCATCTTTATCCTCGTTAGCTGCGTATTCCTGATACCTGGTAAAGTCACGTGGAGTAATTATGCTGACAGGTTTGTTTGCATTATCTTTATCATCAACAACAAGCAAATGCCTTACATTGTTTTGTAACATCATATCAGCTGCAATTGATGGTGACGAAGTTGCATTAATAGTAATAAGAGGAAAAGACATTATCTCTTTATTTGTCACTGTGCTGGTGTGTACATCGTTTATGCAGACCTTCCTGGCTAAATCACGCTCAGTAACTAGACCTTGTGGTTTACCATTAGTATCAACTACTAACAATGAACTCACATCCTTATCTTTCATTTTCTTCGCTGCTTCTTGAACAGAAGCCATCTCTTCAATGGTTTCTAGTTTTTTTCTCATTATGTCGCTGATAGCTAAGGTCATGAGAATATACAATTCACGTCGCTTTTAAATATAACGACTAGTCAATTGAATTCAAATTAATCAGCTGGTATTGAGAAGATGTCCATTGACATACCATGACACTAGCTTTCGACAGATATTTGAGCATCTAAAACCAACAAGACCTAAAAAACAGCAACACAAGATAAGGTAACATCAAACAAAGTATATTTTGGATATCTGGAATTGACCTATCAAAGCATTTCTGGAGTTCCTATCATTTCTTGTTCTCCCATATCTCTGCAGATAAATGGCATCTGTTGAACTAGGCTAGTAGGACCACTTGTTCTGGATTGTAAAAACAAACTGATGTTCTGAAAGAGCAGCTAATATTGCGATTTGTTTGTTATCAGCTGGGATATAGTATGTTACTGGGTTAAAGAGACTTCGATATACACATCGTCAGGTATCTTTAATCTCATTAACTGCCTTATGGCCCTATCGTCAGCACCCAGATCTATAACTCGTCTGTGAATTCGAAGTTCATATTTGTCCCATGTGTTTGTCCCCTGTCCACATGGTGACTTCCTTGTAACAACGTTCATCCTTTTGGTTGGAAGAGGATGAGGACCCTTAAGTTTAATACCATTCTTCTCCCCAATTCCTTTAATCTCTGAACATACGCCTTCCAGGGTCAAAAGGTTGGTACTTGTAAGCTTTATTCGTGCTTCTTGTGGCATTTTTTTATTCACTTATTTCTTGCTTGGATCGTATTTCTCTGTAATTGTCTTGACTACCCCTGCGGCAATGGTAGTACCCATATCCCTCAAAGCAAATCTTCCAATTTCTGGAAATTCCTTGAATGTTTCAATTGCTAGCGGTCTTACTGGTTTTATTTTTACAATCGCTGCATCCCCTGTCTTCAAGAACTTGGGTTTTTCTTCAACCGTACCGCCTGTTTTTGGATCAATCTTTGCAACGAATTCTGAAATTGTTGCAGCAACTTGAGCTGTATGCGCATGCAATACTGGTGTGTATCCTGGAGCCATGGCTGTAGGATGATGAATTATGATAATCTGTGCCTCAAATTCCTTTGCTACAGTAGGGGCCTTATCTGCTGAACCGATAACGTCGCCGCGCTTAATAGCCTTTCTGTCCACGCCTCTCAAATTGAAACCAATGTTGTCTCCAGCTTCTGCAGAGTCCATTTGTGTATGATGAGTTTCTATTGACTTGACTTCTCCATTAACTCCCGCAGGCATTACTATGACCTTGTCATTTGTCTTGATTCTGCCTGTTTCTACCCTGCCGACCGGTACTGTACCAACACCGGTGATTGAATAAACATCTTGAATTGGAATTCTAAGTGGCTTTCCAGTAGGTTTTTCTGATGCTTCAAATGTGTCAAGGGCTTCACCAAGAGTGGGACCTTTATACCATGGCATATTTTCAGATTTTTTGACTAGGTTGTCACCTTTCCAGCCTGAAACCGGGATAAAATTTACCTTACTTGTATTATAACCGACCAATTTCAGCATTTTCTCTACTATGTCTTTAACCTCTTTATAGCGCCCCTCAGCATAACCGACATCATCCATCTTGTTAAGTGCGACTACGATCTGGCCTACGCCAAGTGTCCTTGAAAGGAAGGCGTGTTCCCTTGCTTGGCCGCCTGGTTCAGTCGCTGCTTCTGTTTCACCCGGTTTGACAGAAACAACAAGAATAGCCACATCTGCCTCAGACGCACCTGTAATCATATTCTTGATAAAGTCTCTGTGGCCAGGAGCATCGATTAAAGTGTAAAAGAACTTTTGAGTTTCAAATTTTTGAAAGGCAAGATCAATAGTAATACCTCTGTCTCTTTCATCCTTGATGCTGTCGAGAACCCATGCATACTTGAAAGTATCTCCTTTCCCAGTCGCTTCTGATTCTTTAGCATATGACTCAATAGTCCTTTGGTCAATAACGCCCATATCAACCATTAAATGACCTACAATAGTTGATTTACCATTATCTACATGACCTACAACCACCAAGTTCATGTGTGGTTTTTTACTTGCGCTCATAACGGTAGAGCATTCTTAGGGCCTTATTTGTATTTCGTTAATTTTCAAGCCAACTGGCTCAAATCAAGGGAATTAGAGTTAAGAAATACACAAGGCTTTATTCCTTTTGTTTGAAGCACTCGAAACGGTTCTTAAGGCATGGTTGTTTTGGACATGGTTCTCTGGTAGTCATCCTCAAGCCGTACTATGTCGTTCTCATCAAATCTGCCATATGATATTTCAAGTATGATGCAGTTATTATTCAGCGCTTTAACTCTGTGTTTTGCTCTTCTCGGAATTACAATGTTTTCACCTTCCTTAAGAGTCAGAAGTTTGTCTTCGATCTCAACTTGTGCATTACCTTTTATAACTTTCCAGAACTCCCACCTATCCTTATGAAACTGAAGACTCAGCCTGGAATTCGGGTTAATATAAATTAGTTTAACTGTACAAGATTGGTTTTCGTGAAATTTTTCAAATTTTCCCCAAGGTCTGTCCTCAGAATGAACATCCATATGAAGAAAGCGTAAAAAGATAATTTAAAAATTACTATTGAAATGCGTTTTGCTGACAAATAAAGTAATTATACAAAATATGATCAAGTAACTATGATGTTAACAAAGTTAGATGCAATATTAAAATATCAATCACTCGACCTTTGACTCTAGCGTCAGATGGCACAATTATTAGTATTTCAAATCTTTGCTGATGGTTATTTAATAGTAGCAGGTATCTTCTTAAGTATACGCTTAAGTATATGCTAAATCCTTTTCCAGAAACTGATAATCTATCATAATTGACATATTCTAATTCGAATTATTGGTATTATCGGTATTAATTGTAAAATCGTTAGATGAATTGGATTTTGTGACAACCTACTGAGGAAGAAATTGACAGCATTTTGCATCAACGTGTTTGTTAGATGTCAATGTATAGTAATATGCAACTTTTTCCATAACATTTAAAATCCAAATCAGTTGAAATAATTCTTATAATGATATTTGTTATAAGATGACTGATGTTATTCAACAAAATAATTAATCATAAGAAGTGAAACATAGAATGACTTTAATCTTATTTATGATATTGTTAAACAGATTTCATATAAATAATATCTTTGTCACGTTTCTGATGAATACGAAAAAAACGACAGCAAGGTTGGCAATCTTTGCCATTGTCACTGCAATAGCTCTTGTAACAGCAGGTGCTCTTGCTACTCCAGTGTTTGCATCAAAAGGGGCTACCATGAAGACCATGGGCAGCAAAACAACGGCGAAAGCGACAAGTTCTCTCGCGATATTTATTAGCTGTATAAAAACAACACATAGAGGACTCACTATAGCTGATGTTAACAGTTGTTATGATCGAGGCTATGGAGCAAGTAGCCATGGAGTGAGTAATACTGCAGCAAATAGTCCTAGAGCAAGTGACCTAATGCCACTCGTCGGACTACCCACATTCAGCTCTGGTTCTGGTCATACTATACACCATGCTGCGAGTCATGCTGGAGTACATAGCCCGTTATAGGATTTAATCAGTGATAAGAATAACCGTCTCTGAAATTCTCCATTTTTTATCACGAAAATTTTTCGTCCTATCTTCCCTTAACTAACGAGTATATATTTGATATTGCTTGGTAGAATGCAAAACAGGTTATAATTTTCACACTATTCAAATAGCATAAATACTCATTGTAGAGTAGCGTAAATGCTGATGAGGTCTAAATGCGGACATTTCGCAGCAAAATCCTATGCAGACACACATGCTGGGCTCTGTAGAAAATGTCATTCCAATTTTTCGTTCTTAGCAGAAATAGAAGGAAAATATGGAGAAGATGCATTAGTGGAGTACTGGTATGCCATGATACTTTCTTCTTTGTCGTCAGATAAAGAGGTAGATTGTCTAATCGATCATTTAATAAAGTTTTACCAGAAGAAATTAAATGAGGTGCCATCAAAGCAGAAATATATAAAAAAAATGTTGTATATGTTGCATTCAATACAAAAACCATTTGATGTGGAAACTCAAAGATAATTACCATTATGGGCTATTTAGCTAATCTTGCTACCCACAATGTATCAAAATAAAATATGTTTAGCTTGTTCTGTTGGCCCACGTTACCACCGTGAACGTACTTACTGCTGAACCCACTACTCCAGCTATCAACGCTCCGATCACTGATTGATTTAGGAAAGTTGGCATATATACTGCAAACCAAGATGCGATACTTGGAAGTGACAAATATCCTATGAATCCCATTACAAATCCAATCAACCAGAAAGCAAAGACTGCAAGTCGTCTAGACAACTTTGACTCTCCTATTATATGTACTGACAAGTACTGTAGTTTTTTCCATTATCCTGTCGTCTGGTCGGTTCATGTCTTGTACATGATTATTTAATAATAAATTTGATGGTCAAATTTTGTAAATGTGATAAATATAAACAGTTTATAATATAACATTTTAATATATTTGGACTAGAGTGCTGGCGGAGTAGAGTATTCAGAATCTCTTTTCTAAACATGATTTGATTTAGATTTATTTTCAATTATGGTAAATTCTTCTAACTATTCCAAATAAATAGGATAACCGTCCCTACCTTTTGAATGGCTCATACTATTACTACTACAATATTACCTATACGTGCCAACCTTTACAATAAAAAAGACGTCATTGAATATGTACCGGCAAACCTGACAAAATACTGTAACGTTGCATAGATAGATGATATAAATTTTGGAGCAATAATATGACATCAACAGAATATTATACCCAATGTCCTGAATGTGCATCGAGTCTTATTCATGACTGCAGCAAGGGAGAATACATTTGCCGAAACTGTGGATGTGTAGTAATGGATCAGATCGATGATTATGGTCCAGAATCACATTCGACTGACTTTGAAGAAAAGACAAAGAATACACGTGCAAGCGGGTCTACAAGCTTCTCGTTACACGATTATGGTTTGAGAACCGAAATTGGTTTTGGCTCAAAAGATTACAGTGGTAAATCAATTGATTATGAGATGGCAGAGCAAATAAATAATATGCGCAAATGGCATTCAAGAATAAGAGTGGCTTCTCCAAAAGAAAGAAGACTCTCAAATGTTCTATCTAAAATTAACGAAACTTGTTCTGCATTATCACTTCCAAAGACATTAGTCGAAACGGCAGCGATGCTTTATCGAAACTTTGAAAATAAAAGTGAGGCAAAAGGAAAATCTATTGCATGTATGGCAGCGGCCACACTTTATCTAGCATGTAAAAGATGTTCAGTAGTACGATCACTAGAAGAAATCGTTAAAGAAACTGGAATAACTGAACAAGACAAGTCTAGCGTGAAACTTGCATCAAAATATTATAGGATGATGGTCATGGAGATGGGTGTCTTTACAGAACAGACAGTAGCCGCGGCAGCATCAAAAGCAACATCCTCTCCATCGTCCATCCCGCCTACTACTTCCGCTTATCATGTAAGATCCCAATCAACTCCATTGTCATATCCTTTAATATACTCAACACCAATCCCAGTAATGCTTGCAATCGATCAATATATCGCTAAACTTGCAAACATGGCAAAGATTGATACAAAGGTCGAGAGATTAGCAATTGATCTAGCACATAAAACTGATGATCACCTTCTTGCAGATGGTAAGGCCCCAAATGGTCTGGCTGCAGCATACATATACTTAGCCGCAGTACTGCTTGGAGTTAATCTTTTGCAAATGGATGTATCAAGTCTAGCAGGCGTCACAGAGGTTACTATTCGTAATAGGTGTAAAGATATCCTTACAAGTTTTAAATTAAAAATAAGTGTTAAGCCGTCGGTGGGAATGGGCTTAGCCTGAAATATGTATGTCTTTACTATTATTCTTACTTTTAATGACATGAAGCAACTGTTTCAAATTCTGATGAATAGTACTTTAATCGATAGTCGATGTATGTGACATTTCAACTCTACTACTAGTAGTGCTATCGTCGACAGAACAGAAAACAGCAAGCCTGATGCTACATTTATCAACATACAAGAGCCTTTAGTTCAAATACCACAGACGATGTGTGTTTGAAATAATATTTATAGGTCAGATAATGATATACGCATATAATGGAAAGAATTAACGCCGAAACTATCACTGGAATCGCTTTAGCTTTTCTTGGTATTTTGTTCATCTATGCCAGCACGGTTAATGCTATATGGGCGACAATTCTACCAGCTGACTATCTTATCTTGGCCATTGGCGCCGCCTTTATTATTCTGGGTATGTGGGAAGTACGTAGGAAGAGAACCAACTACGTTAAAGAACATTCTCATCACTAATATTATTTTTATCTCCCATAATAGAGCCAGGTAACAATTAATCTACTCTTGTTGAAGATAATGATTGTCTCTCGAAAGGGATCTGAGTGTTTAGAATAGAATTGTATCACTACAAATATTGCCTAACCTTGGTGTGCTACTCCTATAAGCTTGTTCAATTCCTTTAATTTCATATACCTCGCATCATGCTCTTCGTGTTATTTCCCATGGATAAGTTAAGATGATGATGTGATGATGTGAGGCATATTTTTGCACTCTCTGATATTCTTAGAAGTTTAAGCTGATCTCTGTGTCGATCTATCTGCTTAGTAGATAGTAACAATACTTAATTTCATTATTTCTTAACTGAATTCTGACATATCCCTGATATCTGTATATCAATCGGCAGGAAAGATTATGCTAAACTACCATTAAATATATAAAATAGATACCTAAAGTTTATTATTTACATTGCGGCGCTGTTAACTTCGCAGAGATTAGCCTCTTTTCCTCCATCTGTCTTATTGCCTCCTCTGCATCAAACCTCTTTATTATGACATATCCATTTTCAATTAATAAATACGTAAATAATCTCCATTTTTCACACAGTTTTTCCTTAACTTCTTTTGGCAGAGTAACTCACTCACTCTTCCATTGTTAATTATTATTGAGTCATAATATCTTCTCAGACATATTAGCAGTATAATTTGGAGTCTAAAAACTCTCAAGTTAACAGAGCCTATATTGCATTAGAACAGATCTTTTTAAACCTCCGCCTGAGCTTGTTACCGCAAAGCGTGCATTCTTGGATATTTGGTTTGTAAGCTTTACCACAAGCTCGACAAAAGGTAATCCATTTTCCAACTTTTGTTATTCCTTTAGTCCCAGTGGTCTTTAATGGAATATTTAACAGAGCTGCAACATTTCCCACAGCGTAGTCATCCGAAATCAAGGTTATCTTTAGCTGCATTGCGAGAGCGAGTATTGAAAGATCTGCAAATGAAAGTTTGGAAAAATCACCAGTTTTTTTTGCAATATTAATGACTCTTGTAAGATATGGTTCTTCAGCCTTTATTACTTTAAGGTTACCTGCATCTAATAATGCCTCTATTGCATGATATGGTTTTTTTATGTGCTCTATCTCTTCAAAAACCAGATTCGTAGTATAGCATTTCGAAGATGATAGGAATGGAATCCCTGTATAAAATGCACTTGCATCCAATACGAATTCACTACTAAAATCCAAGTTTCGCAAGCTGCCTCATGCCTCTTTTTCTGAGACGTATGAATTGTGCATCTGCTGAGAAGCGAGAAATCTTTACGTTTTGCCCAGCTGTAACTCTGAATACTTCTTGACCATCTATTGTTAAATATATATCGTGAGTGCTTTCAATTTCGATGTTTGCACTTGGAACTACCAATTCGGGCATTCTACTGACAGGTGCAATAGGATTAAGTATTAAACAGTTCAGACCCTCGTACAAAACAGGACCACCACTTGAATATGAATGCCCAGTCGAACCAGTAGGGGTAGAAATTATAATACCATCCATTCTCTGCTTTATTTGATCATCCATCAATTTGATAGATAGCATCGGTGTTCTAGTCAAATTTATTCTTGTAAGTACAATATCATTTAATGCAGGTGGAATAAAGTTTCCATTGATGGATGCCTGTATCCTAATGCGTAAATCATAAAAATAACGGCCTGCAAGTATACTATTGATTGCAAAATCTATTGAATCAACACCGACTTCAGACAATATACCTCTATTACCACCTACATTCATGCTGAAGATGGGGATCTTATGCGAAATGATTCTAAATGCTCTTAGAGTTGTACCATCTCCTCCTACTGCAAAAATAAGGTCAAGATTAATAGCCATTAATTCTTCTGGAGTTACAGACGTACTATTCCTAACTATTGACGGAACAATTGAATATACTTTGATTTGTTTAGTTATCAGCAATTCTGTAATCTTGCTTGCTGCTCTTTCAGCTTCGATACTATTGAATTTCGTGATTATGGCTACATTACGTATTCTTTCAGCCATTTAACTGCATTAACTATCCATCCTGCTAGTCTTAAATGCATTTAGGTTAAACTAAGTCATTTACAAATCCCCCTTCAAGAGAAGGTGTAGTAGAAGAGATTGAGGGGTTTGTCGTCCGTCCGTTATTATTCTTATACTTGGGTTGCCGATCAATTACTCACGTCGGCATATTATGTATTAACAGTCACTACGAATATTACAAAAAGGTGAAAACCAAAGTAATACGATACGAAAATTTTGTCAAATTATGATACAATTGAATTGATATTGAGGGTATACGTAGTTGAACCACACGATTAAATATCCTTACTTTTCAAGAATTCAACGGGCCGATAGCTCAGCTTGGTGGAGCGTTCGACTGATAATCGAAAGGTCAAGGGTTCAACTCCCTTTCGGCCCACGCCAATCTTGTCCCTTTATTTAGGCCCACTTCATTATAATATTTGAATAAGGTAACTTGTTTATAATAGAAGAAAAGGATCCAATGGCCTCATTTATGTATGGCTTACGAGCACCGGATACAAAAAGATAGTATCCGCGTAGATTTCAATATTTCTTGAACTTTTTAAAACTTACAGGAACATTAGATGAGCAGGCTAGCAATTCACCTTAAAAGCAAGAGAAAATTCGCTGTGGGCACAAGAAAGCCTTATGTCAT
>Ga0075423_10004750_pt1 | contig 12636 bp, 10 predicted proteins | sample SoiMethybrSBSTD2_FD_80114 | JGI IMG/M metagenome (GOLD analysis project Ga0075423, IMG submission 80114) | Bulk soil microbial communities from a Populus tree surrounding site in Tennessee, USA - Soil MetaG P. TD hybrid SBSTD2 | ecosystem: Environmental > Terrestrial > Soil > Tree plantation...
GGACGACCTGCGCCGCCAGCCGATTGCGTCGACTCGAGTCAGTCATTCCGTCAGGCGTCCGCGACGTGGTCTACAGCATTGATCGGCGCGGCTAGAGCGTCATACTGCTCAGCACCGTCGAATTGTTGATCTTCAGGCGGCCACCCTCGTTGACCAGTCCGTACGCGGTCCGCTCGCGTATCACACGGCCGTCGTTGAAGTAGTAGGTGAGGGTGGCTTGTGCTGAGTCTGGCGGGATGCCCCTCACGTCAGCAACCGTGATCTTGCTGACGGCATCCCAGAATCGCTGGTACGCCTGCCGCCCGCCGGCATGGTTGGCTTGGTACGAGGCCGTCATCCGCGGCCAGGCTGCATCTGTGTTGCGCGGCATCAACGCGTAGTAGCTGGTGATCGCCCGCCTGAGCTCCCCGGCGGTGGGCGTGCCGCGGACGGTTGGCGCAGTCGTTGGCGATGGAGCCGGGGATCGCGAACGAGCCTTGCTTCGTGGCGTGGGTTTCGGTGCCGGACCCTGCTGTGGTGCGGATGCTTGTGGAGTCGGTGAAGGTGCGCTTGGAGTCGGGGACGGCGGGGAAACACTTGTGGTCGCGGGTGCGCCGGAGCTCGACGGGCCTGGGCCGACCGTAGGATTTGCGGCTCTGCGATCGTTCACGAGCAGGGCAGTCACCACGATTCCAATGCCGATAAGGGCAACGACAGCCACGGCCGCCGCTAAGCCGTACCTGCGTCGGGATTCGGGCGGCGGGTGATCATGGCTGGGCGCGGCTAACGCCGCCGGCGTGTCTGACTCTTCCAGCCCGGCTCCCGACCCTGCCGCGGTGGGTGCCTGTTCCGCGGGACGACTCGGCGTTGGCAGCTGTGACAAACTCTCCGCCACGGCACCCATCGACGGACGAACGTCCGGGTCGATGGCGAGCATGTCCATGATCACGGGCGTCAGCGGACCACTGCGCTGTGGAAACTGGAATTGTCCAGATGCAACCCGATGCAGCAACGCCATGGTGTTGTCGTCGGTGCCAAACGGTGGGCGGCCTTCCAGTGCGCTATAGAGCGTCGAGCCCAGTGAGAACACATCGGAGGAGAAGTTCGCCTCACCGCCGCGGGCAACCTCTGGAGCCAGATAGGCCGGCGTGCCGTGGATCATGCCACTGCTGGTCAGGGTCGCATCACCCAATGCCCGAGCAATCCCGAAGTCGCTGATCAATGCCGTACCGTCTTCGGCGATCAAGATGTTGCCTGGCTTCACGTCACGGTGGACGATTCCGACCGCGTGGGCAGCTGCCAGCGCAGACGCGACTGCTGCACCGACCTTTGTGGCTTCGTTCGGTTGTAGTGGTCCACCCTGTTCCAGTACGGCGGCGAGGGTGATCGAAGGGATGAACTGCATGACGAGCCACAGCTGGCCGTCCTCCTCGACCGCATCGAAGACCGGCACTGCGTGCGGGTGTTGAAGTCGTGCCGCGAGCCGAGCCTCACGCAGCGCTCGCTGGTTGGCCAGTTCTGCTTCACTTGTTGAGGCTCCTGACTGCCGATAGACCTGCTTGAGTGCGACCCGGCGTTCCAGGCGCTCATCCCAGCCTTCCCAAACCACGCCCATGCCTCCGCTGCCCACTCGGTGCAGCAAGCGGTATCGATCGGCAATGAGAGCCTGAGGTCCTGCCATCAAATCCTTCTCACTCGGAGAGCCATGGGCCAATCCGGCGTACGGCATCGAGCCGGCGCCGACAAAGGTTCACTACCCCGCTGCGGTGGATTCGATCGTCGCTAACTCCTCGCCGTTGCGATCAGCGCGATGCTCCAGCCGCACGGCGCAACCGACGGGTGTGCTGTCGGGAACGCACGTGCACGTGCGTTCCCGTCGCGATGCACACGCTGCAACGCACGCAGGGTGACTGGAGCGAACGTGCACGTGCGTTCCCGCGCGTAAGGAGGAGGATCCAAAGAGATCACCGCAGCGACATGACGTCACGGTGTCTTGATTTGACGTCATAATGACGTCATAATGCTGCCATGGATCTTTCACCGTATATCGAGTCGGTTAGAGGAGGCGTCGCCAACGCGTCGTCGCTCGCCGACGAGCACACCCAACAGGTCGCTGAGCGCCTAGGCACGGCAATCGAGTCCTCGACGCGTCTCGCGCTCATCCACGCGTTGTCCGATGCTGCCGGCAGCATCAGCGCGGAGATCGCACCGTCGTCCGTCGAATTGCGCATGGTCGGCCAGGACCCGGAGTTCGTTGTCTCTATCCAGACCGCTGAGTCCGAACCGACCCTGCTCATGCCGGAGCCCAAACCCGCAGGCGACGAAGCGGACGAGCCACCGACCGAAGCCGAGGACGAGCCCGTGGCCCGGCTCACTTTGAGACTTCCTCAGTCGGTGAAGATGCGAGTCGATGAGATGGCCTCGTCTGAGGGAATCTCCACTAACGCATGGCTGATTCGAGCGGTCATGGACGCTCTGTCCGACCGGAGCAACTCAGGCCCTGAATGGCCGCAGCCACCGCGCCCCCCGGTGCCGCCATCGCCGAATGTGATCTTCGGCGGAGCGGGCCCGTTCGTCCCGCACGGAGTCTTTGGTCCGGAGGGGCCCTTTGGACCGAGCGGCGTGTTTGGTGACCGGCCAAAGAAGCCTGGGCGCGAACAGGGTCGTCGCGGAAACGTTCAGGGGTGGGTTCGATGAGCGCTACTGATGCGGTCCATGAGGGTGTGAGGCACGTGGTCGTAGATAACTTCGGCAGCGGATCGATCACCATCGAGCCGGGTTCTCGAGAAGATCTTGTTGAGTCCTGGATCGAAGCCACCGACGAGCGGCTTCTTGATCGAGTGCAGATTCGCCAAGATCATGGCTGGCTGCGAATCAGCTTTCCGCAACAGTTTCTCCGCTATACCAAGGCCGATTTACGCCTAGGCGTGCCGGCCGGGTTGATGTATGTGATCAAGACGGGATCGGCTGACATCTCCATCAGCGCCGATATTGGTCGCTCCAAGATCAGTAGCGGTTCTGGCGACATTGCCCTCGGCAACGCTGCTGATCTTGACTGCAGCGCCGGCTCCGGGAACATCTCGGTTGCTCGCGTCGACGGCAATGGCGCCAGGCTGAGTTCCGGCTCCGGCGACGTCTCGGTCGGCGAGGCCTATTGCCCGCTTGCGGCGAAGTCCGGCTCCGGCGAAGTCGTTGTGCAGTCACTTCGTGGTGCCAATCTCCAGGCGAACTCAGGATCGGGCGACATCGGCATCACCTCGGCGAGCGGCTCGGTCGATCTCCGCTCCGCCTCGGGCACGTTGACCGTCGGCGTTGCGGACCATCTGCCAGCCTGGCTCGATCTCGACTCGGTTTCCGGTGATATCAAGATCGCCCTGGAGTCGACGGCCCCACCGGAGCCCGGCGAGCCATACATCTCAGTTCGTGCGCGTACGGCCTCCGGCGACATCGGGATCTACCACGCTTGACCTCACCCGCCATTAGACCTGCGGCTCCCAATGCCCCACCACTTGCTGGCAGTCCCGACGCTCTCCAAGGATGTGGGCGTCAGGTCAGGCGGATGCCTAGATCTGGGTGCGGTGGAAGTTCAGGTGGGAGCGGCTCGGGGTCGGGCCGCGCTGGCCTTGATAGTGGGAGCCGTACTGAGCAGACCCGTACGGGTGCTCGGCCGCAGTCGAGAGGCGGAAGAAACACAGCTGGCCGATTTTCATACCTGGCCATAGCTTGATCGGCAGCGTGGCGACGTTGGAGAGCTCGAGGGTGACGTGTCCAGAAAATCCGGGATCGATGAAGCCAGCAGTGGCATGAGTCAACAACCCCAGCCGGCCGAGCGATGACTTGCCCTCCACACGCGCCGCAATGTCGTCGGGAAGCGTCACCACCTCATAAATCGAGCCCAGCGCAAACTCACCTGGATGCAGGATGAATGGCTCATTCCCCACCGGCTCGACGGCTCGAGTGAGCTCAGATTGATCTGCCGCGGGATCGATATGCGGATACCGATGGTTCTCGAAAACCCGAAAATATCGATCAAGCCTGACATCAATGCTGGAGGGCTGCACCATGTCAGCGGCGTACGGCTCGAGCCCGATGCGGCCGGCATCGACCTCGGCCTTGATGTCGCGGTCCGAGAGCAACATGGCGGGACCAGATCGCGGCGGTAGCTGTTAGCTACCGCGCGTGATCTCCAGCCAGTGATCACCAATGGAGACGATCGCACCCTCGCCGACCCGGACCATCTCACCAGCCTTGCAGCGCGCCGACATCCCGTTGGTCGTGGACACGGTCGAGCCATTGGTCGATCCGCGGTCAACCACGTACACCCCGCCGGCATCTACGCCGACCGCCAGATGGGACTTGGAGACAGTACGGGTCTCATCGGCAATCTTGATCAGCTGCGCATCTTCCTCGCCGGCCTTCGGCTGTGGGTTCCGACCCAGCAAGACAAGCCCGTCGAGGGCGATCCGCCTGCCGTCGTCCAACAGGATCGACCATTCCTGGACGTAGGGCGAACGACCGGCGACGGATGTTTCATCGGCGAACTCCGGCGCTGCCTGCTCTGGTGTGCCCTGATAGATGGGCGAAGAACCCGACGGAGAACCGTTCTGCGATGGTGGCATTGGGCCACCCTGCTGTCCGGGCGAATACATCTCGCCGCCTGGTCCGTACGGCTGCTGCGGCGCGTACGGTGCGCCCGGGTAGGGCGTCGCGTAAGCGTTGCCCCCGTACGCTCCGCCTGGTCCACCTGGCGGTGCGCCGGCGGGTACATAGGAGGGCGAGCCGCCCGAATAACCGGGAGGTGCATCCAATGCGGCAGGCGGTGGAGCCAATGAGCCAGGCGGCACTGGACTGCCAGGAGAGCGGTCGCCCTCCCCGGGGCCATAGCTCGGCGACATTGCCGGGCGAGCACCGTTCGGCTGCAACTGCTGGGACCCATTGCTTATCTGAGCCGGCGGCCCCTGCAGCTCGGGACCGGCTGCCCGAGCAGCTTGCACGGGCGGCGCCAAGACGCGCTCCTTGATCATCACTGCCGTAGCGGCGAGGTCGTGCCAGCCCTGCTTACGCGGGTGCCGCAGCTCCATGATCAGCATGATCAGCAGGCCGATGCCCGTGATGTACAAGGCCCAGAACACCAGCGCCCGCACCAGGACCCGGCCCCAGCCGATCGGTCGGCCATCGAGAAAACCCACCAGTTGCAGCTTCATCACCCGCAAGCCTGGACTCGCGGCGCGGACAGCGAGCAAATGCCACAACATGATGACCCAGCCAAGAATGACGGCCGTCCCAACGAGTGCGAGTGTCGTCTGAAGCGCGCCCGAGGTCGTCGGGAGCAGCAAGAGCACCGCGACACTGACGACGACAGGGAGCGCGATATTAATCAGAAACGCCACGAAGCGCTTGCCGAGGGGACCCGCTTCCACCCCCGGCGGCAGGCCTGTCTCGCGATTCGGGCGACCCTGTACGGGCGATTCCATGAACAGCTCCTCGTCGTTGGCGACTGTTTCGCAGGAGAGACGCTACTGCGGAATTTCAATCAATACAGACACTCCATCACCGAGCTCAATGACAGTACCCATTTCCACCGGAACCGGCTCGCCTGGCGTGAGCTGCTGACGATCGCCGGACCCGGGAGGTACCAGGATCGTTCCGTTCGTGGAGTCCAGATCGGTTACGACAATCTGCCAGTCGTTGGGAGCTACCTCTAGATGTGTCCGGCTGATGTCGTGGTTCGGGCTCCCAACGGTCATCAGCCGCGGTGTCCGGATGCCCGATCGTTCGCCCGAGGGCGCGCGGCCAATGAGAACCGGCCGGTCGACCTCGGCGCTTGTCCCGTCGGAGGCGCGAAGCACAGCCAGGACTGGCGGTCCGACCAGCTGTGGCCCTTGGGTACCGACCGGGCTGCCACACACCCGGCAGCTCGTGGAGTTTGGCGGACTGGCGTGTCCGTTCGGGCACAACACGGCAAGGACGGCGCCCTCGGACGCGGGCAGCTGTGGTTCGGAGCCTGGTCCGGGAGCTCGACCTAATTCGCTCGCGCGATCCGGTGCGAGATTGAGCGCGACAGCAGACTCCAGCTTTTGACCAGCGACCTCCGACTCTGTGTCGGACGCTGGCTCGTCGAATGGCGATGGCATGAGCTCGGTCTCGGCATTCACCAAGGCCGCGATCTCGTCCGCAGGCAGTTCAGCAGTGTGCCCGAGTGGCGCATCCGCCTCAGGAGGCGCCTCTTCAGCCGTCGTTTCGGGCTGCCGCTGCGCGGCCTCGGCGGCGGGTTCGGCAACCACTTCTGGCAGCGGCTCGGTCGTTGACTCGGATCGGTCGCTGAACCCAACCGGCGTCGCCGACTGTTCCTGCGGGGATCTGACCTGCGCCTGCTGCGAGGCATCGAGAACGATTGATGAGGCGCGCACGGCTCCCACAACTAGTGGTAGCTCGAGCAGTGTGGCATCTCCCTGGTGCGGGACGTCCACACGGATGTGCTCCACACCGGCCAACCCAACCTCACTCCAGGTTTGGATGCCGGTCCCATCGGCCACGACATCGCCAGTGGCGAGATCGATGACCGAGATCTGGCCGCGTACCAATGACCGCATGCCGTCGTCGGTCCAGAAGAACGCACCGAAGCTGGGTAGCTCATCGATCTTGAACTTCGCCAGTCGGGCGGCAAGGTCAGTCATCGAGCTTGAGGCGACCACCTCGTCCCAGAGGGTGTTGATCAACGCGGCCCGCTCGTGGGTAGGCGGCTCGAGCAATACCAAGGAGGTCGGCCCTGACAACACCACCCACTCCCCTGGCGTGTAGGTGGCGCGCCATCGTCCCAACACCGCAGACATTGATCCTCCCCAAAGCCCCTCTACCCGCCAAGGCTCCCGCGACATTCTCTCTTGGCCATAGCCCCGAGGGAAGGCAGGGGCCAGTCTGCAAAATTTGGGAGCTGCTCGCTCGATGCCGACGCGCGCAGCTCCGCAAGTGTGGGAGCTGCGCACGCGATGCCGATGCTCGTAGCTCCCCGGAGGAACGATTCCCCTGGTCAGGGGCACAAGGGGCTGCCTCAGGCGCGCGCCCGCCGTATAGTTTGTCTCGTGCTCGCCGAAACCCACACCTGGGTGATCGCGACGAGGCCCCACGCGACGGCTCGTCGTACGACCATTGCTGACGTCGCGCGAGAAGCAGGCGTGAATAAGGGAACAGTCTCGCGCGCACTGCGTGGCATCCCCGGTGTCGGCCCATCGACCAGGGAGCGGATCATCGAGACCGCTGACCGGCTGGACTTCTCGGCGTCGCATCTGGCCACAGCACTCGCGAGTGGGCAGTCCCGCACCGTCGGCATCGTCCTTCCGACGCTGCGCTCCTGGTATTTCAGCGAGTTCGCCTCTGGAGCCAGCGAGATCCTCAGTCCGGCGGGCTTCCGGGTGGAGTTGATCAACCTCGATGTCGATTCCGACTTCCTGGAGGTCGACTCGCCGCAGTTCCGCAAGCTGTTCCGCGAGCTTGGCGCCGGCCGAGGCCGAGACGCACTCCTGTTTGCCGGCACTATCTCCACCGAACGCACCGGGGACAGCGCCGACTCCGCTCGAGTGCCCGTTCTAGCGTCAGGTTCGCCGCTGACCAGCGTGCCAGGAATCTTCGTCGACAACCGAGCTGGCGGCCGGCTGATCGCCGAGCATCTCCTCGGACTAGGTCATCGCGATATCGGTCTCTTCGACGGCCGCATGACAGGCAAGCAGGACTATCACGTTTGGGATCAGCGGAGTGACGGGCTGCGCGACACCGTGCGCGATGCCGGGTTCGACATCGACAGCCGCAACATCGTGCTACCAGGCGATTGCCACGCCGATGACGGCGAGCGCGCGATGAACGAGCTTCTCGCCAGCGGCCGGAAGCTTCCGACGGCAATCTTCTGCCAAACCGACGAGATGGCATTCGGGGCTATGGCAGTGCTGCGCGCAGCGGGACTTCGCTGCCCTGACGATATGTCTATTGCAGGCTTCGATGGTCATCCGATGTCACGCTGGTGGGGTCTGACCACCGTGACCCAACATGCCTACGATCAAGGCGTACGCGCCGCGCACGCAATGATCAGCGCATGCGCGCCGGACGGTCACAACGGGGACGACGGGAACGGTGCCAAGCAGAAGCAGGACGAGCTGCGGGTGGAACTGCTGATTCGTGGCACGACCGGCCCAGCACCCAACGGCGTCGCCTGAGCTTTCCGTCCGTCTCCGCCCGCAGGCGACACTCACTGACGTCGGCCCGAAATTTCCGACCAATGCGGACTTTTCGACTATCAGAGCCCGGTCAAGCCATCAAATATCCGCCCAAAGCGGACTTTTGACTAGCGGCCGGCAACCAGCTACAACCGCCTAGATGTGACGCGTTTCCCCTACAGCTCCTGGCGGATCGGGTTTCAAATAAACGATCAAGCAGCCAATACAAATTCCGAGCCCGACCAGTGGATACTTCAGCGCAACCAATGCAGCCAATCCGAAAAGGCATAACGTCATAATCGATCGGAAACGCATGATCCTGCGCAGCCGGGCTGAGATCTCATCCATGGGAACAAGCTCCCAGATCAAAGATATGTAGGTCACGTTCACCAGGAAGAAGACTGCCGCATAGAACGCAACTGGCTGAGGAGCCAACCTACTCACTGCCATCCAAGCTGTTGAGAAGGGAAGCAGCGACATCGAAAAGAGGTGGGCGAAATTGAACCAGAGAAGGCGAGGCGTGGCCTCGGTCGCATAACGCAGGAGATAGTGGTGATTGATCCAGACAATGGCGATGAACAAGTAGCTCACTGCGTAGCTCAGCCATGTGGGCCATAGCAACAAGAGGGCTTTGAAGGTGGGGATATCAGGCGGTCGCAGCTCCAAAACGAGAACTGTGATAAGCACCGCGAATACCCCGTCAGAGAAGGCACTCAGACGCTCCGGAGTCGAGATACGAAGCACCGCCCGATTCCTCCTTGCGGGCGTCGGGGCTGGCGAGGTCAGCTAGACGACCGCGGCGCGTACGGACAGCACATCCGGGAGGTGCGCTGCGATCTGTTGCCAGTTGGCACCGTCGTCGGCGCTCACGAAGACCGAGCCGTCGCGGGCACCGACGTAGAGACCCATTTGCTCGGCATTGTCTGCCGTCATTGCATCGCGGAGCACCGACGCGAAGAAACGATTCGGCAGCCCCGACTCTGAGGGCTTCCAGGTTTCGCCCGCATCATCGGAGCGCCAGACCCGCGCCGCACCGTTCGGTGGAAAGCGGTTGATATCGGCAGTCAGCGGAAAGACGAACAGAGTATCCGGCTTATGTGGATGGACCACGATCGGGAATCCGAAATCACTCGGTAGGCCGTCGGCGATCGACGTCCACTGATCACCGCCGTTGTCGGAGCGATAGACCCCGCCATGGTTCTGAGCGAAGATCCGCTGTGGTGCGTCGGGATGCGCGGCGATCTTGTGTACGCACTGTCCGAACTCAGGCCAAGGATCGGGTGCATGGAGAGCCTTGATCCCAACATTGGCAGGATTCCAGGTGTCGCCCCGATCGTAGGTTCGGTAGACCCCACCAGTGGACATCGCAACCGTCACATGGGCCTGATCGGCCGGATCGGGCAGCACCGAATGGATCGCCTGCCCGCCGCCCCCCGGTGCCCACTGCTCACGATGCGGGTGGTCCCAGAGCGACCGAATGAGGCTGAACGACTCCCCGCGATCTGCTGAACGGAACAGCGCGGAGGGCTGCGTGCCGGCGTAGATCACGTCGGGATCGTTGGGCCCGCCCGGCTGAATTTGCCAGACCCTTTCGACGCTGCTGCCGAGCTCTTGGGGGAACCGCACAGGCGCAGCCTGGCTCTCAGTCCAGATCTGCCCCAGGTCATCGGAGTAGTAAACGCCGGGGCCCCAGTGCTCGCTCGTGCCACTAACCAAGAGTCTCGGTTGCGTTCCGCGGGTGTCGATGCAGGTTCCGTATACGGCCTCCATCAGAAATTGCGGCTCCGACCATTCCCATTCCTGACGTTTTTCGTCGGAGCGGCCAACCCACAGGCCTTTCTTGGTGCCGACCAGCAATACAGCTTCGCTCATTCCGTCCTCCCACGGTGCAAACTGATCACCTCTTAGGTCTATGTCGACCACCGTGCGCGGTCAAACTAGCCGGGTCGAGCACGCGAAGCCAAGCGGTCGTGTCTCCCGGAAGTCGACCATGATCAAGTTCGGCGCTGCTCAGCAATACCTCGCCGGCCGGGAGCGCGACCGACTCCGAACCGAAATTGGTGACGCATCTTACGCCGCTGGATCGGGCGAAATGCAGCACTGACGGTTCCGACTCGACCCAGCTGAGCTCGCCCGCGGCGAACAGATAGCGGCGGAGCCCGAGCGCTCGGCGATAGAGATTGAGGGTGGAGCCCGAGTCGGCCTCCTGAACGCTCACCGCGTACGCGCCGAACCAGTCAGGCTGTGGCAGGTGACCGAGCTGCGAACCGAACCCGTACGACGGCCCGTCCTGACTCCACGGCAGCGGCACTCGGCATCCGTCACGGCCCTTCTCGGTGACCGAGCGGCTGGCCATCGGGTCCTCAAGGGCCTCCCGCGGCAGATCAGCCACCTCATGCAGCCCGAGCTCGTCGCCCTGGTAGATGTAGCTCGAGCCGGGTAATGCTAGCAAGATCAAGATCGCGGCGCGGGCTCGCCGCTCCCCGAGCGCCCGATCTAACTGCGGCGTCGCCCCATCGGTTAGCAACCAGGATCGTGCGACCTGGTAAGCCCGACGATTCTCCTCAAGTGGCAATCCATACCGGGTCGCCACTCGGGGTGTGTCGTGGCAACCCAGCAGCCAGCTGGTGGTCGCGCCGCCATTGATCATGTCCGCTAGCCCGGTGTTGATCACATCCCGGTAGTCCTCCGCCCGCCAGTCCGCGTCCTGCATCGCGAAGTTGAACGCCTGTCCGAGACTGTCTGCCGACGCGTACCGCGCTCGCCGTGCGGGGTGCACCGAGGCTTCGGCCACCGCATAACGGGGTGGGTCGTAGGAGTTCAAGATGCGGCGCCAGTCGGCATAGATCTCATGCACGTTGTCGCGATCCCAGAGCGGGTGCGAGCCGTCCGCTCTGATGATGTCCGCGATCTCACCCCACGGCGGGTACGGCTCCGACATGTCCTTGCGCAGGCCATGTGCGACGTCGATCCGAAAACCGTCGACGCCGCGGTCGGCCCAGAAGCGTACGGTCCGGCGAAAGTCGTCCCGTACCTCTTCGTTCTCCCAGTTGAGATCCGGCTGCTCGGTCGCGAAGCAGTGGAAGTACCACTGGCCGTCACCGGCCGGCGCCCATGCCGATCCCCCGAAGAGCGACTCCCAGTCGTTGGGCGGATGCTGGCCGCCCGGGCCGACGCCGTCGCGGAAGAGATATCGATCACGTTCTGGGGAACCACGGCCGGCGGCGAGGGCTTGCGCAAACCAGGGATGCCGATCGGAGGTGTGATTGGGCACGATGTCGACGATCACTTTGATGTCGGCGGCATGCAGCGTCGCGACCATCGCGTCGAAGTCAACCAAGGTACCGAGCCGCGGATCGACGTCGCGATGATCATCAACGTCGTAACCACCGTCGGCAAGCGCAGACGGATAGAACGGGGTCAGCCACACCGCATCGACACCAAGCGACCGCAAGTACGGGATCCGCAAGGCAATGCCCGGCAGATCCCCGATGCCATCACCGTTGCTGTCGGCAAAGCTGCGCGGGTAGATCTGATACACCACCGCCCTACGCCAGATGTCTGGGATCACTCCGCCAGGGACTTGTTGATCTTGATCGATCGTGCTTGTCACTCGACGAGTGTGCCGCATGTCAGACCGCCTGAAGGCGTTTCTCCGCACATGGTCACGAATGCGCGCCAATTGGTCCGATCAGGTGTCATTCGTGGCTCTGTGCGTAAAGACGAACAAGCAAGGGACAGGTTCTCGGCGCCGATCCCGCCAGGATTCTCAATGGCTACCGCAAGCATGGCGACAATTTGATCAACTAATCGCTGGTGCCGAGCCAGCGCTCGAGCGGCAGCTGCGCGGCGAGCGCCGAAAGGTCTCCGGAATCGCGCATTGCCGTAGCAGCGTCAGCCGCCGCCTTGGCCGCGACCCAGGTCAACGCGCCGCCGACGCTAATGCGTTGCGCGCCCGCTGCCATGATCTGTGCCACTGTCAGCTGCGGTACGGCAAGCACATTCACCGGCTTGGACACCGCTTCGCAGACGACCCTGATCTCCGCCACGCTCCGCAGACCGGGTGCATAGAGAACGTCAGCCCCGACTGCCTGGAACGCCTGCAGCCGCTCGATAGTGTCATCGAGATTCGGATTCCGTCGAATGTGGTTCTCCGCCCGCGCTGTGAGCATGAAGGCGAAGCCGAGGCCGTGGGCAGTCTCGGCCGCCGCGTGAACTCGCTCTATTGCCTGCTCGCGCTCGTACAGTCCTCGCTCGGGATCCCAGTCTTCAATCGAGCCGCCGACGGCGCCGGCCTCCGCAGCACGCCGGATCGCCTTGGCAGCGTCCTCGGGTCGCGCGCCGTAACCGTTCTCAAGATCAGCAGAGATGGGCAGCTCGGTCAGAGGGTCGAGCTCGGCGACGTGTGTGCATACCTCCTCGAGGGTGGCGCCGCCGTCGAGTCGGCCCA
>Ga0075423_10004751_pt1 | contig 12635 bp, 9 predicted proteins | sample SoiMethybrSBSTD2_FD_80114 | JGI IMG/M metagenome (GOLD analysis project Ga0075423, IMG submission 80114) | Bulk soil microbial communities from a Populus tree surrounding site in Tennessee, USA - Soil MetaG P. TD hybrid SBSTD2 | ecosystem: Environmental > Terrestrial > Soil > Tree plantation...
CCACCCAGGTCACGGTTTCCGGCGTCAGCGGCGAGGGCAACGCCTTCACCCCGACCAACGCCACCTGGGCGACCAGCCCGAACGGCGATACGATCTACAGCAGCTCGGCACCGTCCAGCCCCATGATCGCCTCAAGCGTCGGCGTGGTTGTAGGCATCGCCGGCGGCAGCCAGCCGCACAACAACATGCAGCCTTACCTGGGCATGAACTACATCATCTGTATGGAAGGCATCTACCCATCGCGCAACTAAGCGCAACGGATACGGCAGTACGACTTCGGCTCCCCCGCTCCGCTCTTGGAGAGAGGGAGCCGAATGCTGCCTGGTGCGGAATCTTCCCGCTCCTCGCCTGAATCCAAGCAGCCGCTGCGTCTCTTTAACAACGGAGGCATGCGCCGCTGGCGCTGCGGTGCCACGAGCATTCTTTTAGCATCCAGTGGAGCGTAGCCCGCGCTCCCAAAGCGCCTGGGTCTGATGCACGGTTTTGCATCCGTTCGCCTGACTATGAATCGTCAGGCTAGTATCGCTCAAGCCGGCTGAAGTCGGCTGCGGCATCCACGCCCGTAGCCCGCTTCAGCGGGCTTTGTGCCCGTAGCCGGCGGTTTCAACCGCCCGGCGGTGTGAGCGCAAAACGTTATGTGGCACCTAAAGCGCCTATAGCGGTTGCCGCACACTCTTGCGCATGGTATACTCACGATCCAAACCCCAGCTTGGCCATCTGGACCTGGCCGGCTGGCGCTCAACGAAGGAAGATCACATGTTTCGTTACATACCGGTGCTCCTGCTGCTGGCCTTGCTGACGGGCTGTGGGCAGGTTGCAGCACCGGCGACCCAGAGCAGTGCGCCGACGACCACGGTCGGCCCAAGCGGCGATGTCACCCCTGTGTTCGCCTTCTCCGAGATCGTGGTTGGCCAGAACCGTATGGCGATCGGCCTGCTGCGCGGCGGCACCCCGCTGAATGATCCCAGTGCAAAGGTACACTTGCGCTTCTTCAATCTCGACGAGACGAACCCGCAGGTGAAGTTCGAGGCCGATACGACGTATTATGGAGTGGGGCTACCGGCTGGCTTCTATGTGGCCTATCCGACGATCCCTACGCCGGGCAACTGGGGGATCGAGGTCCAAACGCAGCTCGCGGGCCAGGCAGCGGCTTCGAGCAACCGTCTGCGACTCAATGTTCTGGCCACCTCGCCGACACCGAACATCGGCGAGCAGGCTATCGCGGCCAAAACAGTGACCGTCAAGGATGTGCCCGATCCGACGCAGCTCTCGTCTGGCACATCTCCCGACCCGGCGATGTATCAGATCAGTCTCGACCAGGCGCTCAAATCCGGCAAGCCGACCGCGCTGCTGTTCGCCACGCCGGCTTTCTGCAAGACTGCGATGTGCGGGCCGAGCTTGCAGGTGATGCAGGGCTTGCAGAAGACCTATGGCGACAAGCTCAACTTCATCCACAGCGAGGTCTACAAGTATCCCTTCAGCGAGTCGGTGCAGCTCCAGACCGAGACGCTCAATCGCGCCACCAAGGAGAACCGGCAGCCGACGCCCGACGAGCAGCACGCCGGCCTGTCCGACGCGATGGTCGCGTGGCGCTTACAATCGGAGCCTTGGCTGTTCTTAATCGATGCTAAGGGCATTATTGTGGCGCGCTTCGAGGGTGGGATCACCAAGGAGGAGATCGAGCCGGCGCTGAAGAGGCTGATCGCCGGGCAGACGGTGGTCGTCGGCCCGGCCAACTGAACGACAGCGAGCCGCCCGTACATTCCGGCTGGAAGCTGAATAGAGGAAGGACGAAGGACGAACACCGGAAGTGCCGACCTTCGTCTTCCGTCTTTCGTCTTCCATCGTTCGTCCGTCAGCCCTCCCCGGCGAACGCCAGGACGATCACTGCTGCACCTCGGCGACCGCCTTCGTAAAGACGCCGCTTTCGCCGAAGAAGTCTGGCGTGGCCGACTTCCAGCCGCCGAAGAAGTCGATCTTCCAGAGGTCTGTGACGGTGGGGAATTGCGCCGCCGTCGCCTTTGCGACGGCTGGGTCGATTGAGCGCAGCCCGAACTCCGCAAAAATCTGCTGGGCTTCTGCGGTGTAGAGGAAGTTCACGAACGCCTCGACCGGTTTGCGCGAGCCGTGCTTGTCCACATACGTATCGACGATCGCGAGTGGGTTTTCGATCAGGATGGTCGATTGCGGGATGACGAGTTCGTAGTCTTGGCCGTGCTGGTGGCCGACCACAACCTCGTTTTCGTAGGTGATCGCGACATCGCCGACGCCTTGCTCGAAGTTCGTGATGCTCTCGCGCGCGCCTTTGTCCATCACCTTCACGTTCTTCAGCACCGCCTTGAGAAACGCGGTCGCGGCTACGTCGTCGTCCTTCGGCACGCCGGTCACGAAGCCGCGCTTGGCCGCGCCATACAGCGCCAGGATGTTCCATTGCGCGCCGCCGCTGGTCTTGGGGTTGGGGGTCAGCACCTCGACGCCCGGCTTGGCCAGGTCGGCCCAGTCCTTGATGCCTTTGGGGTTGCCTTTGCGCACAGCGAAGGCGACGATCGAGTCGCTGACCATGCCTTTGGTGGGGGTATTGTTCCACTCGTGCGTGATCAGGCCGGCCTTGACGATATTCGTGACGTCGGCTTCGAGCGAGAGCGCGGCAATGTCGGCCTCGAAGCCCTCGACGATCGCGCGCGACTGGGCACCCGAGCCGAGGTAGGATTCTTGAAAGGTCAGATCCTGGCCGGTCTGCTGTTTCCAGCGCTCTTTGAAGATCGGGATCAGCTTGCCATAGGCTTCGCGCGGCGTTGTGTAGGCCCCCAGGATGATGGTTGTGGCGTTGCCGGCGACGGCAGCGGCTGGCGCGGCGTTGCTGCCGCTGGCGACACTGCCCGGCGTGGCGTTGCTGCCGGTTGCAGCACTGCCTGATGCGCCGCAGCTCGCGAGCAGGCTCAACAGCGTCAGCATCAAGGCGATCTGAATACATCGTCTGAGCATTAGGATACCTCTCCAATACAAAACATCTGTCACCTATTCCGAATCAACGAGGCGCACGAGGAGCACTAGGGATGCGTCTGCGCGCTCGCAGTAGCGGCGGTCTTCACAGTGGGCGGCGGGGCAGTTCCAAGCCGGTGATAATCCGGTGACAAGCGCGCCGCCATCCGAGCTGGCAGATTGCAGATTGCAGATTGCAGATTGCAGATTGCAGATTGCAGATTGCACTCGCTGTCTCACGCCTCAGCGTCCTCAGCGTCCTCAGCGGTTCCCGTTTCACGTTTCACGTTTCACGTTTCACGTTTCACGCTACTGGCAGATTGCAGATTGCAGATTGCAGATTGCACTCGCTGTCTCACGCCTCAGCGTCCTCAGCGATGTACGTCTCACGTCTCACGTCTCACGTTTCACGTTTCACGTTTCACGTTTCACGCATCAGGTGTCTTACTGTAGATCATAGCTGGGGTGGGTTATATTGGCGGTCTGGTGGTGGTATCAATGCGGCGCGCTGGATGCGCCGGTGTCAGCATATGATGCTTTCCCGCATTGGGGTGTAAGCACACGGTATTGCAGGGCGCGCCGCCCCCGCACCCCCGGTTAGGGGAACCCTGCCGGTTCCCCTAAGACGCCTCGGACATTTAATGCTTTCCCAATCCCAGCACTGGGGGTGCATGCCTCGCCGCGCATAGGTATGCGCCACCAACATTACAGCGCAGCTGCCGACAGCACACAAATAGCCGATGCAGAACTCTAGAGACGGAGGCATGCAGGAACGCGCTAGGGAGCAGCCAGCGCCCATTAGGGGTCCAGGGGCAACGCCCTGCCGTGCATCATTTACGCAATCGAAACACGTCGGCGTATGGGTCCGCCAGCACCAGATCGACCGGCAGATCGGCGACATCGGACGCGGCCCCGACGAAGAAGACCGGGCGATCAGCGTAGCGTAGGCGCGCGCGGCTGCTCCAGGCTTCATCGCTTGGCTCGACGATGTCGATCAGGACATCGGCGCGCTGTCGCTCGGCGAGCACGAGGTATTGCAGCGTCGTCCCCTGCTCCCAATGCGTGATCACGGCAGCGCTAGGCGGCAGGTGCGCAAGCGTGGTCTCGCCGAAGCTGCGAAACAGCCAGAGATGGCGCTTGCTCGTATACGGCAGCCGGCTGTAGCCCCAGGCCAGCGTGGCGATCAGCAGCAACAGCGCCACGCTGATCGCCGGCCAACGACGCCGCGCCGCAGTCGGCCAGCGGCTGCGCAGGAACGCGACGAGCGCCTGGAGCGCCACGGCGATCCACAGCGCCCATGGCAGCAGCATTGGCAGCGTGAAGACCGGCCGATCGGCGACCGCCGGGCCGAGCAGCAGCAGATAGGCCATGATGCAGAGGAAGAGCCAGGCGCTGCCGAGCCCAGCCGCGCGGTTGCGGCGCAGCAGCACGACGCAGCCAACGACTCCCGCCAGCAGTCCGAGCAGACCGAACTCGAATCGCAGGCGATCGCCGACGAGTCGCAGCGTTCCGAGCGCCACTGCGAGCGACGGTGCCTGGAAGATGCCGCGACGGAGTGCGCCGCCGGTCAGCAGATCGAGCACGGCACCCCACGAAGTGGGCGATCCCCAGAAATAGTGGCGCGGCAGACCGAAATCCATTCCCGCGAACGGCCCATAGCGCGCGTACTGAACCAGCGGATAGAGCCAGGGCGTCATCCCGACGGCGAAGCAGAGCGCGAGGAGGCCCACTCGCTTGAGCAGACCGGCGCGCCAGACGGCATGAGCATTACAACGTGCGTTGCCCATGCAGCTCACCACAAAGATACAAAGGGCACAAAGATAGTGTGGACCTTTGTGCCCTTTGTGCCTTTGTGGTGCAAACATGCCCGGCTGAAGTGACGTGGTACTACTAGCGGAGAGCGCGCCCGGTCCTTCGTTGGGCAGCAAGCGCTGGCCTCGCTGCACGATGTAGCCCAGGAACAGCGGCATCCCAGCGATGACGAACAAGCCGTGATGCGTGAAGCCCAGCCCGGCCACGAACGCCGCAGCATAGGGACGCCAGCACGATTGCGCCGCTGCTCGGTCGGTCGTCGCTGGCACGAGCAGACAGCACAACCCGACGAGCAGCAGCATCAAGAGCGCGTAGACTTCGGCTATGGTCGCCGCGTTCCACAACCCCGGCGCGAAGCCAAACAGCAGCGCGGCGAGTAGCGCTGGCCCGTCGGCGCTCAGGTGGCGAGCCAGTCGGAAGAACAGCGCGACCGCCAGCGCAGCACAGCCGGATGAGACCAGCGTGACGCGCCGCGCCAGGTCGCTCACCGGGCCGATCAGCGTGGCCAGCTTGCCCAGCAGCACGTATAGGGGATAGGTGGTGGGGTGCGGCACGCCGAGCAGCGGCGCGGCGAACTGGAACTCAGCCGAGTCGCCCGACAGCACGCTCGGCGCGGCAGTGCGCATATACAGGAGCAGGAAGGCCAAGAATAATGACAGGGTCAGCAGGTGCGGTGGCGACAAGAGGATGGCGTGTTGGCGTGTTGGGGGCTTCGCCTGGTCGCGCTGCTTCGGCGAGGCTGCGGGTTGCCCGGTCACGCCCGCTCCTTGTCATCGCCGCTCCCCGTCAGCGCTCGCCGCAGGGCTGCGCCGAGCGCGCCGCCGTCGTCATCGTCGTCTTCGGCGGGCGGCGGCTCAGTCGTGTAGGCGTAGCGCGGGGCCGGTGCCGCCTCTTCGAGGGGTTCCTCGTCCGTTTCATCCCAATCCAGGTGCAGGTTCTCGGCACCGGCGAGCGCGATGATGTCATTCACACTGAAACGCAGCAGATCGACGACGAGCGGATCGGCGCTGCGTTCGTCCAGCGTAGCGATCGGCCGCACTTGTGGCAGCGTTGCGAGCACTTCGTCGAGAGTCGGCGGCGGCACGGGCGGCGCTTCGGGGCTCGCCATCAGCGCGGCGACCTCCTCGGCTGTCGGGATGCCGGTATCGACCAGCAGGATCGTCGTGTGAACGCGGCTGAAGAGCATGCCGAGGATCGTGCGTGTATCGCGCAGCTGCTGCGTGGCGCGGCGCAGGCTGGTGGCCTTGCGGCTGGCCTTGATCTCGAATATGTGGATCGTCTTCGCATCGTGCAGCACGACTGCGTCCAGCTCGCGATACTTCTTGACGCCTTCGCGCCCACGATGCTCGAAGTACTCGACCAGCCGACGCTCGGAGAGCTGATAGTGCTGGCCAAGCCAGTCGCGCAACGCCGCCTCGGCCTCGCTGCCGAACAGGTCGCGATCACTCGGCGGGTATATCGGGCGCTGGTTGTCCTTGCCGATCATAATCTGCGCGAGAAACGCGCGGTACTGCTTGTCGTCGGCGGCGATCAAGCGCGGTCGCGAGAAACGTGAGGCCACTGCGATCTCCAGTTATGCGCTATAGCGAACCTACATCAGAAGGAAACTGGTCTGACGATGGACGATAGACGATAGACGGCAGGGGCGCATCGTCCATCGTCCATCGTCTATCGTCATGTTTACGAATCACAGTGGGACGGAAACGAACGCTCGATTATTGTACCATAGGCCGACAGGCACGATGGACGTGCGCGATCATGCCTATGAAGGACGCGGCGCGTTGGCATAGCGTGATCAGCGCAGACTGGGCGCGAAAAGAGCGGCGAAATCATCTGATGATCTGCTCAAAATAGCTGACTGTGGCCGTTCTAGATATATGATGTGGGAAACTCGGCGCTACGGCCCGCAATGCATGGAAGGAGACCTGCGATGTTCGGCTCTCAGATACTCGAAATCGCGATCGGCATGGTGTTTGTGTACCTATCGTTAAGCCTGGTCTGCTCCGGCATCAACGAGTGGATCGCCAATATCTTTCAATTACGCGCGGAGCTTTTGGAGAAGTGGCTACGGGATCAGTTGACCGAACAGGCGAAGGGAGCTGCGCCTGCCGGATCGATGACCAGGGATTACCTGACAGAGTTCAAGGACCATCCGCTTATCAAGGCGCTCTATCAGAAACCTCCGTCGAGCAACAAACCGCCGCCTAACCCGGTCTTCGGAGCGCTCTTTCGATCAACCAAGAAACCTTCGTACATCCCGTCGCGCACTTTTGCCCTTGCTATGCTAGATATGGTTGCGCCGGTTGACCGCACTACCAAAAATAGAACGCTCACGACGTCGGATACGCCGCTCGACCGGACGATGCTGGCGCTGATCGATGACGCAGGGGGCGATGCCGAGAAGGTGCGCCAGAATATCGAGGAGTGGTTCAATGATGCGATGGAGCGGCTCGCCGGCTGGTATAAGCAGCGAACGAAGTTGGTCATTCTTGTCCTGGCGATTATCGTCACGTTATTGCTGAACGTCAATAGCATCCAGGTCTTCAACAGTCTCTACCACGATGGCACCGTCCGTGCTGCCGTCGTCGCGGCAGCCCAGCAGGCGGCGCAGCAGGCGGCACCGCCAGATACCAAATCGCCCGTTACCAAAATCGATCAGATCCAGCAGGAGCTTACCCAGCTCAACATCCCGTTCGGCTGGACCGACCCGAAGGTCCGCCCTGATATCAACGATCCAGCATCGATCCTGTTGGCGCTGCTTGGGTGGGCGATCACCGCGCTGGCTGTGTCGCAGGGGGCACCGTTCTGGTTCGACGTGCTCAACAAGCTCGTCAACATACGCACCACCGGCGCGCGACCGCCGACGACACCCGCGACAGAAACGGTCAGGCCGCAAGTGATCGTGCAGCCGATGGAACCGCTGAAGCGCTGAGGACGCTGAGTGTGCTGAGGCGCTGAACTGGCCCATCAGCGGTCTCAGCGAGGTAGGGGCACGATATATCGTGCCCCTACGGGCCTGCATTGGTGCAGTGGCCTCAGCGCTTCAGCGGTTCTGAGGGCGCTGAGGACGCTGAACTAGCCCATGAGCGGTCTCAGCGAGGTAGGAGCACGATATATCGTGCCCCTACGGGTCTGCATCAATGCAGTGGCCTCGCTGCCTCAGCGATTCGCAACCCTACCAGGCGTATGCTTCGGGTGCTGCGCCGCCAGGGCCGGGCCAGATCTGGTCGAGCCGCTCCAGGCTATCGTCGGAAAGGTGCAGCTCAACCGCACGCAGGCTGCCCTGGAGTTGATCGAGCGTGCGCGGCCCGATGATCGGCGCAGTCACCACCGGGTTGTGCAGCAGCCAGGCCAGCGCCACATCGGCTGGCTGCTCGCCCAGCTCCTGGCAGAAGCCTTCGTACGCCTCCAGCTGCTCGCGATGCTCGGTGATCGTCTTTTGCGTTCGCTCGTCGGCGCGCCGGCCTTCGGACGCCTTGCGCAACACGCCGCCCAACAGCCCACCGGCTAGCGGGCTCCAGGGGATGAGTCCCAGCCCGTAGCCACGACAGGCCGGGATCACCTCTAGCTCGATCATGCGCGCGTTCAGGTTGTACAGGCTCTGCTCGGCCACCAAGCCCAGGAAATGGCGGGCGGCGGCGCGCTCGTTCGCCCGCGCGATCTGCCAGCCGGGGAAGTTGCTGCTGCCGACATAGATCACCTTGCCCTCGCGCACGAGCTGCTCCATCGCCTGCCAGATCTCCTCCCATGGTGTCGCGCGATCAATGTGGTGCATCTGATAGAGGTCGATGTGGTCGGTGCGCATGCGCTGCAAGCTCTCCTCGCAGGCCCGCCGGATGTGATACGCCGACAGCCGCGATTCGTTGGGGCGGTTGCCCATCGGGCTGTAGACCTTGGTTGCGAGGACGATCTGCTCGCGCCGCCCGCCGCCCTGCGCCAGCCAGCGCCCGATGATCTGCTCGGTGACGCCCTCGCCAAGCTGCCAGCCATAGACGTTGGCCGTATCGAAGAAGTTGATGCCCAGCTCAAGCGCCTTGTCCATGATCGCGAAGCTGTCGGCCTCGTTTGTCTGCGGGCCGAAGTTCATTGTGCCCAGGCATAGTCGGCTGACCTTCAGGCCAGTGCGACCGAGTTGTGTGTACTCCATTGGATAGCTCCTTCCATCAATTAGCGTTCAGCCGGATGCGCTTCGATGCGACCCACTCGTTCCACTCCGGCCCGTAGTCCTTGTACTGAATGTGATGGATGCCATTCTGGACATCCAGCACCGTTGCAGGGTACCAGCTTCGCTTCCATTTGACCTCGACCACGCTGCCGATCGGATAGAGCGGTCGCACGACCTCGCGGATGCGCTCGACCGTCAGCCATTCGTCGTCACTCTCCTCGTAGCCGTAGTAGTGGACCTTGAGCTGCTCGCCGCGCGCGTCGATGATCTGCGCGCGATACCAGCCGCCATCCGCATGAACCTCCACGCGCTGGCCAACGCGCGGGTCGGGGCGTGGGCGCGCGGCGGCGATCACCAGGTCGGGGTCGAAGTCGCCGGCTGTGGCAAAGCTGGCGAGCTGTTCTTCGGCAAAGGCCATGCTCTCGGCGATCTGCGCGGCCAACTCGCGCAGGGTGATCACCGCGTTGCCATCCGCATCGACGAACGCTTGCCCGCGCAGGCCGGCTAGCAGCCCTTCAGTAAAGGTCCAGTTGCCGGTTGAACTCTCGCTGGCGAGCGATGATGTCAGGCAGGCATACGCAACGCGGCGATCCGGCGGCGTGATCGCGTCCGCTAAACACCCCGAGTAGCAGCAGTCGGCCACGAGCAGCGCATGCGAGCCGGCGAAACAGCGCTCGATCGTCGCCGGGATGGCGTTGACCAGCCAGCCGGGATTGTGCGCGCCATCGGCGTCATAGCTGACGAAGGCGGCGACACCATCATCGCTCTTGTCGCCGTGGCCACAGAAGTAGAGCACGAGCAGGTCGCCGGCGCTGGCCGCAGCGAGGTGCGCTTCGAGCGATTGTTGGATGTTTCGCGTGGTCGCCCGCTGGTCCTGAAGGTAGACGACCTGTGCGGATGGGACGCCCTGCGCCTGGAAGAACGCGATCAGCGCTGCATCGCGGCGGTTCTGCTTTGGAAAGGGCGGATAGGACTCGGCGTGCTGCCACTCCAGCGTTCCTGCGACAAAGACCCAGATGCGCTCAGGCTTCCAGCCGAGCGGACGTTGTTGTGCCACGCTGTTTGCTCCCATATGGCGCTCTCCGTCATCTACGTGAGTTAACACGAAAATAATGGACATCTGTGTACGAACAGCGCCTACGCTCCCGATGCTCTGGTGGTGAGCCGATCCCACGACGGCCAGGCGTGCAGGAGCAGGCCGCTGATGAGCATGAATGCGGATACAGCGATCAGCGCCGGCACCTGACGGTCGATCCGCGCCCAAAAGAGCGCCGCGAAGAAGAAGCTGTGGAAGCCGAGCGGCACACCCAGCAGCACCAGGTCGAGCGGGTGATCGTGGCGTGTGCGCAACGCCGCGCCCAGCGTGAGCAGCGCGCTGCCGCCGAGAAGCAGGCCGATGATCAGCCAGGCCGTGATGCCCTGCGCTATCAGCGCAAAGTAGGGCTGGAGCAGCGTCAGGAGCGCGATGGCCGCGAGTGGCACGGCCACGCTGGCCACAATGATGTCGCCGAGGAAGACGCCGCGACCAGCGTGGCTCCAAAGCTGGCCGAGGCGCAGCAGCAGCGAAAAGCCGAGCACCACGATGAACCAGGCGTAGAAGTTGCCGAGCGGCACACCGAACCAAGGGCCGGCGGTGCCCCAGGTCCAGAACCCCAGCCGGATGGCGATCGCGTCCATGCCCAGGTCGATCGTCAGCGCCAACAGCGCGTCCATGATCGGTCGCAAATACCAGGGCAGCCCGAAACGATCCGAGGTCGCCATAGCGGTATAGATCACCACGCCCCAGCTGATGCCGATGCACAGCGGCACCAGCCCGTCGATCATGATCAGGAAGTGGCCGTAGACATAGGCGTGGAAGGTGCCAATCGCCGCATACTCGATCAGCAGGCCGTAGAGCATGCCCGCGCCGAGGCTGAACACATGCGACCAGCCGCGCGCCCAGGCGTGGCACAGGCAGGTGATGGCCAGGATGTAGACGCCGAACTCGAACACAAGAAACACCGGCTCAGGCATGGACATGACCGCCTTCACTGCGAGGCGCTGGTTGCGCGCAGGCACGCGCTCGACACTTGTGTGATTATAGCCGCCTTATGCTCCTGCGTCGAGCCGGTTCGTACAACGTGGCCTCCATACCACGCGGGGCTTCACCACCAAGACATCAAGGCACCAAGGCTTGGTGCCTTGGTGCCTTGGTGGTTAAAAACTATCGGCCTAGTTCAGCCTGAGTGTACGTGCGCCGCAGTCATTAGTCGATCGGCTTGAGATTGGCGACGATCGCCGCGCGGTGTGGCTCAAGGAACGGCGGCAGCACGATCTTCTCTCCAAGGGTGGCCTCGTCCTCGTCCACCGTGAACCCCGGCCCATCCGAGGCGATCTCGAACAGGATACCGTTCGGCTCGCGGAAGTAGAGGCTGCGGAAATAGTAGCGGTCCACCAGCCCGCTGTTCGCAATCCGAAACTCGCCGAGGCGCTTGATCCAGGCGTCGTGCTCCTCGAACGTCGGCGTGCGGAAGGCGACATGGTGAACGCCGCCCGCGCCCGGATGCGTGGCCGGCAGATCCGGCTGCACGGCGACGTGGAGCTCGGCGCTTGGGCCGCCCGGTCCCATCTCGTAGACGTGCAGCGTGTGCTTTGGGTTGTCTGGGTGGGGGTACTCGCGCACTGGCCGCATATTGAGCACCTTCTGGAGCACGCTATCGGTCGGCTGGAGGTTCGGCACGCTCAGCGTGATCGGACCGAGGCCGCGCACCTGGTACTCAGCTGGGACGGGGCTGCGCTCCCACGGATGCGCTGCTCCCGCACCCTGGTCGTCGATCAGCGTGAGGCGCTGCCCCTCTGGATCCTCGAAATCGAGCACTAGGCGACCGTCGCGCTCGCTGATCTCGCCAGTTGCGACGCCGCGCTCGCGCAGGTGCTGCGCCCACCACTCCAGCGCAGCGAGCCCCACGACGCGCAAATGTGTGCGCGTGATCGAGCGTGTGCCGCGCTGCTCACGCGGCACCGGCCAATCGAAAAAGGTGAGATCAGTTCCAGGGCTCGCCTGCGCGTCCGCGTAGAACAGATGATATGCGCTCGTGTCGTCCTGGTTCACGCTGCGCTTCACGAGCCGCATCCCGATCGTCTGCGTGTAGAATCGATGGTTCTCGCGGGCGTTCGCCGAAACCGCCGTCAGGTGATGAATGCCGGTCAAGTTCATGTGATCCTCCGTAATGCCCGCCGTCAGGCGTGCAGGGTTTTCAGTCGTTTTAGGGACTTTCGAATATATAACGAGTCGGTCGGCTGCGTGAAGCGTGAAACGTGAAGCGAATGCAACCTGTGGATCACGTTTCACGTTTCACGTTTCACGGTGGCATGGCTGCGCAACCAGCTGGTCGCCGCCTGTACCTCGGCCTGGTTGAGCGCGTGGCTGCCTGGCTCCCAGTGCAATTCGACCGCCGCGCCCGCCTGCTGCAAAAGCAGCGCCAGCCGTTCGGTCTGCTGCGGCGGGATCAGGGTATCGGAACGCCCCGCGCCGATGAACAGCGGCACGCCGCGCAGGTCGGGCAGCTCCATAGGCACGAATGGCACCATCACATGGAACAGCACGGCCCCCGCCAGCAGCCTCGGGTGGAGCAGCAGCAGACTCGCAGCAATATTCGCGCCGTTCGAGTAGCCAACCGCGATAATGCGCTGCGGA
>Ga0075423_10004752_pt1 | contig 12635 bp, 7 predicted proteins | sample SoiMethybrSBSTD2_FD_80114 | JGI IMG/M metagenome (GOLD analysis project Ga0075423, IMG submission 80114) | Bulk soil microbial communities from a Populus tree surrounding site in Tennessee, USA - Soil MetaG P. TD hybrid SBSTD2 | ecosystem: Environmental > Terrestrial > Soil > Tree plantation...
CCACGGCAGATCGAGCTCGTCGGCGATGACGTGTCCAATGAGAATTTCGGCTTCTCGACGCGCCGATCGTTGGTCATCTGGGGCGACCAGATGATTCGCAAGGGCTTCCTGCGGCCGCTCGAACGCGTGCTGCTGCACTCTCCGCTCATGGTCTGGGCGCCGATGGCGTCGAACGTGTACCACGACTGGATGTGGTATCCGACGATCGGCCGTTCGCGCATTCGTGAATTCAACCGCACCGAGTGGGGAAAGCTTTTTGGGAGATACTGACGCGATGGCAATGCCCAATGCTCAATGCTCAATGCCCAAGGGATCTGGGGCGTTGCGGCGCGCTTCGGATATGTTGGGCATTGGGCATCGGGCCTCGAGCATTGAGTGATGGCTGATCAGAACCAACAGCACGGCCGACGGCCTCATTTCCACCGCGGGCGGCGCGGCCCAGACCGACGCGGCAACGACCGTCGCCACTCGCCGCCGCAGGAACAGCAGCCGGCGTCGCGCGATCACGTCGACGTCGAGCAGATCATGCGCGAGATTCGCGCGCGCATCTCTCAGCGCCACGGCATCGACCTGACCACGCAGCAGATTCAGGAGCTCGCGGCTCGTCGTCTCGAGGCCATCCTCGATCCGCGCACCGTGAAACCGTCGCTGCTCGAGCAACTCCGGCGCAGCGCCGGCGCACCCGTTGATACGCGTCCAGCGGATCCTGCCCTTTCGTACTCGTTCGAAGCGACCACGCTGTATGAATCGCCATCGGGCTTCGTCCGCTTCATGCGCCGTCTGCTGCAGCCGCTGTTGAAGCTGTTCTTCAATCCCAATCCGCTGATCCAAGCGATGCACACGCAGGCGCAGATCAATCAGGCTGCGCTCGCGCGCGAGGCCGAGCGAGATCGTCGGCAAGCGGAGTGGAACGCGCTCCACTATGAAATCCTGCAGCGGCTGGTGACAGAGATCTCGCGCACCAGTCTCGAGACGCAGGGACTCTCGATGCGCGTCGAGGCGCTCGCGGCCAAAGTTGATTTCAATGAACGCCGCGTGCGCGGTGTCGAGAACACGTTGCATCAGGCGCGGCCGACCGCGCGGACGGACAGCGCTCCCGCTCCGCAGCAGCAGACGACACCGGTGCAGCCGCGCGAGAGCGCGCCTTCCGACACACCGTCAGCGGACGGGAGCGTTCGCGAAGGATCGTCAGAAGGCGGACGTCGACGGCGGCGGCGGCGGCGTGGGCGACGGCCACCGACGGGCCCGCCCCTCGAAGGGCAGCCACCCCAAGTCGTCGGTGATGCATCGGCCGGCGCCGCTGGGGCAGACGTGGATCTCGACGCCGATCTCGATGAGGAAGACGACGAAAGCGTGTCGCTTGAGGTGACGTCAGAATCGGCATCGCCGTCGGCTCCTGAAGTTCCAGAGCCGGCATATGTCATCGATCGATTCGTGTCGTCCCCCGCATCAGAGGTGTCGACGCCGGCCACAGAGACCAGCCGCGAGGCGTCTCCACCGGCACCGGAACCGGTCGCTCCCGCCGCGACCGATCTCGCGAGTCCGCCAGAGCCGCACGAGCCATCGGATTCGGGATCCGGTACGTAGTGTCCGGCCCCGCCTCCGCCAAGGCTTCGGCGGGGCTCGGACCTGCCGAACACCGCATGAAGATCGCGATCGTCGTGCAGCGCTACGGCGCGGACATCAACGGTGGCGCCGAGCTTCATGCGAGATACATTGCCGAGCATCTCGCGCCGCACGCGGACGTACGCGTGCTCACGACATGCGCGCGCGACTACATCACCTGGCGCAACGAATGGCCCGCAGGTACCGAGGTGATCGGCGGCATCGCAGTGGAACGCTTCCCCGTCGCACGAGAGCGCGATGTGTTCGACTTTCGCGATCGATCGGCGGTGGTCTTCAACCACGATCACACCATTCAGGACGAGCTCGGGTGGTTGGACAGCCAAGGACCGTATAGCCCGTCACTGATGGCGCGGGTGAGGAACGCGGCCGACGAGTGTGACTTCCTGGTGCTCTTCAGCGTTCGCTACCATCATGCCTATCACAGCGCGCGCATCGCTCCGCACAAGGCGGTATTGGTACCCACCGCGGAACGTGAAGCGTCGCTGGGACTCGCGATCTATCCACCAGTCTTTCGCGGCGTGCGGGCGATCATGTACAACTCCTTCGAGGAGCAGGCGCTCGTGCACGCGCTGTCGTCGAACACGCATGTCCCCGGCGTCGTGGTCGGAATCGGCTCTGAGATCCCTGCCGCGGTCGACCCGGACCGCGTGCGCAGGTCGTACGATTTGAAGAACCCGTTCATCGTCTACGTCGGCCGCATCGACGCCAACAAAGGCTGCGCGGATCTGTTTCGCAGTTTTCTCGAGTACATCGAGCGAACCGGACGTGTGCTCGATCTCGTCCTCATCGGCACAGCGGTGCTGCCGATCCCAGCGCATCCGCGCATCCGCCATCTCGGGTACGTGAGCGACGCGGACAAGTTCGATGTGATTGCCGCCGCTGAAGTGCTAGTGATGCCCTCACCGTACGAGAGTCTGTCGATGGTTGCGCTCGAGGCCTGGGCGCTCGGCAAGCCAGTGCTCGCATCGGCCAAGTGCGATGTGCTGGTCGGGCAGTGTCTCCGTAGCAACGGCGGTCTGTACTATCGCGACAGCGCAGAATTCAGCGCCGCGCTCGACACACTCCTGTCCGACTCACGCGTCGCCGCCGGGCTGGGAGATCACGGACGGAGCTACTACCGAGAGCACTATGCATGGCCGGTGATCGAGGGTAAGTATTTGGAGATGTTCGAGCGCCTTCGAACCAGCCCGCCGGCACATGTGATGGAGCCGCTGCCCAACTGGATCCGACGACGGCGGCGCACCGTCCCACCCGCCGAAGCGGTGGTCGCGGATTTGCCGGCGGGTCCATCTGGTTCGGCGCTGGGCGCCCACGCTCCACGCAGCACAACCCAAGCGGCGGTGGACGCACCATGAAGTTCGCGTTTATCGCTCCTCGATACGGTGCCGAGATCTCGTCGGGCGCGGACCATGCGTGCCGACTGCTCGCCGAACAGGTGTCGGCGAGGCACGATGTCGACGTGCTCACGACATGCGCGCGCGCGCCGGGATCGTGGAAGAACGACTACTCCGAGGGTGCCGATCGTGTCCGCGGTGCTCTCGTGCGCCGGTTCGCCGTGAGTCAGGCCGCCGATCGATCCGGACTGACGGCCCTGTCGCGTCGCCTTCAGGTAGAACCACCGTCGCGGCAAGACGAACTCGAATGGGTACGACTGCAAGGACCCACGTCTCCCGGCTTGCTCGATTACCTCAAGCGACAGCACCGGTCGTACGACGTGCTCGTGTTCTTTGGTCTCATGCATCCGCTCACCGCGCAGGGGAGCGAGATCGCGCCGGAGCGCACCGTCATCTTTCCGTATCTTCGTCTGCAGCCCGAGTTGCGGTTCGGGCTCTGGCGGGATGTTCTGCAATCGGCGCACGGCATCGGCTTCTTTTCCGACGCCGAGCGGCGTTTGATCCGCGGTTACGTTGGCATGTCGCCGCAGCACGACGAAGTCGTTGGCATCGGCATCGATCCACCACCGATGCAATCGTATCCGCGTCATCAGCAGGACCCTGCCGATGTGATCGTCGCCGATGACGATATGTCGGGCGACGGATCCGCTCCCGATGCCGATGACTACCTGACACAACGCGGCGTTCCCTTCCGCCGTCGGCATCGTCTCTACGGAAGCTTTGCGTTGTACGGCGGTCGCGTCGAGCCCGACAACGGGTGCGAAGAGATGCTCGATTACTTCGACTCATACGCAGCCGCAGACCCCGACGCGATGCTGGTGCTGATGGGCGTGAAGATGATGAAAGTGCCGGACGAGCGATATCTGAAGCTGGCCGGGGTCCTTCCCGAGCGGGAGCGGATGACTGCCTATGAGGCGGCGACGGTGACCATCGCTCCCGCAGCAGACGACCTCGTCGCGCAGCCGCTGCTGGAGAGTCTCGCCGTCGGCACACCGGTGCTCGCAAGCGCGCGCAACGCCGCCGCTGTCGAGCACTGCCGGCGCGCGAACGCGGGGCTGTACTACGCGAATCGCGAGGAGTTCGTCGCCGCTCTCACGCAGCTGTCGACAAACACCCAGCTGCGGGAACGGCTCGGTGAGAACGGACGCACCTACATCCGGCAACACCATCGCTGGGATGGCGTCATCGGCCGATTCGAGCGATTGATCTCCAAAGTCAGAACGCGTTAATCACGGGTCAGTTCCGCCGCCGGGAACGGCCGCGACCGCGACTCGGACGTTCCTTCTTCACTTCCTGTCCTCTTGCGGCGCGTGCCGATGTCGTGCCGTTTGATCATCTCGTTCAGCGTCGTCGGCTTGATCTTGAGCAGCTCCGCCGCCCGCTTCTGCACGCCACCAGCTGCTTCGAGCGTCGACTCGATCAATCGCTTCTCGACGTTGGTGATGACGTCCTTGAACGAAATGCCCTCGGGCGGCACCACGAACCTCGGGATGTGGAACACCGGAGCCGAACGGACGTGGTCTGGGATCAATTCCGGTCCGATCCGTTGACTCGAGCTCAGGACCACGGCGCGTTCCATCACGTTCTCGAGCTCGCGCACGTTACCCGGCCAGTCGTAGTCCATCATCAGGTCCAACGCCTCGGGCGTGAGCTCGAGGTCCGACCGATTGTTCTCGGCGCCAAATTTCTCGAGGAAATGCTGGGCGAGATACGGGATGTCGTCCTTGCGCTCGCGAAGCGGCGGCAGGTTGATGTTGATGACGTGCAGCCGATAGAACAGATCCTCGCGGAAGCGGCCGTCCTCGACCATCTGACGGAGATCGCAGTTGGTGGCGGCGATGATGCGGACGTCGACCTTGATGGTCTCCATGCCACCAAGCCGCATGAACTCGCGCTCCTACATCACGCGAAGCAGCTTGGCCTGCGTGTCGGGCGGGATGTTGCCAATCTCATCGAAGAAGATGCTTCCCTTGTCTGCGAGATCGCACAGCCCCTTCTTCGGGTAGATCGCGCCGGTGAAGGCGCCTTTGACGTGACCGAAGAGCGTGGACTCGAGGAGATCGGGCGGCAGATTGCCCGAATTCACCGTCACGAACGCGCGTTCCGCACGCGGCGACTCGGAGTGAATGGCGCGGGCCACGAGCTCTTTGCCGGTACCGCTCTCGCCGGTGATGAGAATCGTCGATCGGCTTGGCGAGGCCTGAATGATCAGATCGAAGACCTGCTTCATTCGCGGGCTTCGGCCGATGATGCCGGCGAAGCGCTGATACTGCGCCTGCAGGTTCTGTCGCAGGGCCGCGTTCTCCGCGACCAGCTGCCTCCGCTCGACGGCATTGCGAACGACGACGAGCACTTCGTCGTTCTTGAACGGCTTGGTGATGTAGTCGAAGGCTCCGCGCTTCATCGCCGCGATCGCCGTCTCGACCGATGCGAACGCGGTGACCATCAAGATCGGCAGCTCGTCGTCCAGCTTCTTCAGCTCCTCGAGCAGCGTCAGGCCGTCCATGCCCGGCATCATCACGTCGACGATGACGGCATCGAACGGAAACGACCGGGCGAACTCGAGGCCTTCCTCGCCGCTGGCCGCGACGCGGACGTGATAGCCCTCGCGCGTGAGCAGCTTCTCGAGAATCTCACGCATGATGTCTTCGTCGTCGACTACGAGGATGGAACCATTGCGCCGCATCTCACACCCCGATTGGAACTGCCAACTAGACCTTTTGGACCGCAAGCGCCGGCTGTTCTGCCGGCACCGCGGGGAACGACAAGATGAACCGAGTGCCCTGGCCGACGATGCTCTCGCAGTCGACGGCGCCGCCGTGCTCGCGCACGATGCCATAGGTGATCGACAGTCCGAGTCCTGTGCCCTGGCCGATCGCTTTCGTGGTGAAGAAGGGATCGTAGATCCGCGCCAGGTACTCGCTTGGAATACCAGACCCGGTGTCGGCCACTTCCGCGACCATGCGGCCACCGTCGATCTTCGTGCTGACCGACAGCCACCCACCCTTTGGCATCGCGTCGCGCGCGTTCAAGAACAAGTTGAGGAACACCTGCTGAAGCTTGTGCTCTTGCCCCATCAACACCACTGGCGCGTCGTTCAACTCGCGCCGCACTCGCACGCGCTGCGTGGCGAACTGATGCTCGAGCAGCGCCAGCACGTCGACGATGACGAGATTCAAATCGACGGTCGAGCGATCGCTCGACGCCGGACGGGAGAGCGTCAGCAGACCGTTGACGATCTTCGCGGCGCGGAACGTCTGGCGCTCGATCTTCTCGAGGAGATGCGTGCGCGGATCCTGCGGATCGGCTCCCTCGAGAAGCATCTGCGTGAAGCTCGAGATACCGGTGAGCGGCGTGTTCACTTCGTGCGCGACGCCGGCCGCGAGCAGGCCGATTGACGCCATCTTCTCCGAGATCCGCAGCTGCTCTTCGAGCTGCACGCGCGCCGTGACGTCCTCGATGATCACGATCGTGCCCGCTGTCGTCACCTCGGTGCCTTCGGCGCGACGGAGCGGCACCACGGCGGCGTTGACGATCAGCGACTCCCCGGCATGGGCCACGCGTCCGAGCAGCGGCATGCGTGAGAGCGTCGCGCCTTCGGGCGTATCGCGCCGCGCCGCGCGGATCGCTTCGACGAACGGGGCGTCGAACAGCTCGTCGAGCACGCGACCGGCAGCGGCCGCGTGCGAGACGCCGTACAGCTGCTCGAGCGCATGATTCCATCGCGCCACGCGATCCTCGAGGTCGACGACGAGCAGACCGTCGTCGAGCGACTCGAGAATGTTCTCGTTGAAGGCGCGCATGCGATCGATCTCGACCGCCTTGAGGTGCAGCTGCCGATAGAGTCGCGCGTTCTCGAGCGCCGTGGCAATCTGACCGGCCACCGCGGCCAGCAGGGCCATGTCCTCACTGCTCAACGGATCGCCTGGTTTCTTGCGACCGAGGGCGAGTACGGCGATGGTGCCGTCTTTGGCAACGCACGGCACGAAGTAGTACAGACCCGCGTCGCGCCAGAACTCGATCTCCTCCGCGGGAAAGAGCACGGCGGCGGTTGGATCGTCGAGCGTCACGTTGTGACCGTCGGCCAGACGGCGGCCAATTGCAGAACGCTTCGGCAGCGCGGGCGGATGGCCATCGCCGAAGCCCGAAGCCCACATCGAGCCGAAGTGCGGCGCGGCTTCGTCTTCGAGGAGCAGCGCCATGCGATCGACCAGCAGCGTTTCGACGACGCGGGAGACCAGGCGCTCGGCGAGGCGGCCGAGATCGAGATCGCTGTTCAGATCGCGGGCGAAGCCAAGGAGCGCGCGGCGATAGTCGTAGCGATCGCGGTAGAAGGCCCGATCCAGCAGATTCTGCACGAAGGTCTTGACCGGAGGCGTCAGCATTACCGCGACGAGCGTCGCGAGAAACGCCAGCACCCAGTCGTTGGCCGCGCTGCCTTTGAGGATGACGCGCTGAACGGTCTCGAGCAGCACGGCGTAGATGAAGACCATCGCCGCCAGCGCTGCCGCGTAAACGAGCGACCGCTTGACGATCACTTCGATGTCGAGGAGGCGGTAGCGGACGATCGCGGACGCGAACGTGAGCGGAATGATCCCGAGCGGAATCGCCGACAGCTCCATCGGCAGCGACGGCTGCACGCCGAGCGCGTATGGAATCGCGTAGCCGAGTGCGAACGCGCCGGCGCCCAGCGCGGTGCCCCACGCGATCCATCGCAGTTGCCGGCGCGCGGTGATCGTGCGCACGTGCGACAGCGCATGAATCAGCGTCACGAGGCCGGCGATGAGACAGGTGCCGAGGTAGAAGTACTCGAGCCGGTCGAGCGCAGACGTGATGCTCACGAACAGACGCGCGTTGGCCGCGCTCTGCGCAACCGCCACGATACGAGCAGTGCCGAGTGCCACCGCCGGTGCATAGAGCAGCACGATCACGGATCGACCGGCGAGGCTGTCTCTCCACCGGCGCGGACGCTCGGGAAACACCAGCGTAAAGTGGAGGAACAACGGCGGCAGTGCGAGGATCGACACCGCATCCGCCCAATAGAACACCCAGTCGAGTCGATCGAGTCGGCCGCTGAACGAGAACGTGAACACGCCGAAGAAAGCGACGGTCATCCAGAAGAAGTGCAGCGTGGCCGGGTCGCGCGGCCGGCGCAGTCGCACCGCGCCGCCGACCAGCAGCGTGAAGATCCCAACCGCCGCCAGGACGAAGTAGAGCGCGCCCGGGCCGGTCGGTATCGGCGCCACGCGCACGTCGATCACTTCGCGCGTGCCGAGACGAAGCATCGTGTAGCGCAGCGTCTGATCGCGATGTGCCGCGTGCAGGACGGCGACGACATCAGCCGTGTCCTGCACGGGATGGTCATCGATCGCAATGAGGACATCGCCAGCCTTGAGGCCGGAGCGCTCTGCTGGACTCCGAGCCGCGATCTCGGAGACGACAACGCCACCGCCGCCGGCGGTCCACAGCACGCCGTCTTCCACTTCGTGCCAGGTCGCCCGCGTCGCGATGTTGGCCGCTCCGAGACAGAGCAGCACCGATATCACGACCACCAGTAGTGCGGGTCGTGTCCACCGGCTCCACAGCACCGGTCCACGAGAGCGAATCCAATGACTAGAACGTCTCATCCAATTAGATGGAGCGAAAAACAACGTCAAAAAATGGGGAGCATCTGCTCCCCGTTTCGTTCTCTCCTCTTCGTGCCCTTCGTGGCTAAAACTTGACCGTCACACCTCCGAGCACACGCTTCGGCGGTCGTACCACCAGCGCTTCGTCGTAGATCGATGTCTCACCAAGGTCTTCCTTGAAGACGTTCGTCACCGCGACGAGCATCTCCCATTTCGCGTTCGTGAAGTTCAAGAACGGCAGCGACTGATTGACCTGCACATCGAATCGCGTCCGCGATGTCGCGAGTGCAGGCAGCGGCTCGGAGGCGGCCAACGCGGCGTTCAGCTTGTAGACGACGAACACGCGCGTCGATGTCGTCGGCACGACGCTTTCAACCGAGGCCGTGAGATCGTAGACGCGATCGTCGCTGCGCAGCACAGACGGCACGAGCACCGCCAGCACTTCGGAGTCGGGTGAGCGGCGGTTCCACGTCGCCTCCGCCTGGCTGTAATCAACCGACGCCCGAAGACGATCGCTCACCGATCGGCTCACCGTCACGCCCCATCCGCGCGCGTCATAGCCTCCAGCCGAGCCGACTTCGTAGTGTCCGATGCCCGATGGCGATTCCGCCGCATCGGCAAGTCCGACGCCAAACAACGTCACGAGCTGGTTGTCGACGCGCTGGTCGAACACTCGCACGCCCACCACGATGTTGCCGGGCCACGATCGCTCCACGCCGATCTCGACCTGGTCGTGACGTTCGTCGCGGAACGTGCCATGGCCGACCGGTGCGAACGTGCGTTCGGGCGGCAACCACAGGCCGACGGTCGGCGGCAGGAACTCTTCGGCGCCGGGAGCAACCTCTCGATGCGAGACGGTCGCGCGCAGTGTGAGCGAATCGTGCGCGCTTGGCTGCACTGCGATGCTCGCACGCGGACTCCACAAACCGCGATCGGCGAGGTAGTCGTAGCGGGCGTACTTCGCGCCATAGCTCACACGCACGGGCCGGGTGATCGTCCAGGTGTCGAACGCATACATCGACCCGACATTGCGGCTGCCATCGCGCATCGCGGCAAGCGCATCACCATTGCCGCCGAGATATCGCTGCGTGCCGTACGACACGCCGGCCTCGTAGGCGTGCGCCGCGGGCGTGTGACGTGTATACGAACCGGCGAGAATCCACGACGCGAGGTCGCCCTCCGTCATCGTGCCGCGCATCGTCCAATCCCCTCGGGCGCCAGGAGCCTCGAGCGAGACGAACGCGACGCTCTTCGGCACATCGGCGTTCATCAAGAAGAGATCCTGCGGACGCTCGAACGATGTCGTCGTGAGCAGGTTGAACTGACCGGTGATCGCGAAGTCCTCGAACAACGATGAAGCGAGGCGAGCCGGTGTGCCGACGGCACGGCTCAGACCGCCCATCGAATCTGCAAACGATCCGCGAGCGCCAAGTTCAGCGATCGCCTGGTCGGCGTCCTTGAGCACGCTGCGCTTCGCGTGACGCATCCGCCAGGCGACTTCGTCGTGCGGATGCTCTGCCTCGGTCGCGATCGGCGGATCCACTGGAGCGATCGTCGCCGCCACGACCGGCGGCGGTGTCGACGCATCGGCGAGTCTCGTCAAGGCAATCGTCGACGTATTGCGCGAGTCGGCGTTCACCTGAACGATGCGACCGCGGGACGGGACGTATTCCTGGAGATGCGCGCGAAGAAGATAGGGCCCGGGCGGCAGCTCGCGAAGCGTGAACCGGCCGTCGGCATCGGAGATCGCAAACGCCGAGGTCGATCCGAGTGCCGAGACAATCGCGCCCGACAGCGGCTGCCCTTTCTCGTCTTGGACCAGTCCGTGAAGCTCGGCCAGGCGCACAGCCGCCACTTTGGACACGGGAGCAGCCTGCGGAACACTCGTACGCTGCGCAAACGCGGGGACGGCCACCGCGCACACCACGACTCCGGCACCACACCATCTGAGGACTCGGATCATCGTCGTCGTGCTCGTTTTCTGCGCCCCGCGCCCCGCTCGCGCGGCGCGTTAACCGGATACCGTGAAATTCACGTTCTGCGTCACCATCTTTCCAGAAGTCTTGTCGGTGACCTTGATCTCCAATCGATAATCGCCAGCCGGGAAACTGCTCAACGGAACCGACTGCGACCCAGGTAGCTGATGCCCCGCCGCGACACTGAACTCGGGCGGCAAGGTCTGCGCGTTCAGCTGAGTGGGAGCCGTCTTGTTGAAGTACTTATCACCCTCGGCAAGCCGTTGATGGAAGTTGAAATCGATCGTCACATCCGGTTTCCCGTTCGGCGCCGTCTGCGCGCCATAGATCCAGAAGATGACGTTGAGCTCGTCCTTCTTCGTGAACTTGCCATCGGTCGACGGCGTGATCTTCAGCGGCCCAAACACGTACGGATTGGCTTCCTGATCGGACGGCGGCGCCGACAGCTGCTCGATCTGCTTGGCGACGATCACGCTGCTCGTAACCAGATCGTTCGAGGTGAAGTCGGGCACCATGAGATCGTGTCGAAGGACGCCGACCTTTCCAGGCGCGGCTGGGACTGCCGGCTGGTTCTTGTCGTTCCCCTTGCGATCGTTCTTGCCACCCGCGGCCGCGGCGGATGCCGGCGACTTTTCTTTCACCGCCACGAACATTGCGTACTGACCGGGCTTGAGCTGCACCGCTCGTGAAAGCTTGCCGTCCTCGGGCACATCGACGAAGTTGATGCTGTCCCACGCGAACGTTGGTCGCGCGGCCGGCGGCTGATTCTTGTTGTTGCCCTGAGGCGGAGCCGCCATCTTGGCCATCATCGCCGCGAAGGCATTCGCTTGATCGGCGGTGACGATGCGGACGTACACCGCAGCGCCGCCGGCGAGACCCGAGCGATCGACGTTGATCGTGAACGGCATGTACGTGTCGGTCTGCCCCTTCACGAAGTGATTGAGCTCCCATTTGATCGGGATATCACCTTGAGCACGATCGGGAGCGCCCAAGGCGAGCGGCTTCGGCGTCGGCGCGGCCGGAGGTGTCGCAGGCGCGGCCGCGGTTGGAACAGGAATCCCGGTGTCTGTCATCAACGCGGCATCGACAGCCTGGACCAACGCCTGGACGTCCTGCTGTTCCTGCGGACTGCGCGCCGACTGCTGCCGCGCTTGTTGCCCTTTGGTGTCGTTGTTGCGTTGCGCCAGCACCGGCCATGCGGCACCGACGACTGCCGCCACGATGCAGACGGCCATGACCCGACGAACGTGCATGAATGCCTCTCTTCCTCATCCACGAGCGACTCTCGTGGAGGGCAATCCAAGAATCCGAATCGCCTGATCATAGGCACCGCTGTCGGGCAAGTCAATCGAGCACAAGCCCAAAACATGAGTATTTCCGCGGGTATGACGCCCTGCCCATCCGAAGGCGCATGTTAGAATTGCCACCCCCTTCGTGGCGTCCAGGCGATCCGTTGCACGTTCGCTAGCGAGGGACGGCTGGAGTACATGGTCCTGGACGATATTCTCGTCATCCTGCTGGCGGGCGGCGCCGGTGAACGGCTCTATCCGCTGACCAAAGAGCGGGCGAAGCCGGCCGTGTACTTTGGCGGCCCGTATCGCATCATCGACTTCACGCTGAGCAACTGCATCAATTCAGGGTTGCGGCGCATCTTCATCGCCACGCAGTACAAGTCCCTCTCGCTCAACCGCCACATCCGCATGGGATGGAACGTCATCTCGGAAGAGCTGGGCGAGTTCATCGAGATCCTGCCGCCGCAGAAGCGCGTCGGCGAACACTGGTATCTGGGTACGGCCGATGCGGTGTTTCAGAACCTGTATTCGATCGAGCGCGAATCGCCCAGCCACGTGATCGTGCTATCCGGCGACCACGTGTACAAGATGGACTATTCGAAGATGCTGCGGTTTCATCTCGATCGCAATGCGGACGCGACGCTGGCCGCGCTCGAGGTGCCGGTTGGCGACAGCAGCCGGTACGGGATCGTCAGCATCGATCAAAACGAGCGGATCATC
>Ga0075423_10004754_pt1 | contig 12631 bp, 8 predicted proteins | sample SoiMethybrSBSTD2_FD_80114 | JGI IMG/M metagenome (GOLD analysis project Ga0075423, IMG submission 80114) | Bulk soil microbial communities from a Populus tree surrounding site in Tennessee, USA - Soil MetaG P. TD hybrid SBSTD2 | ecosystem: Environmental > Terrestrial > Soil > Tree plantation...
GCGGCGGCGAGGTCGTCCTTGTCGTCGGGGAAGTAGATCGCGACGGGCTTCTTCTCCTCCTTGGCGCGGGCGACCGCCTCCTCGAGCGACGAGTGCCACAGCACGGCCCGGCCCGGGAAGCGCTTCGACGCCTTGTCGAGCTCGGCCGCGATCGCCGGCCCCTCCCGCGCGCCCACCTCCCCGATCGATTTCCCGTCGGGGTCGAGGACCAGGAGCGTCGGGAACCCGGTCACCGCGTACTGCTTGCGCAGCTCGACGTTGGCCTTCTCGTCGGAGCACTCGAGGAGGACGGCGATCAGCTTGCCCGCCGAGGCGATGACTCCGTTGTCGGAGAACGGGCCCGCGTCGAGGGCGCGGCAGGCGAGGCCGCCGTCGGTGAAGTAGAGCAGGGCCGCGCGCTGCTCGAGCCGGGCGCGCTTCAACGCGACCGAGGGGTCGCGGCGCCAGGTCACCTTCCCGCCCACCGGCGCGGTCGGCGGATCCTGGAGGAAGACCACCAGGGCGAGGATCAGCAGTGTCTTCATGGCCTCAGTATAGTCAACGACGCAACCAGCGTCACGGGTGGGAGCTTCCAGCTTCCAGATCCCAGGTCCCAGTCCGGCTTGGAGCTGGAAACTTCTGAAGCTGGGATCTGGGATCTGGAACCTGGGAGCTTTGATGGTGAAGTCGTGAGTTATGGTCTCCCGTCATTTCTTTGAATTGTCCATCGTCTTTGGTAGATTCACTGGTCCCCCCGTCATTTCGCGGTCGCAATAGGAGAGAGCCATGACCACTCACAGCTCGCGCCGAGAGGCGATACGTTCCATCGCGGAGTCGCCGACCCCCGGCCCGGTCGTCGACTTCAAGCGCTCCATGACCGAGGTGTACGGAGAGAACGTCTTCAGCCTCGCCGTCATGCGGGAGAGCCTCCCGAAGAAGGCGTACCAGGCGCTGCTGCGGACGGTCGAGCACGGCGAGAAGCTCGACCCGACGCACGCCGACGTCATCGCCAACGCGATGAAGGACTGGGCGATCGCCAAGGGCGCCACCCACTTCACGCACTGGTTCCAGCCGATGACCGGCCTGACCGCGGAGAAGCACGACTCGTTCGTCCAGTACACCGCCGACGGGCGCGCCGTCGCGGAATTCTCCGGCCGCAACCTCATCCAGGGCGAGCCCGACGCCTCGAGCTTCCCCTCGGGCGGGATCCGCGCGACGTTCGAGGCGCGCGGCTACACGGCGTGGGATCCGACGAGCCCCGCGTTCATCATGGAGGCCTCGTACGGCCGGACGCTCTGCATCCCGACCGCCTTCTGCGCGTGGAACGGGCAGGCGCTCGACGAGAAGACGCCGCTCCTGCGGTCGCTCGACGCCCTCAACCGCCAGGCGGTGCGGCTCCTGAAGCTCCTCGGCAACTCGCACGTGAAGCGCGTGGCGGCGACGATGGGCCCCGAGCAGGAGTACTTCCTGATCGACCGCCGCTTCTACTGGCTGCGGCCCGATCTCATCAACGCGGGGCGCACGCTCTTCGGCGCCCGGCCGCCGAAGGGGCAGGAGATGGAGGACCACTACTTCGGCTCGATCCGCGCGCGCATCCTCGCCTTCATGATGGATGCCGAGCGCGAGCTCTACCGCCTCGGCGTGCCGATCAAGACGCGCCACAACGAGGTCGCGCCCGCCCAGTACGAGGTCGCCCCGATCTTCGAGACCTCGAACCTCGCCGCGGACCACAACATGCTCGTGATGGAGACGCTCCGGAGCGTCGCGACGCGCCACGGCCTGCAGTGCCTGCTCCACGAGAAGCCCTTCGCGGGCATCAACGGGAGCGGCAAGCACAACAACTGGTCGCTCATGGACGACCAGGGGAACAACCTCCTCGAGCCCGGCCACACGCCCGAGGAGAACGCGCAGTTCCTCGTCGTCCTCACGTCCGTCATCCGCGCGGTCGGCCAGCACGGGAAGCTCCTGCGGGCGGCCATCGCCCACGCGGGGAACGATCACCGGCTCGGCGCGAACGAGGCGCCCCCCGCGATCATCAGCGTCTACCTCGGCGAGAAGCTGACCGAGGTGGTCCAGGGGCTGATCAACGGCGTGCGCGGCGAGCGGCGCGGGAAGCGGAGCCTCGACATCGGCGCCGAGGCGCTCCCGACGATCCCGCGCGACGACTCCGACCGGAACCGCACGAGCCCGTTCGCCTTCACGGGGAACAAGTTCGAGTTCCGCGCCGTGGGCTCGAGCCAGAACATCGCCAAGCCCAACACGTACCTGAACACGATCGTGGCGGACGCGCTCTCCGCGCTCTCGGACGGGATCGAGAAGCTGGTCAAGGGCGGGAAGTCGCTCCACGACGCGGTCCAGCAGGTGGTGCAGGAGACGCTCGCGGAGAACCAGAAGGTCCTCTACAACGGCGACAACTACACGAAGGAGTGGAACCAGGAGGCGGAGAAGCGCGGCCTGCCCAACCTGAGGAACACGCTCGACGCCGCGGCGGTGCTCGTGGAGCCCGAGACGAAGTCGCTCTTCTCGCGCCACGGGGTCTTCACGGAGGAGGAGCTCCAGAGCCGCCACACGATCCTGCTCGAGACGTACATCAAGACGCTGAACATCGAGGCGCTGCTGACGTCGAACCTGGCGCGGACGATGATCCTGCCCGCGGTGATGAAGTACCAGGGCGAGGTGGCGCAGGCGATCGAGGCGACGCGCGACGTGCTGAAGGGGGCGGAGCTGAGGCCCGAGGAGGACCAGCTGCGCGACCTGACCGAGCGCGCGGGGCGGCTGAAGGAGTCGATCGACAAGCTCGACAAGGTGCGGGCGGAGGCCGATTCCCATCACAGCGACCACCCCGGCCACGCGAAGTTCTACCGCGACCGGGTCCTGCCCGCGATGGAGGAGGTCCGGGAGCACGCGGATGCGCTCGAGCTGATGGTGGACGACGCGGCGTGGCCGCTGCCCAAGTACAGGGAGATGCTCTTTGTGTATTAGGGCAGACTTCAGACTTCGGACATCAGACTTCAGAGAAGACCAGAAGTAGTCAGCGGTCAGCAGTCAGCTGTCAGCCGGCCGTGGACGGCCCTACCGGAATCGGATGTCCCGGAATTCGAAGGGGAAGGTCAAGTCCACCCTGTCGGTTGATTCCAGCAGGATGAGTTCGGCAGGCTTGAAGTCTTTCGGAAGAGTGAATTCAACCTCTCCGTCGAATTCATACTGGCGTGTCGTACCGTCGTCTCTGAGCATCGATCCTTCCTTTCCGAAACGACCGGTGAGTCGATGCCCCGCGGCATCCTGGAGCACGAGCTGTTGCGGTCGATAAGAGGCCCAGTAGCCCGCGGGTGGCGCCGCTTCTTCCGTCCGGGTCACCACGTAGCCGAATCGCAAGTTGTCCCCTTCCTTGGCGAAACGAACGATTCTTACCGACCTTCCTCCGGCCGAAGCTGAAACCGGCGCTGCGGCCAATTGGGTCGGCTCCTTCACCGTGACGACAGCGTGGATCTCCAGGGCGAACGACATTCGGACCTGGCCGCGGCAGAGTTTCACTCTCGTCGCGCCTTCGGCGGGAAGCCTGGGGATTTGCCAGATCGATCCGATGGCGACCCTGTTCTCCTCGGGCACCTGCGTCCAGATCGTCCTGTGATTCGTGGCCTTGTTGGAATTCCTGGGTGGCGTCGATTGGCCCAGGTCCGTCCCCTGATCATCCTCCATTTTCTCAACGTCGACCCATGCGGTCTCGGGCAAGCGGCCCGGAGGCCCGATCAAGTAGCCGATCATGGCGAAGCTCGCGCGGCCTTCGGACGGATTGGTGAATGGGAGAGACTCGAGGACGAAGGAAAACGGGCCCGATTCACACGAGGGACCCGGCCGATAAGTGCCGCGTACCAATTGCACACCTGACAGCATCCACGATGGTCTCAACCCGCCGTGGGAGCGGCACAGGCCGTCGAGCGCCTTCGTGATCGGAAGGTCGACCGCGTCGATGGAAAGGAGGGTCCCCGCGGGGATGTCGCGACCGTCAATTGGAATCCCGGTCTGTTTCTGAATCTCGGCGATCACTTCCGCGGCGGGTCGATCCTTGGCCTTCAGCGTGACCGTGGGCCCCGGCGCCAGGAGCTTCGCGACCTTGTCGTCGCGCTCGATCTTCTTGACGACCGCCTCGAGGCGCGCCCTCCGCTCTCCGTCGGTCTTGGCGAGTTGCGCGCGCATGGCGGGGATCGCGGCAGGACCGAGTTTCACGAGTTCCGCCGCGGCCTGTTCGCGCGCGGCGATCTCGTCGCTCCCCAGCTTCTCGACGAGCGCGCGCACCTGGTCGGACGGGTCCTGCGGGAGCAACACGACCCACAGGATCATCCATGCGCGCATCGGGTCCTCTCAGCGCAAGGGAAGGCCTCTGAACTCCGCGAAGATCGTTCGCTCTTCCAAGCCATCCGCCAATTGCAGACGGACCCCCTTCAACACCCCATTCTCCTCCCCCTCCGGAGGTGAGTCCTGGTTGGTTTCGACTTCCCAGATGATCTCGCATTCGACGGCGTCGCCGGCGACCCTGGACGTGTGCCACGCGCTTTCCCATCCAGCGGCGGACTTCAGTTCGATCTGGAGGGGCAATCGGTCCAGATCCTCCGCCTTGATTGTCTTCGATTTCAAACGCAGGAGCAGATCGTACATGTGCCTCGTCCGGCGTTCCACGCTGACCAAGTCGGTCTCGATATCACCTTCCTTCAAACTTCCCTTTCCCGAGCCCGCAATGCCTTTGATCTCCAGTGTACGCACCCGGGTCGCCACCCGGGCCACCGCCGCAAGCCTTATACGCTCGAGGTGGCCAACGCCCTCGGGAAGCTTCAAGCCGACCGTAAATCCGCGGTAAAACCAGTCCCAGGGCTCGGTTGGACCTTCCTTGAAGTCGGCCGCCGATTCGTCGCGCGACGCCGGGTCGAGCCGCAAGTCGGCTCCCTTCTCGCTCACCGCTTCCATCACCCGGACGTCCTTCCAGCCCCAGATGTGTGCCTCCGGACCCAGCACGGCCGTGAAGTGAAGATAGGACGTCCATTCCGGCCTTCCGGAAAAATCGATCCATTTCCGGACCCAGCCGTCACGGTGAAGGACCATGGCGCTTCGATGGCCAAACGCCCACACCCTGGAGGTCATTTGCGAAACTTGAAGCGCATCCGACTGCGTACCCTTGTCAACCGCCAAAAGCCCCTTCGAGCAGATCGCGGCCAAGGCCTCGAGGGCCGGCGATGCCTTGACCGACAGGGAGAATGGCGATTCGATGAGACCGGCATTGTCCTGGCTCCGATCGCACCATCTCAGATCGAACTGGAGGCCCGACTGGCGCCCCAGATCTTCCAGGTGCGCGCGCACGGTACGCTCATCCCCCTTCCACGTGACACGCCGGAGCGACGAGGCCGGGACTTTCAATTCCGCAAGAAGCGCGTCGCGGTAGAACTCCGGCAGGGCCACCGCCCCCTTGTTGATTTCCGGCCGGTAACGCGCGTCGAGATCGGACAAATCCGCAATCGCCCGGAAACAGATCGCCGGGTCCCGTCCATCGATCTTGGCCAGGAGGGGCGGAACGGGAGAGGGTTCCTGGAGGACGAGAAGCAGGGGCAGAAACCACTTCATCGGAGCGGCACCTCGCCGAGATCGAAGGGGAGGCGGACCTCTTCCACGTCAGTCACCTGCATGAGATCCAGCGTCGCGGGAACGAACTGATCTGGAAGCGTGAATGTCAGGATTCCCTCCACCTGGTCGGTAATGCCGCCCGCAGAACTAAGTCCCAATCGACTGATGACCTCTTCGCTGCCCTCTAAGCGATGCCCTTCGGCATCGTGAAGGGCGATCCAGGTCGGCGCCCAGGGCTTCGCCCCCTCTTCGGATTCAACCTCCTCCTCCGACACAACGTAGGGCACGGTCAAGGTTTGACCCTGGCGACGGCACCCATGAACGGTCAGGGTTGTCCGGCCCTCGGTGGCCGACTCCCTCCGATCCAGATTTCTCACGGTCGCGATCCTCTTGCCGTCGAGGACAAGCGTCAAACGCACCGACCCGCGGAGGTTCTTGAGTTTTGCGGCCTCCATGTCGGGTGGGCTTCTCGTGGGCCTCCACACGATGCGGGACAGGCGTATTGCCGACGGATTCGCTCCAGACCATTCCAAATCGCCATAGTTTGAACTCTCTCGTGGACCCGTGGCGCCGATAATGTTCCCCTTGTCGTCCTCCGTCGCCGCGATCTCGAGCCGCACGGCGTGAGGCAACCGGCCCGGCGGTCCGATCAGGACCCCCTTGAGGCTGAAATCGGGATCTCCGCCTCCCTCCCCGGAGAACGCCCTCCAGAGGATTCCGTCCGCGATGAACCGATATGGGCCCGCATCGAACGCAGGGAGTTTCCGATACCGGGCGGGTCGGATCCGGACGCGACTGGGAGACCACCGGTACATCAGCCTGCCATGGCGCGCGCAGAGGTCGTCGATAGCCGCGGCGGGTGACATCTCCTTTGCATCCAGCGACAAGAGCGTCCCCGCGGGGATGTCGTGACCGTCAATTGGAATCCCGGTCTGTTTCTGGATCTCGGCGATCACTTCCGCGGCGGGTCGATCCTTGGCCTTCAGCGTGACCGTTGGCCCCGGCGCCAGGAGCTTCGCGACCTTGTCGTCGCGCTCGATCTTCTTGACGACCGCCTCGAGGCGCGCCTTCCGCTCTCCGTCGGTCTTGGCGAGTTGCGCGCGAATGGCGGGGATCGCGGCAGGACCGAGTTTTACGAGTTCCGCCGCGGCCTGTTCGCGCGCGGCGATCTCGTCGCTCCCCAGCTTCTCGACGAGCGCGCGGACTCTTTCGGCGGGGTCCTGCGGGAAGCCCAGGAGAAGAATCAGGACGACGGCGACGCGCATCCGTTCCTCGTCACTTCAGCGGAATGTCCCGGAACTCCATGAAGATCGGCCGGTCTTGAAGTCCCGTCGGAATGAGGACTTCCAAGGACACCAGGCGTCTCACCGTATCCCCGTTGCCGTACTTTGCCGGACGCAGACATCCCGACCAAGTCAACCCGGCGAGGGTCGACTCGCCCTTGCCCGTGAAAGCAAAACCAGTGGAACCGGGCGCATTCTTCGTGTCCCATCGGAGCATGACCGTGACAGGCACCTTGGCCAGTTCCGCGTGGGGAATCCTCTTCGGCCGAATGCGGAGTTGTGGCACATAACCGACGAATGGAAGGTCCCCCGGTGAAGGATCCCGGACGGTGACCTCGAATTCGTCGTCTTCGGCCCTTCCACCCTCAGGCCCGTCGAGCTTATCCAGGACATAGCGGCGCCACTCCTTGGGTACGCGACCCACGACGGAGCACCGCAGCTTCACAAGCTTGCTCCCGCCGCGCTCCCCGACGTCAAAGGCGATTTCCATCTCCTCGGGGGCTCCCGAAGGCGAGAGCCACTCGTATCCGGGAATCGCCGTGTCCTCGGGGGCCGCGAGTTTCAACTCCGTCCCGTCCTCACGGGTGGCTTCGATCACTTTCAGGTCTTTCCACATCACCACCTTGGTTTCGGGTCCCAACGTCGGCGAGATGCGGAAAATCGCCGTCCATCGGGGTGATCCCCTGAAGTCGATCAGTTTCCGCCACCGGGGCGCGGGCTGGGGAATGGCGATGTTCCGATAGAAAAACCAAGGCGGAGGTTGGTAGGGATTCAAGGGCTGCCCGCGACTGACCAGGTGCACCTGGCTGTCCCACACTCCGCCCACGTAGAAGTTGGTCCGATCGCAAAGGCGCACCAGCGCCTCGAGAGGCCAGACGTTTTTCAGCTCAACGTCCAGCGACTCTTTCGACAGATTCTCCCTGTAATAGGGATTCACCTCGATTTTCATTCCCGGCGGGCGGTTCAAGTCGTCGACGTAATCCCACAACCTCCGATTCTCACCCTTCAGGTCGATTCGTGCCCCGCGGCCGAATCGTTCCCGAAGTTCGCGCTTCGTCTTCAGCTCGGACAGAAGGACATCGCGGTAAAAGGCGGGAAGCCGCGACGCTTCCTTCTCGACTTCTTCACGGCGCGTGTCGGCCAGGTCGACGAGGTCCGAGATCGCCCGAAAGCTGGCGGCGGGATCGCGCTCGTTGATGGCGTCGACGAGGCTTCGCACCGTCGAATCTCCCGCCTGCGCCAATGCGATCGCCAGGAAAGCAGACAGCACGATTCACCTCAAGGGGATGTCGCGGAAGTCAAACGGGATCTCGATCATCGCCAGGGGATGCGGCGCGACGAGATCCAGCGAAACCGCCGATGATCCCTTCGGCCAGGAGAAATTCATGAAGTTGTCGATGCGATCCACGTCCTTGGGACTCAGCCGCGAGTGGGTGTACCAGCGGGAGGAGACCTGCCAGTCTCCGCCCTTTTCATACAGGATCAGGAGGGGCTTGATGTCGCGCCACAGATTGCGTTCACAGTCAGCATTCCAAGCGGCATTGATGTGCAGGAGGAGGTGACCGTCCTCCTCTTTCCAGAGCGGGATTCCGAGAGAGGGGATGCCCTCCCTTGACGGCGTCGACGGCCCGGAAAGGGGGGTCGGAATGGACGCCAGGACCTCCAATCCTTCGGCGACGGCAACATGAACGGTGCCTCGAATCCTTGAGAACTTGGTCGCGTCCGCCGCCGGAGGCGGTTGGTTGAGACGATGGAAATAGAAAGGATGGAAGAACGCCCTCGAGGTCGGCAGCACCTTGTATCCACAGGGGTCCAAGGGCACGAGGGGTCCTCCGATAACTCCGCCTCCTCGCTCCGGTTCTTGGGCCAGATTGTTGCCCTTGTCGTCGGTCACTTCCGCGATCTTCCACCCGATCCAGACGACTCGTGTTCCGCGGGGGACGAGGAGCGCGGCGTGCTCCCGAAAGTGTCCCGGATGCTTATCTTCACCCCCGGTCCAGATGAACCGGTCGATGAAAAACCGCATCCCGTCCTTGTCCACGCTGGGCAGCGCCCGGAACTTCGACGGATAGATTTCAATGCCGTCGTCCTGGAAGCGATACATCAGGTCGCCGCGGGCACGACAGACGTCTTCCACGATTTTCCAGAGGATCGTGTCCTTTGCGGATAGGGTGGCCCTGCCCTCGGTGGCCGAACCCACCAGGCGAATGGGAATCCCGGTCTGACGTTCAAGGTCGCCGGCGATTTCGGGCAGGGGTCGGTCCTTGGCTTCGATGGAAACCCAGGAGGGCCTGCCGAACCCGATCAGCCTTTGGATGAGCCGGTCGATCAGAGTTTTCTTTTCGCCGGCGCTTTCGGCGGCCGCCTTGCGGAGTTCGGGGACCGCGGCAACCCCGATCCGCGCCAGGTCGCGCGCCGCCTCTTCGCGTACCGCGATTTCATCGCTTCCGAGTTTGTCAGCAAGCGCGCGCACCTTGTCGGCCGGGTCTTGAGCCACCGCGAAGAGCAGGAAGAGGCCGAGGCACGCCAGGCGGATCATCTACCTATTCTGACGTACGGCGCGGGGTGAAGTTGGTAGTTTCGGCCTGAAGTCGGAAGTCTGATGTCTGAAGTCTGGCTATTTCACTTTCTGATACCCGGGCCGCGTCTTCGCGTTCGCCAGGTCCAGCGCCGAGTACGCCACGAATTTCGCCACGCGCTCCAGCTTCGGCTTCACGATCTTCGGCGACTCGTCCCCGGGCTTGTGGTAGTCGGCGTGGTAGCCGCTGAAGAATTCGACGGCGGGGATCCCCGACTTGTAGAACCAGTAGTGGTCCGTGTCGTTCAGGATCCCCTGCTGCTCGTAGTTGATCGACGCGAAAATCTTCCTCCCGTTCACCCGGTCGAAGAGCGCCTTCAGGTCCGGACTGCACCCCGTCCCCTCGATGTCGATCGAGTCCTCGGCGTTCCGCCCCACCATGTCCATGTTGAGGCACGCCACGATCGACTTCAGATCGATCGTCGGATGGTCCGCGAAGTACTTCGACCCGAGCAGCCCGATCTCCTCCGCGCTCCACCACCCGAAGAGAACGCTCCGCGCGGGCTTCACCGGCATCGCCGCGAACGCCCGCGCCAGCTCCAGCGCCACCGACGTCCCCGACGCGTTGTCGTCCGCCCCGTTGTTGACGAGGTCGTCGCCCCTCTTCGCCAGCCCGATGTGGTCGTAGTGCGCCCCGATCAGGACGAACTCCTTCTTGAGCGCGGGATCGGACCCGAGGACGACCGCCAGCACGTTCCGCGTATCCCCGCCCTGCGCCTTGAAGGGCTGGAACCACGCGCCGGCCGGCCCCGCGGGCGCGAGCTTCCACTCCTTCACCTTCCCCGCGATGTACGCGGCGGCCCGGTCGCAGGCCGGAGTCCCCGACCCGCGCCCCTCGTACGCGTCCGAAGCGAGTTCCTCGACGTGCTTGAACACGCTGTCGGCGGTCAGCGTCGCGGCGAGCGTTTCCGCGGGATCGGCCGATTTCGTCTGGAGCAGGAGCAAGGCGGCTACGAGAAGTGTCATGACGACATGTTATACGACGGTGACCACGGAGTCTCGAGTCGAGCGTTGAAAGTCGAGGGTCATCCCCAGGGTCGCGAGTCGTCCGTCACGCGTCGCGGGAGAAGAGGAGCCTCCGACCCGTGACTCACGACGGAAGACACGCGACTTCCGCTCTTCGACTCTCGACCCTCGACGCGCGACTCGCGACTTCCCGCATCACAGGACAAGGCTGCGGCCGAATCGTTTCAACCACTTCTCCGCTTCGGCGTACGCCGGATGGAGCTCCGCGACCCGGGACCAGAATCCGGGCGAGTGATTCTTGTGGTCGATGTGCCCCAGCTCGTGCGCGACCATGTAGTCGAGGATTTCGGGAGGCGCCAGCATGAGGCGCCAATTGAACCTTAAGCGGCCCGTCGACGAGCAGGTCCCCCACCGCGTCCGGGCGTCGCTGATCCGGACCGATCGGTAGGCGATTCCGAATCGCCTGGCAAGATCGCGGACCCGCGGCTCGACCTCATCCTCCGCCAAGGCCTGGTACCAGTCCTCGAGCGCGTACCGCACCGCGTCCTCGTTCGGAGCGGGCAACGAAACCGCGAGGGTGTCGCCGCGCCGCTCGACGGCCGGCGGCCCGGCCGCGACCTCGAGCGTCAGTTCCATCCCGAGCAGGGGCAGCTTCGTGCCGGTGACGAATTTTCGGTTGGGGACGATCTTCTCGAGCCGGTCGAACCGGGCGAGATTGCGCAGGAGCCAGCGCGCCTTCGACTTGATGAATCGCTCGGCTTCGGAATCCGGAGACCGCCTGGGAAGGACGACGCGCACGCCCCGGTGGAGATGGACTTCGAGACGCGCAAAACGGGCGCGGGCGCTCCTCGTCAATTCGTACTCGACGACCCGGGCGCCGAGATCGATCTTCAAAACCGCCCCGTGATTGGCGATGCGCGATGCGTGACGCGCATCATTTCTTCGGCTCCGGCTTCTTCTCTTCCGGTTTCTTCTCGTCGGGCTTCTTCTCGTCCGGCTTCTTCTCGTCCGGCTTCTTCACCTCCGGCTTGGTCACCAGCCCCGCCTTGGTCTTCCGGAGCTTCTTGTAGTTGTCGGCGGAGATGACGTAGTACCAGTCCGCGAATCGGCGGGCGAGCGCCTGCTCGCGCTTCTTCCCCGCCGCGACCTTGAGGTCCCGGTCCTTCTTCGCGTTCTCGTACTCCTCCTTGTCCTTCTTTTTCTCCTCGTCGCTCTTCGCCGTGCCGTCCTCCTTCGTCTCCTTGGGCTCGACGACCGCGGGGAACGCCGACTCCTCGAACTGGGTCTGGATGAGCAGGTATCGGCTCTCCTTGCCGAGCTCCTTCCCGTCGTCGGCGTCCGACACGATCTCGCCGAACCACAGGTGGTACTCGACCCCGTCCTCCGTGTGGACCGACATCTCGCCCTCGTTCGCGTACAGCCGCCCCTGCGCCGCGTAGAAGCCGCGCTCTGCGAGGTCGCGGAGATCGGACCGCTTCAGCTGCGCCTTCTCGCTCCGGAAGTGCTTCGAGAGCTCCTCGGGCTTCCGCCGCACGTCCACGATCTTCAGCTCGTCGAGCGCGGAGACGACGTCGTCGACCGACTCCTTCTTCAGCTCCTCCCCCGCCGCGAGCGTGTCGAGCTTCCAGTCCCCCTTGTCGTCCTTCGCGAGCGTGTTGAGCTCCTGGTTGCGGATCCGTTCCGCCGCCTCGTCGATCGTGTAGGAGTCGAGGACGAGCTTCTTCAGCTGGTAGGGGGAAACCTGGAGCAGATCGGTCTCGACCCAGTCCGAGAACTTCGCGGAGACCTCGTACGGGACCTTCACCTCGTAGACGCGCTTCTGGCCCGGCCGCCGCACGTACCGGTAGCCCTCCTTGCCCTTCACCGGCTTCCCGAAGATGAAGTCCGCGAGGAGCTTGCCCTGCGCGTCGCGGAGCGCGATCCGCGCCCCCCGGCCAGTGCCCGCGGCGCCGGTCTCTGTCGGGTCGACGACGCCGTACAGCTCGTGGTCCTTCGGCTCGTCCGATCGCACGTCGTCCTTCCGGAGATCGATCATCGCGGCCGCCGTCTTCGCGAGCCGATCCTTCGCGTCCGCCGGATGGTCCCACTTCGACGGGATGATCCACTTCCCGTCCTTGAGCACGACCTTGAACTGCCGGGTGCGCGCCGTCGAGTCGTCGTAGTCGGTGACGTCGAGCGCCGCCGCGGCGAGCGGATCGGTGAACCCGGGGTA
>Ga0075423_10004757_pt1 | contig 12628 bp, 18 predicted proteins | sample SoiMethybrSBSTD2_FD_80114 | JGI IMG/M metagenome (GOLD analysis project Ga0075423, IMG submission 80114) | Bulk soil microbial communities from a Populus tree surrounding site in Tennessee, USA - Soil MetaG P. TD hybrid SBSTD2 | ecosystem: Environmental > Terrestrial > Soil > Tree plantation...
ATCACGATGACGGCCAGGATCAGGACGAGGAAGATGCGCCCTACCCACACGTGCAGCCGAACGTCCGCGACGCCGAACGCGCGGGCGAGGACGCTCGGATGAGCCTCCTCGCCGAAGAGCAGCCACCCGCCCGTCCAGATCAGTGGGATCGTGAGCAGGTACGTCGCCGTGTGGAGCCACCGAACACGCCTGGGGTGCCGGATTAGGCGCTCGGCCCGCTCGCGGGCCTCTGCCTCAGTAGCCATATCCCTTCGACGGTCCGCTCGCGCCGGTCGACGAGCCGGCCTGCGACCCGGTCTGCGATCCGGCCTGCGAACCGGCCGCGCCGCCGCCGCTGACGTTCACCGAGATCGTCGCGCTCACGCCCGCGTCGGAGTGATCGGCGTTGCGGAGCGACGCCTCGATCGTGTGCATGCCGGGGGACAGGTCGCTCACCATGACCGAGTTGCCGTACGCGATCACCGACTGCGAGAGCTCGTCGCAGCTGCCGCCGTCGAAGCACAGGTGCACGTGGTGGTCGCCGGTGGTCGGCTGACCGAGCGGCACGCTCGAATCGAACGTCACCTTGAACGGCTCGGAGACGGTTGCCCCGTCCGCGGGCGAGGCGATCTTCAGGGTCATGCCGCTCGTGGACGCGCCCGCGCTCGAGCACGCAGCGGCGACCAGCGCGAGCGCGAACATCGCGCCGACGGCGCCCAGCCATGCCTTCCTTCCTCGCATCGTTCTCCTCCTTCGGTCGCGGGATACGGGGTACTACCGGCCGCACCGACGCGACGGATGTCCGTACCGGCGATCCGCAGAAAGATCGGCCGGAACCCATCCCTGCGGGGTCGCGGCGGGTAATACCTCGCGTGGGAAGTCCGGACGCGGCCCCGGCCATCTCGATGCCCTCGGACGAGGCGATGCTGGCCGGCATGGGCTCGGGGGACGCGGCCGCGGCCTCGGAGTTCGTCCGCCGGTTCGAGCGACGCGTCTACGGGCTGACGCTCTCGATCCTGCGCGATCGCGGCGCTGCCGAGGAGGCGGCGCAGGAGACCTTCGTCCGGGCCTGGAGACACGCGTCGGGATTCGACCCCCGGCGAGGGAGCGTGGCGGCATGGCTGCTCACGATCGCGCGCAACACCTCGATCAACATGCTGCCGTCCCGCCGAGCGGCCCCGGTCGATCCCGACGTCCTGCTCGGGCTCTCCGAGGACCGGCTGGACGGCAGGGAACACAAGGGGGTCGCGTTCGAGGACGCCGAGCCCCTGAGGGAGGCGGTGCGCCGGCTGCCCGAGGAGCAGCGCCGCGCGCTGGTCCTCGCGGTGTTCTACGGCTTCACCGCTCGTGAGATGAGCGAGCTGGACGACGTGCCACTGGGGACCGTGAAGACGCGGATCCGTTTGGCCCTGATGAAGCTGCGAACGGAGCTGGGGGTGGGCGATGGGTCGTGACGTGGGCTGCGAACACGTGACCGAGCTCGCGCCGGAGCTGGCGCTCGGCGTGGCGGACGGTCACGAGCGCGAGTCGGCGCTGCAGCACCTGAGCGGGTGCCCCACGTGCCGGCGGCTCGTCCGCGAGCTGTCGGCCGTGACCGACGAGATCCCGCTGCTCGCGCCCGACCACGACGCCCCAGCCGGACTGGACGAGCGCGTCCTGGCGGCGATCTCGCTCGCCGAACCCCCGCAGACCGCCCGTCTCCGGCCGCTGCCCGCTCCCCGGCGGAGCCGCAGGCCGATCGGTCGCCGGTGGCGGGTCGGTCTGGCGGCCGCGGGGCTCGCCCTGGCGGTCGTCGTCGGCGCCGCTGGGGTGCTCTGGGGCACCGCGGGCGATCGACGCCTCGCGGACCAGTACCGGGCCGTGCTCGGTGTCGGGCAGGGGTCGTTCTTCGCCGCCGCGCCGGTGTGGAGCAAGACGCGCGAGATCGGAACGGCGTGGGGGTACCAAGGGAATCCCTCGTGGGTGTTCGTCTCGCTGCGGACCCCCGAGAGCGAGCGCGACTTTTACCGGGCGTGGCTCGTCACGAGCGACGGGCGTCGCATCTCGCTCGGTCGCGCCGAGCTTGGTGGGGGCGCCGCCGCGTGGGGCCACAACCTCCCGGTGGATCTCATGTCCGCGCGAGCGCTGATCCTGGAGCCGGAAGGCGGTGGCGACGGTCTGGTGGCGACGTTCGTTCCGAACTCGCCGTGGAGCGGCGGGGGAGCGGAACAGAGCGGGACCGCGGGGACGGGTCGCCCCCGCGGTCCCACCGCGAGCTACATGACGTCGAGCGTCTCGTAGATCGTGATGCTGGCCCCGCCGTGCAGGACCGGCGAACCCTTGGCGATCGTGGTCGCCTCGTCCAGCGAGCCGGCCTTGACGATGGTGTAGCCGGACAGCTCACCCTTGGCGTCGCTCACCGCGCCGTCGGCGCCGACCGTCTTGGCGGCCGGGGTGAACGGGTTCCCCCCGTCCTTGAGCGCGCCTCCGATGTCCTTGAACCAGGCGTCCCAGGCCTTCATGACCTCGGCCTGCTCGGCCTCGGTCTCCGGCATGCTCCCGCCGCTGTACAGCAGCACGAAATCGGCCATCATCCCCTCCTTCCGCGCTCGAACGCCGTCTGCGTTCGACACCCTGACGACGAACGGCGCGGGCCGGGTTCGACAGGTTGCCGCGGTGGATGTGGTCGTTCGGGGCGCTACGGGGCGGAGTCGAAGCCCTTGCCGACCTCGGCCAGGGCCCGGTCCACCAAGGCGTGGAGATCCTGTCCGCGCGTGGTGCACCACCCGTTGACGGCGGTGCCGTACGCGGCGAGCCCGACAGCGGCGATCAGGCGGAGCTGCGGGTCGTCCTCGCTCTCGAGGCCACTCCTCGTGCACAGCTCGGCGGTCACCCAGTTCTCCCACCGTGCGTGCTTGTCCAGGAGCCGGGCACGGATCGCCGGCGTCTCGAACGCGAGCCGCTTGGCCGCGGTCACCCGGTCCGCCCGCTCCTCGTAGAGGTCGACCAGCGACCCCAGCGCTCCCCGCAGGGCCTCGAACGGGGGCTCCTGGGGCGGCCTGGCGGCGAGCATCTCCCGCAGCTCCAGGCCCATGTCGTCGAAGAACCCGATGACGACGTCCTCCTTGGAGTCGAAGTAGCGGAAGAACGTCCGGGGCGAGACCTCGACCTGCTCGACGATGTCCTCGATCGTGGTCTCGTCGAACCCGCGCTCGACGAACAGGCGGAAGGCGGCGTCCGTGAGCTCGGCTCTCGTCCGCTCCTTCTTCCGTTCCCGCAGGCCGACCTTCGTGTCCACGGGCACAGCATAGCATTTGGCAGACCATGCGATGTGGCAGGGGTTGTCAAATGTCACTGGGGCTCGTATCGTAGGCGCATCCGTGAACGACCGGAGGCCCCTTCGGGGGCCCGGAAACGGAAGGAGACCCAGCCCATGCAGGCGTACGTGCTGGTCCAGACAGACTCACGCCACGCTCACGTCGCCGAGCTCCTGCGGGACGTGCCCGGGGTCGTCTTGGCCGAGGACGTGAGGGGGCCCTACGACGCCCTCGCCCTCGCGCGATCCGATCCCGACGGCGTCGGGTTCGACGGCACGCTCGAGACGATCAGGGCGCTGCCCGGCGTGATCCACGCGCTCGCGGCCCCGCTCGCGCAAGCCGTCGAGCTCGCGGAGCCGGCGCTGCTCGTGACGAGCGACGCCGCGTAGCGGCTCACCGACCGGCGACCGCCGCCACCAGGGCGAGCGTCTCGCCGAGCTCGATCGCCGCGCCGAACCCGTCCCCGGTGATCCCGCCGAGTCGGCGGCTCGACCACCATCCGACGAGCACCGAGGCGGCCGCGACCGCCGCGATCATCCAGACGGTCGCGACGCCCGCACTCGGGATGGCGATCGCGAGGGCGACGACCGACGCGAGGAAGACGGGCGCCGAACCCATCGGGTGCGTCCACGTTCCGGTTCCGCCGCCCGCGTACGGCAGGCGCCACGCCATCGCGACCGGCGCGACGCGCGAGAGCGCCCCCGCCGCCACCACCGGCCAGGGGAAACCGGACATCACGAGCGCGGACAGCAATGAGGTCTTCAGCAGCAGGTCGAGCGCGATCGCCGCGATCCCGAACGTCCCGAGCCTCGGGTCCCACATCGCCTCGGCCGGGTCGCCGCCGGCGAGCGACGCGCCGACCCCGTCGGCGACATCGCCGAGCCCGTCCAGGTGGAGCGCGGCCGTCGCCGCCACGCCGGTCGCGACGCCGAGCGCCGCCGCCGCGAACGCCGGCAGGACCTGCGCCGAGCCCCACGCGACCAGCGCCACGAGCGCGCCGATCGCCCCTCCGACCGCGGGGAACAGCGCGGCGCCGCGGCGCAGGTCGCGCTCGCCGAGCTCGACGCCACGCCCGACCGGGACGACGCTCAAAAACGAGAGGGCCGCACGAAGGGGGCGGGTTCGATCAGACATCCGCGGGTTCGGGAGCCTCGGACGGGCCGCTCACGCCCGCCGCGTCGAACGTGGCCATGTCGGTCAGGATCGAGACGGCGGCCCGGACCAGCGGGAACGCGAGCGCGGCGCCCGTTCCCTCGCCCAGGCGCAGCCTGAGGTCGAGGAGCGGCTCGAGCTCGAGCGCGTCGAGGACGATGGCGTGGCCGGGCTCGGGCGATCGCGTGGCCGCGATCGATGAGCCGGAGACCGAGGGACACAGCCGCGCCGCGACCAGGGCGGCAGCGCTCGTGATGAACCCGTCGAGCATGACCGGGACGCGGCGCGCCGCGGCGCCGAGGGTCACGCCGACGAGGAAGGCGATCTCGAACCCGCCCACGGCGGCGAGCACCTCGATCGGGTCGGGGTCCGGGCCGAGCGAGAGCATCACGAGTCCCCGGCTCACCGACTCCACCTTCCTGACGAGGCCCTCGTCGTCGATCCCGGTGCCCGGGCCGCACACGGAAGAGGGTTCGGCCGGCAGCAGCGCCGCCGCGAGCGCGCTCGCCGAGGTGGTGTTCGCGATCCCCATCTCGCCCAGACCGACGATCCCGATGCCGTCGTCCGTCAGCTCGCCGACGAGTGCGATCCCTCTCTCGATCAGGCCGACCGCGGTGGAGCGCCGCATCGCCGGCCCGAGCGTGAGGTCCTCCGTCCCGCGGGCGCCGTCCACGATCTCGGAACGCACGCCGTGTACGGATGCGCCGCCGATCACGCCGGCGTCGACCGCGACCAGCCGGGCGCCCGCCTCTCGCGCGAGCACGGCGATGGCCGCGCCACCGCCGGCGAAGGTCGCCAGCATCTGCGCCGTCACCTCCTGCGGGTAGGCGCTCACGCCCCGGACTGCGACGCCGTGGTCGGCGGCCGCGACCACGATCGCCGGCCGCAACGCTTCCCGAGGGACCGAACCTCGGATCGCCGCGATCCGGCAGGCGAGGTCCTCGAGCCGGCCGAGGCTCCCGGGCGGCTTGGTCTTCGCATCCAGCAACCGGGCGGTCTCCGCCGCGACGTCGAGATCCGGCGCCGGGATCGCCGCGATCGTGCGTTCGAGGAGGTCGCCGCGGGTCACGGCGGCGTCACCTCCTCGAGCGGCAGCCCTCGGCCGGCCACCACGAGGAACGAGCGGGCGGCCTCCGCCGCGAACGAGGCATTCACGCGCCCCAGCACGTCGCGGTAGCGGCGGGCGAGCGCGTTCGCGGGCACGATGCCGAGGCCGACCTCGTTGCTCACGACCATCGACGACGCGGTTCGGGACGCCAGCGCCGACGCGACCTTCCGCGCCTCGCCCTCGATGTCCTCGTCCGCCGCGCCGTCCTCGAGCGCGTTGGAGACCCAGAGCGTGAGGCAGTCCAGGATCACGCTCGCGTCCTCGCGGACGCCGTCGACCGCCCCGACCAACCCGAGCGTCGCCTCGACCACCTCCCACTCGGCGGGCCGGGCGGCCTGGTGCGCACGGATGCGTTCGGCCATGTCGTCGTCGCGCGCCTCCGCGGTCGCGACCACCACGACCGGCCCGTCGAACGCCGACGCGAGCCGGACCGCGAGCGTCGACTTCCCGCTGCGCGCCCCGCCCACCAGGAACGTGTACGGCATCAGAACTCGATCCCGCGCATCGCCGCGATGCCCTCGTCGAACGCGTGCTTCTCGGCCCGCATCTCGGTGACCGTGTCGGCGATCTCGCGCAGCTCGGCCGGCGCGTCGCGTCCCGTCGCGACGATGCTGACGTCCGCCGGTCGCGAACGGATCGACTCGACGACCTCGCGCGTGTCGATCCACCCCCAATTCATCGGGTAGGTGATCTCGTCCAGGACGACGAGCCGGTGCCTGCCCTCGCGGATCAGCCCGGCGGCGGCGAGCCAGGCCTCACGTGCGATCGCCTCGGTCCGGTCCATGTCTCGCGAATCCCACGTGAACCCGTCACCGAGCGACCACCACTCGACGCCGAGCGCCTTGCCCGCGGCCTCCTCGCCCGTGTGCCACTTGCCCGACTTGAGGAACTGCACGACGACGACCTTCCACCCGGCCGACACCGCGCGGAGCATCACGCCCATCGCGGCCGAGGACTTCCCCTTCCCGTCACCGGTATGCACGAGCACCCGGGACGACACGTGTGTGGTCGCGCGCCCGGGGCCCTCGGTCGGCGGATCGTGCGCGGCGGGACGGTCCGAGCTCATCGCGCCTCCGGCCCCGAGAGCGGCACGACCGCCCAGCCGAGCGTGCCGTCGTCGATCACGCCGACGCGCGCGCCGTAGTGCTCGGCGATCACGTGTGGGACCAGCACCTCGGCGCGGGTGCCCTCGGCCACCACGCGACCCTCGGACAGGAGCGCGAACCGCCGCGCGAATCGCCCAGCGAGCGTGAGGTCGTGCATCGTCGAGATCACGGTGAGGGCGCGCGCCGTGCGAAGCTCCTCGACGAGCTCGAGCACGCGCAGCTGCTGTGCGATGTCCAAGCCGGTGGTCGGTTCGTCCAGCAGCAGCAGCGAGGCCTCCTGCGCGATCGCGCGCGCGATGACCGCGCGCCGGAGCTCCCCGCCCGAGAGCGTCTCGAGTCGTCGCGACGCGGCCCAGCCGAGGTCCAGGCGTTCGAGCGCCGAGGCCACCGCCTCGAGGTCATCCCGCCCCTCGGAGGCGAGCAGCCCGAGGTGCGGCGTGCGGCCGAGCAGCACGTACTGCTCGACCGTGAAAGTCTCGGGGATCGCCGGGAGCTGCGGCACGAGCGCGACGGTTCGCGCCCGCTCACGGCGGCCGAGCTCCTCGATCGGCCGGCCGAACAGCACCACCGAACCCGCCCGGGGAACGAGCCCCGCGATCGCGTGCACGAGGGTCGTCTTGCCCGCCCCGTTGGGCCCGATCACGCACACCCACCCGCCCTCGGGGACGTCGAGCGCGACGTCGACCAGGATCGGCCGCTTGCCGAGCTCGACCGACAAGCCGCGAACCTCGAGCGCGGTCGCGACGCCGGCGCGCGGCTCGACCTTCACGCCGCTTCCCTTCCGTCCGGGGGGCTACCGCTCGCGCTTCGCACTCGCTTCTTGAGCCCCCCGGCCCCCCCGTTCCGGCGCAGCACCACGACGAAGAACGGCGCGCCGATGAACGCCGTGATGACGCCGATCGGGATCTCAGCCGGCGCGATCACGGTGCGGGCAAGCGTATCGACCAGGATCAGGAACGACGCGCCGAACAGCACCGACAGCGGCAGCACCGACCGGTAGCTGCCGCCCACCATCAGCCGGACGGTGTGCGGCACGATCAGCCCGACGAACCCGATCAGCCCGGCGACGGCCACCGCGGCGGCGGTCGCGAGGGACGCGGCGATCACCACGACCAGGCGGAGGCGGGTGACGTTGAGGCCGAGGCTCTGCGCCTCGACGTCCCCGACCTCGATCACGTCGAGCAGCCGACGCACCGCCCATAGGGTCGCGATCGCGAGCGCCACCGACGGCAGCGCCAGCCGGACGTCGTCCCAGCCGGTCGTGCCGAGCCGGCCGAGGATCCACGTGTAGACCTGGCGCAGGGTTTCCGAACGCTGCTGCTGCAGGAACGTCTGGACCGCCGTCAGGAACGAGGCCACCGCCACCCCCGCGAGGACCAGGCTCGTGGTGGCGCGGCCCCCGAGGCTCGACCGGCCGAGCCCGTACGCGAGGCCCACACCCAGCAGCGCGCCAACGAACGCGGCGGCGGGCACCGTCAGGTCGAGCGCGCCCGAGGGCCCGTAGGCAACGGCGATCGTCGCGCCGAGCCCGGCGCCGGCCGCCGCGCCCAAGAGGTACGGGTCGGCGAGCGGGTTGCGGAACACCGCCTGGTACGCCGCGCCCGATGCGGCGAGCGACGCGCCGACCAGCCCCGCCACGATCACCCTGGGCAGGCGAAGGTCGGCCAGGATCAGCGCCTGCTGCTCGGACATGCCGGGCGGCGCGTTCCCGAACGAGAACAGCCATCGGAAGACGTTCGCGGCGCCGATGCGAACGGGGCCCACCAGCAGCCCGATCAGGACCGCCGCCACCAGCACCACGACGCCGAGCGCGGTCGCGCGGGCTCGCGCGCTCAGCCGCCACCGAACCGCCGCCTCCGGCACGCTCACGCCGCGCTCGCCTCTGCGGCCGCGGCGTCCGAGATCTGCTGCAGCAGGTCGACCACCCGCGGCCCCCAGCGTTGCGCGACGTCGTCGTCGAGCGGCACGATGCCGCCGCCGGTCACCGCCGCGAGCCCTGCCCAGCCGGGTCGCTCGGCGACCGTCTCGGCCGATTGATCGCAGCACTTGGTGTCGGCGAGGAAGATCAGATCGGGGTCGGAATCGATGATGTACTCGGCCGACAGCTGCGGGTACGCGCCGCTCCCCTTGCCCACCGCGTCGGCGATGTTCTCCAGGCCGAGCATCGTGAACAGCTTGCCGATGAACGTCTTCGATGTGACCGAGTAGAAGGTGTCGTCCAGCTCGTAGTAGAAGCTCGTCCCGGCCGCCGGGTCGGCGCCGTCCACGAGCGCCTGGATGTCCGAGCGCATCTGCTCGACGAGCGCCGCCGCCTCGTCCGTATGGCCGGTCGCCGCCCCGAGCTGATCGATCTGGTCGTACGCGACGTCCAAGGTCGGGGCCGCATCCAGTTGCAGGGCCGTGATCCCCAGATCCTCGAGCGAGGAGCCGAGGTCTCCGGGCTCGGTCGCGTACACCACGAGGTCGGGCTCGTAGCCGGCGATCGCCTCCACGTTGGGTTCGAAGCCGGACAGGTCGGTGGTGGGCGCTTCGGCGGGGTAGTTCGACTGGTCGTCGGCCGCGATCACCTGGTCGCCCGCGCCGATCGCGAACAGGTCCTCGGTCGCGGTCGGCGAGAGCGAGACGATGCGTTCGGGACGCTCGTCGATCGTGACGTCGCCGTTGGTCCCGGTGACCGTGATCGGGAACGCCGCCGCCCCGGTGGAGGCCGTCGCTCCACCGCCGGTCGGCCTGCTCGACGTTGCCGGGTCGTCCGAACCGCAGGCGGCCAGCGCGAACGCGAGCGCGACCGCCACGAGGATGCCGAGAGGTTTGCCCATCCGCCCTCCCTTCGATCGGAAGGGGCTGCGATGGGTCTCGTCTTCGCTGCCCACAAACCGCCCTTCCGTCGAGGACCGTCGTTTGCGCCACGGGGGAGGCGACCCGACTCGTCCCCGAAGGGCTTCACGGTTGCGGGACAGTGCCGGATTCCAACCGGTCTTCGCTGCACCCCGTCGCACCCGGGCTCCCGCGCCCGGGCACGGGAGTTGTACCACCGGCGACCGACGCCGGGCAACGGCCGGGCGAGCACGATCCGGGAAGTCCTCGACGAGCCATCTCGATACGCTGCACCGGAGCGAGGGAAGGGGGAGCCATGTCCGGTTCGGGCACCAAGGACGACCCGTGGGTCCTGAAGACGCCGCCCGGGAGCTCCGAGTATCAGATGTGGCGGGACGAGGAGGCCGACCCGGCCACGCTCGTCTGCCAGGTCGGCAAGACCCAGCTCGGCTACCAGCTGCGCTGCATCGAGGACCTCCGAGCGATGCTGCAGCAGGCCGGGGACTGGGTTCCCCTGGGCGCCGCGGACGAGCAGAAGCCGGCGGCGGAGGGCACCGTCGAGGCCTGGGCTCGCTCGCCGGACAACCCGGTAGGCGGGTGGTACGGGATCAAGAAGGGGCTGAGGGGCCGGTTCGGCATGTACGTGCCCCCGCTGCTCGAGGAGCTGGGGATGGCCGAGCTCGAGCACAACGCCCGGAACAACCGGATGAAGGCGACGTGAGCGAACGCCGGGTGATCGTCGACCACGTCCTGTTCGTGGTCGAGGACGTGGATGCGAGCCGACGCCTGTACACGGCCGCGCTCGCGCCGGTCGGCTTCGGGGAACTGTACGTGCAGGAGGACTGCGTCAGCTACGGGGCCGACGGACTCGACGACTTCACGATCTGCCGCGGCAGCCCGGTGACGACGCATGCGCACGTCGCGTTCGACGCCGACGGACGAGACGCCGTCGACGGGTTCTTCGAAGCCGCGATCGCCAACGGTGCCGCCGTCCGTGGCGAGCCCGGCGTGTGGACGCAATACTCGGACCGCTACTACGCGGCCTTCGTGAACGACCTGCACGGCAACAACGTCGAGGCCGTCTGGCACGCCCCCCAACCCGTCGTCGACGCGCCTCGTCGCTCGGGTGTGCCTTGATCGGCGCCCGCGAACCTTAACGTTCGCTCATCGTCCGCCTGCGTGTCGGACGCTTGGCCCATGTCCTGTAGCCCACTCGGCCCTGTGCAGCCGACGGGTCGCTGGCTACGGTGTTCGCTCGAAAACGCCTACGGGGGAGGCCGTGAGCGAGCACCCGAACGTCCCGAGGATCCGCGGCGCGCTGGAGGTTTACAACTCGGGCGACCACGACGCGATGAAGGCCTTCCTGGCCGACGACATCGTGTGGCACGTCGGCGGCAACCACGAGATGAGCGGCGACTACCATGGCGTGGACGCCGTCCTCGGGTACTTCCGCGACGTCCGCAGGATGACGGCGGGCACCCTACAGGTCGAGGCCGAGGAGATCCTTGCGAACGACCGGCACGCCTCGCTCTTCATGCACGTGACCGCGCACCGCGACGTTCGAACGCTCGACGTCCTGCTCGCCGAGGCGCTCACGCTCGACGACCGGGGGCGGTGGAACGAGTACTGGGCGCTCGCGAACGACCAGGACGCGGTCGACGCCTTCTGGACGTAGGAGCGGCGATGCAGGAGCACCCGAACGCGATCCGGATGCGCCAGACGGTGGACGCGTTCATGTCCGGCGACATGCCCCGGCTCCTGCAGGGATTCGCCGACGACGTCGTGTGGTACGCGCCCGGCGACACGCCGGTGAGCGGCACCTTCCACGGCCACGAGGGCATCATCGAGTTCTTCTCGGGACTGAACGAGTCGTCCGGGGAGTCGATGAAGGTTCGCGTGGACGACGTCCTGGCGGGCGAGCGCTACGTCACGATCTTCCTCGACATCACGGCCGAGCGGCACGACGGGCGCCTGAGCGTGATCGTCGCGCAGTTCGCCTCGGCCGACGGGCAGGGACGGTGGGATCGATGCTGGTTCCTGCCGGACAAGCTCGATGAATGGAACCGCTTCTTCGCGGGCGCGAGCTCCGGTCAGCGCTAGCGCCCTTCCGATCCGCTAGCCGGTGTGCTCGTCCGCCGGGGCCGCGCCCGCGAAGATCTCCGCTCCGGTTCGTCCGGTCCGTACTGAGGTCGTGCCGAGTCTCTCATCCCCGTCTCATCGTCCGGGCATACGCTTGGCCGAGCCATGCGCGTGCTCGTGGTGGAGGACGAAGTCAAGATGGCCGGCTTGCTCAAGCGCGCGCTCGAGGAGGAGGGCTACGCGGTCGACGTCGCGGGCCGCGGCGAGGACGCGCTGTGGTTCGGCACCGAGAACCCGTACGACGCGATCGTCCTGGACGTGATGCTCCCGGACCTCGACGGGTTCGAGGTCAGCCGCCGGCTCCGGCAGGCTGGCCGGTGGAGTCCGGTGCTGATGCTCACCGCCCGCGACGCCGTCGCCGACCGCGTGGCCGGGCTGGACGCGGGGGCCGACGACTACCTCACCAAACCGTTCTCCTTCGCCGAGCTGCTCGCTCGGCTGCGCGCGCTCGTGCGACGCGGCGCCGCCGAGCGCCCGCCCGTGCTCCTCGTCGGCGACCTCTCCCTGGATCCCGCGCGCCGAACGGTCGCCCGCGACGGAACGGCGATCGACCTGACCGCCCGCGAGTTCGCGCTGCTCGAGTGCCTGATGCGCCACGCCGGCGAGGTGTTGACCCGAACCCAGTTGATCGAACACGTGTGGGACTTCGCCTACGACGGCGACTCGAATGTCGTCGACGTGTACATCCGCTACCTGCGCAACAAGGTCGACCGGCCGTTCGGACGCGACTCGATCCGGACCGTACGTGGCGCCGGGTACCGGCTGGAGGACGGGGCCGCCTGATGCCGCTGCGAACGCGGGTGACGCTGGTGGCGGCCGTGCTCACCGCGATCGTGCTCGTGGCGACGGGGGCCTTCGTCTACCTGCGTCTGCAGTCCGGGCTCCGGCAGTCGATGGACGTGTCCCTGCGCTCTCGGGCGGACTCGGCGGCGATCGTGGTTCGGCGCACGGGGACGTTCTCCGCGGAGCAGCCCGACGACGCGTTCGCGCAGCTGCTGGCGCCCGACGGGTCCGTGGTCGACTCCTCGAGC
>Ga0075423_10004762_pt1 | contig 12619 bp, 11 predicted proteins | sample SoiMethybrSBSTD2_FD_80114 | JGI IMG/M metagenome (GOLD analysis project Ga0075423, IMG submission 80114) | Bulk soil microbial communities from a Populus tree surrounding site in Tennessee, USA - Soil MetaG P. TD hybrid SBSTD2 | ecosystem: Environmental > Terrestrial > Soil > Tree plantation...
CTCGCAAGGCCAACGCAAATGGGCGGGGATGGCTACATCGATTACTCTGGTCCCTGCGATGGACCATCCATCAGCGACCAGATCCAGAAACAAAAACGGTTTGAGCAGTTCCGATTCGGCCGAGAATACATGGATGAAGGTTGATAGTTCTGAGAAGAATTCTGCGGACCGAAAAGAAAAGTGGCTTTTCCTCATAACTGCAGACGTTCAAATCGTTCAAGCCGTTCAACCGCTACGCTCCGTTCAAAACGTTTCCGAGTAACGCTCGCTCAACGGTTCAAGGTTCAATCGTTCAAGGGAAGAGTAGCTCGGTCGTAGCTGCCACGTTTCGGGAATTCCCGAAACGTGGCAGCATTCTCTGTAAGTTACCGGGGATTCACCGCACGGTAGCTTAGAAGGAACGCATGGACTTCGCACTCGCAAGTCCATTGGGTGGGCTGCTTGGCTGGCCAATAAATGCGATGATAGATAGCCAGGTAACCTTTGGAGGTCTGTGGATGAGATGTCATCGCGTCTTGCTGATTGTGCCGGGTATCGTATGGGGCCTGCTGCTGCATTGCGCACCTGTGAGCTTGGCTCAAGAGCGACCGACAATACTCGCCGGCCATGGGACGCTGTCGGGATCGATCATGCCGCTCTGGGTGGGCGCGGAGGCGAAGCTATTCGAGAGGCATGGGTTACAAGTCAAACCGATCTACTTGGCGCGTGCGGCGGGCCGGCCGGCACTTCTTAGCGGTGACATCCAAATCTATTTTTCAGCGGGTCCGCCGTTGGTGCAGATGCGTCTGGGCGGCGCCGATGTCGTGGTGACATCCTGCGTGGTGCACAAGCTCACGTCGAAAATCATGGTCACTCCGGCGATCCAAAAAGTTGCCGATCTGCGCGGCAAGGTGTTGGCGGTGGCCAACCCGGGGTCCGCCAGTGATTTTGCCGCGAAGCTTTTTCTGGCGCGCCAAGGGATGAAACCCGGACAGGATATTTCTCTCATCTATAGCGGTTCCACCAGCGCGGCGTTTGCGGCGCTGGTCAACGGCAGAGTGCAGGCGATCTTCGCGACCTCGCCGAACGATCTGCAGGCTGCCCAGGCGGGTTTTAAGCCGCTGCTGGAATTGGGCGACTTGAACATTCCCTATGCCGGAAATTGCAGCGCGGCGATGCGTCCTTACATGATTAAGCAGCCGGAGCGCATGCGCAGCTTTGTCGCCGGCATCACCGAGGCGATCGCTTACATCCGACGGCGCCCCACCGAAGCCAAGGGAATTTTGCAGAAGTATACGCGTGTTTCCGATCCAAGTATTTTGCAACACGCCTATGACTCCGACACCCGCTATATGGAACCGGTGCCCCGTCCGACCTCGGAAGGCACCAAGACCATTTTAGAAAACTTGGGGGTCTCCGGCCGGACCGCCGAACAGTTTGTCACCGAGTTCAACAACGACGAATTCATAAAGCAGATAACCGACGAGGGCTTGTTAAAACAAATTTACCCGAGCGGCATACCGGCGCTGCGCTGAAAAAAGTAAAGGTCTGTTATCGAACGGGTTCGTGCCAGACCTTCAATCCGCCGGCCCGTTTAATTCCTTCAAACCGTTCGACCCCTGCGCTCCGTTCAGGCCGTCCATCGAAAAGACAACCGCGCTCCTTTGGTGTGCAGCTAATTAAGAAAGCGCCGCAACCGCACGGCCCTATCGGAGGCAGAGTTTCGGTCCGAGTTGCTTTCTCATGATTGTGTGTCCTAATAGATGCGTCCAAAGGAGATAAATCGATGCTTGATATTCACGAAAACAACATTAGCGCGGTGCTTCTCAACGATGGGTGGCATCAGCCAATAGCCGGAACCTTCAAGATTGGTGATATTCGGATACACGCTGAGGCGGCCGCCGGCGTCGATTTCGGCAGATCGAGCGCGACCTGGGACGAACGTTCCGCTGCCGCGGCTAGCACTATGGTCACCGTCAGTGCGCCTCTCACGTCGATTTTGGCGATTCAACAAACGAAATAACGTTTCCTTGCGGTCGTTTGGCTTCGGATGGCGTCCCGCTTGACCTCATCGCTATATAATTTGCGCGTGCAATCTGTGGGGTCTGGCGTCGAGCCATGAACAATTCAAAATCTGAGCCTCCGACATCGCGCCAAAAATAGCGGTTCGCGCGACGAGTCTGGGCCGGCAAGATTCCACCGTGGAAGGCGCGGGGCTCTGTTACCACTATCCAACCTGACGCATTACTGCCTAAACGTAGCAGTCGTAATTCGTGGTATCATTGTAACTGCAGCCTATCAGGTATAGCATTCGATCACGCAAAAAGCCGTCCGAGCTTAAACCACCGGGGCCACAGGACCGGAAGCCCGAACAAAGGGAGATTCCGCGGTGGTGACCCTGCGATACAACGATCATTACTTTTCCGTTTTTCATACCGCTGACGAGTCCGGCAACTCGTCATACATTCCCTTTGTGGACATTCGCCACGAACGGGACCACTTTCTCGCCGCTTGCTTGGAGCGGAAGGGGCCCTCGATGACAGCTCGCGCGACGAACCTTTTCAATATTTGTTCACGATTGGATCGCTCTCTCTCCGAGACGCCGAGAAGATACCTTCGGTTTGGCGGGGATTAAGGCCTGCGCCGCGATTAAGGCAGCAGTCGCTTGAGATGACGATATGCGCGATGGAAAAATACAGCAGTTGGCGGTGAAAGACCTACCAAGAGAGCAAAAATCGGTTGCTCTCATCGAGGTCAATTCGGCACCAGCGATACGCCCGGCGTTGAGAGGCAGCGTCGTTTGCGACGACTGCCGCCATCTCCATTGTGAGACATGCGAAGAAGGCTCGGCGGCGAGACAGTATTCGGATTTCTGGATCTGCCATCGCTGCGGCGAATTGAATCGGCGTGTGTGAAACTCGGACCTAACGGAGGTGCCCGGTGGATTCGGAAAAGATTAAGCTCGGTTTATGGAGCGGCGTCGGCGGCGCGCTTATGACCATGTACGTCGGTTTCAACTTCGGCGGATGGGTGACCAACGGCGGCGCGGTAGCGATGGCGAAGGAGACCGCTGCCACGGCGGTGGCGGAGCGTTTGGGATCGATTTGCGTGGCGCAGTTCAATCGGGACAAGGCCAAGAGCGAAAAGCTGGTCGAAATGAAGGGCAAAGACGCTTGGGAAATTGGCCGCTTCATCGACGCGCAGAGTTGGGCGATCATGCCAGGCGACGAGAAATCCGACAGCGGCGTAGCCGACGCCTGTGCCAGACAGCTATCGAAAACAAGCTAAGCATGCCGTGTGCGCGCCCGTGCCAGTCGTTCAAAGTCGAAACCGTTCAAAGGTTCAAGGTTCAAAAAAGTTCAAGGTCAGAGAGCCTTGGACGTATTGGGAATTATCCAGACATCTAAACGTTCTGAAGAACGCGATTGATTTGCCGCCGGGACGCGGGAGGACGGGAGATGGGAAAAACTAGAAGTCGGAACATCTTGCGCCTGTTCTGCGTAGGAAAGAAACAAATAAATGACCACCTGTCCGGTCCCCCGTTCCGACTAACTCGGTGGGATCGCTGATGATTATGGAGAATCGCATCATACGACGCGGTGAAAACTGCAAGACTGCAGAAATTATCCTTGTGTTCTGCGATCCGGAGGCCTAGAGTGTTTGCCTATGGCAAGAGTAACCGTCGAAGATTGTTTGGATAAAGTTTCGAGTCGTTTTGATCTCGTCTTGCTCGCCTCGATACGAGCAAAGCAGCTCCTAAAAGGAGCCAAGCCGGTTATAAAATCGGATAACCGAGATATTGTTATCGCTCTTCGCGAGATCGCCGCCGGAAAAGTGCGCTGGGCTGTTCCTCAGACCTGACGCGTCGAAGCGACAGGCTCGGTCTGCCGGCCGAGACCCGTTCCAATTGTTCTAACCGTTCCATCTCTTCGCTTCGTTCAAGACGTTTCAGACTGACCCCCGTTCAAAGGTTCAAAAGTTCACGAGAAGAGAAACTCGGTGAGCACTTCCACGTTTCGGGAATCCTCTAATCGTCGATGCGTTCTCTGAATGCTGCGAATGATTCAGCGCCGAGGGGCTGGAATCCGGAGAGTTTAAGAAATAGTGCGCGGTTCGAGCGGTGAGTGAGCGAATCCTTGTGAACGTCGAGTCTCCTGTTCTGAGGATTCAACTGGCACGTTGGAGCGCTTCTTGGACCGCGCGGCGCACCAGAACTTTGACCATCTCGCGCTTGTAGTCGGCGCTGCCGCGGTTGTCGTCCATCGGGTCGACCTCCGTCGCGGCGATCTCGCCCATGCGGCGCATGGCAGCGTCATCGACTTCTCGGCCGCGCAAGCTTTCTTCGGCTTGCTTCGCCCGCACGATCACAGGCGCGACCGAATTGAGTCCCAAGCGCACGTCGACGCATCTATTCGCTATCATGCTCAAAGTCAAAGCGACGCCGACCGTGGCGAAGTCTTCGATGCTGCGCGGCGTGAATTTAATATGCGACCAGCCGGCGCGAATCGGCGGCGGCACGCGAATTTCCGTTAGAAGTTCGCCCGGGTTGAGCGCGGTTTGATAGTAGTCCACAAAAAATTCATCCAGCCGCAGCGTGCGAGAGCCTTTGCTGCTCGCCAGCACTACTTCGGCGTCGAGCGCGATCAGGCTTGCGCCCGGATCGGTGAGCGGATCGCCGCCGGCGAGATTGCCGCCGACGGTTCCCATGTTGCGAATGCGCGGCTGGGCGACTTTACGGAACGTTTCATGGAGCAGAGGATAGTGCTTTTGCACGGCGGGAGAGAGCTCGATGTCGCGATGGCGCGCGCCGGCACCAACGCACAGGCCGTCTTTCGCGTTGAAGGTGATTTTATCGAATTTCGGGATGCGGGCCAGGCTGATCACGACTTTGGGCGTGAGCAGGCGCTGGCGCATCATGATGAGCAAAGAAGTGCCGCCGGCAATGACGCGCCCATCGTCGCCGTGCTTCTCCATCAGACTGAGAGCTTTCTTGAGCGTCGTCGGTTCCTGGTAATCGAATCGAATCATGACTTCTTCTTTTCTTTGAGCGCACGGAGAATTTTTTCGGGCGTGATCGGCAAAGTTTTCACCCGCACTCCGACGGCGTCAAAAATGGCATTATTGAGGACCGCCGCGGTCGGATCCATGTTGAGTTCGCCCAAACCCTTGGCGCCGAAGGGCCCGGTCGGTTCATAAGAATCCGCGAAGGCATGCTGGAGCGGCGGCATGTCGCGCATGGACGGAATGCGATAATCGGAAAAATTGGGATTGACCGGCCGGCCTTCGTCGATCTGCAAGCCTTCGGTGAGCGCGTAGCCGATGCCTTGAGCCAGCCCGCCCTCGACCTGGCCCTCGGCGCCGAGCGGATAAATTACCGTGCCGCAGTCCGAAGCGACGACGAATTGCAAAATTTGCACCTGCCCGGTTTCCGGATCGACGTGCACTTGCGCGGCCTGGGCACCGTAGTTGTAGGCGCCGGACTCATTGCCGAAGCGCGTGCTGTCGGGCAGCACGGAGTCAGCGTCGAAGCTGCCCGAGCCGACGATCGGCGCGCCGTTGTGGCGAAATAGTCGTGCGCGAGCGACGTCGGACACGGTCAGCGATTTTCCTTCCGCGCCTTTGACAAAAATTTTTCCGTCGCGCGACATCAGGTCCGCGGCGTTCGCCTCCAACATTTCAGCCGCTTGTTCGAACAGTTGCTGCTTGACGTTAGTCGCGGCGTTCTTGACCGCGTTGCCGCTCACGTAGGTGAGGCGGCTCGCGAAAGCCCCTAAGCAAAAAGTCGTCAGATCGGTGTCGGCGCGGGAAATTTCCACGTCTTCGACAGGCACGCCAAGCTCTTCGGCGGCGATCTGACACATGGCAGTGTGCACGCCTTGGCCGCATTCGCCTTCACCGCTGAGAATCAGCGCTTTGCCGTCCTCGTTGATTTTGATCGTCGCCGAGCTGCCATCGTAGTCGCCAAAGTGGCGCTTGCCGCTGACGTGAACCGTGCACGCCAGGCCTAAACCGATGTTGGCCCGCTTGTTGGCGCGCTTGCTTTTCCAATCGATCATCTTTTCGGTCATGTCGAGGCATTGCTTCAGCTCGCAACTGGTAACGCGATTGCCGTGCGGCGAAACGTAACCGACTTCCGCGGCGTTGATGCGCGCGATCTCCATGGGGTCGATGCCCAGCGCGTGAGCGCCGAGGTCGATGGCTTGTTCGACGGCCCATTCCGCCGAGGGATTGCCGAACCCGCGAAAGGCGCCGGTAGGAATTTTGTTCGTATAAACCAACTTGGCGTCGATCTTGACGTCGGAATATTTATAACAGGTGTCGTGACGCATGGCGGCAACGCCGGTGATCGCCGGCGCTTTGGCCGAGTAGGCGCCGTTGTCGGCGATGACTTTCAATTGTTTGGCGCGGATCCGACCATCTTTCTTGAATCCCATCTTGACGTTGATTTTCATGAAGACGCGCGGCCGGCAGCCGGCGAGAAATTCCTCTTCGCGGGTATTGATAAGTTTTACCGGCTTGCCGGCCTTTTTGGCGAGGACTGCCGCAACCAAGGCGTTGTTGTCGTCGCAGGATTTGCCGCCGAATCCGCCACCCACCGCGCTTTGGATAATGCGCACATCCGATTCCGGCACACCCAACGCCGCGGCGATCCGAAGGCGCGCGCTAAACAGCGTCTGGGTGTTCATATAGATCGTGTATTTGCCGTTAGCGCTGTATTCGGCGACGCTGCCGATGGTTTCGATCGAACAGTGCCACTGCGGCATGCTCGTAAACGTGTCTTCGACGATCACGTCGGACTCGGCGAAGGCTTGGGCGATGTTGCCGCGCTCGATCTCCATGGTCATCGCGATATTATTCGGCTTGTCATCGTGCACCAGCGGCGCGCCGTCCTCCAGTGCCTCCTCGGCATCGAAGACACCCGTGAGCGGCTCCCAATCCACTTGAATGAGATCGATGGCTTCTTCGGCAATATCGGGATCGACCGCCGCGACGGCCGCGACTTCCTCGCCGACATAGCGGGCTTTGCCGACAGAAAGGATATATTGATCGGCAAAGAAAGCTCCCCAGGGACGTTTGATGGTATCTTCCGCAGTGACCACCGCGCGCACGCCGCCAAGCTTTGCCGCCTTACTCGTATCGATGTGGCGAATCCGCGCGTGCGGGTAGGGGCTCCTCAAAACCCGCCCGATCAGCGTGCCGGGAAGTTGGATATCGGCGATAAACTTCGATTCGCCGGTAACTTTGTCAAATCCCTCGATCCGCTGAACACGCCGTCCGACGACTGAAAATCTTTCTGCTTTTACCATAATCAGTGTTCTCTGTGATTTTCTAATCGACCAAGACGTCTAACTAAATTTTCCCGCGCCAAGACCTAAAGTGCGCATTGTCATTTCGACCGGAGGGAGAAATCTTTCTTAGATCTCTCGCATTCGCTCGAGATGACAGGTCCGGGCCTGTCGCTTGTCGCGCTTTGCGTCCTTCGACTTCGCTCAGGGCATACTTTGCGCGAGTCATTTCTATTCGGTCAATCAAAATTCATTTCCAAGGATCAGCTCGTCTTCGCGACGGATTTATAAACGTCCAGGCTCTGAATTTTGGCGGTTTGCTCGCGTTTGCGAAATTCGAAATTGGGATCGATCTTGTCGTTCACCACAGCCATTACGGATTCGAGGATCTTATAATAGCCGGTGCAGCGGCAAAGATTCCCCGACATCCATTCTTTAACTTCCTCTTCACTCGGTTTGGGGTTTTCGTCGAGCAACGCTTTCGCGGCCATAATTTGGCCCGGCGTGCAAATGCCGCACTGAAAACCGCCGTATTCGATAAAGGCCTGTTGCAGCGGATGGAGCTTGCCGTCTTTTGCGAGGCCTTCGATGGTTTCGATCTCTTTCCCGGCGCAACCCACCGCCAGAGTTAAACAAGAGCTTACCAGACGGCCATCGATGATCACGCTGCAGGCGCCGCAGACGCCGATGCTGCAGCCTTCTTTGGTACCGGTCAGGCCGAGGTTGTCCCTTAGGACTTGCAGCAAAAGACGATTCGCTTCTATCTCAACATCGTAGGTTTCACCGTTTACGTTGAACGTTATTTGCTTTTTCATTTTCCTGCCTGGGATGTCCTCTATGAATGGAATTCAGTCGGCCCAACGGGTCAGTCGATTATCGATCATCTGGACGAAGGCGTTGCTGACGAGGCCGATTATAAGGACAACCATTGCTATAGCAAATACTTTGGCGGCATCAAACTGAGCGCCGTACCGTTGCGCCAGCGCGCCCAGGCCGACAAAGGCGATGAGCATCTCGCCGTTGATCATCCCCTTGACCGCGCGCCCCATGCCAAGACGGATTCCGGCGAATACCAACGGTAAAGACGCCGGCAATAAAATCCGCGTAAAGATCTGAGCCTCGCGGCAGCCGAAGGCGCGCGCCATCTCGACCAGCGACGGATCGACGGTGCGGATCGCGGTCGCGGTATTGATGACGATGACGAACATGGAATATACCACGATGATGGCGATACGAGATGCGTCGGACAAACCGAAAATAGCAAAGAAGATCGGCGCGAAGACAATTGACGGACAGACAAAAAGCGCGTGCACATAGACATCGAGCGCTTTTTCAACATAGCGATAACGACCCATGAGTGAGCCCAACAAGAGTCCCAAAATCAAAGCGAGACTGAAACCGACGATCAATCCTTGCAGGCTCGATCCCAGGTTGGCCAGAATGACTCCGCTGCCAACGAACTGGGCGAGCGCTTCCATCACTTTCGAAAATGGCGGCAACCACTGGAGCCCCAGGCTCCGACCCAAGACCTCCCAAAGCGCGGCGCCCGCGACAAGAGCCAAAAGCTCAGGCGCGTTTTCGCGCGTGAAACGGCGCAGCGCCGGCAGTCTAGCGACCGTTGGCGCGGCCCTTGATTTGACAGCGGCTTTCGCGACGGTTTCTTGTTTCACGATTCACCTACCTGCATGGCGCGCAGGTTTTCCCAGAGATACTCTTTGATCTCGACAAACGCGCCGGATTTTTCTACCTGCGGCGAGCGTGGTCTCTGCAGCGGCACATCGATCATTTCCTTGACCTTGCCGGGACGCGGCGTCATGAGCATCACGCGATCGCCAAGCATGACCGCTTCATCCATGCTGTGCGTGACAAATACCACCGTTTTGCGTTGTCCCTCCCAAAGCCGGAGCAGTTGCTCCTGCAGAAGCCGGCGCGTCTGCTCGTCCAAGGCGCCAAAGGGTTCGTCCATGAGCAGAATCTGCGGGTTGACCGCCAATGCGCGAGCAAGACCGACCCGCTGCTGCATTCCCCCCGACAGCTCTTTGGGCAAGCGTTTCTCGAAGCCTTCGAGACCGACGAGCTTGATGAGACGCCGCGCTTTGTCTCGGCATTCATCCGGCGGCGTGCCGCGGACTTCAAGCCCAAAAGTTACGTTGGCAAGTACGTCGGCCCACGGCATCAGCGCGAAGTTCTGAAACACCACCGCGCGTTCCGGTCCGGGTCCGGCGACCGCCCGGCCGTCGATGGCCACCTCGCCGTCGTCGTAGGGAATCAGTCCGGCGATGATGCGCAACAACGTGGTCTTGCCGCAACCGCTCGGCCCGATGATGGTGATGAATTCATTGTCATGGACTTCGAAGTCGATGTCACTGAGCGCGAGCACACCGCCGCCGTTATCGTGCGTGCCAAACTCTTTGCTCAAGCCACGGACCCGTATCATCTCACCCACCTATCCAATCGAGATGTCCGGCGCCCAACGGGTGATACTTTTTTCCAACGCTTGCATGCCGGCCAGCAAGGCCAATGCTTCAATAATGACGGCCAGTACCGTGGCAAAAACCAAATCGGACTGCATGCGGCCGGAGAATTCCAGTAATAAGCGGCCTAAACCGCTGGCGACTAAGATCAGCTCGACCATGACCATGCCGGTAACGGCGCGGCCGAGACCGATGCGCATGCCGGCAAAGATCGCCGGCATCGCCCCGGGTATCACGATCCTGCGCCAGATCTGGCCCTCGCTCGCGCCGAATGATTTGGCCATTTCGATGAGCGAGGCTTCCACGCCGCGCACACCGGCGCGCGTATTGACGGTGATAAACACGAAAGCAAACAGAACGACGATGAACACTCGCGCGGCGATTCCCAATCCCAGGGCGATGATCACGATCGGGATCAGCGGCGCCACCGGCATGGTCAACAGCGCGCCGACATACGGGTTGAGAACGCGATCCATCCAGCGAAATCGCCCGGCGAGCAGCCCCAGCGGGATTCCTATGATGACCGAAATGGCAAAACCTAAAATGAGCGCCTGATTACTGATATAAAGCGCTTCCCAAAACCTTGCTTCAAACAAGAGACGAAAGAGACCGCTTGCCACGTCGGTGAATCGGGGCAGAAGAAAGTTCTGCGAGGTGCTGACAAAAAGCTCCCACAGCCCAACCGCCGCGATAAAAACCGCAAGCCTGAGGGCCCAATCCAGGACGATGCGTTTCTTCATGGGGCTAGGAACACCCGCTTTTCAATCAGCGCTGCAAAACCTCGGCTGGACTCTTGAGGCGTGAAAATACGCAAATACATTTCTCTAGCGCGCGCCGGTGATTTTGCCGACTTTGCTCAGCGCGCCGGGGAGAATTTTCGAGTCGACCAGCTCTTTTGTGTTCACGGCGGTCTTTAGCTCGCCATTGTCGGTAAAAAACTTGACCGTATCGTCGAGGATCGAGGTGTCCCCGCCGTTTTGCGGCCAGGCGCGGACGATCTCGATGTAGGCCTTGATCGCGGGAGCGATGATGTTTTTCGGCATATCGGGCAGATGCTTCGCTACCAGGGGTTCGAGTATTTTGGGGTTCGCGTGAACCATACGAAAGCTCTTCAGTAATTCCGCGATATACGCAGTCGCGACCTCTTCGTTTTTGCGCAGCCAATCCACATTCGCCCAAAAACTAGCGCCGCTGATATTGAAAAGGTTACCGGTTCTAATAATGTGGTAGCGGCCCGGCGCCTTGGCATCGAGATTAAGCCAGTCGCCGAGCTGGACCAGGGTGGCATCGATCTGATTATTCTGCAGCGCGACGATGCGGTTTTCTCCGCCTGGGATCACCATAATATTCGGCTTGACCTTACAATCGTTGAGCAGCCAGAGTTTGACCGCGAGCGAGGTGGTCGCGGCTTCTCCGTGGATTGCGAATCTTTTGCCCTCGGTTTCCTTACAATCTTTGATGTCGTTTTTAGCAATCATTACGAACTCGCCGCCGTTGTTCTCCATAATGAAAGACAGCTTGGCGCCCTTTTGCGTTGCGCGCACCGGATCCATGACTTGCGAGTTGGCGAACTGAATCGTTCCTTGCGCCAACGCCTGGACGTTGAGGTCGGTGCGGGTAAACTCAACGCTGGAAACATTCCAGCCGTTTTGATTGAGCCGCTCACGGGTAAGCACCGCTGGCATGTCGTAGAGCGAGATCGAGGAAGGATGACCGAGTTTGATTTCGAGATTGCCCTTCGGTTTCAGCACCTCGACCTCCGCGGCTCGCGCGGTACTCGCGAAAAAAAAAATTCCGAAAATCCAAACCACAATTCTATTCATCTCAAACCTCCTCTTGCTCTCGCTCCGTCGAACTTGCAATAAGTGTCAGTTCGATCGGAAAATTGCGGGGGCATTGTCTGTCATCCTGAGTGAAACGAAGGATCTGCTTTTTCCTCCAAAACGACAATATTTGTCTTATGACGTTTCTCGCGTTGTCCCAGTCTTCTCGCCGCGCAATCTCGCTGCCGCATCTAGCACCGCATCCTGAATCTTATAGTAACTGCCGCACCGGCATAGATTTCCTGCCAAGTAATGGCGGATTTGCTCTACCGTCGGGCTGGGATTCTCCTCCAGAAGTGCTTTCGTGCTCAAGATAAAGCCCGGCGTGCAATAGGAACACTGAAACGCGTTGTGGTCGATAAAGGCCTGCTGAATCGGATGCAATTTGCCTGGCTCGCTAAGTCCCTCGATGGTGACAATCTCCCTGCCTTCGGCCAAGGCGGCGAGGAGAATGCAGGAACTGGTCGGTTTGGCGTCGATGAGCACGGTGCACGCGCCGCACATGCCGATACCGCAGCCCTCGCGCGCGCCGAATAGTTTGTACTCAGAGCGCAGCACATCGAGCAAAGTATGATGCGTGTGTACGGCCTTTTCTTCCTCAGCGCCGTTGACCTTGAGCTTGATGATTTGTTTCATGTTCGTCCTTAGTTGCCGCGAACAAATTCTATGACTCGCGTAAAGCGCTTATCCGACCCAATTCCCGCAATACTTTTTCTGCCGTGAGAGGAAGATCGTGAATACGCACCCCGACGGCGTTGTAGACGGCATTGCCGATGGCCGCCATGACCGGTGGCAATAAGGTTTCGCCGATGCCGTGGAGATCTTCCGATTCATCGTGTTCGAGAGCGATTGGATTCAATTTCCGTGGAATGTCCTCGAAGGAGGGGATGTTGTAGTCGCCCAGGTTTGGATTGACCAGTTGCCCATGATCGCCGTAAGTCATCTCTTCGAACAACGCCTGCCCGAGGCCAAACACTGCGCAGCCTTCCAGTTGCAACTCGCATAAGCGCGGATTGACGACGCGCCCGGCGAAGACGACCGGACTCAACTGCAGGAC
>Ga0075423_10004763_pt1 | contig 12617 bp, 6 predicted proteins | sample SoiMethybrSBSTD2_FD_80114 | JGI IMG/M metagenome (GOLD analysis project Ga0075423, IMG submission 80114) | Bulk soil microbial communities from a Populus tree surrounding site in Tennessee, USA - Soil MetaG P. TD hybrid SBSTD2 | ecosystem: Environmental > Terrestrial > Soil > Tree plantation...
ACCCAGAGCTGCCCCGTCATGCCGAGGTGAATCAGGAGCGTCAGCCCCGAGTCGGTGTCCATGAGGAGGTACTTGCTGCGCCGGCGGATACCGGTGACCGTTGCGCCGCACAGGCGTGAGAGCCCTCGCACGGCGATCGGCTCTCGCAGGCGCCGCTCGCGCACCGTGACCTCGAGGACCTTCCGCCCGGTCAGCAGCGGCACGAGCCCCCGTCGTATCGTCTCTACCTCAGGCAGTTCGGGCATAGGACTCCGGCAAACAGGCTCCAGGACACCTCACGAGCCCGGCAGGCAGAGCACGATCCACGGATACGGTGGCCTCTCCCTGCCTGTCAGCTCCGGCAGGGCCGGCGATCTCGATCGGGCCTGGCGGGAAGCTGCGTTCGGAACGGATGAGATGGGAACCATAACACCATCCACCCCCCTCCGCGAGGGCTTCACCGCGAAACCGGCCACGGGGAGCGGCTGGGTCGCCGACGGTTCCCGCCCCCTGCTCCGCCGGCCCGCAGGGTATTTGCCAGTGCGGGAGACTAGCCGTTTCGATCAGTGTCCGGTTCGTAACGGACGTCTGATTTCTGCCACCTTGCTATTCCTCCTCGGGATACGTCCTCGTCATGCGGCCCGCGGTGTAGCACCCGATTCAGGAAGCGGCCTTGAGAGATTCTGTGGCTGAAAGTGTGCATCCGCGCGACACTATCCGCTACATTCCCGGACGCCGGATATCCTTGCAGACAATCACCTTGACGAGCATTCACATCAGCCGTACCTTCCCCATATCGAGCCAAAAAGATCCGCTTCCCCCGCTGACGTGGCGCTTGATTCCCCGGGCGGTAAGGGTGGGATCCGGCATCCGAGGGCCCTGAATCGGACGACCGCGCACCTTGGATGGGTGAAACTCTCGAGCGCTAGGAGGCTCCTTTTCGCATGAAAAACATGTATCCCGCCGTGCTGGCCGTGGCGCTCGGATTCTCGGGCTCCCGCGGCCTGCTGGCACAGCCTTGTGCTGAAGGCGCCATGAAATGCATCACCGAGTCCGGCGGAGGCGATTGCGCCTCGATCGGGACGTGGAATACCGCGACCAAGACCTGCAAGCTGACCGGCGATCTCTCGGGAGTGGGAATTCAGGTTGCCGGCGACGGGGTCACTCTCGACGGGGCCGGGCACACCCTGACGGGCGCGTCGGTCGCCGGCGTCCCCCAGCCTCGTGGGATTGTTGTGGATCAGCGGGTCGGAGTGAAAATCAAGAACCTGACCGTGCGGCAATTCCAGGCCGGCGTCGTATTGTGGCATTGCTCCGATGGCGCGGTGAGCAACAGCACCCTGCGCGCTAACGCCCGCGTGGGAATTGAGCTGCTCGAATCCTACGGCAACCGGATCGGCGACAACACCTTGAGCGACAGCAGTGATGGCATCATCGTGAACCAGTCCGCGAACAACACCCTCGAAGGGAACCTCGTGGAATCGAACCGGGACAGCGGCATCATCCTGAAATTAAGCTCCTCCGGCAATACGGTGGTTCGGAACATCAGCAGGCTGAATTCCGGAGGCATCGCCCTGGGTGGCGCTTCGCATCACAACAACATCAGCAATAACGAAGTCACCGGGAACAGGCAGATCGGGGTTGGGCTGTATTTCTCTTCGGATGAGAACACCGTGAGCGATAATCGCATCTCCGGCAATGCCGTGGGAGCGAAGAACGGCGCCGGCGTATTGCTCATGCAGGTCAGCGGCAACCGGGTATTCAGTAACACCGTGGCGGGCAACTCAAGGGGGATCTGGCTCTCTTATCCCGACGCCGACGCGTACCCCGGAGGCGGGAACCAGATTTACCATAACAACTTCATCGACAACGGGACACAGGCCCTGATCACGGGATGGCGCAGCACCCCGGATTCATTCAGCAAGCTGGCGCCCATCGGCGGCAATTTCTGGGGCAACTGGACGACTCCCGACGCCGATGGGGATGGGGTCGTCGATTCCGCGTACCTGATCAGCGGCGGCGGGGACAATTTGCCCTGGAGGGCGAAGGATGGCTGGGTTACGCTGCCCGACGCGACACCGCGCGGCACCGCTGATTCAAATCACGAGCAGCATCCATGAGTGAATCTCATGCCGCTGCCGAAAGCCATCCCGGCCGCCCGCCCTCTGCAGGGCGCCCCATCATCTTAGATAGCCCCAGTTGTGCAGCTTGTCGCTGTCTTCGATCCAGCGATCGCCGATGTCGGTGCGGTAGTACATGTTGGGGATGGCGATGTTTTTGATTCTGGCTGCGTCGGAGATGCCCCCAATATGTTTCAACCTTGTTGACAGCGGTTCCTCGGCGGACGTATCGTATCGGCAAAGCTTCAGTTGCGTCTGCTGCCTTGAGCTTCGAACCCGAAGTTACCGCCAGCCATGCGGCGAGATGCCTGGGAGGTCGGGGAAGGCTCCGGGTGCACCGGTCACGCCGCAAACTCTCAGTTTGGGAGCAGATCATGAGCCATCGCACGGGGAAAACGCTTGTGTCGCTGGTGGGTTGTCTCCTCTTCAGTTCACACTCACATGCGTGGGAATACGTCCTGAACCCAGCACTGACGTGCTCCTTTTTCCGGCAGATGGATAAGGCGGAGTTCGAAGCCATCACGGTCGACGCGCAGGGCTCTCTGATCGCCTGCGGGCCCATCACCTACGAAAACCCACCGGCTCCGGTTCATGTGGCCAAGGTTTCCAGCTCTGCCGGCGCCGAGGCGTGGACCTTCAATGTGGGCGGCGCACCGAATCTGAGGGCGCTGTCTTTCTGCAATTCCGTGAGTGCCGGGGCTGGAAATCAGCTGTTCGTCGCGGCATCCACCGCCGAGCGTGATTACACCGTCCGCAATTTCACCGTGGCGAAGCTGCTTCCGGATGGTCATGTCGCCTGGAGGTTCTCTCGTGGAAAACCCCGTGGCGGGGATTTCTCGTTTTCAACTGCGAACATCGCCGTGCCCGATTCCGCGGGCGACGTTATCGCGACAGGAAGAATTGAACTCGACGAATACGGCTCCGTCATCATCAAGTTGTCCGGAATTGATGGAGCAGAGATTTGGCATCGTGACGCCTCCCCTCTCGCCCGAATCGTTGTCGATCAAACCGGAAACATCGTGATGGCCGGCAGCGAGGCGCCGACAATCACCAAAATTGCCGGCTTCGACGGGGCCGAGCTGTGGCGGTATGAGCGCGATGCAACCTCCCCGGGAATCCAGGCGATGTTGCTGGATGACGCCGGAAACCCGATCGCCGCGGATGGAGGGGTGATTTCCAAGATTGAGTCTTTCACGGGCGTGCCCGTCTGGAGTGTCCCGAAACCGTCAAGCACGCTTTTGAAGGGTCGGCCAGACGAGGTTCTTGGCGTGAGCTTCCCCGAGGTAGTCGTTCTTTCCATTGAAAGCGGGCAAGTGCTTGGCCAGTTCGGCCTCGAGCACCAGCCCGCCGATGTCTGCTCCCATTTCGCCGTTGATGGACAAGCAGACCTGTTCGCCAGCTGCGGGAATCATGAACTGGTCAAATGGTCCGGAGAAAACGGTACGATGCTCTGGCGCCGCTCCACTTCCGGCTCTGCATTTGTCATCGACGCATTGGGCGATGTGAGCGTTGCGGGGTCGCAGAGTCTGTATCACCATGATGATGACTGCGTGGAGATTGATTACCTGGATTATTCAGCGGTGATTCAGAAGTACTGGGGGAAAACCGGTGGCGATTATCCGCCTAGCCCGGGCGACCGCCTGCGGTACCTGGGCGATTTGGTGCGCACTCTGTCTTTAGGGCTCGGGCTCGAGAACAGCCTCATCGCAAAGCTCACCCGGGCAGCGGGGGTTCTCGAGGACGGTAACCCGGCGAACGATTCCAGGGCAGCGAATTTTCTCACGGCCTTCGTGAACGAAGTACGGGCGCTGGAGGGCAAGGGCATTCCCAGCGACGTCGTCGAGAATCTGCTATCGGAGGCCAAGACGACGACCCAGGCAATCGCACTGAAATAGTCGATCATCGGCTCTTATTGACGGATTCCCGGCCGCCCGCCGCATCCGAGGCGCCCTGTCATCTTAGATAGCCCCAGTTGTGCAGCTTGTCGCTGTCTTCGATCCAGCGATCGCCGATGTCGGTGCGGTAGTACATGTTGGGGATGGCGATGTTCTTGATGCGCCCGTAAGCCTGCGCCTGGGCCTGGTGCATGGTCTGACCGAGCCCCACCACGACGAGCACCACGCCCGAAGTCCCCGCCACGAGCCACTGCCCGTTCACCAGCTTCACGTCCTCGATGTGCACTTCCTCCGGGACGCCGCGCTTGAACGCGACCACCGCGTTCTTGGACATCGCCTTGAAGGTGGTCTCATCGTCGAATGGGTAAGGCGAGACGACGATGCGCACGCCGACCTGGAAGCCACTCTTCACCCGCAGCTTCGGATCGCGCCCGGCGGCGAGATCCAGGAGGAATTGCCCGATGGGGGTGATCATCCCCTCCTGCTGGATGAAGATGGTCGGGTAGCCGAACCGAGAGGTGAATTCCAGGGGATAAATGCCGTTGGCGTTCACGATGCAGTTCAAGTCGATATAGCCGACGTAGCCCTCTTCGGCCAGCTTGTGCTCGAGCTTGGAGAGCGTCAGCTCGAACAGGCGGCCCGGCTCTCCCCAGAACATGGAGGTGCCCATTTCGCCCGTGGATGGACCGATGTTCCCGGGAAAGAGCTTCTTGTGCTCGAAGTTGATGTTGATCGGTGTGATGTAGCGGTGCCCGTTGAAAAAGGCTCCGATCGCGACCTCCACGCCGGCGATGCGCTTCTGCAGCTGGAACACCTTGATCTCGTCGGCGAGGGCCTTTTTGTAGGCTTCCAGCATTCGGATGACGTCGCTTCCGTCCTCCTCCTCGCCGACAAAGAGGTTGCGTTTGACGTTCTGCGCCTCGCCGCTGGGCTTCAGGACGTAGCGCCCCGGATTCTCCTGGACGTACTGGACACCGGCGTCGAAGGAATCGAAATCGGCATAGGGAAGGATCGGCACGCCGTGCCGCTTCAGCTCTTCCTGTCCGAACGAGCGGTCGTCTTCGAGGCGGTCGGTATAGGGCGTTCCGCCGACCACGGCCTTTCCCTGCTTGCGCAGCGCCTCCGCCCGCGCGCCCTGGCCGAGGGTGTCATCGAAGATGATGACATCAGCCCAGTCGCAGTCCTTCTCCCAATTCTCGGACTTGGGAACGAAGCCGTCGCAGATGTCCCGATCATTCTTGGAGGCGATGAAGTAGCGCACCTCGTGACCTTCCTTGAAAACCTGCCACGCGATATCGCCGATCAAAGCGGAAAGCGAGACGAAGAGGAACTTCTTCTTTTCCATGGGCGTATTGTACCTGAGGTCACATCGGGTTTCAGTGGGTGGAATCTTTGTCGTAGATGGTGTACCGGACGCTCGGCGCAATGGAGGGGGGCGGCTGCGTGCCGCCGGTCTTGTTCACCGAGGAAATTACCGATAAATCGTACGAACCGTAAAGGCCGAAGCCGGATCCGTGGAAGGACTTGATGTAGTAAATGCCGCTGATAGGCGCAATGAACTGGATATACGAAGACTTGATCCCGGGAGCCTTGTCGTCGTTCGCGGCCAGCTGCGACACACCGTCGGATGCATACAGCACCAGCGACGTGTTGGCATCGCTCAGGAGGTCCCGGGTTTCAATGACGTAGGCAACGCCCGCCTCGCCGTTGAACTTGACGTAGTCGACGTCCGCCGACCCCGAGCCGTTCCCTACGTCCTTGAAATAGGTCTCGTGCACGGGAATGCCGTTGTTCTGGATGGTGTAGGCGGTGGCGACGGAATCGTTGGGCTCCACCAGGGTCTGGTAATAGTCCACGGCGTGGTGGGTGAAGACCTCCTTCATGAAGGTCAGGGAGCCTTGATTGCGGATGAACCACCCGTCCCAGAAGTCCTCGAGAGTCCGGTTGGTGGCTGTGCGGATGTAATTGCGCATCACGTCCCACACCGCCGAATCGGCGCCCACCATGTTGTCCCAGCTCTCCTCCATCCCCGGCGTGCCGTCCGGAGTCGACGCGGAATCGAGGATGTCCCAGAGCGTGGAGTAGACCGTCACCTCGCTTGCGGCCCCATCGCAGGTGTAGGGGGACTCCTCTTCCACGTCAAAGTAGAAATCGAGGTTTCCCGGGCCCGAGCCGCCGGTGGTCTTGACGTAGAGCTGCGGGCGGGGCAGGTTGAAATGCTTGCGCACCGCCTGTCCGAAAAAGGTCGCCCACCCTTCTTCCCAGGCCAGACGAAGATCCTGATCGCAATTGGTCAGGTGATGGATTCCGCCGGGGCTGTCGGTGGCGGAGTAAATGTCGCGGGCGTAATGGCCCGTTTCGTGCTGCACAACCGTGTCGTTGTAGCCCGAGGGATCCCCCACGCGGATGACCCCCGAACCCATGAAGTTGGTGGCGGCGAATCCGCTGAATACTTCCCACTGAATGACCAGGGCCTGCCCGGATGTAGGAAACGCCCCGGTCAGGAATCTCAGATAATCGAGGCTGTTATACCCAACGTCATACAGGTTGAAGACCTCTCCGCCCGCGCCGATGACGGCGTTGGTCGTACCCAGATTGAGATCGAGGTTCGGGTTGCTGTGCGAGAACCCGACGCTGGATACGGCATACGGCGCGGTGGATCCATTGACGTTCGTCACCGAGAGAAACAGCCCCGGCACTCCGGTCGAGCTGCTGATCACCCGGGCGATGATGTTGCGGGTCTTGGTGCTGGCATCGACGACGTTGATGGAGAAGATGCCGGCGCCGTCCGTCGCTCCGGTGGCGAGGAGCTGCTGTCCGCCGTTGACGTTCAGGTCGCGGATCTCTATGGTGGCGAAACGGATCGGAAGCGTGGGCTGGTTCCCGGTGAACCCGGTATCGTCGAATTCCCGATCCTGGTAGCGGAAACTGCCCGACGCCACCCAGTTGGCCCAGGCAGATCCCCCGAGGCCGGTCCCGAGAATCGTGATGAGAATCAGCGAACGCAGGAGTCGATGTCCCAAGAGGTATCTCGGTCGGGGTGGAGTAGGGATGTGCCCGGTCCGCTCCCTCTCCGTCAGGCGGACTCGCAGCTTCCGCGCGCGGCTGGCGCCCTGAGATATACGACCATTTCGTGTCCTGTCAAGGAAATAACATGAAGAACCAGGATCGTGATGAGCGCTTCATGGAGCTGGCGCTGCGCCTTGCCCGGGGGGCCGGTCGAAAAGGAGAAGTTCCTGTGGCCGCGGTTCTTACCCTGGATGAGAAGGTCGTCGCTAAGGGCTTCAACGCCACCCTGCGCCGGAAAGATCCCACTGCCCATGCCGAAGTAATGGCCATCCGGAAGGCGGCCAGACACCTGGGCAAGCACCGGCTGGAAGGACTCACGTTATATGTGACCCTGGAACCCTGTCTGATGTGCCTGGGAGCCATGGTCCAGGCGCGCATTTCCCGATGTGTCTTCGGCGCCACGGACCCGAAGGTGGGGGCCACCTCCACCCTGGCGCTCCCGCGGGTGCAACAAGGGGTGAACCATCGCTTTCCGGTGGAAGGAGGATGCCTTGCCGAGTCCTCCTCGCTTCTCCTGCGCGAATTCTTCAAGTCACGCCGCCACAAGCGCTAAGCGGGGACCATCCTGCCTTGACGGGTTTCGGCAGGGTGCGTATCCTTATCTCTCACCTCCCAACCGATCCGGATGCCTTCGATCCACGCGGGAGGAGTGCCATTCGGAGAGGGGATCGTGCAAGCTGTGCCCGCGAGGAAAGCCGGCCTCGTCGCGTTGTTCATTCTCGTTCTATTCGTCTCGCCCTCGGCCGAGCCCGCCTCCCGTCGAGATCAACGAGCTACCGACCGGCTGCAGTGGCTTCGCGCCAGAGCCAAATCGACCTTTCTGCTTCGCCCGGAAGCAAAACCGACGGGTGATCCGGGGCGAGGCCATGGACCCAACAAGGGAGGTCCCGGCCAGGGACGCTCCTTCTCACCGGAAAACCAGGTGACCTCCGGAATCGCCGGCACCCAGAGTGAAACGACCATCGCGGTTTTCGGCAACAACGTGGTGATCGGATTCAACCAGTTCGATTCGGCCAACCCGACCAAGCGCAGCGGTGTCTCGTTTTCCACCGACGGCGGGCTGAGTTTCCACGATACCGGGGGGCTGCCCACCGGGGGGCCCACCCAGACGCTGCTGGGGGATCCTTCCGTCACTGCCTGCGGCGACGGCAAGTTCTACTACTCCAGCATCTACTTCCCCAACGCCACCGACTCGGCGCTCGCCGTGAACGTGGGGACGGTGACCGGCGCCAACATCAGCTGGTCGAATCCGCACCTGGCGGTCTCTTCCGCCGCCGATTTCCTGGACAAGGAGTGGCTGACCTGCGACCGGCTCACCAACACTCTCTACATGACCTACACACGCTTCGTGAACGGCAACGTGGGCTCCACCACGGCGCTGCGCATCGAAATCATCAAGTCGGTGGATGGCGGGACCAGCTGGACCCTCCCTCTGGTCCTCGACAGCAGCCCTACCGAATCGATCCAGATCTGCTACGTGGCCACCGGCCCGAACAGCGAGGTGTACACGATGTGGGAGCGGGGCATCGACGACATCTTCGCCGCCAACACGAAGCTGGAGTTCCGCCGCTCCTTCAATTTCGCCGCTTCGTTCGACCCGCTGGTGACGGTCCGCACGATGACACCTTCGTTTTTTCCCGCCATGGTGGGCTTCAACCGGGAGGACACGCTGGAGATCGGCACGCTGTCGGTGGACAACTCGAGCGGCCCGCATCGCGGCAACCTCTACGCGATCTGGGTCGAGCGGGAGGCGGGCGGGGGAGAAAAGCGCGACGTCTTCGTCTCCACGTCCGCGACCATGGGTGCGAGCTGGTCCGTGCCGGTGAAGGTCAACGACGATCCCGCCGGCAACGACCAGGTCATGCCCTGGCTTTCGGTGAACGGCGAAGGGACCCTGGAAGCGGTGTGGTACGACTACCGCAATTGGCGGGGCATGCACACGGTGGACCTGTACGCCGCCCGCTCCGCCGACGGCGGCGGCACGTTTTCAGCGAATTTCCGAGTCACCACGGCGCCTTCCAGCTGGTTCGCCCCGCTGACTCTCACCCCCAATTTCGGCGATTACATCGGCAGCGCCAGCGAAGGGACCGGCTTCTACCCAGCCTGGGGAGATGCCCGGAACAACGACATCGATGTCTTCTCCACCCACATCCCCACCGCCACCTGCGGCAATGGGGTTCCCCAGGCCTTCGAGCAGTGTGACGACGGCAACCTGGTGGATGGGGACTCCTGCTCGCCTGCCTGCGCCATCACCCTTTGCGGCAACGGACTCCTGGAAGCGCCGGAGGAGTGCGACGACGACAATCTGCAAAGCAGCGACGGCTGCTCGCAGGTCTGCCGTTTTGAGATCTGCGGGGACGGGATTATCCAGAAGAACAACCAGGAGGAGTGCGACGACGCCAATAATCTCTCTGGCGACGGTTGCTCTTCCACCTGTCAGATCGAGCTGGAGAAGATGGCCTGGATCGCCGATGAGCGATCGCGCCTCCTGCTGCAAAGCGTTGTCACCGGCCAGTACATGACCATCGGAGACCCGGGATTCCACGAGCTCGGGGACCTGTCGTTCGACGCCGGGGGAAATCTGTTCGGCTCCACCGGCTTCAATCCGAACCTGTCGATCGGCTACGACGGCTACCTGGTCAGCATGGCCTCCGGCGGTCTGCCGAATCGCGGGGCCGTGATTGGAAACACCGGGTGGCTTTCCATGAGCGCCATCGATTTCCATCCAACCACCGGCACGCTCTACGGGATCGCGGTGGACAGCGCCAACGTAAGCCGGTTGGTGACGCTGAACCCGGCCACCGGAGCGACCACCTCCACGCTGGGAAGTCTGGGGCTGGTCGCCGCGGGTGCCATGGCCTTCGACGCCGCCGGAACGCTCTACGTGGCGGGAAAGGTCAGCAGCACGGATGTGGGCCACGGTCTCTACACGGTCAGCCTGGCTCCCTTCAGCAAGACGCTGGTGGGGCAGATCGGCTTCGCGCTCTCAGGAATGGATTTCGCGCCGAACGGCAGTCTCTACGGGGTGGTGAAGCGTCGAATCTCCAGCTCGGAGCCGGAGCCGGCCAATAACGGCGGGCTCGTCCTCATCAACAAGAGTACCGGAGTGGGAGCGCTCCTGTTCGTCAGCGGCAGCATCAACCAGCAGGGGATCCGCTTCGCGCCAGCCCTCGCCGTGGATCATGACCTGGACGGCATTCACGACGTGGCCGATTGCGCCCCTTCGAGCGCCGCCAATCCCCTTCCTGGGCTCACCGCCAATCTGGTGTTCAACGCCGCTTCCAGCAGCGATTTCACCTGGAGTGCCGCCGGCAATTCCCGACTCTCCAACAGCTATCGCGGGACCATCGTGGGCCCCATGGGAACGCGACTTCCAGCAAGCGTGTTCGATCACGTCTGTTTCGAGAGCGCGGACTCCCAGGGGAATGGGGCGCAGCTGAGCTCGGACCTGGCAACACCCCCCGTGGGGACGGCTTACTACTACCTCTCCGACGGAGAGGGTTGCGGCGAAGGGGCGCTGGACACAGACGCTTCCCACCCGATTCCAAATCTCAGCCCGTGCCCGACTCCTCCGTGAGCGCGCCTGCGACCGATTCCCGCGTAGGAGAGCTTCCTTGAATCCGACGGCGCGCAGAGTGCTGGCCGGCTGCCTGTTCTTTTCAGGGGCGGCATCCCTGGTGATGGAGGTGGCCTGGTCCAGGGCCCTGTCCCTCGTCCTGGGGAATTCCTACCAGGCGGTGGCCACCGTGGTGGCCTCCATGATGACCGGGCTTTTCCTGGGAAGCCTTCTCGCCTCCCGGCTGCTTCCCCGTGTGCGCCATCTCCCCAGGACCTACGGAATGCTGGAAATGGGGATCGGCCTGTACGGCGCGCTCACTCCGCTGATCTTCGCGCTGCTCGGGCTGCTGCTGGGGCCCCTCTATCTGCTCCCTTCCGGCGCGTTTCTCTTCCTGCGCTTTCTCGTCGTCTTCATCATGCTGCTGCCTCCCAGCGCCGGGATGGGCGCCACCCTTCCCATCGTCACCGCGGCGCTTTCGCAGAGTGCCGCGGGGAAGTCGGGCGAATCCGGATCCGTGGGAGGCTGGCTATACGGGCTCAACACGATGGGGGCTTTTATCGGAACGCTGGCGGGAGGCTTCCTCCTCCTGCCGGGCCTGGGGCTGCTGAGAGCGACTCTGTGCGGCGCGGGGACGAGCCTTTCTGTCGGGGCCCTGGTGTGGCTGCTGTCGGATTCACTGCTGCGCCAGCAGCGTCGGGAGACCAAAGCTCCTGTCAATGCGAAAGCCGCGGAAGGGATGCCGCTGGTGCTGCCGCTGTACGCGGCTTCCGGCTTCGTGGCGATGGTTTATGAGGTCACCTGGACACGGGTCATGGCGCCGGTCGCCGGGAGCTCGGTCTATTCCTTCACCTTGATCCTGGCCGCGATCCTCGCCGGTATCGGCCTGGGCAGCATGGTGCTTTCCACCCGGGTGGGCCGCTGGATCCATCCGGGGCGCGGCTTCGCGGCGGGGCAGATTCTGCTGGGGGCGGTCGCGTTCGGATCGATGTGGGGGCTGAAGCTTTTCCCCGAAATGATGCTGTCGGTCGCGGCCCGCCACCCCAGCGATCCCCAGGCCTTTCTCCTGCGCGAGTTCCTCGCCTTCGGCGCCATCGTCCTGGCCCCGGCCATTATTCTGGGCGCGCTTTTCCCGTTCGCCTCCCGGCTCCTGCACGCGCTGGAGGGGCAGGAGGGAGCCGACGTGGGACGCGTCTATGCCTGGAACACCGCCGGCTCCCTGTTCGGCTCGCTGGCGGCTGGATTCCTGTTGGTGGAAACCCTCGGAAGCCAGAGGACGCTGGCCCTGGCCTGCCTCGCGAGCATCTGCCTGGGCCTGGCGGGGCTGGTCCTCGCCCCGGGGCGGGTTTTCCGTCCGGTGGCCGCCCTGTCCGCCACCGCATGCGCGCTGCTGATTCCGCTTCTGACTCCCACCTGGGATCTCTACATGATGACCACTGGAGTGACTCAGCTGCTCAGGAACATCCGCATGATGGGACAATCCGCCACGGTGGATCAAATCCTGGCTTTCGCCCATGCGCCGGACGTCCATGTCCGGTTTCATAAGGAAGGAAAGACCTCCACCGTCACCGTGGTGAGGGAATGGACCGACTGGTGGCTGAGAGTTGACGGGAAGACCGACGCGAGCACCTCGAGCACCGACATGCTCACCCAAACCTTGCTGGGGCAGCTCCCCTTCTTCTTCGCCCGAAATCCCCAATCCGTCGCCGTCATCGGTTATGGCTCGGGAGTCACCGCCCATGCGGTCCTCACCCATCCGGTCCGCCTGGTGGAAACGATCGAGATCGAGCAACAGGTGGTGGAGGCGTCCAGATTCTTCGAAGAAGTGAACGGCAAGCCACTGTCGGACCCGCGTCACCGGCTGATCGTGGACGATGCCAGGACCGCGCTCGCTTACCGGCCGCAAACCTACGACATCATCATCTCGGAGCCGTCCAATCCCTGGATGGCGGGAGTCAATAACCTCTTCACGACCGAGTTCTATGCTCTGGTCAAGAG
>Ga0075423_10004764_pt1 | contig 12614 bp, 11 predicted proteins | sample SoiMethybrSBSTD2_FD_80114 | JGI IMG/M metagenome (GOLD analysis project Ga0075423, IMG submission 80114) | Bulk soil microbial communities from a Populus tree surrounding site in Tennessee, USA - Soil MetaG P. TD hybrid SBSTD2 | ecosystem: Environmental > Terrestrial > Soil > Tree plantation...
CGCGACGTCCGCCAGGCCGTTGCCATCGTAGTCGCCGGGCACCGGCGCATCGTCGTCGCCGGCGGCGCCCCAGGAGATCCTGAACAGCGACGCGTTGGTCGAGCGGCGCACGAACCATTCGCCGGTGGTGCGGCGGAAGATGCTGATGTCGGCCTTGCCGTCGCCGTCGTAGTCTTCGGGAACGGGCAGGTCCTTGAGGGTCGGCGCGCCCCACTGGAAGCTCGCGCCGCCGTCGCGGGTCTGATTCAGATACCAGGCGCCGGTGGTGTTGCGGTAGACCGCGAAGTCGGTCTTGCCGTCGCCGTCGTAGTCGGACGGCACCGGCACGTCTCCGAGCGCAGGCGCGCCCCACCCCGCGCTCGACGTGCCGCCGCCGGAGTTGCTGGCATACCACTGTCCCGTCGAGCCGCGGTACACCATCGCGTCGGCCTTGCCGTCACCGTCGAAGTCCCCCATGCGTGTGAGCGTCGGCGTGCGCCACACCGTGCCCACCCACGCCGCCGCCTCGTTCGAGAGGCCGCTCATGCCCACGGAGTTGTAGGCCCTGACGGCGAAATAGATGATGCTTTCGTTAATCGTGGTCGACACTGTCGTCGACGTGACGTTGCCGACGTTCAGGCTCTGCGTGTACTGGCCCGACTGCGCGCCCCAGTAGACGACATAGCCGCTGACATTGCCGCTGGTGTTCGGATCCCAGGCCAGAGTGATCGTCGCCGCCTCAGCAACGCTGCTGAACGCGACGAACAGCGCGAACAGGATCAGAACGTGCACCCTCTTGAGTTTCGCCATGGTCGGGCCTTTGAGCAACGGATGTGCCAGCGACCTCAGCAAAAAGTCGCCTCCGGAAAATCATTGAACCAACACTACTTACCCTGGGGTCATTGCGCGCGGGCAGGTCTGTTCGGCCGTTTGGGCCTCACTTCGGTGGCAGAAATTACATAATTGATGGATGCCTCTGCTGTAAAGAGGAATGAATGCGGATAGCGGTGCTGATCGTGAACTGGAACGGCGGGCCGCTCCTGAGCCGATGCCTCCAGTCACTTGCGGCGCAGCGCCGCGCACCCGATCGCATCGTCGTTGTCGACAACGCGAGCACCGATGAATCGTTGACCCTCGCTCAGGCGGCCCTGCGTGGAGCGCAGCTGATCCGGCTCGAGTCGAACGCCGGCTTCGCGCGCGGCAACAACATCGCCGCGGCGGCCGCCGGAGACGTCGACGCGTTTGCGCTGCTGAATCCGGACGCGGTCGCAGAGCCGGAGTGGCTCGAAGCGCTCGAAGCCGCCGCGTCGCGCTCCCCCGACGTCGCGGCCTTCGCGAGCCAGATGCGGCTCGACGCCGCGCCGCATCTGCTCGATGGCGCCGGCGACAGTTATCACGTGTCCGGCCGCGCGTGGCGCAACGCGCACCGGCAGCCGCTGTCAGCCGCCCCCTCGCACGAGATCGAAGTCTTCGCGCCCTGCGCGGCGGCGGCGCTTTACCGGCGCGAGGCTTTCGACGATGCGGGGGGATTCGACGAGCGGTTCTTCTGCTACTTCGAGGACGTGGATCTGGGGTTCCGGCTCCGACTGCGCGGGCATCGGTGCCTGTACGTCCCTGGCGCGATCGTCCGCCACGTCAGCTCCGCGCTGAGCGGCTACCGGAGCGACTTCGCGGTCTACCACGGCGAACGGAACGCGGTCTGGACGTTCGCGAAGAACATGCCGTCGCCGTTGTTCTGGCTGTATCTGCCGCAACATCTCGCGCTGAACGCGGTCTCGCTGCTGTTCTATCCGTGGCGCGGCCAGGGTCGCGCCGTCTGGCGCGCGAAGCGCGACGCCATCGCCGGCCTCCGCGCGGTGCTTCACGATCGGCGCGCCGTGCAGCAGCGGCGGCGCGCCGACTGGCGGAGCCTGCGCCGCGCGATGGTGCGCGGTGCAGCGGCGCCGTATATCGGCCGCTACGTTGCCGCCGCCGAGATGCCGCCGCCAACTCCGTCGGCGATCGAACCGGTGGAATGAGCGGCGGCAGAAATTACACTCCAAGCTCGAGCGTCGAGTAAGTCCTTCCGTGACGGTTCGCGCTCCGGCTCGGGTTTACCCCTCCCGGACGTTGCTATACACTCGGTCCTTCGAATGGGCAAACGCGCGCTGATCACGGGCATCACCGGCCAGGATGGGTCCTACCTCGCGGAGCTGCTGCTGGCGCACGGCTACGAGGTGCACGGCATGGTCCGCCGCGCGAGCACGACCAACTACTGGCGCATCGAGCATCTTCTCGACCGCCTCAGGCTGCACCCGGGCGATCTGCTCGATCAGTTGTCGCTGATCCGCGTCATCGAGACCGTCCGCCCGCAGGAGTTCTACAACCTCGCGGCGATGTCGTTCGTGCCCTCGTCCTGGGATCAGCCGATGTTGACCGGCGAGTACAACTCGCAGGGCGTGACCCGCGCGCTCGAAGCCGTCCGGCAGGTCGATTCGACGATCCGCTTCTATCAGGCTTCGTCCAGCGAGATGTACGGCAAGGTCCGCGAAGTGCCGCAGACCGAGCTCACGCCGTTCTACCCGCGCAGTCCCTACGGCGTCTCGAAAGTGTTCGCGCACTACATCACCGTGAACTACCGCGAGAGCTACGACCTGTTCGCGGTCTCCGGGATCCTGTTCAACCACGAATCACCGCGCCGCGGCCTCGAGTTCGTCACCCGCAAGGTCACCGACGGCGTGGCCCGCATCAAGCTCGGACTCGCAGACGCGCTGCACCTCGGCAACCTCGACGCACAGCGCGACTGGGGCTTCGCCGGGGACTACGTGCGGGCGATGTGGCTGATGCTGCAGCAGGACAAGGCGGACGACTATGTGATCGCGACCGGGCAGAGCCACTCGGTGCGCGAGCTCGTCGACGTCGCCTTCGCCCACGCCGGCCTCGACCCGGGCAAGTACGTGAAGCTCGATCCGCGGTTCCTGCGTCCGGCGGAAGTCGATCACCTGATCGGCGACGCCGCGAAGGCCCGCAGCCTCCTCGGCTGGCAGCCCGACGTCACGTTCCAGCAGCTGGTGACGATGATGGTGGACGAGGATGTGAAGCGGCTGTCGCTCGCGCCGTCGCCTGCTTCGCCGCTGCGGTAGAACTATCCCCGCTCCCGCTTCACCACCGTCGGCGTCGAGCGCAGCTCGTCGATGTTGAAGCGCATCCGCCGCACGCGGATCCCCAGGGCCTGGCAGCGCCGGCGGATCGCTTCGATGCGCTCGGATTCGATGTGCCGGACGCTGATGATCAGCTCGGCCACGCTCATCCTCGACGCCACCGCCTCGAGATCCTCCGACGACCCGAGCACGGGGATGCCTTCCACACGAGAGCGCTGCTTCGCGGGGTCGTCGTCCAGGAAGCCGACGGGATCCAGATGGAAGTCGCGGTTCTGATAGAGCTCGCGCACCACCAGCCTGCCGCCGCCGCCGGCGCCGTAGATCAGCGTCGCGTGTGACGGGGTGTACTGACGGCGCAGGTAGTGCTGCACGCCGGCCGTCGCGGCCCGCGTGCCGACCAGCAGCGTCCAGGCGATCGCCAGATCGATCGCGAACACGCCGCGCGAGAATCCCTCGAACCGGTAGAGGGCCAGGACGACCATCATCGACAGGACCATGCCGAGGCACAGCGCCTTGCCGAGCAGCCCGAGCTGGTGGCGGAGCGGCGCACGCCAGGGGAGCCGGTACTTTCCGACCCAGTACAACGCGAGGATCTGACAGCCCACCGTCAGTGGAATCGAGCTGACGAATGGCGGGAAGAACGCGTTGGCCTCGGCGCCGGGGAAGCGAATCCGGAAGGCGGCGTAGTAGGCGATCGTGAGGACGCCCAGATCGACCAGGATCTCGAGCGCCCGCCGCCGGTAGGCGAGGTCGGCGACGGCGGGCAGATCGCGTCCCTGCGCCGCCAGCACGAAGATCGCGGCGGTCAGGAACAGGATGTAGAGCGTGACGAAGCCGAAGACGGATCCGAGCGGCAGCTCCCGCAGCGCGACGGCCAGTCCTCCGCCCGCGGCCGCGAGCCCGTAGAGCGAGAGCACCGCGGCCCGCTCGCTGACCCCGAGCGCGACGAGCCGATGCGAGGTGTGATCGCGCCCGCCGGCGAGCGCGCTCCGGCCCGAGAACGACCGCGTGAACGTCACGAAGGCGGTGTCGAGGATCGGCACCAGCAGGATCAGCACCGGGAACAGCGCGGCCGGCATGAGCCGGCTCTGCACGTCGGTGGTCGAGCCCAGGCCCGCGGTGGCGAGAAACCCGCCGAGCAGCAGGCTGCCGCTGTCGCCCATGAAGATCGTGGCGGGCGGGAAGTTGAAGACCAGGAATCCCAGCACCGCGCCGGTGAAGGCCGCGATCGCCACGGTCAGGGTGCTGGCGTTCTGCGGCATCAGCAGCGTCAGGTAGCAGATCGCCGCCACCGACGCGACGCCCGCGGCGAGCCCGTCCATGTTGTCGAGGAGGTTGAACGCGTTGGTGACGCCAACCATCCAGACGAACGCCAGCAACCGATCGACGATCGCCCAGCCGGTGACCGCGATGGGCGGCATGAGCCAGAGCACCAGCGCTGCGACCACCATCTGGCCGTACAGCTTCGGCAGCGGCTTGACCGCGCGAACGTCGTCGAAGACGCCGAGCGCGAACATCAGCCCGGCGTAGAGAAAGAGCGGAATCAGCCGGCTGTCAGGTCCGCCGATCAGGACGCCGCCGGCCAGGCCGAACGCGATCGCCACTCCACCCAGGAGCGGCACCGGCCGGCTGTGCCAGCGATCCTGCGCAGGAAACGCGCAGATGCGGAACCGGAGGGCGAGCGCTCGAACGGCCGGAGTGGCGATCAGGGAAAGGACGAGCCCTGCGATGAAAGCCGTGAGGTGAGATGTCAGCTCCACGGCACCCAGGCGCCGGGGAGATGCCGAGCGGGGTCGACGAACCCGTGCACGGAGCGAGAATACACCACAACTCACTGCACCAGCGCCGGTTATTACGCTATCGAACAGGTGCGAGCTTACTGATCAGGTAGGCGTGATCCTGCCGATGAACAACACGCGCGGGGTTTGCGCAGGGGTGGTGACCTCGAGATCGAGACGCCGGAAGCGCGCGGACCCGCGCGGCGCCGGCAGCGTGACGCGCACCACCTGCCAGCCGTCGGCGCGAATCCGCATCTCCTCGACCGTGCGTCCGTCGACGCGGATGATGAGGTTCACCTCTTCGTGCGGATGGGTGGCACGCAGCGGAATCGTGATCGCCCGATAGTCCGCAGGCACGTAGATGAGACTCGTCCTGCCCGCCAGCCGGTAAGCCACGCCGTCGCGTCCCGTGTACCACCCGGTCAGTCCGAACGCGACGTCGCTGAGATCCATCGCGGCGCGGGTCGAATACCACCGGAACGGGACGGTTACGATCAGCACGGCCACGGCGATCGCGGCGGCGTGACGTCTGGCGAAGGCCCGGCCCGTCGAGTGTTCCGGATCGATGGAGGAGGCGTGCGGCCGGAGGGCGCTCCATCCGGTCGCCGCGCCGGCCAGGAGCGCGAAGGTGAGCGCGGGATCGTCGATCAGCACTGGATGCCCGCCGACGCACGTGAGCGCGAAGGCGACGAGGCCGATGACCACGCCCCATCGCAGCGGATCCTGTTCGCCTTCACCAATCAGCGCCGCCAGTCGGCGCCCGGCCACCCACGCGATCCAGCCGAACGCTGCGAATCCGGCGATCCCGAGCTCCGCCAGCAGCTGCAGATAGTAGTTGTGTGCGTTCTCGCGCGCGGCCGGAGGGAAGAGCGTCAGCAGCTCCTTCGACGCGAACTGGCCGGAGAGGTTGAAGTACTTGCCCACGCCCACGCCGAACACCGGCGCGGTGGCCAGCATCCGCACGCTCGACTTCGAGAGCTCCCACCGCACCATGAGCGCGTCGTTCGCCGATCGCTGCGTGCCGCGATGCGGCAGCAGGTAGGCCGTCGCTGCGGCGGCTAGGACGAGGAGCGCCGCGAGTGCGATCGCGCGCGGGCGCAGGATCGTTTTGCGCCGCGCCACCCCGCGCGAGACGACCGGCACCAGCATTGCGAGGAGCCCGGCCATGATCGCGGTCCGCGATCCGGCGATCCACAGGCCGGCGGCGATCAGGAGGACGGCGAGCGTCGCCAGGATCCGTGTCCGTCGCTGGCTCACCATCAGCCCGATCGCCGCCGCGAGCATCATCACGAAGTACGAGCTCGCCGCGTTGGGATCGGCGTAGTGGACGTTGATCCGCGCGCTCAGGAACGCGCCGAAGAATCCGGAGCGCGCCGCAGTCCATAGCGCCCACAGATTCACCGCCGCGGCGGCCGCGGCGCCGGCCGTGAGGGCCGCTGTGAGCGGACGCACCCGCAAAGGAACACGCTCGGCAACGAATGCCGCCGCCCGGAACAGCACGAGCATCTCGAGCAGCCGCATCGCCGTGTCGACGGCATCGCCGCTGCTCTCCATCAGGAAGTATCCCTGGCCGTAGCGCCGGAGCCAGTCGGGCGTGATGAGAGCACCGGTCTGTCGCCACTGATCCAGCGAGACCACGACCACGAGGGACGTGAGCACGATCGTGGCCGCGACGGCGATCGGAGCGGAGAGCTCATCGCGTGAGCGATCGGAAGCGGCTGCGCGCCGGCAGAACCAGCCGGCACTCACCGCGACCGCAAGCATCTCCGGCCAGGCCGCGCCCGGCACCCAGGGGTGCCCGCCGACGCGGGCAATCGGCACCACGCAGCCGAGCACGACGAGCGCGAGGTCGATGCGCCAGGCCGCGAGCGCCGCCAGGCCGAGCAGCGCGATGGTGACGATCCACGCCCCCGACACCGGCAGCGCGAGCGTCGTCAGGAGGATCGCGAGCGAGACGAGTGCGCCCGCGGCGGCCCCGAGGCGCCCGAGCCCGGCGGCCAGCGAATGCGGCGGCGCAGCAGGCGGCATCGGCGCGATCAGCGCGTCGCTACGACCGCATAGTCGAGGAAGCTGAAGATCCGCACGTTGAGCTTGTCCATGTTCGCGTTGAAGGTGCGGGCGATCTCCGCCAGCCGGGGATCGGCGCCTTCCGCCGCGATCGGCTGCAGCCGGTGCTCGTCGGGCACAGGGGCGCGGAACCGGATCTCGACCTCCGGGAATCCGCTCGCGGTGACCAGGTATTTGAGCGTCTCGGGGTGCAGCGGCCAGACGTGCGTGATGTCGCGGATGTAGCTGTCGAAGAACGCCACCCAGCAGGCGGGATTGAGCGTCTCCAGCACGAGCCGGCCGCCCGGCGCGGTCTTGTGGAACGCGAGCTCGAGGAGCCGCAGCAGATACGCGGGCTGCAGGTGCTCGACCACCTGCGCGGAGAAGATGCCGCCGAGTGAACCGTCCTCGAGCGCCGACAGGTAGCTGACGGCATCGCCGGCCGTGACGTCGAGCCCGCGCGCGCGGCAGATTTCCACCATCTCCGGATTCACGTCGATCCCGCGGGCGCGAATGCCCCGCGTCGCGAGCAGGTCGAGGAATTCCCCGCGGCCGCACCCGATGTCGAGCACGTCCGTGCAGCCCGCGAAGAGCGGCAAGTACGCCTCCTGCCCCGAGCGAATCGCGTCACGCGACCCGCGGAACTGATCCTCGAACGCCACGTACTTGTAGGCGTCGAGACGCGACGTGAAGCCTTCGGCGCGGTCCGCAGTCGCGGCAGCTCCCTGAACCGGAGATTGTGCGACGTCTGAGGGCGCCGGCCGCGCCGAGCGTTCCAGCTCCCGCTTGACGGTCAGCGCGGCCTGCTGCGCGACGCCAACCGCCGCGCGCAGATCCCGCTCTCGCGCCGACATCGACTCCCACTGCCGGCCGAGCGTCTCCGCCATCGCGCTGACCGCGCCGTTCAGGGTCTGCGCGTCGGCGCGCGACTTCGTGTCGACGAACGGGGTGATCGCCTGGAGCACCGTGACCAGCCGCGCTTCGATCTCGGACTGCCGATCGATGTGCGAGCGCAGCGCCGCGATGAGCGCGACGGCGCTCTGACGGGCCTCGCGGTGTGCCTTGACGTTTCGATTCAGGTGGTCGACCAGGTGCGAGTTGAAGGTGAGCTGGCGCTGAAAGAACGGCCCGACGGTGCGCCAGATGAAGCCGGCGAGCCGGCCGGCGAGCCCATGGCCGGCAGGCGCGGCCGGAAGGATGTTCCAGGTGTCGTTGAGCGCAGGCAGCTGCCGCTCGTCGTACTCCGCCGGCTCTCCGGGCGCGTCCCCGCGCGGCCCGAGCGCGCGATCGAATGCGGTCAGCGCGTCGTTGTAGAGGCGGTCGGCCTCGGCCCGCTCCTGCTCGAGGCGACGCAACCTGGCTTCGAGCGGCTCGTGCATCAGGATCCGGCCCGGACGGCGTTGCCGGTGACGGCCGCCGCCGCTGCCGCCGGCGGCAGCAGTCCTTCGGCCGGGCTGCTCGCCGACGCGTAGGCGCGCCGCGGAATCCGGCCGGCGCGGAACGCCAGCCGTCCCGCCTCCACCGCCAGCCGCATCGCGGTCGCCATCGCGACCGGATCCTGCGCCAGCGCAATGGCCGTATTCATCAGCACCGCGTCGGCGCCGAGCTCCATCGCGATCGCCGCATCCGACGCGGTCCCGACCCCGGCGTCGACGATCACGGGGATCCGCGCCTGCTCGCGGATGATGCGGATGTTGTTCGGGTTCTGGATGCCGAGGCCCGATCCGATCGGCGCGCCGAGCGGCATGACCGCGGCGGCTCCCGCCTCCTCGAGCTTCCGGCAGATGACCGGATCGTCGTTGGTGTAGGGCAGCACCACGAACCCTTCGGACACCAGCACCCGCGTCGCTTCGAGGAGGGCGACGTTGTCGGGGAACAGCGTGCGCTCGTCGCCGATGACCTCGAGCTTGACCCAGTTCGAGAGCCCGACTTCGCGTCCCAGCCGCGCCGCCCGGATCGCCTCGTCCGCGGTGTAGCACCCCGCGGTGTTCGGGAGGATGAAGATCCTCTCATCGATGTGGTGCAGCAGCGACTCCGGCGATCGATCGCGCAGGTTCACGCGGCGGACCGCGACCGTCACCATGTCTGCGCCGGCGGCCAGATGCGCGTCGGCCATGACGGCATGCGACGGATACTTGCCGGTCCCGACGATCAGGCGCGAGCGGAACGAGCGGCCGGCGATTACGAGAGGATCAGAAGTCATTCGAGTTACCAGTCACCAGTTAGCCTGTCGCGCCGAAGCGCGAAGCGCGAAGGCGGGGGAAGCGCGGAGGCGGACCCGCCCCCGACGAAGTTCACGATCTCTATCTCGTCTCCTTCGCTGATCGAGGTCTCGGCGTAGCGAGCGCGTTTGATGATCGTCAGGTTGTGCTCCACGGCGACGAGCCGCGGGTCGATGCGCAGCTGCTCCAGCAGCTGCAGGATGGTCAGGGTGTCGGGCAGCTCGACCGGATCGCCGTTGACGCGAATTCTCACATGCTACTCCAAGGGACCGGCACGCCGAGCGGCGCGAGCAGGCTCGCGGTCAGGCTCGAGGTGTCGTCGACGAGATGCGCCGGCAGCGCGGGGCTGGGCGCCGGCAACGACGCCGCGAGCGGGATCAGCCGGCGGTAGTCGTCCACCATCACCTCGTAGGAATGCTCGCGCTCCCAGTACGCGCGCGCGTCGGCGCCGATCCGTTCACGCAGCGCGGCATCGCGGGCCAGACGGCGCATCGCCCCGGCGAGCGCCGGCCCCTCGTCCAGAACGTCCACCGCGACGGCGATCGGGTGGCTCTCGCTCGGTGTCCAGGTCGACGCCATCAGCATCGGAATGCCGGCCAGATGCGCGAGCGCCGAGACGATGGAGCAGCGGCCGGCGGCGAGAGAGCGGAGCCAGGGGCCGGAGAGCTCGCGGGCGGTCGGCCAGCGCAGGTTCAGGGTCACGTCGCTCGCGGCGATCAGGCTGGTCAGCTCGTCCTCGCTCTCGACGTATCCGGTGGCGATGACGTGCGGCCGCAGTCCCCGCCGCGCGATGTCCTCCTGCAGATCGTAGTGCGGCGGCGCTTCGCCGCCGAGCAGGAGCGCCGCCGACGGGAGCGTCTCGCGCACGGAGCGGAACGCGTCCAGGATCTGCGGCAGCCGCTTGTCGGGGGCGAGGCCGCCAAAGCAGCCGAAGACGACCGCGTCGGGCGCGATGCCGTATCTGGCGCGAACCTGGTCGCGGCGCCGAACGGCGTCGGCCGCCGACAGCGGGATCCCGTGAGCCAGGTGCACGTATTCGATCCGGGCGCCGGGCGACGCGGCCGCGAGGTCGTCTCGGAGCGCGCGTGTGTGCACGCCGGTCAGCCGCGACGCGTCGACCACCAGCCGGGTGAACGGCCAGTAGTAATAAAGGTGGGAGTCGAACCCCGCGATCGCGAGCTCCGCGGCGTCCTCGCTCGTCTCCGGGTGGCAGGCGGCGAACTCGGCCCGGTAATCGCCTTCGCGCCGCTGGCGCATCAGGGCGGCCGCCCGGGAGTGGTGCAGGTGGCCGTCGTGAAGCACGAGCAGTCCCGGATAGCGGAACAGATAGGGCCATTGATACGCGTGGTGGGCCGAGTTGCCGACCTGATAGATCGTGAGCGCGTAGGGCTCGCGCTGATGGCGCCAGACGAAGTCGTGCGCGCGCTGGATCGTGACGCGCGCGGGCACGCGGGTGCGCCGGCGCGCCTCCTCGGCCGTCGAGTCGAGCACGAACGCATCGATGTCGAAGTCGTCGCCCAGCCGGGTCAGGAGCTCCCGGCTGTCCACCGACACCCCGGTGCGGACCGGCGGGAGGGGGCTGAACCACGCGACGCGCATGGCCTCATTGTAGGTCCCCGTCGAAATCCTTCACGGGAGTTGCCGGGTTTCCGTGTGGTAGCATTCGATGTTTGAGCGGCCCAGCCGGTGTCGGACGGGGGCCGTCTCGTGCGCGCCGCCTGCCGGAGGTGCGGGCGGGGCGCCTTCCGGCTGCGCTTGAGAAAACATTCACAAGGCCGGCCGTGGACGAACTGTTGCGGGGGACGGGAACGACATGCACGGCTGGGTGCCAATCCTGATCATGATCGGGCTGGGCGCGGGATTCGGGATCGTGAACGTCATGATTCCCCGACTGCTCGGGCCGAAGAAGCCGACTCCCGAAAAGCTCGCCCCCTACGAGTGCGGCATGCCGGCGGTCGGCGACGCGCGCGAACGTCATCCCGTCAAGTTCTATCTCGTCGCGATGATCTTCCTGCTGTTCGACATCGAGGTCGCGTTCCTCTACCCGTTTGCCATGGCCATCCGCGAACTGCGCTGGTTCGGCTTCGTGCAGCTGGTGGTGTTCTTCGCGATCCTGCTCGTCGGCTACGTCTACGTGTGGCGCAAGGGCGTCCTCGACTGGGGCCGCGAACGCACGCTCTGAGGCCGCGGCCGACAGCCGAGGACCCGGAACCCCGGAAAGCTGAACCCGGCACCTGAATCGCTGAACCTGAAATGTCCGACCACATCGAAATCCCCGTCCTGACCACCACCGTCGACAAGGTCGTTCGCTGGGCGCGCCGCTCGTCGATCTGGCCGGTCACCTTCGGCCTGGCGTGCTGCGCCATCGAGATGATGGCGATGAGCGCGTCGCGCTACGACATCGCCCGCTTCGGCGCCGAGGTCTTCCGCGGCTCACCACGGCAGTCCGATCTGATGATCGTGGCCGGACGGCTGTCGCGGAAGATGGCGCCGGTCCTGCGGCGCATCTACGACCAGATGCCCGAGCCCAAGTACGTGATCTCGATGGGCGCCTGCGCCTCGGTCGGCGGCGTGTTCGACAACTACGCGATCGTCCAGGGCGTCGATCAAGTGGTGCCGGTCGACGTCTTCGTGCCCGGCTGCCCGCCCCGTCCCGAGTCGCTCATCTACGGCATCGTCCAGTTGCAGCGCAAGATCGATCAGACGAAGACCTGGGGTTGATCGGAGCGCCGACCAATGCCAGTCACCGACTATTTCGCCGGCCTCGAGGAGGCCACTGCCGCGGACGGGATGCCGACCGCGTATGTGGCCGCCGCCAGTCTCGTCGAGGGCGCCCGGGCGCTGCGCGACCGTGGCTTCAGCGTGCTGCTCGATGCCATCCCGGTCGACCTGCATCCTCGCGAGCCGCGATTCGAGATCACCTATCTGCTGCTGAACCCGGGCGGCGCGGGAACCGCGCCGGCGCGAATGCGCCTCAAGGTCCGCGTGCCCGGCGACGATCCGCGGCTGCCGACCCTGTCGGGCGTCTGGCCGGCGGCGAACTGGGCCGAGCGGGAGGCCTTCGATCTGTTCGGCATCCTCTTCGACGGACACCCCGATCTGCGCCGGATCCTGATGCCCGAGGACTGGGAGGGTTTTCCGATGCGCAAGGACTATCCCGTCCAGATCACGACGCCGGTGAAGACCTACGAGCCTCTGCAGGTGACGCAGGAAGAGTTCGTGGCCAACGTCGAGGCCGCGCGCGAACACGGGCAGCGCGACTGATGCCGACGCTGTCCGAGCCGGTCGCGGCGGTCAAGGCGGTGATCGCGGCGTGTATCGCCGTCCACGAGCGCCTGGGCGATCAGCAGCTCCAGCCGGTGGCGGACGCGGCGGCGGCAATCCTCGCCGCGTCGCAGCAGGGCGGCAAGGTGCTGATCTTCGGGAACGGCGGCTCGGCCGCCGACGCG
>Ga0075423_10004765_pt1 | contig 12612 bp, 11 predicted proteins | sample SoiMethybrSBSTD2_FD_80114 | JGI IMG/M metagenome (GOLD analysis project Ga0075423, IMG submission 80114) | Bulk soil microbial communities from a Populus tree surrounding site in Tennessee, USA - Soil MetaG P. TD hybrid SBSTD2 | ecosystem: Environmental > Terrestrial > Soil > Tree plantation...
CGGTTCCGGGCGGGAAACCGCGATCCGCTCGCTACAGGCGACCGGACTGGAGGTCGGGATCATCTCCGATGTGACGCCGCAACCGCATAACGGATGCCGCCCGCCGAAGCGCCGGAGGGTCTGATGGGCGAGCATCGCAGGGTTGCTTGCGGGGCGAGAAGCGCAGCTCATCAGGGCGATGAGCGCTCGCGCGAAGAGCGGAAGGTATGACTCGATGGCCCGCTACACCGGACCCGTAACGCGCATCTCGCGTCGCCTGAATACCGACCTTGTCGGCGGTGACACCTCCTTCGAGCGCCGGCCGTATCCGCCTGGCCAGCACGGCCGCTCGCGGATCAAGCAGAGCGAGTACCTGCTGCAGCTGCAGGAGAAGCAGAAGGCGAAGTACAGCTACGGCGTGCTGGAAAAGCAGTTCCGTCGCTATTACGAGGAGGCAGTGCGGCGGCCGGGCAAGACCGGCGACAACCTGCTGCAGATCCTCGAGTCGCGGTTGGACAACGTCGTATACCGGTCAGGCTTGGCCCGCACTCGCCGGGCCGCGCGTCAGCTCGTCAGCCACGGTCACTTCCTCGTCAATGGCGAGAAGGTGAACATCCCGAGCTATCGGGTGACCCAGCACGACATCATCGACATCAAGCCGAAGTCGCTCGAGACGACGCCGTTCCTCATCGCGCGAGAGACTCAAGGCGACCGGCCGATTCCCGGTTGGCTTCAGGTCGTGCCGAACCGGCTCCGGGTGCTCGTGCATCAGCTGCCGGAGCGAAGCCAGATCGACGTGCCGCTGCAGGAGCAGCTGATCGTCGAGCTCTACTCCAAGTAACCTGCCACCTCCGCGACTGCGTTGGGGGCCACAACTGAATAAACCCATTGGTGGACGTCATATAGCGGGCGTCCCTGCGAAAGGATCCAACCAGTGCTGATCTCTCAGCGTCCCTCGCTCGCCGAGCAAGCCATCGGCGACAACCGCTCCCGGTTCGTCATCGAGCCGCTCGAGCCCGGCTTCGGCTACACGCTCGGCAACTCGCTGCGCCGCACCCTGCTCTCCTCGATCCCTGGTGCCGCGGTTACCAGCATCCGTATCGACGGCGTGCTCCACGAGTTCACCACCGTCGAGGGGGTGAAGGAGGACGTCACCGACATCATCCTGAATCTCAAGGAACTCGTGGTCAGTTCGGAAAGCGATGAGCCCGTCGTCATGTACCTGCGCAAGCAGGGACCGGGCGAGGTCACGGCCGCCGACATCGCGCCGCCCGCGGGCGTCGAGGTGCACAACCCAGACTTGAAGATCGCCACGATCAACAAGAAGGGACGGCTGGAAATCGAGCTGGTCGTCGAACGTGGGCGTGGCTACGTCACCGCAGTGCAGAACAAGCAGCCTGGTCAGGAGATCGGGCGGATTCCCGTGGACTCGATCTACTCGCCGGTGCTGAAGGTGACCTACGCCGTCGAGGCGACTCGCGTCGAACAGCGCACGGACTTCGATCGCCTCGTGGTCGATGTCGAGACGAAGCCGTCGATGTCGCCCCGCGACGCCGTGGCCAGCGCTGGACACACACTGGTCGAGCTGTTCGGGTTGTTCCGCGAGCTCAACGACGACGCGGAGGGCATCGACGTCGGTCCCTCACCGGCTGAGGTAGCCGACATCGCGGCGTTCTCGATGCCGATCGAGGAGCTCGACCTGACCGTGCGGTCTTACAACTGCCTGAAGCGCGAGGGCATCCACACGGTGGGTGAGCTCGTCGGGCGCAGCGAGGCGGACCTGCTCGACATTCGTAACTTCGGGTCGAAGTCCATCGACGAAGTCAAGATCAAGCTCGCGAGCCTCGGCCTGTCCCTCAAGGACAGCCCGCCCGGATTCGAGCTGGCCTCGGCTGTCGAGAGCTACGGTGACGACGACTTCGACGGCGGAGACTCGGACTTCGCCGAGACCGAGCAACTCTAGACACCCGATCTACCGCTAATCGCAACGCGATTGTCGGCGGAGCCCGAACCGAATAGACAATGGATCAAGTCCCTTTCGGGACTTCGAGGAGCATGAGATGCCTACGCCCACGAAGGGTCGGCGCCTCGGCGCGGGTCCTGCGCACGAGCGGCTGATGCTTGCGAATCTCGCGACATCGCTGTTCACCTATGACCGGATCACGACGACCGAGGCCAAGGCAAAGCGCCTACGGCCGCTGGCCGAGCGTCTGATCACCTTTGCCAAGCGGGGTGATCTGCACGCGCGGCGCCAGGTGATGAGCGTGATCCGCGACAAGGACGTGGTACACAAGCTCTTCGCGGAGATCGGGCCCAAGTTCACCGAGCGCGCCGGTGGCTATACCCGCATCGTGAAGGTCGGTCCGCGCAAGGGTGACAACGCGCCCATGGCAGTGATCGAGCTGGTCGAGGACCGCACGGCGGCCCAGCAGACGGTCCGTGAAGCCGAGCGAGCCCGCGGCACGAAGGCCGCGCCCCGTAAGGCACCGTCCAAGCGGACGGCGGAAATCGCCGAAGAGGCAAAGGACGAGTCGCCGACCGCTGCTGCAGTCGCGGCCGGGCCGTCCGCCACGACGGTTACGACGCCTCTCGAGGCTGCGGATCTGGTCGATAGCGACAGTTCGGTGGAGACCGAGACCTCTGTCGGCGAAGGCTCGCGTACTTCCGGCGATGAGGAGCTCGAGCCGGCTGGCTCCGATGTCGAGCCCGATGCCGCCGACATCGAGCCGTCGGCCAGCGTCGAGGGTGCCGATGCCGCGGAGGCCTCCGGCTCAGACACATCGGCGCCGGGTGATGAAGAGAACCCCGACGCTGGCCCGAAGGATGCCGATCGTTAGTGTCCGTTGACGTAGTCAGTTGAGTCGCTACGAGCCCGCTGCCCCGATCCGGGACGGCGGGCTCGTTCGCGTTCGGTTGGATTTGGGCTATGACGGAACGGCATTCTCGGGCTGGGCCGTGCAGACCGGACGAAGAACGGTCCAAGGCGTCGTCCAGTCCGCGCTCGAGCGCATTACCCGCATCGCGCCCATCCAGCTGACGGTTGCTGGCCGAACTGATGCCGGTGTGCACGCTACGGGCCAGGTCGCGCATGCCGACTTCCCGACGGCTGTCTGGTCGGACTTTGCACCAACCGCGTTGCGCCGCCTGGCTGGAGTACTGCCAGCGGATGTACGTGTCTTGCGCATTGCTCACGTGCCGTCTGATTTCGACGCCCGGTTCTCCGCGCTGTGGCGGCGTTATGTCTATCGCGTCGACGATGCCGAGGTCGGGGTGAATCCACTGCGCCGCCATGTCGTGCTCGGTTGGCGCCGTCCGTTGGATGTCGAAGCGATGACCCGCAGCGCGGAGTCCTTGCTCGGCGAGCACGACTTCGCCGCGTTCTGCCGTCCGCGGATGGGCAGTTCGACGATTCGGACCCTGCAATCGCTCGACGTCCGCCGTGAGTCCTGTGGGGAGGTGAGCTGCACTGCCCAAGCCGACGCGTTTTGCCATTCAATGGTGCGATCGTTGGTGGGGGCGTTGCTTGCGGTCGGTGATGGCCGTCGCCCACCCGAGTGGGTGAACACCCTGCTGGCCCGCACCTCCCGGGCCGACGAGATTGCGGTCGCTGCCGCCCAGGGGTTGACGCTCGTGGCCGTCGGGTATCCGCCGGCAGATCGGTACGCAGCTCAAGCCGCCGCCGCCCGCAGACACCGAGGCGGCTAGTGGCTTCACACCAGGAACGCCAGCTTGTCTCGGCCGCACCAGTCCAGCATGGCCGGCCATGGTCCATATCCGGCCGCGACGTTCAGATGGCCACCGCCGGGTACCACCGTTGTCGGCAGCCGCAACGGAAGTCCATAGGCGACCTGTGCTCCCTCGGGGCAGTAGGGATCATCCGTTCCGCAGGCCAGCACGGTTCCGTCGGCCGCCCAGCGCATTTCGTCAACAAGCAACGGGACGGGCAGAAAGTCGGCCAGTTCGGAAACAGTCGAGCGCGGGGACGGAGGCGCGACAAGAGCCACGCGCGCGGGTCGCGCCGCACTCGTACCGTCGGCGACGTGGTGCAGCCACAGCAGGCAGCCGAGCGAGTGACAGACGACGTCGAATTCGCCATTGGTCAAGCCATCGAGCGTGGTGCTAAGGACCTCGAGCCAGGCCAGCCGGTCGGGTTGGTTCACATCGGGTAGTTCGGGATATCGAACCTCGCGGCCGGCGTCCTGCAACTGCGCGGCCAGCCAGGTTTGCCAGTGTTCGGGTTCGTTGCCGTACAGACCGTGCAGGATCACCGTGGGCGCTGTCCGGGTAGCACGTCTGGGCACGTCCGGCAGCGTAGATCACGCGTCCGCTGATGGTCCTGATGGTTGGGCTTCTCATCAGTCCCACCCGCACCAACGGTGCGCCGGGACGCGAGGCCCGGAATCGCGACGTACCCGAAAAGTGCTGACCGCGGAGGATCACCATTCGGGTACGGACCGCGAAAATCGCGGCTGTCAGTAACCGCCGGGTGACAAATCACCGGTTGAAGTTCGGGTAGGTCGCTCGGCGTGCAGCTAGGCCACAACGCGGCGATCGGTATTCGCACGGTGATGGCGCCGGTACCACTGGTTACATTCGCCGGCCCGAACGCCCGATGCGGCGTCGTAGGTGTCTCGTACTTCCTGAAGATGATGAGTAGTATCCCGCGGATATCCACGGTGATCGGGCAACTCCGCCCGTCCGTGTCTAGCTGGCCTTGGAGGCGCCACTTGCGATGACTGGCAGGCACAGTGCTCGGATCGCAAGCCGTGCCCGTCTTCGGGCTCCTTCATCACACAGAGGTCGGCGCATCGCCTTGATCGCTGCCGTGGCTGTCGTGATCGCCGCCGCAGCGGTGACCGTCACGGTCTTGCGAACGGGCCAACCGTCCGGACCACCTGCCGCCGCGTCGAGCTCTCACCCCTGCCTGAACGGAGTACCGCTCAGCGTCATCACTGCGCCGCAGGTGCAAGCGGCGACCCAGGCCCTCGCCGACTCGTGGGTTGCGACCAGGCCGACCGTGAACGGAAAGTGCGTCACGGTCACGGTCGATCAGGAAAACCCAAGTGCGGCAGTCCAATCGCTTGGTGTGTTGCCAGCCAACACGGTCTGGATTCCCGACTCTCGCTTCTGGGCGGACCAGTTGCGTGCGGCCAGCCCGAAGCTCCGCTCGGCGGTCACGATCAGCGGCTCGGTCGGCAGCTCACCGCTCGTGGTGGCAACGGCGCCATCCCGCGCGGCGTCAATCGCCGCTGTTGCCAAGACGGGATGGGCCGGCGTCTTGATGGGGCCGGCCGTTGTCGCCGTACCCGATCCGCTGAGCACAACGGAAGGCGCGTTGTCTGCTCTCGCCGTGCAGTCGGCCATCGGATCGCGCCCGGACTCGTCGGCCATGTTGGTCGGTGCATTTGGGCGACTGGCGTCAACCGCAATAGAAGAAGACGGTCCGACCGGGTTCGAGGCGATGCAGAACAGCCCAGCATCGGCGCCGGCATTCGTAGCGAGCGAGCAGGACGTGGTGCAAGCCAACCGGGGCAAGAAGGCGCCGATGGCCAAAGCTGTATATCCCGATGGTCCGACGCCGGTGCTCGACTTTCCGGTCGTCCGGATAACCCTGCCGAACGCCGACCTCAACGTCGCCGCGGCCCAGGCGCTGTTCGTCTCCCAGCTCGGTTCGACATCCGCCCGCATGGCGTATTCCGACGCCGGGCTGCGGGCGGACCCCCGCCTGCCGCTCGGGCCCGGCGAGAATGCCATCGGGGCGGCGCAACGTCCGGTTACCGCGGCTTCTTCGCCCGCTGCTACCCAAGTCGCGTTGGCCTCCCGGCTCTGGGTTGCTGCGGTCAAGCCGTCCAACCTGCTCGCCGCCATCGACGTCTCAGGGTCGATGGGAGATGCCTCGGGCACGGCGCTTAGCAAGATCGCGTTGGCGGCCGCGGCGGCTCGGACGGCGATGACGATCGTGCCGGACAGCTGGACGATCGGTCTATGGGCGTTCTCGGCTCACGATCCGCCGGCAACGGACTGGACCGAGCTAACACCGCTTGCCAACGTCGGTAGCTCCCGAGCGCAGCTGGCCGCAGCGGCCGCGACGTTGCCGGGGCGCGTCGGCGGCAACACAGGGCTGTACGACACCGCATGGGCCGCTTACCAGGACGTCACCCGCAATTACAACCCGGCTGATGTCAACGTCGTGGCCCTCCTCACCGATGGTGCGAATGTCGATCCGAACGGCATTGACTTACCCACCCTTACCTCGAGACTCAAGGCGGCCTACAACCCGGCGCGACCCGTGCGGATAGTGACGATAGGGATCGGCGCGCAGGCAGACGCTCGCGCGTTACAAGCGATATCCAACGCCACTCACGGTCAGTCGTACCTCGTGCTCAATCCCGCGGACATCAAGAGCGTGCTGCTGCAATCAATCGTCGCTAACAATTGACGGCCGGCCCTACAAGACGGCGCCTGGATTCAGAATCCCGTGCGGATCAAGCGCATTCTTTATCCGACGGCTGACCTCCATGACGTCGGCTCCGACGTAGCCCGGCAGCCATGCCTTCTTCAGTCGTCCTACCCCGTGCTCACCGGTGATCGTGCCCCCCAGTGACGTCGCGAGGTCCATAACCTCGCCGAATGCCAGCTCGGCGCGCGCCGTCGCAGCTGGATCGGTTGCGTCGTAGACGATGAGCGGGTGGGTGTTTCCGTCGCCGGCGTGGGCAACGACGGCGATGCGGGTATCGCGGGCCGCCGCGATCCGCTCCACCCCACGAACGAGCGCCGGCAGGGCCGGCAACGGCACGCCGACATCTTCGAGCAGCAGGTCGCCGAGCTTCTCGACCGCCGGGAAGGCCGCTCGGCGGGCCGCGACGAACATCTCGCCCTCAGCCGGATCGTCGGTCGTGAACAGCTCGGTCGGTTCGTGTCGCTCACATGCTTGGGCCATCAGACCGACCTCGGTCGACGCGGCGCTGCCAGGCGCATCCGACCGCGCGATCAGCAACGCGCCCGCGGAGCGATCGAGGCCCATACCGATGAAGTCCTCGACCGCGTTGATCGACGCGTTGTCCATCAGTTCGAGCATGGACGGACGCAACGTCGACACGATCGCCAGGACCGCCCCTGCGGCCGCCTCGATGGATCGGAACGATGCGACCAGGGTGCTCGCGGGCGGCGGGGCCGGAACCAATCTGAGGGTCAGCTCGGTCATGACGCCCAGCGTCCCCTCGCTGCCCACGAACAGTTTCGTCAGGGATAGTCCGGCGACATCCTTCAACCGCGGACCACCGAGCCGCAGGGCGGTGCCGTCGGCCAAAACCACCTGCATGCCGAGCACATAGTCAGTCGTGACGCCGTACTTGACGCAGCACAGCCCGCCGGCGTTGGTGGCGGCATTTCCGCCGATCGAACACATCTCGAACGAGGAAGGGTCCGGCGGGTACCACAGTCCCTTGGCGGCAGCGGCTTGCTTCACCTCGACGTTCAGCGCGCCGGGCTGAGCCACGGCAACGCGCGTGGGTACGTCGACCGTAACCTGACGCATGCGCTCGAGGCTGAGCACGATGCAGCCATCGACCGCACTCGATCCTCCGGACAGCCCGCTGCCGGCGCCGCGCGGCACAACCGGCACGCCGTGTCTGGATGCCCACACGAGAACCGCTTGGACATCCTCCGTGCACGTGGCCCGGACGACAGCTACGGGTCGGCCGGCGTTCGGATCTCGCGCCCAGTCCCGGCGGTAGCCCTCCGTGATGGCTGCATCGGTGACCAAGGCACCGGCTGGGAGGACATCCTCAAGTTCCGACATCTCGGTCGCGGTGGCCGTCATACCGACGATTGTCCCCTGATATCCGATGCCAGGCAGGTGGCTCTACGGAACACTCCACTCCGTGGGGTACATCGAGGTCGTCGGCGCACGGTATGTGCTGCCTGATGGCCGAGTGTTGCTCGACGACGTGAACTTCCGGGTCGGCGAGGGCAGCAAGGCTGCCCTGATTGGAGCAAATGGCACCGGCAAGACGACCCTGCTGCGGCTTATCGCCGGTGACCTGAACCCGCAGGCGGGCAGCGTGGCCCGCTCTGGCGGCCTTGGCGTAATGCGGCAATTCATCGGCTCCGTGCGGGACGCCACCACCGTCCGGGAATTCCTCGTGGGACTGGCGCCGGCGCCGGTGCGCGAGGCCTGGGCAGCCGTGGAGGCCGCCGAGCTGGCCCTCATGGACCACGACGATGAACGGCGCCAGTTGGACTACGCGCACGCCCTCACGCACTGGGGCGATGTCGGGGGTTACGAGGCCGAGGTGCTGTGGGACACCGTCGTGGTCGCGGCTCTGGGAATGCCGTTCGACCGCGGCAAGTACCGCGAGGTAGCGACCCTGTCCGGCGGTGAGCAGAAGCGGCTCGCGGTCGAGGCCTTGCTGCGTGGGCCGGACGAAGTGCTCCTGCTCGACGAGCCCGACAACTACCTCGATGTCCCGGGCAAGCGGTGGCTCGAGGATCGGCTGCGCGAGACAGCCAAGACCGTGCTGTTCGTGAGCCACGACCGCGAGTTACTCGCGCAGGTTGCCGACCGGATCGTTACGGTTGAGGGCGCGACCGTCTGGGTGCACGGCGGCGGGTTTGCGTCCTATCACGAGGCCAGATCGGCCAAGCACGAACGGATGGCCGAGCTGCGTCGTCGCTGGGAGGAGGAACACGCGCGGCTGATCGAGTTGGTGCGCACGCTGCAGCAGCAGGCGAAAGTCAGCGACGCCATGGCCGCGAAGTACCGCGTCATGGTCCGCCGGCTCGAGCGATTCGAGGCAGCTGGACCTCCGCCCGACAAGCCAACCGAGCAGCGGGTCACGATGCGGCTGCGCGGCGGGCGGACCGGCGTACGCGCGGTGATCTGTGAGGGCTTGGAGCTGGTCGGGCTCATGCGGCCGTTCGACACGGAGATCTTCTATGGCGAGCGGGTAGGCGTTCTCGGCGCGAACGGGGCAGGAAAGTCGCACTTCCTGCGGCTGCTCGCCGGCGAGCCGGTGGCCGCGTCTGGGGCATGGCGGCTGGGCGCGCGGGTCGTGCCGGGCCGATTCGCCCAGACCCATGTCCACCCCACCTGGTCGGCCCGGACGCTCGTGGATCTGCTCTGGCATGGCGAGCCGGGACGAGACGGGGTCGACCGAGGACGGGCCATCGGCGCACTACGCCGGTATGGCCTGCAGCAGCAGGCGGACCAGACCTTCGGTTCCTTGTCGGGTGGGCAGCAGGCCCGCTTCCAGATCCTGCTGCTAGAACTGTCCGGAACGACCTTGCTCCTTCTCGACGAGCCGACCGACAACCTCGATGTGATCAGCGCGGAAGCACTTGAAGAGGCGCTGCAAGGTTTCGACGGCACCGTGCTCGCCGTCACTCACGATCGATGGTTCGCCCGATCATTTCAGCGCTTTCTGGTGTTCGGCGCCGACGGCGCGGTCTACGAATCGGACGAGCCGGTTTTCGACGAGGCGCGAGTCAATCGACCGGCGCCGTAACAGCCGGGCATTGCTTACATATCGCCAGGCGGCTGTGGGCCGCGCGTAGACTGGCGCGCGTCCGGCTTTCCCGCCATCCCCGGGCGCTCGGAGAACCGATGACGAGCCACACCAACAACGACGGACATTCCAGCAGCGGGCGAGAGCGGATCAGCCAAGCTGCGTACGAGTTGTTCAGTCGTGACGGTACGCAGAGTGTCGGAATCGACGCCGTTATTGCGCACGCCGGCGCGGCGAAGATGACGCTATATCGCAATTTCCGCTCGAAGGACGAGCTGATACTGGATTTCCTGAGGCGGCGCGAGCAGCTGTGGACGCGGGACTGGTTGCAGGCCGAGGCGCAGAAACGGGGCCATACTCCGCAGGCCCGGCTGTTGGCCATATTCGAGGTGTTCGGCGAATGGTTCGCTGATCCGGATTTCGACGGCTGTGCATTCCTGACCACAATGATCGAGATCAAGGATCCGGAGAGCCCAGTTCGGCAGGCGAGTGTTCAACATCTGGCCAACATCAGGGAATTCATCAAAGCGCTCGCAGCCGAGGCCGGTATTGCGGACACCGACGCGTTTGCTCGACAGTGGCACATTCTCATGAAGGGCTCGATCATGGCGGCCCACGAGGGTGACCTTGCGGCCGCCCGGCGCGCTCGAGGACTCGGCGTGCTGCTCCTGCGCAGTCATGGCTTGGACGTCGAGTAGCGCTCATTCCTGGCCGGCAGGCGGACATTGCGGGCCGGCGATTGCGGAGATTCGCGGCACCCGCTCCTGGTCTGCTGATGGCGCTGCATGACCGCGCGCGGGTTTCGGCTAGATTTGGCCCGGGTCCGGATCGGCCGGTATTGTGAACGGTTGGTGCGTCGCACCCCGCGTTGTGCTGTGCGCGCCGAACAGCCTCTAGCGAGTACTTCCCCGGCGTGGCGTGCCGGAGGGCCGGCTCGCGCTCATACGTGCACAAAGAAGGCAGGACCGTGTCGCTCAGCACCAAGACGTACAGCCCTAAGCCCGGCGAGGTAACGCGCCGGTGGTACGTGATCGACGCCGACGCCGCGGTACTCGGTCGGCTGGCCTCGCACGCCGCCACGCTGCTGCGCGGAAAGCACAAGCCGCAGTTCGCGCCGCATGTCGACACGGGCGACTTCGTCGTGATCGTCAACGCGGAGAAGGTGTCGCTGTCGGGATCCAAACGCGACGAGTTCCGGTACCGGCACTCGGGCTACCCGGGTGGCCTGTCGAAGCGGACGGTCGGGGAGCTGCTGGAAACCAAGCCGGAGCGAGTCGTGGAGCTCGCCGTCAAGGGAATGCTCCCCAAGAACTCGCTGGGTCGTAAGCAGTTGAAGAAGCTGAAGGTCTACGCCGGCCCGCATCACCCGCACCAAGCCCAGAAGCCTGAGCCGTTCCAGATCAAGCAGATCGCCCAGTAACTCGAGGACATTGATGACCAGCTTTCACCCCGCTCCGATCGTCGGTCGCCGCAAGGAGGCCATCGTCCGAGTCCGACTCATGCCGGGCACCGGCCAGTTCACGCTGAATGGCCGCAGCATGGACAGCTATTTCCCGAACAAGGTGCACCAGCAGCTCATCCGGGAGCCGCTGGTCACGCTCGATCGGGATGGGCAGTACGACGTGATCGCCAGTCTGCGGGGCGGTGGCGTGACGGGCCAAGCCGGCGCGCTCCGCCTGGCCATCGCGCGAGCCCTCATCGATCTGGAGGCGGAGGATCGCCCGGCCCTGAAGAAGGCAGGTTTCCTCACTCGCGACCCGCGGGTGAAGGAGCGCAAGAAGTACGGCCTCAAGAAGGCACGTAAGGCGCCCCAGTACTCCAAGCGCTGATCCGGTCCACGAGTGGGCCGCTACTTCGGCACGGACGGCGTTCGCGGTCTCGCGAACAGTGATCTCACTCCTGAGCTCGCGCTAGGCATCGCCGGCGCGGCCGCCCGCGTGTTGATAGGGCACGATCCCGCCAACCGTCCGGTCGCGGTAGTCGGGCGGGACCCTCGGGCGAGCGGCGAGATGCTGGAAGCCGCCGTCGTGGCCGGCCTCGCCGCAGCCGGCGCCGACGTGCTGCGAGTCGGAGTGTTGCCGACCCCGGCCGTCGCCTTCCTGACTGCCGACTTGCGGGCAGATCTGGGCGTCGTCCTGTCCGCCAGTCACAACCCGATGCCGGATAACGGGATCAAGCTCTTCGCTCGAGGCGGTCGAAAGCTCCCGGACGATCTGGAAGCGGAAATCGAGCAGGCCTATGGCGCCGGCGTAGCCGTCGACCGGCCGGTCGGAGCCGCGGTCGGCCGAGTCCGAGATGCCGCCGGAGCCACGGATCGTTACCTCGAGCATCTGTACCAAGCCATGCCGCAGCCACTTGACGGCCTGCACGTCATCGTCGACTGCGCGCACGGTGCGGCCTCGGTCGTGGCTCCCGAGGCCTATCGCCGAGCGGGTGCGCGGGTCACCTCGCTGGCGGCGGAACCGGACGGGTTGAACATCAATGACGGCGTCGGTTCAACCCACATCGAGCAGTTGACGAAGTACGTCGTGGCCGAGGGCGCCGACCTGGGCATTGCCCACGACGGCGATGCCGATCGCTGCCTTGCCGTCGATGCAAACGGCGAGGTCGTCGACGGTGACCAGATCCTCGCGATGTGTGCGTTGGCGCTGCAATCGGGCGGGCAGTTACGAGAAAACACGGTCGTCGCCACGGTCATGAGTAACCTCGGACTTCATCTGGCCATGGAGAAGGCCGGCATTGACGTGGTCACCACCGCGGTCGGCGACCGCTACGTGCTGGATGCACTTGTCGATCGGGGGTTGTCCCTCGGCGGCGAGCAGAGCGGCCACATCGTCTTCATGGACGCAGCGACGACGGGTGACGGGCTACTCACCGCGCTTCGCGTGATGGGCTGCATGGCGTCGTCCGGCCGCCCGCTCGCCGAACTCGCTTCGGTCGTGCGGCGACTGCCCCAGATCCTCCTGAACGTCGTGGTGACGGACAAGGCGGCAGTGGCGGCTTCGGCTGAGGTAGCCGCTGCGGTCGCGGCCGCCCGCACCGATCTCGGGGCCAACGGGCGGATCCTGCTCCGTCCGTCAGGTACCGAGGAGCTGGTCCGCGTCATGGTCGAGGCGCCCACCCAATC
>Ga0075423_10004768_pt1 | contig 12609 bp, 23 predicted proteins | sample SoiMethybrSBSTD2_FD_80114 | JGI IMG/M metagenome (GOLD analysis project Ga0075423, IMG submission 80114) | Bulk soil microbial communities from a Populus tree surrounding site in Tennessee, USA - Soil MetaG P. TD hybrid SBSTD2 | ecosystem: Environmental > Terrestrial > Soil > Tree plantation...
CCGGACTTGGAACGTCTGCCGGCCCGAAAGTACGTCGGCGAAAAAGTGCGGCCAGGTCTTGAGTGCGTGCTCGGTCATCGCTCAGCCTTTCGAGTAGAGGCTCGCGAGCTCGGAGCCGACGCGCCGCTCCTCCTCACGGAGCCTCCGGAGTTTCACCCTGAGCTCCATCTTTCTTTTTCGAACGTGCTCGCCGCAGAGCCCGCGCGTCAGCACATTCTTGCCGCAACGATAGCCGCCCTTGACGAGTTCCTTGCAAATCACGCGAACCGACCCTCGAGCACAGCCTGCTCGAGCGGAGTGAGATCCCACTGAGCAAGCACGACGTAGACGTTGTCGCTGACCTTCTTCAGGAGAATCGGATCGATCGGAGGAGCCTTCCGCCACTCAGCTTCCCAGAGCACGTGATAGTCGTAGAGGTTCTCGGGACGAAAGCGCGGCGGGACGGGCGGCACGAGCGCGCGAAACCCCCATTTACTCGAAAACCCAGTCGGCACTTTGATTTCACACGCACCGTCTAGAAACCTCGATACGCCGTTTGTGCAGTCGTACCGGCACCACTCCCAATGAGCCTGAGCGATCGCGAGCTTCGGCAAGCCCTGCTCGTTCACGCCGGACTTCTTGATCACGCTCGGGAGCACGAGCACGCGCTGTCCGAGACTCATCGCCCGATACGCGGCCCGGAGGTCGTTCTCTTCTTTTTCAATCTGCGTCCGCCGTGTGTGCACGCGGTCGGCTTCTTGACGAGCTGCCTCTCGTCGCTCTTCGCGAAGCTGGCGCACTGACCGCCGGTATTCGAGATAGTGCGTTCTAGCAATCTCCGGGTCCATGGACTGGATGTCGATCTTCATGCTCGATACTCCTGAATGAATTTGTAGGCCTCTTCGTCAGTCGCAAATTCGAGCACCTGCGGCAGCGTAGCGAAAATGCACCGGTCTGAAACAGGCGGACTGATCAGAATTTTTCTGACCTGCCAAAACGAGTAACCGAACTCGATCCACATCCCGATCGACGTCGCCTCAGGCGGTGGAGCAAGCAGCCACATGATGTCGGATTCCTGGATACCCCGGAGATTCGCGCGGGCGAAGAACCACTTCTCAGCTTGCGAGAGCTCGACTCCGGAGCTCCCGTACTTCTCGACCGGCTTCGTCCAGTCGGTCGTAACCCGAATGCCGGTCTTCTCGAGCTCAGCAATCCAGTACTTACAGCGTTCGAGCTCCTTGCTCACGCCGGCCACGTAGACGGAGGGGATCACACCGGCGGCTCTGCGTTCTCGACCTGGACGCCGCCCTCACGCACCAAGCGCTTCTGCTCCTCAGCCGCCATCAGGCAGGCCTGAGCCGTCATCCGTTTCTCGGCAGGTACGCGTTCAAGGAGCTTTCGCTCGCGATCGCGAAAGCGTCGCTCGACCTCGGACCTGACCCTGTCGACTGCGCTCTCCTGCTCGGCTCTGAGCTCCATCACGCGATCCACGTATTTTCCGACCGAAATCGGCTGGGGAGTCTTGTTCCCGTTGTTACGCTTTGCCATTTGATTTCTCCTTCAATTTTTCTGCTTGCTTGACTTCCACGCACATCGGGTCGCAACCGCCGAAGTGTTCGAGAGAGGCCACCTTCCGAGCTCCGTAGCCGGACTGAGAGAGCACGGTCTTCGGACCTTTGATTGGTCTTCGGTCCATTGGTCCCGCCACCTGCCAGCACTGCCACTCGACTTCGCTGCCCGGCGGCAGCGATGCCGAATGTACCTCCTCGAGCAAGAGCTTCTTCGTTCGAGTCATCGCGTTCTACTGCGAGCCCAGCTCTCCGCCTTCTGGCGGCTCTCAGACGAAAAGACGAACTCGCCGCGCAGAAATACTCGCCAGCCGGCCAAACTTTTTTCACGAGCCGCGTAGTAACGGACCTCGTACTCGCCGACCATGAAGCTCGTATCGAGCGTCGCGACGGTCATCACACCGGAGGCTTGTCTGGAACGTTGGCCCCGTAGTTGAAGTCGGTGCCGTCACCTGAAGCTTGACGCTGCGCGCGTTCGGCCTTCCGTGCCGCGATCTCGCCCTTCATCCGTTCGTTGAAGCTCTTCGCTTCCTGAGGCGACATGACGTTCTTGACTCCGCCGCCGCCAGGCTTGTTGACCCACTGGACGCGCACCTTGGTCTCGCCGTTGTATTCCTCTTCACCGAGGACGATTTCGCACTCGACCCGGCCGAGGCCGGCAGGATTTTCGAGCGACTCTCCGTCCCACCCGGCATTTTCGAGAGCGTCGAGCGTGCGACTGGTCGTCGCGTCCGTGAAAAACCCATACCAGGCGTACTGCTCGCCTTTCCTGGATCCTTCTGAAGTGATTTCGAACGTGACGACTATCTGTTCAGTTCCCGTGCCAGCGACGCCGAGAACGGAACCGATCGCGCGTGCTTTGTAAGTTCCGAGCTTTCTCATTTTTTGATCCTTTTTTTCTTGGTTTTCATGCTTCAACTCTGGAAGCGTCTTCGACTTGTTTCCCTCGGCGGGCCTAACGCTGACGAACACCATCCGACCGTCGCACCGTTGGTTTCTCCAGAGGTGGATGTCTCTCACGCAAGCTCGCATGTGCTGTCGTAGCTCGATGATGAAATCGTCTTGGTGGCCGCACTTGTTGCACTTGTACGTGTAGAGCCAACGGTCGTCCGGACTCAGGCGCCGAAAATTCATCTACTCCGCCGCTGTCTCTGACTTCGGTTGAACCTTGCACCTCAGCCAGTCGCGGAGAAGCACGAGCTTCCCCGAGTCGCCACCGCACCGTTCGAGGGACGCTGCGGCCTGAGTCCTTGTGACGTCGTCCGCGTCCTCGAGCAGCGTCTTGATCTGGTCGCGCACGTCTTCCGGAGCCGCAGCGACGCGCGACCGCGCCGCGCGCTCGAATTCTGACCAGGAGAGGGGGAGCTTTTCAGGGAGTGTGTAGCGCGTCTTGGCGTCCCACTGCGGCCGAGGCTGCGTGTAGACGACGCGCGATCCTTCGCCGAACGCCATCGCCTTTCGGTCGCTCTGGCTCTTCTTTCGCGTGAACGTCTCGAAGTTCGCGAACAGCATGGCCTTGCTCCACTCCATGAGCAGACCCTTGGCGTCCTTCGAAAGCTTCATCTCGAAGCGGTCGTACGGGTCGCCGATGGGATTCTGGAAGGTCTTGATCTCTCGGTGGCCGAGGATGATGACGTGCATGCCGCGCCGGTCCTGAAGGTCTTCGAGCTTCGAGAACAGGTAACGCCACTCGTCGATCGCGATCTTGTAACCCTTGCCGTAGCCGTAGTCCTCGATATTGGACTTCTTGTCGCGGTCGCAGATTGACCGCCAGATGATGGGCTCGAGCCAGTCAGCCGTGTCGAGCACGAACGTCTGGTAGTCGTGCGGGTCGTGAATGAGCTCCTGAACGCCACCGAGGATCTCGTCCCATGTCCGCGTGAACGGCATGCGCTTGACGTCGAGCTCTTCGGTTCCTCCATGCTCGGCGCAGAAAATCGGATTCGGTGCGTTGCTCGCCCAGGTCGTCTTGCCGACGCCGCCCGGACCGTAGAGCACCACGCGGAACGGGGACTGTTTCACGATCCCAGAGGTCACGCCTTGAAGTAGCTTTCCCATCACATTCTCCTTTTCAACAAAACTTCTTCTCCGGTGACGATCGGACGACCATCGCCGTCGTAATTCTTGTCTTCGATCTCTCCGTTCCAATACTCGACGCAGTCGCAGCCCTCGAGCACCACCAGCGCATCCGGACGCAACTTCAGTAGCTTCTCGATCAGCTCGGCGACCGTGAATTTTTCAGCCATCAAATCACTCCCAGTTCCTCGTGCCGCGAGCGCGCGGTACGAAACTTATGGTCGTCACGGATGTTCTCTTCGCCGGTGCAGACGCCGTAAAATTCGCAGCGCCGGTTGAAATCAAAACAGGAGTCGACGTGTCTCGGGTGTGCTCCGATCTTGGTTGTGATGCCCATCAGAGCGACCGTCGCACAGAGGTCGTTCACCGCAGCGTCAATCTCCGATGCGAGCCGAACGACGACGCGCCGGGCATAGAACCTCTCGGGCTCTTCCTGAATCGCCGCGCGCAGTCTCTCTCGGTAATCGTCCGGCTTCTCGTCCTCTTCACTCTGATTCGCGTATAGAGCTCCCGACTTCGTATATTTCCGTTTCTCGGCCGGGGTTGCCCGCTTTGGCTCGCAGTCTTTGGGCTTACCGACAACGTCGTAAATGGTCCCCGCCGGCCGGTATCCGAGCGAACGCGCGCCGTAGAAGTAAAGGCCGAGCTGCGACGAGAGCCGGGTCCGCTCCCAGTAATGGGAGCCCGCGCTGAAGTCGAAGCTCGTGCTCTTGTGCTCAACGATGAACTGGTCAACTCCGATTTTGACGACCGCGTCCATCTTGCCGCCGAGTCGGCCGACGTTCGTCTTCAAGACGGGATCGAGCGCGTCGCACTCAAACTCCTGCTCGACGGCAAGAATCTCCCACTTATCGTCGATCCATCGGCAGTGATAGCCAATCATGAGCTCCTCGGCCTGGACCTGGAGCAGCGGGTCGGCCTTGATTTGACGGGCCTTCTTCTCAATCGCAGCCATCGCGTAGTCGAGTGGCGATAGGTCATTCGGGCTTTGGATCGCCCGCAGCCACGCTTCTTGACCTGCGTGATTGAGCGAGCCGAGGTCGAGCGGAGCGGCAACCCGGATCGGTCTTCGCATCAAGATGTACTTGAAGAGGTGCAGTCTCGGACATCGCCGGAAGCACTCGAGCTCCGAGTTCGAGACAACGGGAAGGTGGACACGGTCGTTCACTCGTTTTCCTCCGGTTCTCCATTCTTAGAGGAACGGCAGCACCTGGGTTGATCCCTGACTATGCCGTCCGGAACCGTCTGACGCAGTTGAAGCAACTGCGGACCACCACACGCGGGACATCTTCTGTAGTAATTACTACCAGTCAACGCGATCCTGATACCGGTGATAGGAACACATTTACCGCTGGACTTTGGAAAAATCACCGCCTCTCCCAATTCCAATTCGGGCACTAAAAGTCTGATTGCATTGAGCCTCTCTTCCCACTTTCGTCGCACATAGCTCAAAAGCGACGTCTCGCCGGCAGCACATGCCTTAACTAAATTCAAGATTTCCAACTTGTATTCACCGTAACAAGAACACCAGTCATTGTCTGCTTCTGAAGCCGGGAAAAACTTCCTCAAAGCCGTCTCACAATTTCTATCCCCCTCGGGATCCCATGCGGCAACAACGAGCTTATAGGGGTTCCCCGTTCGAACCGACTTGAGACGTTTCTCGGCATTTGAGTCAGAAGAAAAACCAATCTTGACTAAGATCGCATCCGGCTCCAACATCGCCTCTTCCAAAGTCGGATACTTCCAGATGACGTACACACCCATCAACTCGCCTCCCGCTTCCCGTCGATCGCCGCGTTGAAGAGCTTCATCTTCTGCTCGATCAGCTGATGCACTCGCTTGTCGACCGGGTGCGAGCTCACCATGCGCATGATGAGCACCGACGAAGCTTCCTGACCGATTCGGACAAGCCGGTCCTCGGCTTGCGCGTTCAGCGCGGGCGTCACGTCCAAGTCCACGAAGAGCGCGGTTGAGCCTCTGGTCAAAGTGATCCCGACGCCGCCCGCTCCAATCGTGAGCGCGAGCCCCGCCAGCGCACCCTCTTGAAACGCTCGCACGAAGTCCGCGCGGTTCTTCTCGGTCGTGTCACCCGTGATCGTCTTCCATCGCTCGCGCCCCTCGAGCGCATCGATCGGAGCTCGGTGCGCGCTGAAGACGACCAGCGGCTCCTCCTGCTCCTCGTGCGATTCGACGATCTCGAGCATGGCGTCGATGCGCTCCCGAGCGAGCAGCGCGCGGACATGAAAAAAGTCAGAGAGGTCGAACGTGTCGGTCTTCTTTTCGAGCTCGTCGACCTTGAACGCGAGTGCGTCGAGAAGCTTCCAGGTCTTCGAACCGGGCTCACCGCAATCGACGGTTTGCCAAATTTTCTTTGGCAACTCCGGCATAACCTCGGCTCGGAGTCTTCGGAGCATCACTCGCCGGAGGAGCTCCGGGACTCGCGGGTCAGGATCTCCCCAGACCGTCTCGCCCCAAGGCCCCGATTTCCGAGCGTTGAAAAGATCGCAGTAGTTCTCCCACGAGCCGAAGAGGTCCCAAGCCATCCCCCCAACATCGAGCACGCCGAAGAGGTCCCGCGGGTGGCTGAGGAGCGGCGTCCCCGTCAGCATCCAATTTCGCGCGCAGAGCCGGCCGAGCGTTTTGACCTTCCTCGACCTCAACGTCTTCCAGCTCTTGGTCGCGTGCGCCTCGTCGACGATCAGCGTCGCACGACGAAGAGCAACGGCCGCCGCGGGGGGCACGTTCGCGCGCTTTACCTCGCGTCCGCGGTAGTCGACATCACCCGTGAGCTGCGGCACGAGCCACTCGGGTAGGCTGTCGTAGCTCGTCGCAACGACCTCGCCCTTTCCCGGAGTCCGGAAGTGCTTCGCCCCCGGTTTCAACGCGGCGAACTTCAGGTCGGGTCGCCACCTCTGAACCTCGTCCCGCCACACGTATTTTAAGCTCGCCTTGCAGATAACGAGCGCCGAGTCTTCGATCGCAATGCAGGCTTGCGCGGTCTTTCCGAGCCCCATCTCGTCACCGAGCAAGCACCTCTTACGCGAACGAAGGAACTCCACCCCCGCGCGCTGGAACGCGAATAACTCTGACACTAAACTTCTCTCTCCCTAACTCGCCGGCGACTATAACTTCGGAGAAAACAAGTTGTCCAGAAAAAAGTTGACCGCGTCGTCGACTTCGGGTTACCACCGGAGAGTCGTGGCCCCCGGACCGAGAGACAAGCCGAGAGCGACGAGTCGCACGACTCTCGGCGACCGCTTCACCGAGGGTGCCCGCCGCATGTGGCTCGAGCTCGACAAGAGAAGCTGGCAGCAGTCCGACCTCTCCGCTTTTCTCGAAGAGCCGCTCGCCAAGGTCCACACCTGGCTTTACGGCGATGCGATTCCCGTACTCAAATCCGCGCTCAACATCCAGAAGAAGCTCGGCATCGACCCACTGCTGTTCGCGAAAGATCCAGTCCGACCGTTCCAGCCACCCGCCGTCGCCGCGTGAGGTCTAGTTCGTGCCGAAGTTCGTCACGCCTCGGCCGAAGTTTCCCGCGCGCTGTCGATGCGGACGTTTCCACGGTCGCCGTTACCGTCAGGTGAAGGGCGCTCCGGCGCACTGCTTCATCCCTCTCGGCACGCTACCCGGTATCTACGACCCGAAGATTCATGAGAGTGACGCCGTCAAGGTGGACCTCTCCGAGTTTCCGCATCTCTGTCGCGAGTGTTTGAAGGAGGACGCGTGCCGAAGGACTACTACTGCGAAGAGTGCCGGGGCTATGAGCAGCGACTCGAGCAATGCGAGTATCAGATACACGGACTCTTCGCGCCGCTGATCAAAAACTACGCGAGCATCAACTTCAACCAGGTCCAGGAGGCCAAGCTCAAGGAGCGCGAGCTCGGCCGCGCTCGGTCGGCGATCAAGAGCGCCTATGAAAAACACGTAAAGGAGACGCATGCCGAACGGTGAAGCCGTCGTTCGCCTGCGGATCCCGATCCGACTCGCTCCGCTCACGAACGTGTACGCGCGCATGCACTGGATCGAGCGGACGAAGATAAAGCACGAGTGCCTGCTCAGTTTCTTATCCCAGCACGCTAGATTTTCTCGTCCCCTCGAGCGCAAGGCTTTGATTCATTCGGTCCGTTTTTCTAAAAGCCCGCCGGACCCCGAAGCCAGCTGGATGAAGATCCCGCTCGATTGCTTGAAGCAGGAGGGCGGAGGCCTTGGGGTGGTGCGAGACGACAGCCCCAAGTACGTCGAGCTTCATTGCTCGTGGGAGAGGTCTCAAAAATCTTCGGTGACGATCGAGGTCTATGCGCTGTGAAAGACGAAGATGTCTCTGATCTAATCCGGCGCGAGCTGCGGCTTGCCGGACTGTTCACCGATCGAGACCCTAAGCCCGTACTCTACGACCTCGATGCGGAGTCCGACCTTTGCTCAGCGGTACTCTGCGGCCACGTCAAGACGACCGACTTCGACATAAAGGCCAACGAATTTTATTCGTTGCTCCACAGTCACGTTTGGGTCGCTGTAGAAGGCGTCACGGAGGCCGGTCTCGAGCCGACTGATCGCGTGATTCTATCTGCGCTCGAGGACCAGAAACTCATCGGGCGCGAGATAGAAAACGAGCTCACCAAACTTCGAGCTCAACCGTGGGTTTTGATCCCGAAGCTCCATGAGCAAGCCAAGAAAATTCGTGAGCTCCACGAAAAGCGCGCAGTGTGGGAGTCAATCGTCAACTCAACGCCATCGAGCGCTCCGGCTCCCGCATTCGGTAGCACCAATGGCAACGGTGCAGCCAAAGTTGAGAGTCTCGAGAAGTCGAAAGAGACCGCCACTTCGGAGGCCAAGGCTCAGCAGAATCCATTTGGATGGAAGAGCTTCGAACAGACCTGGGTCGATTCTCTGCCTCCCGAACGCTGGATCTTTCGCGAGCTCGAAATCGGTCCCGGACGTCCGTGTGCACTCTGGGGATTCGGCAGTTCCGGCAAGACGATGTATGCGATGGTCCTCTGTATCTCGGTCGCGTCGGGCCTCCCGGCGTTCGATTTCTTCGAGGTCGTGCGCGGCACGTCGCGCTACGTCTCGCACGAGATGGGAAGCCACGCCTGCATCGAGCGACTACGCCGGCTCGCCAATGGCATGCTGCTCGAACCAAGCGACCTCAAAAACTTCAAACTCAGCACCTACCCCGAGGTCATGCTGAACAGCCCGAACGCCGAGTCGGTGTACTGCCGCGAGTTCGAGGGCGTCGACTTCGCCGTTCTCGACTCACTCCGCGCGTCCTTGCCGGGTGTCGAAGAGAACAAGAGCGAGATGGCCCAGTATTTCGAGCTCCTGGCGCGCGTGAGTGAGAAGGTCGGCACCACGTTCAACATGCTCCATCACACGACCAAGGACGACATCCGAGCGGCCGCCGAGGGCGACCCGAGGGACAAGAGGGGAGCCGGAAGGGGGAGCTCGGTCATCTACGACAAGGCGAACTCGATTTGGCTCCTCGAGGGAGCCGGCAAGAAGCCCCGGTCGCTCACTCAGATTCGCCCGCACGATGACGGGGACGGGATCGCCACGCAGTACGTGGTCGAGCTCGAGTACCCGTCCCTGCCGAACCCTCTCTTCGACTCGAACCGGAAGCCGTTGAGGCTTCGGGTTTCGGAGAAGTCGAAGCCGAGCCAAGTCGACACCTTGGATCGAATCAAGGGCGAAATCCTGCAAATTGTCCTTAAGATTCCAGGAGCTAGCACCAATTCCATTACCGATCGTGTGATCGGTAAGGATTCCCAAAAACGAACCGCTCTGGAAGAGCTTGAAACTGCAGGAAAATTAGTAGCTCGTGATGGCCCTAGGAAATCCAAGCTCTATTATCCGGCCAACGGGTCGGATGACTGAAAATGGACGACTGCAACCCTCAATTTTTTTAGGGTTGCAGTGGGGGTTGCAGTCGGGTCTGATCTGACTGCGGCCTTACGGCCTTACTCTTAGTAAGGCCGCAGTCAGATGGTTGCAGTGGCAGACGTTCTAACGCGATGCGTTAGTTGCACTGCGGCCTTATTGAATCTTGTACTGGTTGCGGTCAACGAACTGCGACCGACGCACAAGCTCCTGCTCCCCTACAGCTCCCCCTTCGCCATCTTCTCGCGCAGTGCCTTGATCGCCTGCAGGCGCTGCTTCGGCGGTAGGGCGCTCAGAATCTCGGTCACGCGGCGCTTTGCGTCCGAGATCCTGTCCCGCTTCATCTTGAGCGTACGCGCCTCGGAGGAGCGTCCCAGGCGGTCCTGGCGGCCACGTTTAGGGGTGGTCATGGTTTGGGTTGGTTAGGCCTGGAATGTCGCGCGGGCATGGTCGGACCGGGGTTAGGAAGGGTCGTCGCTTCGGGGCGGCTCGGGGCGGACATGGTTCGGATAGTCGCGTCGGAGTGGGCGGGGATGGGCGGTCTGGGGTTGTCGCGCCGGATTGTCGCGATGCGGTGGGAATCGACGAGGCACGTCGCGTTGGCGGGATGAGATTCGGGATGGATCGTCGAGGCGGATGGGTGCGGCTTGTCGCTCAGGTGTGATGTGGATCGTCGCGCCGGGCTGGCATGGCACAGTTTGTCGTTCTGGCTTGGGGCGTCCCGGAGTGGCCTGTCGCGTCGGTTCGCTTAGGACTGGTACGGCCCGGACTGTCGCTCAGGTGTGATGTGGATCGTCGCGTGGGAGAGGTCTGGTACGTCGCGTCGGGTGTGGAGGGGCTTGTCGCCCAGATTCGATGAGGACCGTCGTAATGGGTTGGGCCGGTACGGCAAGTCGCGTTGGCTCGGCCAGGCTTTGGTTGTCGCATTGGTCAGGTACGGATCGTCCCGGCACGTCGCTTCGGTATGGGCTGGTCAGGGGTGGCAGGGACTGGTGTGTCGCGCCGAGGTGTCGTGGGTCGTCGCGTGGGCTTGGTGAGAAACGGATTGTCGCGTTGGTTGGTGTGGGCCCGGTAGGGCTCGTCGCGTCGGACTGAGAAGTTGAGTAGTGTACTGGTCTGTCGCTCCGGCTAGATCTTCTGGAACTCGATAACGTTGAATTTACCCTCGCCTTGGCTCCTCGAAGCTCCAAGGCCGTTCTCCTGGGCGTGAGTCAGAATCTCGACGAGCTGCTCTTCGCCGATATGCCGGGTCTCCTGCGCGGCCGTCTTCAGGACCCAGATCTCGAACGAGAGCGTCGGCTTCGTGACGTAGTCCATGCGCCGGAGAGCGGTTCGCGGACCCTGCGCGGTCATCACATGGATCGCGCTTTCGTCGGTGCCGTCTGGCATCTTCTTTCCGAGGTAGACGCGGTCGGAGCGACCCTCAAACTCGTTCCCTTTTACTTCCATCCCTTCGGCCATGATCTGCTTCGAGCCGCGCTTGTTTTTGTAGATGCCGAGGAGCTGCGCGCTCTGCTTCAGGCACGCCTTGATGTTGCGGCACGGGACGAACAGGCCATGCTTCGCGTCTTCGGGAAAGCCGTTCCAGCACTTCTCGGCGACTTCGTTCACGACTAGCTCGGCGTTCTCCTGGATGAGCTTCTCGCTGATCTCGTCGGCGTGGCCGGTCGTCGCCTCGACCCAGTTCTTGATCAGGTCCGGGTTTTTGGGCATTCCTCCACAGATGCGGTCCCGTATCTGGATCTGCACGCGGTAGCGGTCGTAGAGTCGTTCGGCATTGAATCTGTCATCGGTCTTCTTGGTCATTTCGATACTCCTAGTTGAGATTCAAGGTCTCGCACCCTCGCCTCCGGCTTGACCCCCGCGTCCGGCTGCGGGGCGGGCTCTATCGGCTTCGCGCACCGGCACTTGTGCTCGTCACAGGTCAGTGTCCCGTCGAACGGTTTGCACGAGACCCACTTGACCGGCTTGCCGCAGTAGGTATCACCGAGATTACCCGCGTCGTCTATCTCTGGCAGGTACTGGCAGCCCTGCGGTCGCTTCAGCTGAGCGGACGGCTGCGGGGTGGGCTCGTCTTTGAACCCCGGCAGAGACTCGACGCCCACTGTCGGCACCACGGCAGGGCGCCACGTGAGGCCGCACGACTGGCACGAGTGCGTGTGGTGCGGCTTCGTGGCGAATTCGCCCTCGTCGATGTGCCGCGCATTGCACTTCGGGCACGTCAGGTACATCGGGATCGGGGACGGCTGCGGGTCGCGCAACTGCTCAATCTCATCGACCATCTCGTGCGCGATGAGGTGACCGTAGCCGCCGAACTTGTTCGCGAGCGCCCGGAGCTCGGCGATGGATCGTCGGTCGGTCATGATGCCCGAGCCAGAAAGCTTTTGGTTATCCGTAGGCCATCAGCGAAGGCGCGTAGCGAGAGCGCTTCTGCTTTGTAGCCTTTCTCTTCTACGCACTGAGCTGTGGTCTCCGCGGCGATGGCGGATTCTTCCACTCCGAGCTCGAAGGCCCGGCGGAGCGCATCGAGGAGCTCCGTCGGGTTCGGGTCTTTGGGAATCTGTCTAGCAATCTCGGCCAGGGTCATTTATCGCCTCCATCAGCCACGCCCCGGCGGCGACCAGGTGCGCGAGAATTATCAGGACGAGAGTGATCTTGATCATGTGGCTTTCCGAGGTTCGGGAAGAGATAGCTCGCGGCGGCGGAGCGGCCGGGCTCGGCGATGGACAGCCACTCGTGGCCGCACTTCTGGCACGACCACTTGAGCGTGTCCTCGTCGCGTCCGAGAGCGACGTTCTGGTGGCGACAGACGTCGCCCGGTCGTTGACCGTCGTCGGGGTGGGCCATCACCGGCAGCCCGGTCCCGCGCACCCGCCGTCGGCGTAGTGGACGTGGAGCATCTTGAATTTCTCGTCGACTCGGCGGTTCCATTCCCGTTCGAGCATTGGGCGAGTGGGGAGTTCAAAGCCCTTCGGCACGCCGCGCTGGAGCTTGGTTGTTTTGAAGAACCTCAAAAGTATTCCGGACATAGCGAAAGATATTATTGTGATGAGGACAAATAACCAGGTTTTAGTGGAGTAGGTCACGGTCACGGTCCGACCCATTCGAA
>Ga0075423_10004772_pt1 | contig 12604 bp, 6 predicted proteins | sample SoiMethybrSBSTD2_FD_80114 | JGI IMG/M metagenome (GOLD analysis project Ga0075423, IMG submission 80114) | Bulk soil microbial communities from a Populus tree surrounding site in Tennessee, USA - Soil MetaG P. TD hybrid SBSTD2 | ecosystem: Environmental > Terrestrial > Soil > Tree plantation...
ATCGATCCGATGACGAGTATGCGGGTTTTCATGACGCACCTTGCTCTTGACTGCATTGCCTGATTCCAACGCTCACTTCATATCCACGCTGAGCCGCACCGGCGCCCCGAGCGTGACCGAAATCGCATGCTGCTTTTCGCCGAATTGCGGGTGCTTGAACACCACCTCATGCGGTCCAATCGCGACGCTGAGATTTCCGATCGGCGTCTCGCCTACACGTCGTCCGTCAATCCATACTTCTGCCCAGGGCGCGGCGTTGAGATTGACGACCCCCATCGGCAGCTCGAGCGAGACCGGCGCGACTTTGCCGGGTGCAACGACCACGACCCGCGAAGCGCGATAGCCGAGCGTATCGTTGACGAAGTCCAGTTCGTGCCGGCCGGCCGCAAGCATCAGGCGCTCTGCATCGGTCGTCCCGAGGAGCCGTCCGCCTTCGCGGATTTCCATGGCGAACGGAGCCTTCACCGCCACCCATCCCGACACCGGGCCGGCAGCGGCGGCGGTTCCGATGGGAACGACGAGAGAGGCGCTGCCACCAGCCTGAACCGTGACCGTGTGTTTCGCCGACACGCCGTCGCTTTGCAGCTCGACGCGGTGATCGCCAGGGGTCAGATCGGAAATCGTCAGTGGCGCGACGCCGCGTTCGGTACCGTCAACGAGGACCTTCGCTCCCGCCGGCTCCGATTGGACGACGAGCTGCCCCGTGCTCGGGGCGTCTGCGAATTCGAGGTACTGCGAGACCTCGGCGCCTGCCGTCACATTCAAAGGAATCACACGCGGCACGCCCTTGCCGCGCAGCTCGAGAATGTGCGAGCCGGGAGCGACCGCGACTCGCGCCGGAGTACGTCCCTTCGCGACACCGTCAACGAAAATGTCGATGCCCGAGGGATTCGACTGCACGTTCAGTGAACCCATTGGAGGTGCCGACGCAGAACTGCCAAGCAGCTTGTAACCCAGCAGCCCGCCGCCCCCGAGAAGCACGACGATCGCGACCATTGCGGCAAGGCGGCCGTACGACCGGACGTTATTGCGTGTGGGCTGTGGAGAGGCCATCGGCGTTGCCGTAAAAGGTGCGTCAGGATTGAACAATGACTTGGACTGAACCGCTGGCGTCGTCGGCTCAGACAGCGAAAGCGGATCTGGACCGAGAAGATCTGTCAGTTCGCGCGTACCCGCGAGTGGACCGTCTTTCTTGGGAGCAGCCGGTTCGGTGACTGGTGCGTCGTGGTTGTGTTGCGAAATGACCGCATCGAACCTCGACTCGATCTCTTTCTCGACCAATTTTGCGGGCTCTGCGTGCGCAGACCTGGCCGCCGATGAATCGGCCGGCTTGGACACGGGCGGCACAACCGGATCGGCGTGCACGACGAGTTCGGGAGTCGGCTCGAGCAGCGACGCGATGTACCGCGACAGGAACGTCTCGAGGGCGACTGGGGCCGCAACGTACATCCCTTCGTCGGAAACAACTTCTTCAAGCGCCGCCATCGCCTCGGGCGCCGACGCGAACGACCGGCGGACATCGAGCTGTAGCGATCGTTCGAGCCAGGTGCGCAGCGGCGGCGAGAGTGGCTGCTCCTCGCCGAGCGCCGAACGCTCGCGTGCCTGGTTCAAGAGATCGGGAACCCGGTGCGGGTACTCGTCGGCGGCAAGCGGCCGTCCCAGAATCAGCGCGAGCGAGACGAGACCCATCCCGGTCACGTCGGCCCGATGATCGAACCGCGGCAGGCCGGCGCTCGGCGGCATCGCGACCCGGAACTCCTGCCACAGTCGATCGCGTCCGAACTGGAGTTGCTCGATCGCCGCGCCGAGCACGTGTTCGACGATGACGAGGCGCGCGTTCGGGGTCACGATCAAGCGTTCAGGTGCGATCAGTCCGTGGGCAACGTCGCGCGCGTTTTCGTGCAGGACGGCCACGGCCGGGACGAGTTGTCGAATGAGGCAGAGCGCCGCGTTGATATCGAGCTGTATCTGTTTCTCGTGCGCGACGCGAAGAATGTCGGACAGCCGCGTGCCTTCGAGATGATCCGACACGATCGCCAGCGCCGAGGTCGGCGCCATTGCGCGATCGACACGGCGGACGCGGGCGTAGTACCCGTGGCGGAAGTTCGCAAGACGGGCGGTTCGCTCACGGAGGGCGAATTCAAATGAGGGGACGGCGGTCAACGCCGGCCGCAACCGCAGAATCTGCAGCAGCTCACCGGTGGCGCCGTCAGCCGCGACGACGCGATCACCGACACCGTCGGAAAAAAGCGGCGCTTCCGGGCGATCGCTCGTCGCAAGACTGGACATGGCAACAGGACGGAGTGCAACGACAAGACCAACGCGCCAATTTTGAAAAACAGCCGCAAGTCCTTGAGTGCCAGACACTCCCGCCCGCTTCGCGCACAGCCGCGCGTGTGGGGCCGTTTACAGGCCTGTCGCCATCTCGCGAAAACTGTAAGTGGGTGTTAGATTCTGAATCGTCATCATCGACGTCAGACTGCGCCTTTCGAATCCCTCTTTCGTTTCTGGCACTCGCGGTCTCCGTTCTTCACATTTCTTCCCGTCCGCCGATCGATTCCGCCGTCATGTGATGGGGCGACAACTCATCCAACCGTCCTTGGTTCTGCCGTCATTGAGTCGATGTAGCATTCGATATGCGCTCGTTCTGTTCCTTGTTGTTGTCGCTTGTCGTCGTGCATTCAATCGCACCGGGGCTGTGCGCCCAGGAACATCGGGCGTCGATCCGCGGCGTGGTCGTCGATCCCACGGCGAAAGGGATCGCGAACGTTGAGATACGCATTTCCCGTGAGGAGACTGGCGAGACGCGAACGGTCCGGACTGACGACGAGGGGCGATTCAGTGCGCGGGAGTTGCCGGCTGGCGTTTACCGCGTGAACATCGATCACCCTGGGTACGGGCCGTTCGTTGCACGGCACGAGCTCGCCATGAACCAGGAGGTCTGGCTCCGCGTGCCGCTCCAGTTGGGCAATGTGCTCCAGGCGGTGGAAGTGAACGCACCGTTCGTCCCGGTGGATCGTGACACGCCGGCGCTGCACACGTTCATCGATGAAAGAGCGGTGACCGAGCTTCCGCTCGACGGCCGGAACTTCCTCGAGCTGGCCCTTCTCGCACCGGGCACAGTCCCGCCGCCGCAAGGTTCGGCCAGTTCCGCGCGCGGCGATTTCGCGCTGTCGATCAATGGCGCGCGCGAAGACTTCAACGGGGTTCTCCTCGACGGGGTCTACAACATCGATCCGAAATTGAGCACGCCGGGGGTGCGCCCGCCGGTTGACGGCATTCGCCAATTCCAGGTATTCACATCGACCTACGATGCGTCGTTCGGCAGAAACGCCGGCGGGCAGATCAATGTGATCACGAAGTCTGGCGCCAATCAGTTTTCCGGATCGGCTTACGAGTTTTTCCGCAATCGCGCGTTCAACTCACGCAATCACTTCGCGCCCGACGATGTCGAAGCGCCCGATTACAACCGCCATCAGTTCGGCGGATCGATTGGCGGCCCGATTACCGCCAATCGGACGTTCTTCTTTGCCGACTACGAACACACGTATCTCCGCGAGGGCATCACGAAGGTCACCAACGTGCCGACGGCTGCCGAGCGCAACGGCGATTTTTCGCAGACGCTCTTCAATCGTCCCGCCAACATTTTCGCGATTCTTCCCGGGCAGCCGCCTGGATTCCCCGGCGATGCGATCCCGCCGAACTTTCAGAGCCCGATCGGACGCGCGATCGCCGCGTTATATCCCCTCCCCAACCGGAACGTTGCCTTTGCCAACTACGTCTCGTCGCCGACCAGTCGCGACGACATCGACCAAACAGACCTGCGCGTCGATCACTCGCTTGCCAGTGGCGCGAGACTGACGGCTCGGTACAGCCTGAGCGATCGCCGGCTGGCCGAGCCGTTCGCCGGCGCGGGATTTCCGTTGATTCCGGGATTCGGCACCAACGTGCCGGGACGAGGACAGAACATCGCGGCAACGTTTACGCATATGCCCACGCCGAGTGTCGTCAACGATGTGCGTTTCGGATACAACCGCGTCTCGATTGGCGTGTTCGCGGAGAACACACAGATCGACAATGCGTCGGTCGGCCTGACGCCGTTCGGCACGAATCCTCGCGATGCGGGACTCAGTGTGATCTCCATCGCCGGCTACTCGCCGCTCGGTCACGAATACACCACGCCGCAGGAGAGCACATCGGACACCTTTCAGATTTCCGACAGTGCGAGCCTGCCGTACGGACATCATCTATTCAAGGCGGGAGCGGAATGGTACGGCATCCGCCAATCCGCCTATCGGGATGTCCAGTCGCGCGGGTTTCTGAATTTCATCAGTCAGGCCTACACCGGCAATGCGCTCGCGGATCTGCTGCTCGGGCTGCCGGCCATCACCGGTGGCGCACATCTCGATAACCCACAACAGTTGCGCGCACACAGCTGGAGCATGTTCGCGCAGGACGACTGGCGTCCCGCCCCGGCGTTCACGCTGTCCGCCGGTCTTCGCTACGATTACATCGCCCCGCCAGTCGATGCCGGCGATCGCGCCAATCTTTACGACCCGGCAACCGGACAACTGGTGCAGGTGGGGACGGGGAACATCCCTCGCGGCGGGTATTCACCCGACCGCAACAACCTGGCACCGCGCGCTGGTTTCTCGTGGGCGCTCGGTCAGGAAGGGATGAATGTGGTTCGCGGTGGGTACGGCATCTATTACAACCTCGGTGCGCTCGCCACCTCGGAGGGGTTGTATTTCAATCCGCCGTATTTCAATCTCAACGTGTACTTCCCCGGGACTGGCGTTCCGGTCACGCTCGCGAATCCATTCCCGAGCGCGTTCCCGATCTTCATTCCACAGTCGGCGACCGCATATCAGCGCGATTTGCGAACACCGTGGATGGAGCAATGGAACGTGAACCTCCAGCACATGATCGGACAATCGCGGTCACTGGAATTCGCCTATGTCGGGTCGCGTGGCCACGATCTGATCTCGGCGCGCGATCTGAACCAGGCGGCCGCGAGTCCGCGGACGCCAAATCTCAGGCCCAATCCGGCTTTCGCCGATATCACATTCATCGAATCGCGCGCCTCATCGCTCTACAACGCGCTACAGGTGCGGTATCAGCAGCGTCCGTCCAGCGGCACGTGGATGCTGCTGGCCTACACGTTGGGCACATCCACGGATGATGCTTCGGGATTTTTTACCAGCGCGGGTGATCCAAACTTTCCGCAGAACAGTCTCGACCCTGCCGCCGAACAAGGGCCGTCGTCGTTTGACGTACGACACCGGTTCACCGCCGCGCTGACGCGTCCGCTGCCGTTCGAGCCCGGTCAGTTCCTCGGCGGCCTTGGGTTTTTCAGCAAGATATTCCGCAACACCGACGGGGAAGTCGTCGCGGCGATTCAGAGTGGCCGGCCGTTCACGGTGATGCTCCTGCCCGACATCGACAACAGCAACACCGGGCGCTCGAACCTCGGGTTTGGTAACAACGATCGGCCAAATGTGAGCGGCACCACGTCGGTGCCGACACAAACCCAAGATGCCTGGTTCAACACGAGCGCATTCTCGATGCCGCCTTTCGGCACCTTTGGCAACAGCGGTCGCAACACCTTGCGCGGTCCACGGTACGGCAACCTGAACCTTGCGCTCGTCAAGCATCTGCGATACGGAACGCGTCGTCAGCTCGATCTACGCGCCGAAGTGTTCAACGTCACGAATCGTACGAACTACGATCTGCCCGATTCATTTTTTGGATCGCCGACGTTCGGAAAGATCCTGTCCGCAGGAAGCCCTCGGCGTTTTCAATTCGGAGTGCGCACCACGTTTTGAGTAGCGCCGATCTTATATTGCGAATCGTAAATCACTAATCTTGAATCCGAATCGCGAATCGTTGCCGCAGTGATTCGGAGGGGCAGGATTGCCGAATTCATGATCAGTGATTCAGGATTCGCAAATCAACGAGGTGCCTCATACAATCGCAGTAAGCGGATTGACCAGGGTGGAGCGTCAGCGGCGCTCGCGGTCTGTGTTAGTCGAACGAACCTGGTACTCACTGGAGCAAATGAAATCGTCGTCGTGCCGGGAGCGCCCTGTCCTTCCGCCACCGGCGGACCCCACGTGTTGCCGTCGGCCGACACCTGAACTCGATATCCTCGCGGGAAGGTCCAGACGGGCACCGCGCCTCGCCCTCCTCCAACAGTAGAAGACGTGAATTGAATCTCCGTCAGCATGACGGGAGCCGGCAGTTCGATCTGCAGCCACATGCCCGATTGCTGCGGGACCCCGGTGGTCCAGCCGAGATATGTCACTACACCCGCCGCACTCGCGGTGTAGTTGTATCCCCCTTCAGCGTTGGCCTGCGGGGATGGATGTCCTTCGTGGCTCGCGGTGATCTTCCACGTCGGCGCAGGAACGAGCGGTCGCGGCAATGATGCCTCGAGTTCTGCCACGGTCCAGGGCGTCTTGCGAGCGGCTGTTGCCGTGCGGACTCGGGCTATGTCGTCGGATGTTGCGAAGGTCCCTGCGTTTCCGAAACTGTTCCGCACGTACGACACGACGTCTGCAATCCATTGATCCTTATTCGAGCCCATCGCAACCATCACTTGCGGGTAGGTCTTCCCGTCTACCGGACCGCTGAGGCCATGCAGGACGGCTTTCACAGCAAAATCGCGATGGCCGTTTACTCGCGGTGAGCCCGCCAGGGACGGAGCGAGCGTTGCGCCCGCCGCTCCTCCCGGCGTAGGAGTACCGCGTCCATCCGACCCGTGACAGGCGTAGCACACCTCGGTGTAGATCACGCCACCGCGCTCGAGACTGTTCTGCTGTTCCGGCGTCAACGATGGGCCGCCCCGTCCGCCGCGGCCGGTTGTCGGGGCACTGAGAATTCTGTCAGCGACGAAGCGGACGCCGCGCGCCTGGCTTTTGTCCATCGCCGCCTTGATTGCCGTCTGCACGTCCGTCACTTTCAACAGGTTCATCGTCAACATCGCTTGAATCACGACATCGACCTCGGGGTCTGCCGACAGACGACGGTAATCCGCGTCGAAGGATCGATCCCCTGCCTTGTAGAGCGACTCGCTGGCACGAAGCGCTTGCATGCGCAGTCGTGGATCTGGATCGGCGAGCGCCTCTCGCGTGAGTTGCGGGGTCAATGCGCCAAGCCCTTCGAGCGTCCAGAGCGCGTGAAATCTCGCCAGCTGATTCTTGGAGGTGCGAACGATCGTCTGCAGCGCCGGTACGACCGACTTGTCCTGCTTCAACACGATCAACTGCTGCGCCGTATCGCGCCACCAGCCGTTCGGATGCGACAGATGGGTGACGAGTTGAGCGGGCGTCTCTTCGAGCATGCGCGGCCGGGTTTGATCGCGGGCGATGCCGTCGTAGGTGAGCCGCCAGATACGCCCGTGGCCGGTGATCTTGTCGAGTTGGTACTGTTTGATCTTCGCCCGCAGGTAGGTGCCGTCTTTCGCCCACTCGGCGCCTTCAATCATTCCGCGGTACATGTCGGCAATGTAGATCGTGCCATCAGGACCGGTCGTCACGTCGGCCGGACGAAACAGTGGATCGAGGGATCGAATGAACTCGGAGCGAGGGTAGACGTTCTGCAGCTGCGTGAGACCCTCAGTCTTGACCGGCCGGAGCCGGCGGACGATGCGGGCAACGACTTCGCCGTGAAGGTAATCGCCGATCAAGTCCTTTGGCAATCGATCGCCGCGATAGACCTCGTTGCCCGCGGCCGCTGTCGCGTAGATCAGTGATCCGTCGGGCAAGCGCGTTCCCGGAATTCCCGCTTGGATGTCGCCGATCAGAATCGGCGCACCCCATACGATGTTCAGATCCGGTTCGAGTTGATCGGGGGTCGCAAAGTTTCCATAGTGAATCGGAAACTGGAAGTAGCCGGGCACACCGCTCGCGCCGCCCTGAAACCAGACCTTCCCGTCGTTGTCCTGGGTGATGCCCCACTGCGAGCTGTTCGGTCCTGTGGGTTCTCGCAACAGCCCGGTCGGCGTCCAGCGGATACGAAACGCATTAACGGTGCTGTACATCCAGTTGTCCATCGCCCAGAACAAGCTGGCCTGCTGAGACTCCATGTTTCCGGCACGGCCAAAACTCGTGGTGAAGAGCTCCTTCGTGTCCGCCACGCCGTCATTGTTCGTGTCCGTGTACTTCCACACCTCATCGGCATTGGTCTCCATCGTCAGAATGCTGTTGGCGCCGAGCGGCAGGACGAAACGCGGAAAGACAAGCTTGTCGACGAACACCGAATGCCGTTCGTACGAGCCGTCGTTGTCGCGATCCTCGTGCATCGAGATACGGCCGACCGGCGGGATCAGATCGATTCCGTCCGGCATCTGGTAATAGCCGCGGAGTTCAACCACGAACATTCGGCCGTTTCCGTCAAATGCGATTTGCGCAGGATCTTCGATGAGTGGTTCGGAAAGAAGAGGTGTGAGCCGATAGCCCGCCGGGAGCCAGAAGCGCTTGACCTGTTCTTCTGGAGCGACGGGCAAGACCGGCGGCTTCGACGAGAGGTCGGCGTTGGCATTGGCTGGGTCATTGGCGTCCGGAGCAGCTCCAGGTCCACGGCCGCCTCCGGGTGTTTGAATGGCTCCGCGCGTCGCGTTCTGCGCGACGAGCACGAGCGGCGTGAGGCATGACACCAGCAAAACCGCCCAGGCGGACACTGGCATTCGTCGAACGAATTGAAGACCCATGGTGATCCTTCCTGACGCCGGGAATGATACTGCCTCGCGCGCCGGGTCTAAAGACCCGGCCCTACAACTTGTACTTGTCCACGGACATCTTCATGTAGGGCGCGGTCTTTAGACCGCGCCGTCAACTCCGTGTTCTAATCCACGGATGGCCAAGAAGAAGGTGGTGCGGCGCCGCAAGAAGACAGCGGCAAAATCGCTCGGGCTCTCGCCTGAAGAAACGGGATCGGTATCGGACCCTGAACTCTCAAGGTTGATGGACCAGGTTCGTTCCGATGGCGGCACGCCGCTAACCGGCTACCGCGACCCGATCGGTGGCACGCCGGTCCTGCTCGCCGCGCTCCCGATCGATCGAGTCGAGCCGACGCCGTTTCAACGGGATCCATCGCAACCGCATGTCAAGCGACTGATGGACGTGATCGAAAAGCTAGGGCGTTTTCTCGATCCCATCATCGCCATCAGGGAGCACGACAGCTACTGGACTCCGAACGGGAATCACCGCCTGCAGGCTTTACGGAAGTTGGGGGCTCGTACGGTCGTCGCGCTGCTCTTGCCCGACCCGGAGGTCGCATTCAAGATCCTGGCGCTGAATACTGAAAAGGCGCACAACCTCAAGGAGAAATCGCTCGAAACGATTCGAATGGAGCGCGCGCTGGCCGAGCAGTCTGGGAACAGGCTCGAACGCGAATTCGCCTTCGAGTTCGATCAGCCGGCGTTTCTCACTCTCGGCGCGGCGTATGACAAGCGGCCGCGATTGAGCGGTGGCGCCTATCAATCCGTGCTGCGCCGGATTGAAGATTTCCTGGATGAACGCCTCACGAAGGCAGTCGCAGAACGTGAGCGCCGGGCATCAAAGCTGCTGGCGATCGACGACGACGTCGGACGCATCGTTCAAAAACTGAAAGGTCGCGGCTTCACGAGTCCGTACCTGCGGCCATTCGTCGTCGCGCGCATCAATCCAATCAGGTTCTCGACCTCGACGGAGTTCGACGTCGATGACGTGCTCGATCGCATGCAGCGCGCCGCCGGGAAATTCAACGTCGAGAAGATCAAGCAGGAGGATGTTGTCCGCGCGGGTGGCGCGCCCGAAGAGGAATAAGGCGGGGTCTGAAGACCCCGCCCTACATTTGCCGTTGTAGGGCGCGGTCTTTAGACCGCGCCGATCACTTTCCGAGCCATTTCGACCAGTAGAACGTCATCGGCACTTTTCCGGAGTTGGTAATGCCGTGCATGACATTGCCGGCGCAGTACATCATCGCGCCAGGGCCGACCTTGGTCGTCTGCCCGGCGCAGTAAATCTCGCCGGTGCCCGACGCCACGATCATGAACTCTTCCTCGGGATGCTGATGCGGCGGGTGTGGCGTCGAACCTGGATCCAGGACACACATTCCAGCGACCATGCCGCTCAGTTCATCGGTCGGGCCGTTGTAATGCGTGAACACACGGCACCCATCAACCGGGGCGGACGATTCGAGAGCATCCAGGCCAATCACACCATCGGGCAGCTTTGCGCCGGTGGTCGAGGCACTGACGACGTTCGGATTTGAATTAGCCATAGCGCTTGATCCTCTAGCATCACTGCGGTCTCGGTCAAGATTTCAATGTCCAATGTCCAATGTTCGATGTTCAATGAAGAAGGACAGCGCCATTGAACATTGATCATTGAACATTGATTCATCGAGAGCCGATTAACTCGAGAAAGCCGTTGACGATCGCGTTCTCGGCGCAGCCGGGCTTCAACCGCGAGGCGGTGACTTCATAGCTGACCGGATCGAATGCCTCGTCATTGGGAATGTAGCCACTCGAGCCATTCGTGTGCGTCACCATGATTGTCGGCTTCAGCCGCGATTCGCGCGCGAGCCGTTGCGCAATCAGCGTGAAGACTTCGCCTGATACACCAGCCAGCGCCACGTCATTGATGGCCAGCAGCGACAATCGAATATTTACCGGATCCGCGTCCGTGAACTTGTATTCCGCTCGTGGCGTTGGTCCGGGCTCGACGCGACGACCAGGACACGTGACCACTTTCTGTCCGCCGCGAATGGATACATCGGTCGTCGTCTTCACATCCGACGCCGCGCGGAGCACGGCTTCGCCCAGGATCTTCCCGAGCCCATCGACAAGCGTGAAGTCTTCGCCGTTGGTTGTGGAGATTGGATTCTGGTCGCCGGCAGCACCACTCGTCCACACCGCGACAGCGCCTTCCGCAGTTGCTTTCTCTTCCGGCTTGAGACGGATGCGCATTCCGCCGTCGCTGCGAGGACGATCGTTCCCGAGGTAATGCTGCTCGACGAACCGGGAGGTCGCACCTGCCAGATCACCGGTCACCTGATAGTTCTCGGGACCCATGACCACGGCGTGCACGCCGTAGTTGATCCAGAACGCGATCGGCCTGCCGGTGAGGTCCTCGAATCGGACGACGGTCACTGTCTTGTCTGATGGCCCGTTTTCATTGAAGCCCAGCCACCACCCGCGCCCTGCTGAGAATTCGCGCCGGTTCACGTTTACGTACGCCGTTGTCGTGCCAACGCCGAAGCGCGCCGGCTGAAGTTCCGACTTCGCCTTCCGCACGGCCTCCACCGCACCGTTCTCGATTGTGTTGATGTAAGCAAGCTGCGCAGGCGTGGCGTTGGCGGCCGGCAATGTCGGCGCTCCATGATCGTGAACCGCCGACAGCAGCAGTCGCTCCGGCGGAATCCCCGTCTCGGCAGCGATCCGTCGGGATGTTTCCGCCCAAATCGCGTCCGGAACGAACAGCGATTCCCAGGCGACCAACGCCGCCTGCAATGCGCCGTCATCGAGCACGATGGCCCGGACGAATACGTGATCGTGAATGCCTTTGAAGCCTTCGGTGCGGCCCGCATAGCCAGCCATCGGTAAGGCCGCATCAGGTGCTGGCGTGACGTCGACGCGAGCGGCGCCAACGCGGAGCGTGCCGCTCTCCGCAACCGTCGACATGAGTGACAGCAGTCCGCACAACAGCAACACAGGCAGCATCGACATACGGTGCGGCAAGGCTTACCTCCTGACCGGGCGCTTCCACTCTCCATCGCCGCCCGGATGCCAGCTTTTGGGTGCGTCATCCGGGTCCAGCGTCTCCTGGACAGGGCGAAGCGACTCCGGAACGTGCTGAAGGTTAACGCGAATTCGCGTCCACGTCGCGAACCGTCCGCGCATCGCGTCCACGAGAACATCTGCGGGCTCGAGGTGCGCGGCCGCTTCAGGATGACGCGCCCGCCACCGTTCGAGTCCTGCCAGTGCATCTTCTTTCTTTGCCGCACGTCCGATTTCGATCAATGGATGCTTCGACGTCCGTTTGCGTGACGGCTGGACGCGAGGCGGTTCGCCCGCCTGTTTTTTGTACTGAGGCGGCCACGGCGCATCTCCCAATCCCTCCTTCTCGTGCCGCTTCGAGAGCTCGAGCAACGCCTCGAGCGAGCATGGATCGCGGTCGATGGCGGCATGACGATCGCCGATCTCGCGGAACCGTTTCGGCATCGTCACGAGAGTGAAGTCCTCCGGCTCGCAGTCGCCGACTTCGTCCCAATTCAACGGCGCCGATACTCGCGCATCAGGCTTCGGCCGCACGGAGTAGGCGCTTGCGATTGTGCGGTCCTTCGCGTTCTGGTTGTAATCGAGGAACACGCCATGCCGTTCTTCCTTCCACCATTTGCTCGTTGCCAGCGTCGGGGCACGACGCTCCACTTCGCGAGCGAACGCCAGCGCCGCACGCCGAACCTCGGTAAAGACCCATCGGCGTTCGATCCGGACGTAGACGTGAATGCCGCGCGAGCCCGAGGTCTTGGGCCATCCGACGAGGCCAAGATCCGCCAAGGTCGAATGGACGATGCCGGCCACCTCGCGGACCTGCGTCCAGGGAACGCCCGGCACAGGATC
>Ga0075423_10004773_pt1 | contig 12604 bp, 12 predicted proteins | sample SoiMethybrSBSTD2_FD_80114 | JGI IMG/M metagenome (GOLD analysis project Ga0075423, IMG submission 80114) | Bulk soil microbial communities from a Populus tree surrounding site in Tennessee, USA - Soil MetaG P. TD hybrid SBSTD2 | ecosystem: Environmental > Terrestrial > Soil > Tree plantation...
CACCGCGAAGTGGGAGGTCATCCGCCGCATCAGGACACCGATCATCGCCGCCGTGTCCGGCTTCGCGCTCGGCGGCGGCTGCGAGCTCGCGATGACCTGCGACATCATCGTCGCGTCGGAGACGGCGAAGTTCGGTCAACCGGAGATAAACCTCGGCATCATCCCGGGCGCCGGCGGTACCCAGCGCCTGACGCGCGCGGTGGGGAAGTGGGTCGCGAACGAGATCATCCTCACCGGGCGGTTCATCAGCGCGCAGGAGGCGAAGGACATCGGTCTGGTCGTTCACGTGTATCCCGCGGCGTCGTGGCTCGACGACGCGAAGGCCCTCGCACGTGCGATCGCCGAGAAGGCACCGGTCGCCGCGCGGCTCGCGACCGAGGCCGTCGATCTGGCGTGGAACTCGACCCTCGATGCCGGCCTCGAGTTCGAGCGGAAGGCGTTCTACCTCCTCTTCGCGACGGAGGACAAGAACGAGGGCGTCGACGCGTTCGTCAACAAGCGGAAGGCGCAGTTCAAGGGCAAGTGACCGACCCGCGCGACGCGATGGTGCTCGGCTACGTGCGCACGCCGTTCGGGCGCTACGGCGGCGCGCTTGCCGCGATACGACCGGATGACCTTGCGTCCCACGTCATCCGCGCGGTCCTCGAGCGCACCGACGTCGCTGACCGCGAGGTCGACGAGGTCGTGTTCGGCGCGTCGAACCAGGCGGGTGAGGACAACCGCAACGTCGGACGCATGGCCGCGCTGCTCGCCGGCCTACCGGAGACCGTCCCGGGCGTGACCGTGAACCGCCTGTGCGGCTCAGGGCTCGAGGCGGTGAACGACGCCGCGCGCCGCATCCGACAGGGCGAGGCGGACCTCGTCGTCGCGGGCGGCGTCGAGAGCATGACGCGCGCGCCGCTCGTCACGCTCAAGCCGTCCGAGGCGTTCCCCCGCGGAGAGCGCGAGCTCGCAGACACGACGCTCGGGTGGCGACTCGTGAATCCGCGGATGGTCGATCTTGGCTATCACCCGATCTCGCTCGGCGAGACCGCGGAGAACGTCTGCGTGAAGGAGAACGTCCCCCGCGCGGCTCAGGATGAGTACGCTCTGCGCTCGCAGACCCGCTACGCCGCGGCGAAGCGCGACGGCTTCTTCGCTGGTGAGATCCAATCCGTGCACAACGGCAAGGAGCTGGTGACCGAGGACGAGCATCCGCGGCCCGACGTGACGCTCGAGAAGCTGGCGAAGCTGAAGCCGGCGTTCAAGGACGGCGGCACCGTCACCGCGGGCAACTCGTCGGGCATCAACGACGGGGCGGCCGCTCTCGTGATCGCCTCGCGCGAGAAGGCAGAGGACCTCGGCCTGCGGCCCCTCGGCCGCGTCGTCGCGGCGGCGAGCGCGGGTGTGCATCCGGACTACATGGGCCTCGGGCCGATCCCCGCGGTGCGCAGGCTCCTCGACCGGACGCGCGTCGGCATGGCCGACGTGGACGTCATCGAGCTGAACGAGGCGTTCGCGGCGCAGGTCATCCCCTGCATGCGCGAGCTCCATCTGCCCGAAGACCGCACGAACGTGAACGGGGGAGCGATCGCGATCGGCCACCCGATCGCGGCGTCCGGCGCGCGCCTGGCGGGGACGGCCCTTCGGGAGCTCGCACGCCGCGACGGCCGGTACGCGATCGCGACGATGTGCATCGGCGTCGGTCAGGGCCTCGCGACGCTCTTCGAGCGGGAGACCTAGGTGGCGCGCCGCGGCTCGCGGTAATCTCACGCCGCGACACCACAGGGGAGGACGTCCATGAGCGACCGACCCATCCGGCTCACACGCCGAAAGCTCCTCATCGCGAGCGGCGCGGCCGCCGTCGCCGCCGCATGCGGGCCCGCTGCGACCCCGTCGCCGAGCGCATCGTCGGCGGCGACCGCGTCGGCCGCCGCGACCGCGGGAAAGGCGCTCAAGATCGGACAGCTCCTGCCGTTCACGAAGGTGTATGCGGAGCTCGGCAACTCGATGAAGCGCTCGACGGACCTCTACCTGAAGCAGAAGGGCAACAAGCTCGCGAATCGGCCGGTGACCGTGATCTATGAAGACGAGGCGAACGATCCCACCGTCGGCGCGCAGAAGACGCAGAAGTTCATCGAGCAGGACAACGTCGACGTCATGATGGGCATCGTCGCGACGCCCATCGCGTACGCGGTCAGGAACGCGATCGACTCCGCGAAGATGATCTTCATCGAGACGAACGCGGGCGGTAACGCCCTGACCCGCGACATCGCGAACTGCACGCCCGCCTGCAAGAGCAAGTACATCTTCCGCTCCTCGTTCTCCTCTTGGCAGATCAGCTCGCCGATCGGCGACTACTTCGCGACAAAGCGCGGCGTGAAGGAAGCGTTCACGTTCGTCGCCGACTATGGCTTCGGCACCGAGTCGGCCGCTGACTTCACCAACGCCTTCACGAAGGGTGGCGGTAAGGTCACCGGCTCGCTCAAGGCGCCGCTCGGTACGGCCGACTTCCTCCCGTTCGTCACACAGCTGAAGAACCAGCCGACGAAGGACATCTACTCCTTCTTCTCCGGCACCGACGCGATCAACTACATCAAGGCCTGGAACCAGCTCGGCATGCCCGCGGCGGGCTACAAGATGAACGGCGCGGGTTTCCTCACCGAGCAGGACGTGCTCAAAGAGGTGAAGGAACAGGCCGTCGGGGCCGTGACCTCGCTCTTCTGGGCGGTCACGCTGGACAACGCGGAGAACAAGGCGTTCGTCGACGCCTATCAGAAGGAGTACAACCTCCTGCCCGACGTCTTCGCCGTGCAGGCGTGGGATGGCATCACGGCCGTGGATCTCGCGCTCCAGGCGACGAAGGGCGACACGTCGAATAAGGACGCGTTCATCGCGGCGCTCGAGGGCGTGAAGTTCAAGAGCCCGCGTGGGGACTTCGAGTTCGACAAGACGACCCACAACCCGATCCAGGACATGTACATCCGCGAGGTGAAGGTCCAGAACGGCGCGGCCGTGAACACGATCGTCGACAAGATCGCGCGCGTGACCGATCCCGGGAAGCCGACCACGTGACGGGCTAGCCAAACCATCGGACCGCACGTCGCGCTCGGCTAGCTTTGTTCGCGATGACCCCCGAAGTCGCGGTACAGCAGGCGCTGAACGGCATCTCGTTCGGCGCCTTGCTTTTCATCCTCGCGGCCGGTCTCTCGCTCATCTTCGGGATGATGGACGTCGTCAACCTCGCGCACGGGGCGTTCTACATGCTCGGCGCGTACGTCGCGCTCGCGGTCGTTCAGCGCACCGGTCAGTTCTGGCTCGCGCTCATCGTCGCCCCGCTCGCCGTCGGCGCGCTCGGCCTCGTCCTCGAGCCGCTCCTGCTCCGCCGGCTCCGCGGGCGCCACCTTGACCAGGTGCTCCTCACGATCGGCCTCTCATTGGTGATCGTCGACGTCATCGGACTCGTCGCCGGGCGCGAGATCCGCTCGCTCCCGTTCCCCGCCGGGCTCGACCGCTCCGTGCCGGTCCTCGGCGGCGATTACCCCGTGTACCGGCTGTTCGTCATCGGCTTCGGCATCCTCCTCGCGGCGCTGTTCTCGTACGTGCACCGGCGCAGCCAGCTCGGCGCGCTCATCCGTGCCGGCGTCGACGACGCGCCGATGCTCGCCGCCCTCGGCGTCGACATCGACCGGGTCTTCGCCGCGACGTTCGGGGTCGGAGCGGCGCTCGCGGCGATCGCGGGCGTCGTCGCAGCGCCGGTGTTCGGCGTGTTTCCGGGGATGGACGTCGACGCGCTCATCTACTCGCTCATCGTCGTCGTTGTCGGCGGCCTGGGCACGCTCTCCGGCGCGATGGCCGGCGGCATGCTCGTCGGCCCGGCGGACACCTTTGGGAAGGTCCTCTTCCCGCAGTTCGCGCTCGCGCTCATCTTCGCGATCGTCGCGTTCGTGCTGCTCCTCCGGCCGACGGGGCTCCTCGGGCGAGTGCGCATCACCAGATGAGGCGGCGCGTCGCGCTCGCCGGCGCCGGGCTGGTCGCGGCACTCGCGCTCGTCACGTTCCCGATCTGGTCGAGCGAGTGGGAGTCGTCGCGCTACGCGACGACGGTGCTGCGGGACATGCTGGTCCTCGGCATCCTCGCGCTCTCACTCGATCTGCTCGTCGGCACGACCGGCCTCCCGTCGCTCGGTCACGCCGCCTTCTTCGGCGCCGGCGCGTATGCCGCGGCGATCGCGGCGCAGCGCCTCGCGAACGACAACCTGCTCATCGGGCTTCTCGTGGCGATGGTCGTCGCGGCATCGCTCGCGCTTGTGATCGGGATCTTCGCGGTGCGCGCGGCGGGGATCTTCTTTCTCATGCTGACCCTCGCGTTCGCGCAGATGGTCTTCGCCCTGGCGTTTCAGGCCGTGGATCTCACCGGTGGCTCGAACGGCTTCGCCGGTGTGCAGCGTCCGCGTCTCTTCGGCCTCGACTTCTCGGCTCCCGATGCGCTCTTCGAGCTCGTCGCGGTGACGTTCGTCCTCGTCGTGCTCCTGCTCTGGCGCGTCCGCACGTCGACCTACGGCCGAGCGCTCGTCGGCATACGCGAGAACGAGCGGCGCATGCGCGCGCTGGGTTACGACACGACGCGCCTCAAGCTGTCGGCGTTCGTCCTCGCCGGCGCGGTCGCGGGCATCGGTGGCGCCCTGTCTGGGTGGTCACTCCGCTTCGTGTCGACCAACGACGTCGGCATCGGTCGCTCCGTCGAGGCCTTCGTCTCCGTGCTCATCGGTGGTAGCGGCACGCTGCTCGGGCCGGCCATCGGGGCGACGGTCGTCCTGTTCATCGAGCGCGTGCTCTCGTCGTCCATCCCGTTCGCTGAGACGGTGCTCGGCGTGCTCTTCATCGTGTTCGTCACGGCCGCCCGCCAGGGCATCGTCGGTCTCCTCGCGACGGCGTACTCGAGGGTGCGTCGGTGATCGAGACGCGCGAGCTGCGACGTGAATTCGGTGGGGTGCGGGCGCTCGACGGTGTATCTGTGCGGATCGCGCCGGGCGAGCGCCGCGCGATCATCGGACCGAACGGTGCCGGCAAGACGACGTTCTTCAACATCCTCACCGGCGAACTCGAGCCGACGTCAGGGCAGGTGCTGCTTGCCGGCGAGGACGTCACCGGGCGTCCGCCGCACCAGCTCGCACGCCGCGGGATCGCGCGCATGTACCAGCGCAATGAGCTCTTCGAGCCGCTCCGCGCGATCGACAACGTCGCGCTCGCGCTCGGTGCGTCTTTGGGCCCGTACCGGCCGTTCACGGCGCCGCCCGCGACGACCGTGAGCGCGGCGGCGGATCTCCTCGACCGTGTCGGGCTCGCGTCTCGCCACGACGCGACCGCGCGCGCGCTGTCGCACGGTGAGCGGCGCCAGCTCGAGCTCGCCCTCGCGCTCGCGCAGCGTCCGCGCGTGCTGATGCTCGACGAGCCGACGGCCGGGATGTCGCCGGCTGAGACCGCACACATCGCGTCGCTCATCGCCTCGCTCGAGCGAACGCTGACGATCGTCATCGTTGAGCACGACATGGACGTCGTGTTCCGTCTCGCCGACCACATCACCGTCCTCCATGAGGGGCGCGTGCTCGCCGACGGGACGCCCGACGCCGTGCGTGGCGACCGCACAGTGAACGAGGTCTATCTCGGGAAGGTGGTCGCATGACCGCGGCCCTCGCCGTTCGCGACCTGCACGCCTACTACGGCGACAGCCACGTGCTGCAGGGAATCTCGCTCGACGTGTCGGAGGGCGAATGCGTGGCGATCCTCGGTCGCAATGGAGCGGGGAAGACGACGGCGATCTCGGCGATGGTCGGCTTCATTCGCGCGCGCGGCAGCGTCACCGTCCACGGCACGGAGGTCGGCGGACAGCCGCCCCACCGGGTTGCGCGCGCGGGAGTGAGCCTCGTCCCGCAGGGCCGCCGAGTGTTCGGCGATCTCACGGTGCGCGAGAACCTCGTCCTCACCGCCAAGGAGCGCAGCGGCGGGTGGGATCTCGCTCGTGTGCTCGCGCTCTTCCCGTCGCTCGCGCGGCGCAGCGGCTCCTTCGGTGATCAACTCTCGGGCGGGGAGCAGCAGATGCTCGCCATCGGGCGCGCACTCATGCGCAATCCGCGCGTGCTCCTCCTCGACGAGCCGTCCGAGGGGCTCGCGCCGCAGGTCGTGGCCGAGGTGGGGGATGCGCTCGCCGTCCTCCGTCAGGGCGGGTTCGCGATCCTTCTCGTGGAGCAGAACCTCGCGCTCGCGACGCGCGTCGCGCAGCGCGTGCACGTCATGAACAAGGGCACATTCGTCTTCGGCGGCACCGTCGACCAGCTCGCGGCGGCGTCGGACATCGAGTCCCGCTACCTCGGCATCTAGCGCTTCGCGCGTCGGGGAGACTCTGCCGGCAGCCGCCCGGCTTCCTGAAGCGAGCGGCGCAAAAGGTATTCCATCTGCGCGTTCACGCTGCGCAGCTCGTCGGCGGCCCATCGCTGCAGCGCCTCGTGCGTATCCGGATCCATCCGGAGCAGGACGGGCTTCTTCTGCGGCACGACTAGCTGTACAGGGTCCCCGTGTTCACGACCGGCTGCGTGTTCTGCTCGCTGCAGAGGACGACGAGGAGGTTGCTCACCATCGCCGCCTTCCGCTCTTCATCGAGCTCGACGACGCTGCGCTTCGACAGCTCCGCGAGCGCCATCTCGACCATGCCGACGGCACCCTCGACGATGCGCTGCCGAGCCGCGACGACCGCGCTCGCCTGCTGGCGTCGCAGCATCGCCTGCGCGATCTCGGGCGCGTACGCGAGGTGGCTGATGCGCGCTTCGATGACCTCGATGCCGGCCTTCGAGAGGCGTTCCTGGATCTCGCTCTTGAGGCGCTCGGTGATCTCCTGCGAGCTCGTGCGGAGCGAGAGCTGCCCGTCCTGGTGCGCGTCGTAGGGGTACGTCGTCGCGAGATTGCGCAGCGCCGCCTCGCTCTGGACGCGAAGGAAGTTCTCGTAGTCGTCGACCTGGAAGACGGCTTCGGCGGTGTCCGTAACGCGCCAGACCACGATCGCGGCGATCTCGATCGGGTTGCCGTCGTGGTCGTTCACCTTGAGCTTCGCGCTCTCGAAGTTGCGCACGCGCAGGCTGACTCGCCGGCGCGGGAACGCGAACGGATTGACCCAGAAGAAGCCCGCCGCGTGGATGGTCCCGAGATAGGAGCCGAAGAGCTGCAGGACGCGCGACTCGTTCGGGCTCACCGCCGTGAGGCCGAAGAAGCCCCAGGTCCCGAAGAGGAAGAGAAGGACCGCGCCGCCGGCGGTCCACCACTCGCCGACCATGGCTCGGTTGATGGAGTACCAGACGCTGAAGATCTCGATGGCGAGGAACACCAGGAACATGAGCACGCCCGGTAGCGCGGTGGCCGGCTTCTCGCGGATCATCTGCTCCCCCACTTTCTTTCGCGCTCGATAATTACAGGACGATAGCACTGTGGAATCTATATCAGAACTGGTATCACCACCATGGTGCAGATGAGCGCTTTGCCGGGTCCGGCTGAGGACCGCGCGTACATGGAGGCCGCCCTCGAAGAAGCGAAGGCGGCGGTGAGTCACGCCGATGTGCCGATCGGCGCGACGGTTGTCCGCGGGAGCGAGGTCATCGCGCGCGCGCGAAACCGGCGTGAGGCCGCGCACGACCCCACCGGACATGCGGAGATCCTTGCGCTCCGCGCGGCGGGGGAGCGGGTCGGGAGCTGGCGGCTCGGTGACTGCGCGCTCTACGTCACGCTCGAGCCCTGCGTGATGTGCGCCGGCGCGATCGTGCTCGCCCGCATGCCGCTCGTCGTGTTCGGCGCGCCCGATCCGAAAGCTGGCGCGGTCGTCTCGATCGCGCAGGTCTTCGACGACCGCGCCCTCAACCACCATCCGCGCTGGCGCATGGGCGTGCTGCGCGAGGAGAGCGAACGGCTGCTGAAGGACTTCTTCGCGACGCAGAGGGGCGATGACTAGGGTGACGGCGCCCATCTCTTGGGCGGCACCGTGAGGGCATCGCGCTCGGCGCGCTTTCCGCGGCGTACGCGTCGTGGCGCTTGGCAACGCGGTCGCCGCGGGTCGAGCTAGCTCAACGTGATGTCGCGCGTGCGCAGCCGCAAGAACGCGAGCCCGACGAAGATGACGATCCAGACCGCGAGGACCAGCGCGGCCTGTCCCTGGTCCGGAAGCGGCACCCCGGCGTTCTGAGCGTTCGACCCGGCGACCGTGACCGAGATGCGCGAGAGCGACGACACGTTCCGCGAGATGCCGAGGTTCGCGATCGTCGCGTAGTCCTTGTTGAACGAGATGAGCAGCTGCATGACGATGCTCTCCGCGAAGTAGATGACCAGGCCCGCCGCGATGCCGGCGCCGGACGAGCGTGACAACACCGCGATGAACGACGCGAGCGCGATGTACGGCAGGAACGCGTACGCGGTGCGCCAGCCTGCCGAGACGATCTTCTCGACGTCCAGCCCGCTCGTGCCGAACCCCGCCTGCGACGACACGAGGAAGCTCGCCGCGACGGCCGCGGCGACACCGAGCACGGTGAAGAGCAGCGCGTAGAGGGCGGCGGACGCGAGCTTCGTCGCGAGGAACTGGCCGCGGCTGAGTCCGCTCGCGAGCGACGTGCGTAGCGTGCCCCACCCGAATTCGGTACCCATGTGGCTGGCCGAGAAGACGATGAGCATCACCGCGCCGAGGCCGGCGACGAGGCTCACGCCAAAGTCAGGGATGTGCTCTGGCCGCACCTGCTGGAGCGTGTCCTCGAGCTGCTTGATCGCCGCGTCGACGCCGCCCGGCCCGACGGCGTTCGGCGGTGCGCTGCCGCTCTCCAGCAGCCGCAGCTGCGCGTTGAGACTGACGTAGATGAGCTCGTAGAACGCGAACGCCAACCCGACGACGAGACCAAGGACGATCCAGGTCATCCACCGTCGACGGAGCCGGTAGAGCTCGCTACGCAGCGGGCGCAGCATTCGATTCCTTCTCGGTGAGCTCGATGAAGACGTCTTCGAGCGAGTTTTGTCGCGGCACGATCGCACTCGCGTACAGGCCCGCGTCGACGAGCGCGCGGTTCAGCTCGTGGCCGCGGTCCGGCGCGGCATCCACCTCGAGACCTGAGCCCGTGAGCCGCACATCGCGTACACCCTCCACCCCGCGGAGCGCTTCGGCTGCGCGCTCCTTATCGGCCACGACGATGTCGTAGGAGCTGCCGCCGCGAGTGATCTCCGCGATGGTCCCGGCGGCGATGATCCGGCCCTTCTGCACCACGACCACGCGATCGCACACGAGCTCCACCTCGTGAAGGAGGTGTGAGGCGAGCAGCACGCCGCGGCCCTCTGTCGCGAGCTCGCGAACGAGCTCGCGGATCTCGCGCTGGCCCGCCGGGTCGAGTCCGTTCGCGGGCTCGTCGAGGATCACGACCGCTGGATCGGGTAGCAGCGTCGACGCGATGCCAAGACGCTGGCGCATGCCGAGCGAGTACGTGCGGAACTTCGAGCCCGCGCGATCGGCAAGGCCGATGCGCCTCAGAAGCGGATCGACGCGTGTCGCGGCGTCCCCGCCGCGGAGTGTCGCGAGCGCCACGAGGTTCTGCCGTCCCGTCAGATGCGGCCAGAAGCTCGTCACCTCGAGCATCGCTCCGAGCTTCGCGAGCGCCTCTCCTCGATGCACCGCGACGTCCTTGCCGGCGACCTCGGCGCGGCCGGCGTCCGGTCGCACGAGTCCGAGGACCATGCCGATCGTCGTGCTCTTGCCGGCGCCGTTCGGACCGAGGAGGCCGACGACCTCGCCGCGCCGCACCTCGATGTCGACGTGGTCGCTCGCGAGGAGTGCGCCGAAGCGCTTGACGAGACCCGAGGTGCGCAGGACAACGTCTTCCGACATGTCGCTCGTACGCTAGGACACCGCACAGCTTTTCGCGCTGACCACCCGTGGTGGCTTCTCGGTATCCTTCGGCCGTGGATCTCGCGCAGACGGCACGGGCGCTCGTCGCACCTGGCAAGGGCATCCTCGCGGCTGACGAGAGCACGAGCACGATCAAGCGGCGCTTCGACGCGATCGGCGTCGAGAACAACGAGGACAACCGTCGCGCGTACCGCGAGCTCCTGTTCCGCACGCCGGGCATCGGTGAGTACATCAGCGGCGTGATCCTCTACGACGAGACGATCCGCCAGAAGGCCGTCGACGGAACGCCGCTCGTGAAGCTCCTGACCGACCAGGGCGTCATGCCCGGCATCAAGGTGGACATCGGCGCAAAGCCGCTCGCGCTCGCGCCGGACGAGGTGGTGACCGAGGGTCTCGACGGACTCCGCGAGCGTCTCGCCGAGTACAAGAAGCTCGGCGCGGTCTTCAGCAAGTGGCGTGCGGTGATCACGATCGGTCCCGACATCCCCTCGCTGTACTGCATCCGGGTGAACGCGCACGCGCTCGCGCGCTACGCCGCGCTCAGCCAGGAAGCGGGCATCGTGCCGATCGTCGAGCCCGAGGTACTGATGGACGGCGATCACGACATCGGTACGTGCAACGAAGTCACGATCCGGACGCTCCGCACAGTGTTCAATCAGCTGTCGTCCCAGCACGTGAGGCTGGACGGCATGCTGCTCAAACCGAACATGGTGCTGTCGGGCAAGGATGCGAAGGTGCGCGCGCCCGCCGGCGAGGTCGCGAGGTACACGGTCGAGGCGTTCCGCGAGACCGTGCCGGCCGCCGTCCCTGGCATCGTCTTCCTGTCAGGCGGGCAATCCGATGACGAGGCGACCGTGAACCTCGACGCGATCAACCGCTACGCCGCGCAGGTCGGCGCACCCTGGCAGCTCACGTTCTCCTATGGCCGTGGTCTGCAGGCCGCGCCGCAGAAGGCCTGGTCGGGCAAGAAGGAGAACGTGGCGGCCGCGCAGCGCGCCTTCGCGCACCGCTCGAAGCTCACCTCAGCCGCGCGCATGGGTAAGTACTCGCCGGCGATGGAGCGCGAGGTGACCCCGGTCTAGTACGAGGCGGAGGCCGGCGCGGGCGTCGCGCTGACCATGTCGCGAGCGGGACTGATGCGCAGAGCGAGCGAGACCGCGATGAAGCCCATCATCGCAGCCGACACGAACATCACGTGGTAGTTGCCGAGGATGTCGTGCGCGAACGCCCCGGCGAACGCGGCGAGGGCCGCGCCGCACATGTGCGAGAAGAAGATCCAGCCGTAGAGCTGACCGAGCGACGCGCGCCCGAAGATCTGCGCGGTGAGGTTCGCGGTGGGCGGCACCGTCGCGATCCAGTCGAGTCCGTACAGCACCGCGAACGCGTACAGCCACTGCTCCTCATAGATGAGCGGCAGCGCCATGAGCGACAGCGCGCGGAATCCGTAATACATGGCGAGGAGCTTCCGATTGTCGAAGCGGTCGGACAGCCAGCCCGACGCGAGCGTGCCGACGATGTTCATCGACCCCATGACGCCGACGGCCGCGCCCGATGTCACGGCGGTGAAACCGTGCTCCATCGCGTGCGGGATGAGATGCGTGCCGACGAGCCCGTTCGAGGTGTAGCCGCAGATGAAGAACGATCCTGCGAGGAGCCAGAAGTCGCGAGTGCGCGCCGCGACGCTGAGCGGCGTGCGGCGGACATCGGCGGCGCGCTCTTCGGCGGAGACCACGTCGCCCTCGCCGAACGGGCGAGCGCCAACGTCCGACGGGCGGTCGCGCATGAAGAAAAGGACGGGCACCGCGGCGGCCAGGGACGCGCCAAGGACGAGCGCGATGCCCGAGCGCCATCCATCCGTCGTCGTGACGTTGAGCATCCACGGTACGAAGATGAGCTGGCCGACCGACGTCGCCGCGCCGAATAGCCCGATGACCATTCCGCGGTGGGTCCGGAACCAGCGGTGCGCGACGGTCGCGCCCATGACGGCGCTCGAGACGCCGGTGCCGACGCCGATGAGCACGCCCCACAGGAGGTAGAGCTGCCAGAGGTCGTGCAGCGAGAGCAGCAGGTAGAGCCCCACCGCGATCATCACGAGGCCGCCGAGCAGGCCACGTCGCGGCCCGATGCGATCGACGAGCGCGCCGCCGATCGGCCCACCGAGCCCGAACGTGATGATGCTGACCGAGATCGCGAGCGAGATGATCGAACGGCTCCAGCCGAACTCGTTCTCGAGCGGGACGAGGAACACGCCCGGCGCGGCACGGACCGACGACGCCGCGAGAAGCGCGATGAACGTGACGGCCGTGACGACCCAGGCGTAGTGGAAGCGCGGCGCTCTCACGGTCACTGCGAGTCTAGGCAACAGCCGCTCCCGTAAACTCATTCCCGGAGAGGTGTCCGAGTGGTTGATGGTGTCACTCTCGAAAAGTGATAGGCGAAAGCCTCGCGGGTTCGAATCCCGCCCTCTCCGCGGCAGGGATCCCAACTCATGAATGAGGTGAACGAGGAGCGGCTTTGCCGCGACGAGTGAATCCGTAAGGGCGGTCCGGACCTTCGTTGCCCGAAGGGCGAGAAGGGCCGAACCGCTTAAAAGGAAGGGTCCCCGGCGCACCGGGGAGAGGTCGCATAGTGGCCGAGTGCGCCCGCTTGGAAAGCGGGTAGCCGAAAGGCTCGCGGGTTCGAATCCCGCCCTCTCCGCAGA
>Ga0075423_10004776_pt1 | contig 12601 bp, 10 predicted proteins | sample SoiMethybrSBSTD2_FD_80114 | JGI IMG/M metagenome (GOLD analysis project Ga0075423, IMG submission 80114) | Bulk soil microbial communities from a Populus tree surrounding site in Tennessee, USA - Soil MetaG P. TD hybrid SBSTD2 | ecosystem: Environmental > Terrestrial > Soil > Tree plantation...
CGCTCCAGCGCCCCCGTCGGCGCGGCGGCCGGCCGGGCCGGCGCCGAGGGCGCCAGCAGCCCGGTCAGCAGCGCCGCCGCCAGGATCGGGATGAGTGCTCGCAGCGTCCTGGTCGGGCGCATCGCATCCTCCTTACCATCTGCTGATCGAAGAGGCTACGACCGGCAGCCAACGATCCATCCCCCAGCTCAGTCGGCAAAGCCCATCCACGGCAAGGATGGGGCCACTTCGGGCCCTTGCACCGCGCGTCTACTTACGGGTCGAGGCGCTGGGCGCATGCCCCCTCGGGGGAGTGGAGCGGCCGCGCCGCGCCGGGTCGCTCATGGCGGCAGTGGCCCAACAGAGACCAACCGGCCGCCAGGACGAGACCGATCGGCGGCGGCGCTGTGACCGGCCGGCGCCAGGGCTGTGACCGGCCAAGGCGATCGTGGACGGCAGCACCAGCAAGGAGGTTGCCATGCGACCGACCCGGACCATCGCCCCGCTCGCCCTGGGCCTTGTCGCCCTGGCCGTGGCGGGCTGCCAGCGCCCCAGTGGCCCGACGACCGCGGCGGCGCCGACCCCGACCCGGGTCGTGCAGGTCGCGCCTACCCCGACCCACCCCGCCACGCCGCCGACCAGCCCGGCGCCCAAGCCGGCGCCGGACCCGCGGCCGGAGACCATCGTCGGCCTGTGGCCGGTCAAGACCCTCGCCCAGGCCAGGGAGCTCCAGGACAGCGTCGATGCCGGCCACCAGCCCTGGGTGCTGTCGGCCGAGCAGGTCTCGATCGCCTACGCCACCGCGGAGCTGGGGCTGTTCGGGCCCTTTGCGGAGCGGGTGGGTCCGGCCGCCTACCAGGTCCGCTCCCACCACGGCGAGTGGGAGGCCACCTTGTACCTGGCCCAGCCGGTTCGCCACCCCAACGGCGTGTGGGTCGTGACGCGGGTCGGGGCCCCGGTGAGCCAGTGAGCTTGACGCGGTCAATACCACGGGCGCGCGGAGGGCGTCATGACCTCCACGAGCTCCTTGGCCGCGGCGTCCCTGATCGTGGTGTACGCGGGGTACCGCTGGTAGCTGGAGTGGTTCTCGATCCTCGGGTCGGTGACCTTGCCGGGGTCGGGCCGGAGCGCCGTCGGGTCGCGGACGAGCCGGTCGACGGCTACCCCGCCGATGGTGACGTCGACGGGGTAGCCGAGGGGGTCGGTCCTGCGGTACAGGCTGCGCCAGGGCACGGTGCCGCCGCTGACGAGCGATGAAGCAAGCTTGTGGAGCTCTTCCGGGCTGAACAGGGCCGGGAAGGCCCGCCCGTACAGGCGGTTGAGCTGGGTGCCGTAGGTGAGCAGCCAGAGGTGCTCGCGAGGGGCTCCCCGGAGCTGCAGGATGGTCGCGACGGCAAGGACCGCACCCTGGCTGTGGCCGGACAGGATCACTCTGTCGATGGGCGGTTCGGCGTTGCTGACGCGGGTGACCAGCTGGGGGATGGCCCGCTCGGCGTAGCAGGGCGGCGCCAGCGGGTGGGCGGCCCGCGGCCAGAAGGTCCCGATGTCCCAGACGACCCCGACCGACTGGCGCGCGGACGGGTTGCGGTAGGCGAGCGCCCCAAGCGCGATAAGGCCGGTGACCAGCGCGGTGGCGAGCCAGGTGCCGGCGTTGGTGGCCCACTGGACGATGCCCTCCAGCCCGCTCCAGCGCGTCTGCTCGCCCACCAGCTCGACCGGGAGCCGGCCGCTCGCCGCGCCCGCGACCCCGATGGCGATGCCGGGGACCGCTAGCACCGCGAGCCACCCGACGGTGGCGAGCGAGCGCTGTTCGACCAGGTCGTGGTAGGCCCACCAGCGCGCGACGTCGCGGGTCCGGTGTCGCTCGTGCCGGCTCAGACCCGGCGGGTTGGCGCCCGGCGGCGTGTACTCCCTTTCGACCTCGGACCTGAGCTCGCGGGCGCGCCGGCGGAGCCACAATCCGACGACGGCGACGGCCGCGGCGGCGAGGAGGACGAAGAGGGTGACGCCGAACGCCCCCCAGGAGAAGGACGTCGGGACCTGGACCGAGGTGGCCGTCTCCGTCTCCGCGGTCGGTGCCTGCCGCCCGTTGAGCCAGTCGGCCAGTCGGTACAGCGCACCAACGGAGTAGATCATGGCGAGGAGCCAGCCGAGCCCGAACACGATCGCGGGCCCGCGCGCTCCCCAGGCTGGCCGCGACCGCGGGTCGCCGTCGAGCAGCCTCGCGGCCCGGCCTCTGGCCGGCAGGACCAGCGCGGTCACGATGGCGGCCACGACCGCGACGAGTGTGGTCAGGAACAGCTGGCCGGGTTCGGAGGCGTCCAGGCGCAGGCTCGCCGGGTCCGACCAGAGCAGAGACGCGCCCGCGGCGGCGACGGCGGCCGCCGCGAGGGGCGCCCAGACGCCGAGCGGCCCGCTGCGACTCTGCCCGGCCAGCAGCACCACCCCGCCGAACTGGGCGATGAACACCACGGTGACGACCGCCGCGTAGCCGGGGAGCCCGCCGGCGGGTCGGCTCCCGAATTCCCGGGCGGGGACCAGGCTGTAGGCGACCACGCCGGCGCAGGCGAGGCCCACGAGGGCCAGCACCCAGACCGCCGAGCCCAGCCCTTCGGACCCGTCCCGCCGCGTCACCTGTGCGCGACCCACCCACCAGATCACCAGCGCCAGCGCGAGGCCGAGGGCGATGCCGCAACCGGCCCCCAGTACCAGGAGGGCGAGCCGGTGACCGGCGCCGGCAACCCCACCCTGTCGAGGTCAACGAGGAAGGTCGCGAGCCAGGCGGTCACGCACGCCGTCGCGAGGCCGAAGGCCAGATGTAACGCCGCCAGCCGCCTGACCTGCGCTTCGCCCGACCAGAACCAGCGACTCTCCATCTGATGGCCGAGAGGGCGGTCAACACCTCCCGGCTTCCTGACCGGCACCTCCGCCTCGTACTGGAACGAGTTCCTGGCCAGGATCCACAGGACCAGCAGGGCGGCCCCGGGGGCGAGGAGCCCCACGACCAGCGGACGGGTCCCCATCGACCACCAGCCGTGCCGCAGGAACCCGAGCGGCGCGAGCTTGTCGAGGCACGCGGTGGTGGTGCACTGCCACCCGGCCAGGTCGACACCGGCGCCGGCCGCGGCGAGCGCGAACGTCGCGGTCACCCCCAGGCACAGCACGCGCTGGAACCACGCGGCCGCCCCGCCGAGGTCCAGGGGTGGCTCCTCCCCCTCGCCCCACCGTCCCGCCCGCCGGGTCCTGCCGTCCGCAGGCGGGTCCAGAAGGCAAGGTTCGCGAAGGTGAACGGTAGCAGCAGCATCCACAAGGCGCGCTGGAGGTCCTTGCGCACGCCGACTGTGGTGCCGTCCTGGTTCAGGGAACGGCTCGCCGATGTCAGCGATCCCCAGCTGTAGGCCTCGGTGACCACGGGTTCCGGCGCGGGCTCGTCGACGGGACGGTAGAAGCCCGTCCGCTCGTCGCCGTCCACCCGCCGCACCCGCTCGACGCCGAGTGTCCCCTCCGGCGGCGTGTTCGCGACGCCGTGGATGCGCAGCTCCAACACCCGCCTGCCCGCCGTGCCGACGTCGCCGCGGCCTGGAGACGGGTCCGCGGCTGCGCGCGGGGCGGCGGACGCGCCCCGCACCAGGCGGATCGGAGGGATTCCCCAGCCCAGCTCGATCCTCCAAGGCCCGGGCATGCCGACCTCCCTGCTCATGGCCGTCCCCGGCGCCCCACGAGAGGTCCGGCCGCCGCTGCTGCCGTGGTTGGCGAGGGGTCGTGGGCGGCGGCATTCTAACCAGACTGTCGGCGGGAGCCTCTACCATGCCACCATGCCGACGCAGCTTGGCCTGGAGCAGCACCTGGAGGCGCTCGAGCGCGGCGGCGTCGCCCTGGGCGAGGCCGCCGCGACGGCCGGGCTCGACGCGAAGGTCCCCACCTGCCCCGGCTGGGATATCAGCCAACTCCTCACCCACCAGGGCATGGTGCACCGGTGGGCAGCGGCCAACCTGCGCGGCGAGCGCGACCACGACACCGCAGCCTCGGTGGCCGAGGCCAGGGCCGCGGCCAGCGTGCTCGACTGGTATGCCCACGGCCTGGCCGCCCTGGTCGACACGCTCCGGATCACGGCCGAGGACACTGAGGCGATGGTGTTCCTGCGGGACGCTCCGCCGCCGCGCCGGTTCTGGGCCCGCCGTCAGGCTCACGAGACCACCATCCACAGCGTCGACGCGATCTCGGCCGCCCGTCGGCGGTGGCCGAGATCCGCCGACGTCGACGTCGACCATGCGGTGGCCGCCGACGGGATCGACGAGCTGCTGATGGGCTTCATCACCCGGGGCGGCGGCCGGCTGCACGCCACCGAGCCGTACACCGTGCTGGTACGGACCGACGACACCGGCCATGCCTGGACGCTGCGAATCAGCCACGGGCCGATCGTGACCACCCCGGGCGAGACCGAGCGGCCCGAGGCCACCTTCTCCGGCACGGCCGTCCAGCTCTACCTCAGCCTGTGGAACCGGGCCGACGAGATCACCAGCGACGGCCGGTCCGATCTGGTCGACCAGTGGCGCAGGCAGATCCGCATCCGCTGGAGCTGACCCGAGCGCCCGAGGCCGCCGAGAGGCGCGCTGGAACAGCGTCGGCCCCTGGTGGGCAGCGCGGGATCAAGACCTCACGCGACCGGCTTTCGCGCCCACACAACGGTCAGCATCCAGCACTGCGTCCAGTGGTTCGGGTCCTCCAGCGAGGCTGAGGCGGCGTCGAGCGTTGCCGCGTCGAGCCGTCCGCTGTCGACCACGCGGTTGCGCACCTCAGCGAAAGAACAGCCTGAATGCGGCGCCCACGATCCCGGCCGCGGACGTTCTGCACGTCGGTCCTGGCCCGGGGTGGCCCGAGACCGAGCTCGCTGACCACGCTCGGCAGCGTCCGGCCGATGAGCCAGGGGCCACCGTCGTTCGGCTGCGCGGGCCAGCCAGCCGTGGCCTCAGCGACTCGGCGGCGGCAATCAGCAGGGCAAACCCAGGCGGGAAGACAAGACGGAACCGATGTCTTGTCTCCAAGGGTCCAACATCGACAACTCGGAATGCTCGCAGTTCGATTGCCAGCGCAAGCAACAGCCGGCGTAACTCGTCAGTCAGCATCGCTGGGGGCTCGTCCGGGATCTGGGGCGGGTTCATGCTGGCCATGGGGCTGGCCTCAAGCTCGCCCTCGGCCACCGCCCACTTGAAGAACGCCTGGAGGCCCCGGTAGCGGTTCAACGCCGTGAGGGGCTTCCAGCGGTCGAGCCGGTCGGCGACGAAGGCGCGACGTGATCCCGGGTGATCGCCCCGACCATGAGCGCCTGGCCACGTCCGGCCAGGAAGTCAGCGAACAGGCTGACGGCCTCGGCGTAGCTCTTGATCGTGCGCTCGCTCTTGTCCTCCGCTCGAAGGGTCCGGCGGAAGCCGCCGTTCAGCGCCGAGAGATCGATGCTTGAGCCACCACGGCAGTTATGCGCTGATGAAGCGCTGTGCAAGACGCAGCAGACTCCTCGGCCGCTCGCCCCTTGGCCGTTTCATAGGCTCTGTACTGCGGCTCCGGTCTCTACGGTCCAGTCGGGTCTGGCCAGGTCAGGTTAGGCGGCGATTTTTGTTCAGACCGGTCTGGTTCGGTCTAGTGCGGACTGGTGGAATGACCACGAGAATATCGGCCGGCCCACTCCTTCCCGCGGAGGCACCCCATGGAATCGACCCCGTTCGCCGAGGCGCTCCTGCCGGCCCAGGTCGATGCCATCGCCCCCGACGGGTCACAGGTCCGGCTCCTGGTTCGCCTACCAGGCGGCAGCATGGCCCACTTCGAGCTTGGCCCGGGGGAGGTCTCCCGTCCGACGCAGCACCGAACCGTCAGCGAGGCGTGGTACATCGTCCAGGGACTGGGTCGGATGTGGCGCCGCCAGGACGGGACCGAACGAGAGATCGACCTGCGGCCGGGCACCGCCCTGACGATTCCGGTCGGCACGGCGTTCCAGTTCCGCAATACCGGAGTTGCACCGCTGGCCGCGGTCGGGGTGACGATGCCGCCCTGGCCCGGTGAGGACGAGGCGATGGATGTCGACGGTCCTTGGGCGCCGCAGCTCATGGCCTAGTTCTGCAGCTGGCCAGCAGCCCTGGCGAGGTGATCCTGCAGCACAGAACACCTCCGTGCGAGCGAGGGTGGACTCACCGCCATGCAAACCGGCGTTTGTCGGCGACGCGTGAAAGCTGACCTCGCATCGACGGCTGAGAGTGAACCCCTTGCAGACTCTGGCTCGAGCCGTGCCAGAGAGGGAGCGAGGTGTTGTCTGTAGAGGACCGGGTGGATATCCGGCGTTCGACTCAGGTCTGCAAGCCGACCCCGGGTGGATTGCGGTCGCTAGTCGACCCGCCATGCCGTGTTGCGGTTCCACGCACGGCGGGCGTGGCCGTACGCTCTTGCCATGGTGATCTGTGCACGCTGCGGCGAGGCCAATGGCCCACGCGCCCGCTTCTGCCAGGCCTGCGGGAGCGCCCTGGCCGATCCGCCGGCCCGTCCCCTGGTGCGCAAGACGGTGACGGTGGTCTTCAGCGACCTGGTCGGCTCCACCGGCCTTGGCGAACGGCTCGACCCGGAGTCGCTTCGCGAGGTCGTCACCAGCTACTACCACCGGATCGCCGCGGTGTTCGACCGCCACGGCGGCACCGTGCAGAAGTTTATCGGCGACGCCGTCCTGGCCGTGTTCGGCGTCCCCCAACTCCACGAGGACGACGCCGTCCGGGCGGTCCGGGCGGCCGCCGAGCTGGGCGAGGCCATGGTCGCCCTCAACGCCGAGCTCGCCGGCACCCTCGGGGTCCGCCTGGAGCTGCGCACCGGCGTCAACACCGGCGACGTGGTGGTCGGCGACGTCGTCGGCGGTCAGGAGATCGCGGTCGGCGACGCGGTCAACCTGGGCGCCCGCCTGGAGCAGGCGGCCGGCCCCGGCGAGGTGCTGCTCGGCGAGGCCACCTACGGCCTGGTCCGCGACGCGGTCCTCGCCGAGGAGGTGGGGCGGCTAGCCGTGCGGGGCAAGCGGGGGCAGGTGCGCGCCTGGCGGCTGGTCGGGGTCCGCCCGGGCGCGCCCGGGCACGCACGGCGCCTGGACACCCCGATGGTCGGCCGGGACCGGGAGCTGCTGCTGCTCACGCAGGCCTTCGAGCGCGCGGTGGCGGGGCCGGCCAGCCACCTGTTCACTGTGCTCGGCGCGGCCGGGGTCGGCAAGTCGCGTCTGGTCGCCGAGTTCGTTGCCCTGGTCGGGCCCCAGGCCACGGTGCTGGGCGGCCGATGTCTGGACTACGGCGACGGCATCACCTACTGGCCGGTGGCCGAGATCCTGCGCCAGGCGGCCCGGATCGGCGCCGACGACCCGCCGGCCACCGGCCGGGCCAAGTTGGCCGAGCTGGTCGAGGGCGAGGAGCACGCCGCCCTGGTCGTCGACCGGCTGGCCACCCTGCTCGGCTGGGGGGCGGAGGCAGCGCCCGCCGACGAGCTGTCCTGGGCGGTCCGCCGGCTGCTGGAGGCGCTGGCGCGCCGGCGGCCCCTGATCGTGGTCCTGGACGACCTCCACTGGGCCGAGCCGACCCTGCTCGAGCTGGTCGGCCACATCGCCGACTGGGCCCGGGACGCCCCGTTGCTGCTGTGCTGCATGGTCCGCCCCGAGCTGCTCGACCGCCACGCCGGCTGGGCGGGGGCAAGCTGAACGCCACCTCCATCCTGCTGGAGCGGCTGAGTGACGCCGAGGGCGCCGAGCTCGTCGACCACCTCCTCGGCCACGTGCAGGGGGCCGATGCCGAGCGGGCCCAGATCGTCGAGGTGGCTGACGGCAACCCGCTGTTCGTCGAGGAGCTGGTGGCCATGCTGGTCGACCAGGGGCTGCTGGTCCGCGAGAACGGCCACTGGGCCGGCACCCCTGACCTCGGCCAGCTCCACCTGCCCATGACCATCGCGGCCCTGCTCGGGGCGCGCCTGGACCAGCTCGAGGGTGAGGAGCGGGCGGTGATCGAGCGGGCCAGCGTGGTCGGCAAGGTGTTCTACCGGGGGGCGGTGGCCGAGCTGGCCCCGGCCGAGCTACGGCCCCGGGTGGACGGGCACCTGCAGACCCTCACCCGCAAGGAGCTGATCCGGCCCGATGGGTCGGGCTTCGGCGGTGAGGACGCCTTCCGGTTCCGCCACCTGCTGCTGCGCGACGCCGCCTACGCCGCCGTGTCCAAGCGCGACCGGGCCACCCTACACGAGCGCATGGCCGCCTGGGTGACCCGGACCAGCGGCGAGCGGCAGGCCGAGTTCGAGGAGATCATCGGGTACCACCTGGAGCAGGCAGCCCGCTACCGGACCGAGCTCGGCGCCGACGAGGCTGCGACCGGGCTGGCCCGGCGGGCCGCTGACCACCTGACCGCGGCCAGCCGGCGGGCCCTGGCAAGGGGCGACACGTCGGCCGCCTCCAAGCTCCTGACCCGGGCGGTCGGGCTGCTGCCGGCGGCCGACCCGGACCGCCTGGAGCTGCTGTTCGCCCTCGGCGAGGTCCTCACCGACGAGAACCGGCTGGACGAGGCGACCCGGGTCGTGGCCGAGACGACCCGGCTGGCCGAGACCGGCGGCGAGCGGCGGGCCGGCGCCAGGGCGCTGCTCAACCGGGCCTCGCTGCGGATGCGGACCAGCCCCGAGGGCTGGCTGGAGGAGGGCGGCCGGCAGGTCACGCAGGCCCTCGCGGTGCTCGAGAAGGCGGGGGATGTCCACGGGCTGGTCAGGGCCTGGCGCCTGCTGGCCCTCTGGCATCGCGAGCACGGCCGCACGGGGGAGAGCGAGCGGGCCTGCCAGCAGGTGCTGCGCTACGCCCGCCAGACCGGGGACCGGCGGCTGGAGGTATGGGGCCTGGTCGACTTGGGCTTCAACGCGTTCTACGGCGCCACCCCGGCGACCGCGGCCATCGACCGCTGCCAGGGGATCCTCGAGCAGGTGGCCGAGCAGCCGTCGGCCACCGCCTGGATGCTCGACCTGCTCGGCGGTCTCCACGCCATGGCCGGGCGGCCCGGGGAGACCGGCGGGTTCCTGGCCCGGGCCGCGGCGATCCGCGAGGAGGTGTCCCCCGAGCTGGTCCAGGCGGTGGGGTCGGCCGATGTGGGTGGCTACGCCTGGCTCTGGGCCGGGCAGCCGGCCGCCGCCGGCCAGGTCCTGCAGCGGGCCTGCGAGGCGCTGGCTCAGATCGGGGAGCGCAACTTCTATTCCACGCTGGCCGCCCTGCTGGCCCGGGCGGTCGAGGCCGGCGGCGGCCCGGACGAGGAGGTGGAGCGCCACTGCGAGGCCAGCCGGGCCGCCGCCGGCAACGAGGACGTGATCTCCCAGGTCCTGTGGCGGGCCACCATGGCGAGGGTGCTGGCCCGCCGGGGGGCTGCCGAGGAGGCCGATCGCCTGGCGCGGGAGGCGGTGGTCGGGGCCGAGCGAACCGACCTCCTCAACCTCCGCGGCGACGCCCTCCTCGACCTGGCCGAGGTCCTGCGCCTGGCCGGTCGGCAGGCCGAGGCCGCCGAGGCCGGCCGGGAGGCCCTGCGGCACTACCAGGACAAGGGCAACCATGCCTCGGCCGCCCAGGCCCGGGCGGTGCTCGACGGCCTGCCCGCGCCCCGCTGAACAGGGACGAGCCACGATGACCGACCCAGCCGGCCGCCGGGTCCTGACCGAGCTGCATGCCGACCAGGGGCTGGGCCGCCGACGCGGAGGTGGAAGGACCGCAGAGCAAGCAAGGCAAGGACGTAAGCCTTCTGAGCTGCAGTTTTCTGGTGCCCCTGGCAGGACACGAACCTGCGACCTGCTGTTCAGGAGATAACTGCCCAGCTTCTGCTCGCTACGGTCCAGGAAGGTCTAGGCAGGTCAGCATGGGCGGTGATTCTGGCGGTGCGGTCTGGCCCGGTGCAGTACGGCCTGGTGGAATGACTGCGAGAAATGACCGGCGGCGTCCCCGATCCAGGGGCGGCTCAGCCTGGGAGCAGGCTGAGGGCGCCGGCCACGGCGGCAGATTGTCTGATTGTCCAGGGTGCGGCCGAGGTCCCAGACCGAGGATGCCAGCGAGCGAGGAGCCTGCCCGATGCCGATTCCGCCCCGGGTCAGTGTCGTCGCCCTACGGACCGCCGATCTGGCCCGGTCGACGGCGTTCTACGTCGGGCTGGGCTGGGAGCTGTCGCCAGTCTCGACCGCGGCCATGTCGCTGTTCAAGACGGCCGGCAGCCTCCTGCTGGTGTGCACCGACGAGCTCCTGGCCGAGTTGGGCGGCCAGGAGGTGGCCGCCGCGTTGGCGGGCGAGCCGACCGGCGAAGCTGTGCTTTCCATTCATGTGGCCAGCGACGCCGAGGTCGACGCCGCGCTCCAGGAGGCGGCCGGGGCCAGTGGGAGGGTGGTCAAGGGGGCCGCGCCCACCCCGCTGGGCGGGTCTTATGGGTTCTTTGCCGACCCCGACGGACACGTCTGGGAGGTGATCCACCACCCGCTCTATCAGCTGGGCAGCGATGGGCGACCCGAGGTCCCCTAGGCCTGGCCGGAGACCCGCTAGGGGTTGGGGTGGATGGCGGCGACCACCCTGCACAGGGCCTGGTCAGCTCCCCGGGCCCGCAGGTCAACCTCCAGCTCCACCAGAGCGGCCAGCTCTGCGGTGCCAGAGGATCTCTCGCTGACCCTCGAGCGGCCGCAGCACCTGCTGTCGGCAGCTCGAAGATCACCCGGGTCTGGGCTGGCGCCGGGCGCCGGTGGAGGAGCCGATCGCCGGTTCGGTCCGGTGGCACCTGGAGCATCCGCCGGACGGACCGGACGCCGGCTTCGCCGCCGCCGCCGAGGCGCTTGCTCAGCCGAAGTAGTGCCCTTGTCCAGGTCCTCGATGAGCCCCGGCTGGACGGGCCGCCACCCGAGCAGCTCGCGGGTCAACGCGCTGGATGCCGGCTGGTCGACCGCGAGGACCTGCCCCAGCCAGCCGAAATCCTCGGCCGGGACGGAAGCCGCCGGCAGGTTCAGGTGGCGGCCGATCACCCCGGCGACATCGCGAACCGGCACGCCCTCGTCGCCGACCGCGTGCAGCCTCGATCCCGCCGGGGCCTGCTCCACGTCGGGTTCGAGGCCATGTTCGAAAGCCGGGACCCCGCGACTGGCGAGCTGCTCGGCCGACCCCTGCAGATCGGCCGGGGCACCCTGCGCCAGCTGCGCCAGAACCTCGGCTGGGGGATCGGCTACAACGCCATCGCCCTGCCCATCGCCGCCGGCGTCTTCGAGCCCGTCTTCGGGCTGGTCCTGCGACCCGAGATCGCCGCACTGTCCATGTCGGCTCCAGCCTGATCGTGGCCGTCAACACCCTCACCCCCAAACGCCTCCCCCTCCCGCGCCGGGACCAGGCAGAGCATCCCAGTCGCCCGGTCCCACCCCAACCCCAGGCCGCCACCGGAAGCTAGCCCTTCGGAAGCCGCTGATGCCGCCATTTGGTCGTATGGCTCTGTACACCGCTGTGGAAGGGGGCACGGGGGGATGCGCCCTTCCACATGTCAGCCGCTCGCGGCGGTCAGGGCTAGCAGGCCAGCGGCACCCTGCCACTCAGCCCGTTGGGGTTGGATGCTGCGGCGCAGCTGAACAGCAGCACCCCGCCCTGGGAGATCCTCATGGAGATGTCGGTGGTCGTGAGGGTGGGGTTGACCCCGGTCCAGTTGGGGTTCGGACACCCAGCCTGGGCCCCCGTCACCGTCGCGGGTGCCGTCAGCACCGCCGCTTCAGTGGTGAACGACACATTCCCGTTCTTGATCTGGTCCCCGGGAATGAGCGTCGGGGTCGTCGTCGGGCCGACCAGCACCTTGTTCTGCCCAGGGGCGGTGTTGCCGCCGTTGTTGGAGCACTGGTAGACCGCGGACCCGCTCACGGTCACTTCGATCAGAAGGTCGCCGTTGCCCAGCCCGGACAGCGAGGCCGAACAGGTCGTGGACGAGCTCGCCCCCGACGAGGAGACCGTACAGACCGGCTCCCCACCCTTCTTGAAGTGTGTGGGCTGGCGGCCAGGGACGCCTGCGCGGTAACGAGCAGGAGCCCCAGCGCCAGGACCAGGATGGTGATTAGTCGTCGTCGCATCCGTCTGCTCCTCCCCCTGAGGCAACGATGCCTCGTGGAGCCTGCAGGATTAGTCGACCAACAGAAGCTGAGCTGGAAGGCCACGCTCAGGCCACGACAACGCTCTGCCCCCTCCAGGCACCGGGGATGTCGACTACAGCTCTGGCGACAGTGCGGCAGCCTCGCGGGCATGCGCACGCTGGCCATGGCCCGCTGAGAACCCCCTCAACGACGACCTTGTGCTCTGTCAAGCCGGCGGGTCCGTACTGCCCCCCGGAAGCCAAGGACCGGATCGTCCGCCTCTCTGGAGACCAAGAACCATCCTCGAAGTGCGTTAGGTCCACCTATAGCGGATGGACTGCTTCGATAGAACCAGGACGACTGTCCCCCTCTGGTGGTTCGGCGTGGATGGGGTCGGCTAGATGGGTGATTCCAGGGGGTCAGTGGTCGTGGGCGACCAGTGACCGCAGGGTCGCCTGGCCGGTCTGGTGGTGGTGCCAGATCGCGGCGGTCAGGCCAGGGTGCGCCCCAAGAC
>Ga0075423_10004777_pt1 | contig 12600 bp, 11 predicted proteins | sample SoiMethybrSBSTD2_FD_80114 | JGI IMG/M metagenome (GOLD analysis project Ga0075423, IMG submission 80114) | Bulk soil microbial communities from a Populus tree surrounding site in Tennessee, USA - Soil MetaG P. TD hybrid SBSTD2 | ecosystem: Environmental > Terrestrial > Soil > Tree plantation...
GAGAGATCGACCCGGGCAGGCGCCCAGGCGAAGCCGTTCTCGAACATCCGGGATCGCTCCGCCATCCGTGTCCAGATGTCGTAGTTCATGCCGGCGCCGGCCTTGAAGCCGTGATTGAGCGCGAATGCCGACGAGACCGTCACCAGCCGATCGGGCGACGGCACCGGGAGCGAACGCAGCAGCAGCGCATCGACGACGCTGAAGAGGGCGGTGTTGGCGCCCATGCCGAGCGCCAGCGACAGGACGGCCGCGGCGGAGAGGACGGGAGACGTGCGCAGGGCCCGACAGGCAAGACGGACGTCGTGCACGGATCACTCTTTAGTCGGCCGAGGTTCCGGCGTCCCGGTGAGCGTCTGCTGACGCAGCGCGGCGGCGCCCATCAGGCCGCCCATCCCCATCGACTCGACCGCGCTGCTCGGCACCAGCATCAGCGCGCCTTTCTCCTTGAGCCCCTCGTAGAGCATGTTCATCGCGCGCAGGTGCAGCGCGGTGGGATTGTCGTGATAGGCCTTCGCGGCTTCCTGGAACGACTGCGCGATCTCGCGCTCGGCCTCGCCGAGAATGATGCGGGCCTGCTTCTCGCGCGCGGCCTGCGCCTCGCGCGACATCGCGTCCTGCAGCGCGCCCGGGATGACGACGTCCCGCATCTCGACCGACGACACGGTGACGCCCCAGGGATTCGAGCGCTGATCGATGAGCGCCTGCAGCTCCCCCTCGATCCGTTCGCGGCCCCGCAGCAGATCGGTCAGCGTAGTGCGGCCAATGATGTCGCGGAGCGCGGTCTGTGCCGCCCAGCTCACCGCCTGCGAATAGTCCTGCACTTCGAGCGCCGCCTTCTGGGCGTCGTGCACCAGCCAGAACAGCACCGCGTCGACGTTCACCGGCACGGTGTCCGCGGTCAGCGTCTGTTCGGCGGCGAAGCTGGTGGTGATGGTGCGCTGATCGATCCAGGTCGACACGCGATCCATGAACGGCACGACCCAGAACAGGCCGGGGCCGCGGAGGCCGACGAACTTCCCGAAGCGCAGGACGATCGCGCGTTCCCACTGCTGCGCGATCCGCGGCGCCGGCATCAGCAGGACGCCGACGATCGCCCCCACGACCAGCGGGACCGGGCTGCCGGTCGTCGTCGCCGCCGCGGCCCCGAGGAGGATTGCCGCCAGGAGAATGCCGATTGCGACGACGTTCAGGCGAGAGCCGCTGCCGGCCCCTTGTTCAGTGCGCCGCGTCAAAACCTCAGAGACCATACAGGCTCCTCCGGTACGCTCAACCAACTCTTCCCGTCGCTCATCGCTTCGGCTCGACGGCGCGATGCTCTTCGAGCGCTGCCATCACGTCGTCGATCGTGAATCCGGCGGCGTCGGCGTCCGCGAGCAGCCGGGTGACGAAGGCGCGCAGGCGCCGATCGTGCTCCCGCGGCGGATGCGCGCGCGCGGCGGTGCCGCAGACGAACGAGCCCACGCCCCGGCGCGTCTCGATGACGCCCGCCCGTTCGAGCTCCGCGTAGACGCGGGCCACCGTGTTGGCGTTCACGCTCAGGTCCACGGCGAGCTGGCGCACGGTTGGAAGCTGGTCGCCGGGCTGCAGCCGGCCCGTCGCCACCGCGGCGCGGAGCGCCCGCTCGAGCTGCGCGTAGATCGGGGTCCGGTCCCGGGCGTCGATCGAGACGATGGCCATGCGTCCTTTGACCTTTTGTACTAGTTCAATAGGACAATGTCAAGGCACAAAAAAAGCCCCGGAACCACCCGGTTCCGGGGCAACGAGGAGGAGGAGAGTCCAGGATTCTATTCCGCGGCGACCTTCCGCAGCAGGTTGATGTCCGAGAGCATCTTGCCGGCGCCGAGCACGACCGAGGTCAGCGGATTCTCGGCGACCAGGACCGGCAACCCGGTTTCGTCGCGAAGCCGCTTGTCGAGATTCCGGAGCAGCGCGCCGCCGCCGGTCAGCACCACGCCGCGATCGTAGATGTCGGCGCAGAGCTCGGGTGGGACGCGCTCGAGCGCGTCGCGCACGGCCTGCACGATCGAACGGATCGGTTCCGCCATCGCGTCGCGAACCTCCTGGTCGTCGATCGTGATCGTCCGGGGCACGCCCGCCGTGATGTGCCGGCCCTTGACCTCCATGGTCAGTTTGTCGTCGAGTGGCGCCGCCGAGCCGATCTCGCACTTGATGTGCTCGGCCGTGCGCTCGCCGATCAGCAGCTGGTGGGCGCGCTTCATGTGCTGGATGATCGACTCATCCAGCTTGTTCCCGGCCACGCGCAGCGATCGCCCGTAGACGGTGCCGGCGAGCGAGATGACGGCGATGTCGGTGGTGCCGCCGCCGATGTCGATCACCATGTTCCCCGCCGCCTCGGTCACCGGCAGGCCCGATCCGATCGCCGCGGCCATCGGCTCGTCGACGAGATGGACCTCGCTGGCCTTGACGCGGTAGCCGCTGTCCTTCACGGCGCGCCGCTCGACCGCGGTGATCTCCGGCGGGACGCCGATGATGAGCCGGGGACGGACCAGCGGCCGCTTGCCGTGCACCTTGCGGACGAAGTGCGTCAGCATCTTCTCGGCGGCCTCGAAGTCCGCGATGACGCCGTCGCGAAGCGGCCGGACCGGCGTGATGTTGCTCGGCGTGCGGCCGAGCATCTCGTGCGCCTCGGTGCCGACCGCCTCAATCTGTCCGTTGGAGTTGTTGAACGCGACTATGGACGGCTCGTTGAGCACGATGCCCCGGCCTTTGGCAAAGATGCACGTGTTGGCAGTACCCAGGTCGATAGCTACGTCGGTGGCAAACGCCGAAAAAAGATTCATGGGGCCTCGTTGGCCAAGCGTGGAGGCATAAACCATTCCCCGCGTGATCGATCGGGGTGCGGCCGCCGACTTGCAAAAATGGGCGCCAATTGCAGTTGAGCCCTGAAATTGCGGTGAGTCCGCGATCACGAAACTGACACGATGTTACGGAAGTGCAATCCGCGCGTACACGCCGCAAGGGCTGCGGACATGCGTCGCCGCCGCGTCGGCTCTCCCCAGGTGTAGGAAGAACACGGACGAATTCTCACTCTTTCACGGCGCGGCTATGATCTCGGGCATGCGCCCTGCTCTTCCCCGCCCGATCGGCCTGCCCCGCGCGTTGTGCGCCTGCGCGCTGCTCCTGGCCTTCTCGGCGACGCCGGCCGCCGCGAAATCCTATTCGGCCGATCGCTTCGACGCGATCGTCCGGGTCCTGCCCGACGGCACGCTCGACGTCACCGAGACCGTCGTGTTCCGGTTCGAGGAAGGGACGTTCCGTGAAGTCTTCCGCGAGATTCCGGTGCGGCGGACCGACGGGATCGAAATCCTGCGGGCCGAGATGCAGGGCGAGCCGCTGCCGTTCGGAACCGAATCGGGAACGGCGGAGGTCCGCGAGCGCAACGGCCGGGTCCGCGTCGTCTGGCGCTTCCGGCCGATCGATAGCGTCTCCCGCACGTTCGTGCTGCGTTATCGCGTGAAAGGGGCGGTCCGTGAGGAAGCCGGCAGCGACCTGCTGCACTGGCGCGCCATCCCCGGAGAGCATGGCTACGCCATCGCCGCGAGCACGATCCGGTTCGAGCTGCCGGTCAGCCCCGCTCCCCCTTCGGTCGACTCCAGGCGAACCGGGGCGGTCGACGTTGCCCAGAATGGCAACACGGTGACCGTGAGCGCGGAGCGGCTCAGATCGAACGGATGGATCGAGACGACGCTGCGATTTCCCGCCGGCAGCATCCTCGCGGCGCCGCCCGCCTGGCAGCAACGGTCCGCCCGCATCAACGCGCAGGCCGGCAGCTGGATCGCCGGTGCCGCGGCGGTGATCGGCGCTGGTCTCGTGCTCCTGATAGCCTGGCGTCAGAGCTACGATCGGCCGCCCGACGCCGAGACCCCCCAGATCGCGTCACCCTACCCGCCCGACGACCTGAGCCCGGCGCTCGGCGGCGTGGTTGCGGCCAACGGCCGGCCATCCCTGGAACACGCGATGGCGGCGTTGTTCGCTTTGGCGGATCGCGGCGACATCGAAATCCGCGAGAGCAGGCGCGGCGTGTTCTCCCAGCGCGTCTTCGAGCTGACGCGCCGGCCCTCACACGCGGCTGTCGTTCCGTATGAACAGCAGATCCTCGACGTGGCCTTCGGCCACAGCCCGTCGCCGGGCGACACCACGTCGCTCTCTCAGGCCCGCAACCGCCTGGTCCGGCGGTTCCGCAAAGTCGCGGCGGAGATGCAGCAGGCGCTCGCGTCGGCCGGACTGCTGGATCAGGCCCGATCGGCGATTCGCAAGCGCTATCACACAGCCGCGGTGGTCACGCTGATCGTGGCGGTGCTGTCGCTGATCATGGTGCCGCTGCTGATCGAGAACTACGGACCCTGGCCCCTTGTGTTTTCCGTGGCGCTCTTCGTCGTGGCGCTCGCCTCGCTGATCTTCGGCGCCACGATCACTCCACTGTCGAATGAAGGAGTCCGGCGCGGACATCGCTGGCGGGCGTACCGCGGCTATCTGACGAAGGTCGCACGCGGGCGCGTGTCGTCGACCGGCCTCCTCGTCACGGACGTCCTGCCGGTCGCCATCGCGCTCGGAATGGCCGGCGCGTGGTCGAAGTTCCTCAAGACCCAGCGCGTGGCCGCGCCGGCCTGGTTCCATGCCCTACCGGCGAGTGGCGACGACGGGGCTTTCGTGGCGTTCGTCGCGTACGGCGGCGCGAGCGCGGGTGGCGGCGGTCACGGCGGCGGCGGCGCCGGCGGCGCGGCAGGCGGGGGCGCGTCCGGCGCCGGTTGATTCCTCGCGCTCATCGAGGATGGCATCCACGAGAGCAAGGAAGGCGGCTCGAGCCTGCTCGTGGTCGGGGTCGAGGATCATGACCTAGGCCTGACGGGCGAGCCGCGCCAGGTGTGCCAGCATCTGCTGGCGGTGCGCGGCGGCCCTGGGGGTCAGCGTCCGGGACGGCTCCTCGAACGGCAGCGCCCGCTGCGCCCACGCTTCGCGCCGGGCACGGACCCGTTCGATGCCTGCCTTGAAGCACTGAAAGCAGACCGCCTGGGTTGCGCAGATGTGATCGTTCGGTTTCGCAGTGGTGGCCATCGCGTCAGTCCCTTCCGTTGTCCGCATCCATCAGATCGAGCAGGCGCCGCGCGCGAATCTGCGCGCGCCGGCGCCGCAGGTCCAGAACCCGATACTTCTCCGGCCCCGCCAGGCCGGATCGCCCCGGCGCCAATCGCAGGCCGGCGCGGCCGCCCGTGCCGGTCACCTGCGCCGGCAGTTCGCCAAAATCGAGCTTCCGCGCCAGCGTTCCTTCGAATCCCGTCATCGCTCGTCTCTCCTCCGCAGCGGGCGGCTTCCCGCCTGCGCGGCCAGTCTACGGAGGGGGTGTGACAGGGCAGGTCACAGCGGAATCGCGGTTCAAAAAAACATCAGGCCGAGCTGGCTTTCAAGGTAAGGTCGGCCGATGGCCGGCTTCCTCCCATCGGCGGCGGGCGTCTGAGCGCCGATGCCGCGCAACGCCGAAGTCATCCGGCAGTGGAGCATCCTCCGCGAGCTGGAGTCGTCGCGCCGCCTGACGATCGACGAGATGGCGGAGAAGACCGGTGTGACAACGCGGACGATCCGCCGCGATCTCGAAGCGCTGCAGCTCGTCGGATTCCCGATCTACGACGAGCTCTACGAGGGCAAGCGCTACTGGCTGCTCGAACAGAAGGCGTTCAAGCGGCTCGATGCCACCGGCTTCACGTTCGCGGAGCTGAGCGCGCTGTATTTCAGCCGCACGCTGGTCGAGGGCCTGGCCGCCACCCCGTTTCAGCAGGACGTCAAGAACGCCTTCGAGCGGCTGGCCGGCGCGCTCACACCGGGCATGCGGTCATTTCTCGATCGACTGCCGCTCGTGATGCAGGCGAAGGCGGAGCGCGGTTCGCAGGCGCAGGCCGCCGGGCCGCGCGGCAAGGAGATCGGCCAGCTGCTCGACGCCACGCTGCAGCACCGGCGCGTGGTGATGCGCTATCACTCCTTCTCCAGCGAACGGGAGAAGGAGTACCTCGTCGAGCCGGCACGCGTCGTCTTCGCCCAGGGCGCGCTGTATCTGATCGCCTTCGTGCCCGAGTACTCGGAGACGCGAACGTTCGCGGTCGACCGGATCAAGTCGCTGTCGCTGACCGAGGACCGTTGCGAGCCGGTCGAGGGGGATGACGAGGTCTTCGCGCACTCGCTCGGAGTGCATCACGGCACGCCGGAGCAGGTGGAGGTCGCGTTCGAGCCGCGGATCGCGCCGTACGTGCGCGAGCGCGTCTGGCACTCGTCGCAGACGGTCCGCGACGAGCCGGACGGCGGCGTGGTGGTGACGCTGAACGTGTCCAACGACTTCGCGCTGCGAAGCTGGATCCTCGGCTTTGGCGCGCTCGCCAGGGTGATGAGTCCGCGCGCCCTGGTAGAGGCGGTCGAGAAGGAGGCGAGGGAAATGGTGGCGCGCTACCGCACCTAGTTCATTGCCAACATTGCCAGCATTGCCAACACTTAAAAGCCGGCCGTGCTGATTGGAAGGTTTTGAATGGTGGCAATGTTGGCAATGATGGCAATGATGGCAATGTTGGCAATGGTTAGAAATTGAGCCAGTAGGCCCACTTCACGAGGAAGACGTTCCGCGCCGGCGCATCGAACACGCCGCCGACGTCGCCCTTGAAGTTGAACGTGCCGCGATCGAGCGTGTCCTCGCGCCCCTGCTGCCAGACCACGAACAGCGTCGAGCCCGGACGATATTCCCAGCGCATCACGTTCGTGGTACGAAACGACCGGTAATTGAAGTCGGGGTTGCCGGCGTAGTCGACGCGAGCGAAGCGGTCGCCATACGCCCGGGCGCGACCGTCCACGAGCTGATTGAACTCGCCGTAATCGCCCGCCGACACGAACGGCTGCGCGTAGAGCTGCAGAGACAGATTCGGTGTCACCGTGTAGTTGAGGCGAGCCGTCACCGAGACCGTCCGCTGGTCGAGGCGGCCGAACACATACCGGCCATCGCTCTTCTCGACCCATTGCGCCCGCTGATCGTTGTGGCCGAAGTTGACTCCGGCGCTGGCGGACAGGAACGACGTCGGCCGGAACCCGAGCTCCGGACCGATTTCCCAGTTCGTCGATCCCTCCCGCTCCTTGCCCACGAAGCCGAAGACGTTGAAGCTTGCCGGCTTGCGCTGGTCGGAGGTGAGGTACGCCCACATGCTGCGCGAGGCGCTGCGGAAGGCGCCCGGACCGCCGCGGGTGGCGCGGTCGTCGAACGGCTGCGGAATCAGGTTGAAGCCGGTCCCGGTGGACCACTGATTCGTGAACGTCGCGTGCGCGTTGACGTTGTATCCCGAGAACAGCCGGTCGCCGTCGAAGTTCCAGCCCGCCCATTGATTCAGGTTGAAGCGGAAGCTGCGCAGATACTTCGACGGCGTCTCGTTCCGCCATTGAAACCAGTTGCTCATGCTGCGGCTGTCGGCGCGCTGCTGGTACCCGAGGTCATTGACGTCGAATCCCGGCGTCTTCATGCCCACGTTGGTGCTGAAACGGGTCCGCTGGCCGGCAATCTTGTTGAACGACAGCAGCGCCGCGCTGCCGTTCAGCGACGTGCGCGTGGGATCGAAGTCGAGCCGATCCGAGTCGGGCCGCTGATAGCTGTGCACGTTGCTCTGCTGCAGCGCGGCAATCGCCTCGGTGTCGCCTCGCACGCTGCTGCCGGCGACGAAACCCGTCACCGAGTAGCGCGGCTTGATCCGCCAGTCCCAGTCCACGCCACCCGTGTACGCCTGGTCGGGCAGGAAGCTGGTGAAGCGATCGAGGCGGCGGCTGGTCGCGGTGGTGATGAATCCCACCGACGACTGATCCTTGAACTCGCGGCGCGCCCGCACCACCGAGTAGCCGGTGAACGGCTCGACGCTCTGCCGTCTCGTCGTGGTGGCGCTGGCAATGACCGCGTCCTCGTCGGCGGTCAGCGCGCTCATCGCACCGACGGAGAACCCGCCGATCCGGCCCGTGAGTTTCGCGGCACCGAGGATCGTCGTCTGAGCGGGCGCCTCGGAGAATTCGCCGTCGTTGACGACGGCCGTCCCTCGCGGCGCGCGGCCGATGCGGCGGGAGTAGAACAGGCCGCTGCAGCTGCCGTCGTTGCAGTCGACGTTGAACTGGAAGATGCCCGAGCCCTCGACGAAGAACGGGCGGCGCTCAGAGAAGAAGGTCTCGAACGCGGACAGGTTCACGACCGCCGGATCGGCCTCGACCTGCCCGAAGTCGGGGTTCACGGTCGCGGTCAGCGTCAGCCCCGGCTTCAGCGCGTACTTCAGATCGACGCCAAGCTCGCCGCCGCCCGCGGTGGCGTCCTTCAGCGGATTGCCCGACTCCGCCGGCTGGGTCTTCACGTCCCCGACGACGTAGGGCACGAGCTCGAGACGCTTCTGCGACCGGCCGATGCGCAGACCCGTGAGATCCCCGAACGAGGAGACGTACCCTGTGGCGCTGCGTGCCAGCAACGGCCACGTCGTGGTCTCGTTCAGCCGGCCGATCTGCCGGACCACCGCGAGGCCGAAGGTCGCGTCGGCGGACGGGTGGAACCGCAGTTGCGAGAAAGGCACGCGAAACTCGGCCCGCCAGCCCTGATCGTTGCGGCTCACCGCGACGTCCCACACCGCGTCCCATCCCGGGTCCATGCTGGTGTCGTTGAACCAGTACGCATCCGCCTTCACGCCCGCGGGATTGACCGCGAACTCGTAGGCGCTGCGCTTGTCGTGGAACGAGTCCACGATCACGCGGATCCAGTCCGACGGCGACTGTTCGTCCCTGCGCGTGCGAATCCCGACGATGCGCGAAGGCTCCGGGTCGATGGCCTGCACCGCCACATAGAGCGCGGTGCCGTCGTAGGCGATGCGCGCTTCGGTTTGATATGTGGCGGGCGCCCCTTCATGGGGGTCGCGCTGGCGGAATCCCGTGACGACCGGCGCGCGTTGCCAGACCTCTTCGGTCAGCTCACCGTCGAGACGGATGGCGGACGCCGATGGCAGCGGCTCCGCGGCGACGCGGGCCGTTTCCGCGCCGGTGGCGGCAAGGACGAACCACAGAAGGAGAGTGAGCATCGGTCAGCAGGCTTAGACGGAACCCTGCCGCCGATGGTTGGCAGAATCAGGCCGCTTCGAACAGCGTCAACGCAAACGCGGCCTCGCGATCGATCCATTGCCGGGACGGCGCGAAGCCGGCGTCACGGCCGAGCGCGGCGATGGTCGCTTCGGTGTACTTGTAGGAGCTCTCCGTCCAGATCGTCTCGCCGGCCTCGAAGCGCACGCGCACACCCGCGGCCGCGAGCCGCACCTCCTGCGACTTCAGGCTGACCAGGTGCATCTCGATGCGCTGCTCGGCGGCGTTCCAGATCGCGCGATGCGCAAAGGCCGCGAGATCGAAATCGGCGCCGAGCTCGCGGTTGATCCGCACGAGCAGGTTCTTGTTGAACGCCGCGGTCACGCCGAGCGGGTCGTCGTAGGCCAGGATCAACTCGGCCTCGGGCTTGACGAGATCGGCGCCGAGCAGCACCAGGGAGCCGGGTTCGACCGCGCGCCGGATCGACTTCAGCAGCGACTCAGCTCCTTGGGGATCGAAGTTGCCGATGTTCGATCCGAGGAACATCACGAGCGTGCCGCCGCGGCCGCGCAGCAGCGGCCCGATCCGATCGAGCCCTGCCTCGTAGGTCGTTTCGTACACGCTCACCGTGACCTGGGAAAGGCGTGAGAGCCGCGCCGTCGTCGTCTGCAGCGCATCGACCGAGATATCGATCAGATGGACATCGACGTCCGGCAGAGCGGAGAGCACGACCGCGAGTTTTTCGCCATTGCCGCAACCCAGTTCGACGACCGTGGGCTCGAAGGGGGGACGGTTCCACGCGGACAATGAGTTGGCGATCTCGCGGGCATGCGCCTGGAGCAGCGCCGCCTCGGCCCGCGCGATGCGATACCACGGCAGCCGGCAGATCGCGTCGAACAGGCTCGATCCCAGCGCATCGTAGAGATACCGCGCCTGCAACTGCTTCGGATGCCGCTGCAGGTCGCGCGCGACATCGGCCAGGAAGACATCGGTGAGAGTGCTGTCGGGGATCACGTGACGACCTGCTTCGACGGGGACACGGTGCGGAACTTGGCGTAGACGTAGGGATAGTTCGTCCTGAACCAGTTGCGGAAGCTGGGACGAATCAGCTCGCGGGCCGTGGCCGGCGACGCGCCTTTCAGGACCACGTGCAGGCCGTCGAAGAACTCGACCGAGTACTCGGGGTACGACGGCATCGCCGCGAAGCCGGGAAACGGCGCGAACTCGGTGTCGGTCCACTCCCACCCGTTGCCGACCAGATCGTGCACGCCCCACGCGCTCGCGCCGGCAGACCGCGCGCCCGCCGGCACGGGTTCCCACGACGCGAAGTCGAAGTTGCCCCGGTCCGGCGTGGCCTCCGCCGCGCCCCAGGGATGCGGCCGTTCCTCGCCGGACGGCGTGCCGAACGCGGCGCGATGGAACTCCGCTTCCGTCGGCAGGCGTCTTCCCTTCCATCGCGCGTACGCCGCCGCTTCGGCCTGACTGACATAGACCGGCCACGACGCCGGCAGAGGAATCGACTCGAACATGCCGCGCCACGACCACGCGCCGCCCGCGAGCGGCTCACGCGCCGCCTCCGCGGACTCCGGGATCCAGAACGCGGGGCACGACACCTCCTCACGCTCCCGCCACTCCCAGCTCGCATCGTCCCAGAGGTCACGGCGCCGATAGCCGCCGTCGGCCATGAACTCGAGGAAGTCCGCGTTCGTCACGCTGTGCGCGTCGACGTCGAAGGCCGGCACGGACACGGCCAGCTCGCCGAACTCGTTGTCCCAGCCGAAGACGAGTCGATCGCGGCGGGCGCCGAGCGAGGCGACGCCCGCGGGAATCGCGATCGTGCGGGGCGCCGGCGGTGCCGCATCGAGCTCGTACCGCGCGTCACGAGGCTTGTGCTTGGAGTCGTACGGGAGCCGCCGCCACATGTAGAGCAGCGTCTCCTGGTGCATGGCCTCGTGCTCGAGCGCCGTGAAGACCGCTTCCCCCCGCGCCATCGCCGCATGCGAGCCGCCGGTGAGATCGAACGCGGCCTGCTCCAGCGCCTCGAGAATGGCGGCATCGGCCGCCGCGCCGTACGCGAGAACCTCGTCTCGCGTGGGCCAGCGCGTCGCGGCGCCGCTTCTCGGCACGGCGGACTGCACGGTGTCCGGATCGATCCCCCGCGCGAACAGCGCCTCGTACCGTTCGCTCACGCCGGGATGGCCGAGCCCCCGCTTCAGGAACGAGATCACGCTGAAGGCCGGCAGATGCCCCTCGTAGAACACGATCGGGTTGCGCAGCGAGATCGGGCGTGTGTAGTAGACGCCGGGATCGAGCAGATCGAACAGCGCGCGCGACCGTGCGCGATTCCGGCGATACCAGTCGGCGAGCACCGGGCGCGCGGTGAAGATGTCGGCCGAGACCTGCACTACGCCACCCGCCCTTTCTTCGCGCGGCGGGCCGCCGGCTTCCCGGCCGCCGTCTTCCTGGTGCTCGCTGCCGTCCTGGCTGCCGCGGCGCCTTTCTGTCCGCGCCCCTCGAGGCTCGCACGCAGCCGTGCCATCAGGTCGATGACGTCGGCCTGCTGCGGCGTCTCGCGCTCCTTCAATCGCGGGGTCTTGCCCTTCAACTTGCCCTTGATCACGCGCATCAGGTTCTCGCGATACTCGTCCGTGTATTTGCCGGGCTCCCACTTCCCGCTCAGGCTGTCGACCAGCTGCCGCGCCATGCGCAGCTCCGCGGGCCGGATGTCGCCGGTCTTCGGAAACCTGAACTCGTCGAGGTCCGCCAGCTCGTCGGCGAACCGCATCATCGTCAGCACCAGCGCGTCCCCTATTGCTTCGACTGCTGCCAGGTGCTGGGCGTCCCGAAGAATGATCTTGGCGACGCCGATTTTGCCGGATTCACGGATCGCCTCGCGGATGAGCGCGTAGGCACGGTCGGCGCCCTTGCCGGCCTGCAGATAGTAGGGCGTCTCGAAATACCGTTCGTCGACCTCCTTCGGGTCGACGAAATCCAGGATGTCGATCGTCTTCGTCTTCTCGAGGGCCGCGGTCTTGAAGTCATCCTTGGTCAGGACCACGAACCGGCCCTTCTCGTACTCGAAGCCCTTGACGAGATCCTCCCAGCCGACCGCCTTGCCCTCGGACTGGCAGACGCGCTCGTAGTGCACGGGCGATTCGTCCTTCGCATGCAGCAGCCGGAAGCGCGGGCGGTGATCCCGCGTCGCGCTGTACAACTCGACCGGAATGTTCACCAGGCCGAACGCGATCGCCCCCTTCCACATTGCTCGCGGCATGGATCGCATTACAACAGATTTCGGCGGTCCGGTGGAGGAGCCCGGCTCGTCCGATGGACGTCCCTCCGGGGACTTCTTTCAGGCCCGGACCCGGCCCGGGGCCCGGCGGACCATGGGCTGAACTCGGCCAGTTGTTGTACTCTTGAGCGTTCGGCAGAGCGAAAGTGGCGGAACTGGCAGACGCGCCGGACTTAGGATCCGGTAGCCGGAAGGCTATGGGGGTTCGACTCCCCCCTTTCGCA
>Ga0075423_10004780_pt1 | contig 12595 bp, 10 predicted proteins | sample SoiMethybrSBSTD2_FD_80114 | JGI IMG/M metagenome (GOLD analysis project Ga0075423, IMG submission 80114) | Bulk soil microbial communities from a Populus tree surrounding site in Tennessee, USA - Soil MetaG P. TD hybrid SBSTD2 | ecosystem: Environmental > Terrestrial > Soil > Tree plantation...
CCCGGAGGTACGGGCGCGAGCGCTTCGTCCAGGACGAGCAGCTCTTCGCCGCCGCACGCCCGCCCGATCGGGATGACCTCGTCCTCGCTCACGGGACACGACGGGACGGTGTAGTAGCTGCTCGCGATCGTCGCCTCCGTCGGGCCGTACAGATTGGTGAATACGGCGTGGGGCAGTCGCTCCATCCAGTACATGAGGGCTGGGGTGGGGAGGACTTCACCGCACCACAGCACCCGCCTAAGACTCGGGAAGTCGCCGTGTTTGACCACGTCGAACTTGGCCATGTAGTTCAGCACCGACGGCACGGAGAACCACTGGGTCAGCTCGGCGCTGCGGATCAGCTCGGCGAGTTTGTGCGGCAGCAGATTCAGCTCGGGCGGCACCAGGTGCAGCTCGGCGCCGGCGGCGAACGTGCCGAACATGTCGAAGGTGGAGAGGTCGAAATGCAGCGGCGGATGTCCCGAGATCCGGTCGGTCGGTGCGGTGCCGAAGTACGACACCGCCCACTCGATGAAGCAACGCACGCTGGCGTGCGTGATGACCACGCCCTTGGGCATGCCGGTCGAGCCCGACGTGAAGAGGATATGGGCCGGGTCCTGCAGTCCGTTCGCGCTGGGCGGGAGCGTCGCAGGGTACGCGGCCAGGTCCGCGCGAGAAAACGCCGCCGTGACGGCAGCCGGGGGCTCGTCGGTGCCGAGCCAGCCCAGTGAGTGGGTGTCGGCAAAGCCGGGCGCCGCGAACAGTGCCTCCAGCGTCGGGCCGACGGACCCCCCTCCACTCGCCAGGATCCAGCGGTTGTCGCACGACGCGATCATCTTCTCGAGCCGGGGCGCCGGGCTCCCTGGATCGAGCGGCACGTACACGGCGTCGGCCTTGAGCACGCCCAGGACGGCGACAATCGCGGTCGGGGACTTGGGGGTGAGCAGACAGACGCGGTCGCCGCGCGCGACGCCCATGTCCTTGAGGAGATGCGCCAGCTGGTTGCTCGCGAGCTCGAGCGCCTCGTAGGTGAGACGCTCCTGCTTGAAGACCAAGGCGCCCGCCCCGGGACGCCTGGCGGCCTGCGTGGTCACCCAGTGCTGCAACAGCAAGCTCACGGCGTCACGCGCTCCGCCGCGCGCTCACATACGACGCCAATGTGCTCCAGCTCTTCCGGGCTCGCCGGCACGTCCAGGATGATCGTCCGGTAGCCCACGCCGACGTAGCGGGCGATTTCATCGGCCACGCGGTCATAGCTTCCCACCAGATAGGGGCAAAACGTCTTGTAATTCTCGAACGGCACCATCCAATACGGCTGATCCTCCGCGGTCGCGGTTTCGCCGACCCGGGACAGCTGCTTGTGCCACTCGGAATCGGACACTTTCATCGCGAGCTGATGCGTGAGCTGCCCCTTCCTGTCCTCCGGGAAGCGTGCCCGCGCGACCGTCCACGCGTCGCCCGCTTCTTCACGCGCGATGATCCCGATCCGGATTCCCAGCGCCGCCGCGTCCGGTGGGGGACTCGCCTCGTACTCGGCCACGGGCTTGGGATAGCGCACGGCGAGCGCGCCGAGCTCCCGGCCCGCGGCGAGCCCCGCCTCCGACGACCCGGACACGAACACGCCAGGGACGAGCTCCCGCTTGAGGGGCGGGGTCATCTTGACGTTCGCGACCCGGTAGTACCGGCCGTCGAGCGTCACCGGGCCCGGCCCACTCAGCAAGTCCATGATCAGCTTGGTGTACTCCACCAGGCGCGCATAGCGCTCGTCGTGCGGCGTGGGGTCGTTGAGCGACTCGAGGTCGTTCTTGAAGCCTCCCGCCACCATATTGAGGTAAATGCGCCGCCCGTGCAGAAAGCCCAGCGAGGCGACCATCTTCGCCACCGCGTAGGGATGCATGTAGACGGGCTGCACCGCGACAAGGGGACAGAGGCGCTCCGTGTGGGTGATCATTGCTTGGGCGATGAGCCACGGGTCCACGAGCCCGTTGTCCGTATAGATCAGGATGCCTTCGCACCCGGCCGCCTCGCTCCACCGCGCCACCTCCAGAACCTCCCCCAGGTAGGTCTGGGGTGATGCGGCGTACGATGGCGGGCAGGTCGCGAACACTTTCAATCCGGTTTCGCGGAGTCGACCGGTCATTCGCCCTCCGTCACAGGTGGGAACATCGCAAGGGTCGCCCCCTACGTCGCAAAAACCGGGCTCTGCGCGGCGCGTGCTACGGAGCGGCGACGGTGTGGCGCATCCGCCACATTGGCATCGAGCACCGAGGACATCGCACCTCGTATAGTTCTTGCGGCCTTCCACGGCCCGTGAAGATCCTCGGCATCAGCGGGTTCGAAGGCTCCATCCCTTTCAAGCGCGCACATTGGCCTAACCTGGACGAGCGGGAGTATCGCATCTCGCAAGGGCACGACTCGGCAGCAGTGCTGGTGGTGGACGGCGCCGTCGTGGCCGGGGTCGCTGAGGAGCGGATCAGCCGGCGGAAGCACACGGGAGACTTCCCGCGGGGCGCTATCGCGTACTGCCTCGCCGCAGCCGGCCTCGGCCTCCAGGACATCGACGAGATCGCCCACGGATTCGACTACGCGCCCTACCGCAGCGTGTACGCGGTCGATCCCGTCTCCCGCGAATTGTACCGCGAGGTGTACTCCCGAGACGCGCTGCTCGCGCTCGTGACGCGCGACTTCCCGGGATTCCCCGCGGAGCGGGTTCATCACGTCGGTCACCACCTCGCGCACGCCGCCAGTGCGTACTACACGTCGGGGTGGGACGAGTGCTTGGTGGTGGTGATCGACGGCATGGGAGAGGTGGCGAGTGCGACCGTGTACCAGGCGCACGCCGGGCGCCTCGACCGGATCGCGCAGATCCCCGCGCACGACTCGATCGGCGTGTTGTACTCGCTCGTCACGCTGCACTTGGGCTTCGACTTCAACGCCGACGAGTACAAGATCATGGGGCTCGCCCCCTACGGAGACCCCGAACGGTTCCGTCACTTCTTCGAGAACGTCGTCGAGCTGGAACCCGGCGGCATCCGGATTCCGCTGCTGCGCGCGAACCGCACCCGCGAGGAACGTGAGCACTACCTCGCGACGCGGGCACACCTCACCGAGCACCTGGTGGCGGCGCGACGCCCCGACGAGGAGATCACTGACGTGCACCGCGATGTGGCCGCCGCCCTGCAAGCATGCCTCGACCGGACCATGCTACACCTGTGCGGACATTTCGCGGCCGAGACGGGAGAGCGGCGCCTCGCGCTGGCGGGAGGGGTGGCGCTGAACTGCACCGCGAACGGCAAGCTCTTGTGCTCGGGGACATTCGACGAGATCTACGTGCAGCCCGCCGCGGGCGACGACGGCACCGCCCTTGGCGCGGCGCTGCACCGCTCGGCAGCGGCCGGCGAGATTCGGAACGTGCGGCTTGCGGTTCCTTTCCTCGGCCCGGGCTATGCGCCGGCGGACATCGATGCCGCGCTCGCGCAGTACCGTGATCGCGTGCAGGTCGAGCGATTCGGCACGCTCGCGGAGGCCTGCGCGGAAGCCGCCCGGCTCATCGCGGCGGGCCGGGTCGTGGCATGGTATCGCGGCCGCATGGAGTTCGGGCCGCGGGCGCTGGGACACCGCAGCATCCTCGCCGATCCCGGCCATCCCGAGATGCGCGACCGTATCAATGCCATGGTGAAGATGCGCGAGGCGTTCCGGCCGTTCGCCCCCGCCGTGTCGATCGAGGAGGTCGATCGCTGGTTCGAGGTGGGGCCCAACACCGCGCTGCCGTTCATGATCATGACGGTGAACGTGCGTGAGGAATACCGAGATCAGCTGCCCGCCATTACTCATGTGAACGGCTCGGCTCGCGTGCAGACCGTCGCCGCGGCGGACAACCGTGAATTCCACGAGCTGCTGAAAGCCGTGGGCAAGACCACCGGGCGCGAGATGGTCTTGAACACGAGTTTCAACGTGAAGGGTCAGCCGATCGTCAACACCCCGCGCGAGGCGCTCGACACGTTCCTCGGCACCGGTATCGAGTTCCTCTTTTTAGAGAACCGGCTGGTCAGCCGGCGCTAGTTCGCGCCGGCCGCCGCCTTTAGAGGCTCGGGGGAAACGGCCGAGACGATCACCCCTTGGCCGAGCGACACGCCCGGCGAGGGCGTGGCTCCCTGCTCGCCGAAGTACGCCTCCTCGCCGTGCTCGCTCAAGTCGAGCCCGGAGAGTTGCTCGCGCACACCGGCCTTGGCGCCGAGCGTCGCTTGCACCAGTCCCAGGATGACAGCCGTACCGGCGGCGGCGATCGCCACGGCGGCGAGGACCGCGACGAGCTGCACGCCCATCTGGGCAAAGTTGCCGGCGAGCCAGCCGTCCCCGCCCGCTGGGTTCGCCAGTTTGGTGGCGAACACCCCCGTCAGCAGCGCCCCAGCCACTCCTGCGAGCCCGTGGCAGGAGAACACGTCCAATGAGTCGTCCAGCCGCGTCTTCGCGCGGATCTGGATGGCGGTATAGCTCACGAGCGCCGCCAGGGCGCCCACGGCGAGTGAGGCCGGGGCAGTGATGTAGCCTGCCGCAGGGGTGATGCCGACGAGGCCGACCACCAGCCCGGTGGCGGCGCCGACGGCGGTCGCCTTCCCGGTACGCAGCAGGTCGAGACATACCCACGTGATCAGCGCCGTCGCGGCGGCGGTGTTGGTGTTGGTGAACGCGAGGGCGGCGAGGCCGTTCGCGGCCAGCGCGGAGCCGGCGTTGAATCCGAACCAGCCGAACCACAGCAGCCCCGCGCCGAGCAGCACGAGTGGGACGTTGTGAGGCACGATCGCCGTACGCTTGAAGTCTTTCCGGGGCCCGAGCATGCGGGCGGCCACGAGCGCCGACACCCCGGCGCTGATGTGGACCACGGTGCCACCGGCGAAGTCGAGCGCGCCGAGCTTCAGCAGCCAGCCGCCGGACCCCCATACCCAGTGGGCGAGCGGGTCGTACACGAACGTCGACCAAAGCAGGAGGAACACGACGTACGCGCGAAACCGCATGCGCTCCACGATCGCGCCGGAAATCAGCGCCGGCGTGATGATCGCGAACATCAGCTGGAACATGGCGTGCGCCTGCAGCGGAATCGTGGCGCCGTACGCGGCATCGGCCTCCAAACCCACACCCTTGAAGCCCAGCCAGGCGAGCCCGCCCCACCAGGGCGTGCCGTGCCCGAACGCAATGGAGTAGCCGACCAGCACCCACTGCACGCTGACCACCCCCAGCGCGACGACGCTCATCATCATCGTGTTGAGGGCGTTCTTGGGCCGCACCAGGCCGCCGTAGAAAAACGCCAGGCCCACCGTCATCACCATGACCAACGCGGTGGACGTGAGTACCCAGGCGGTGTCGCCCGCCGAGATGGGGTTCATGACTCCTCCTCGCCGGCGACGGCGCCGACATGCTGGGCGGTTTCGAGCGCCGCGCGCTGCACGGCGTCCGCGTTGACGGCCGTGAGCGCGGCGTTGTCGAGCTCGCCCGTCCGAATGCGGATCACGCGCTCGATGGCCTGGACGAAGATCTTGCCGTCACCGACTTCGCCGGTGCGGGCCGACGCCAAGATGGCCTTGATGCACGGCTCGACGTACGGCTCCGAGCACACCATCTCGATCTTGACCTTCTCGTGGAACTCCATGACGACCGTGTTGCCGCGGTACTGGCTCACGATCTCTTGCTCGCCCCCGTGGCCGCTCACGCGACTGAGGGTGATGCCCGTGATGCCGGCCTGGAACAGCGCCGCCTTGACCTCGGGCAGGCGTTCGGGCCGAACGATCGTTGTGATGAGTTTCATGATGGAGAAGCTAGCCCCCGTGGCACACAGTGTCAACAGAATCGTGCATTAGATGCACGAATAGCATGTCAGTCAAACAATCATTACCCACAGCATACTGTATGCCGTCGCCGAAATTGTGCAAGTTACGCACATGGGTGGCACCACCCGCCCCGGTCAGGTTAACCCCTTCGGGCGGGGCCCGAGCACGCAATCCATTGCCTTTCCGGACCTTAGTCCCACTTTGGAGCACCTTTCCCCCCTGGAGCTCGTATGCGTGGGATCGTTCGAAGTCTCGGAATGGCTGGGATGTTCGCGCTGTGCGCCGCGGGCAGCGCGTTAGCGCAACACCCGCAGAGGCGCGAGGGCTTTTGGATCGGGTTCGGGTTCGGCTACGGCTCGGCGGACGTAAAGAGCGACACCATTCCGGCGGCAGCGACCCGCGAAAGCGGCCCCACCGGGTTCATCAAGCTGGGCGGCGCCCTGAGCAAGAAGGTGCTGCTCGGTGGCGAAGTGAATGCTTGGAGGAAGAGCGAAAGCGGCGCCACATTCACAATCGGCAACGTCTCCGCCGCGGCGTACTTCTATCCCGCCCCGGCGACCGGGTTCTTCCTGAAGGGCGGAGTCGGCTTTGCCGACTTCCGGATCAGTGTCGACAATGGCGGGTCAGCGACGGCCACCGGCTTCGGATTCCTGACGGGGTTAGGCTACGACATCCGCGTGGGCAAGAACATCTCCCTTACGCCCGTGTTCAACTTCTACTTCGGGAGCGACGGGGATCTGAAGTCGAACGGTACGACGATCGATAGTCACTACAAGCACAACGTCTACGACTTCGGGTTGGGCATCACGTTCCATTGAACAACGGCAGGACGATCGGCTGACCGCGGGCGAGGACACCACCGCCTCGCCCGCGTGCTCGCCGCGTCCGGCATGGAAGTCGCCTGACCCGGGACCGTCACTGGCCGGGGAGGGCCCTTGCACACGACAGCGCGGGTCTTGGCATTGCTCACCGCGGTTTCCTGCGTAGCGTCCGCCGCCCGGGCGCAGTACCCACAGCGGCGCGATGGCTTCTGGATCGGCTTCGGCCTGGGCTACGGCTCGGCCAATATCATGTGCGATGCCTGCGTCAGCGGGTCTCGCACGGACGGGATCACCGGGTTTGTAAAACTCGGCGGTACGCCCAGCCGTAACGTGCTGCTCGGCGGCGCCATCAACAGCTGGGCACACTCCGACGGCTCGGTCACCGAGTCCATGACGAACGTCACCGCGTCGGTGTATCTGTACCCTGCCGCGCGGAGCGGGCTGTTCGTCACCGGCGGCCTGGGATTCTCGAACTATCACGTCAATTCCGCTCCCGACTTCGACGGTACGGGATGGGGCCTCACCGCCGGCGCTGGCTATGACATCCGGGTCGGCCGGGATGTGTCGCTCACGCCGGTCGTGAACTACATGTATGGCGCGGTGGGCGAGGTCAACGAAGGTGGGGTGGGACGATTCGCCGCCGGCTGGAAGCAGAACGTCGTCGAGTTCGGCCTGGGCGTCACCTTCCACTAGACCAGCCCGCACCCGGTCGGGGGCCTTTGTTATCTTGTGCCACCCGACCATGGTCTTGCTGCTCGTCGCGCTCGGCTCGCAGGCCCCCGCGCCGTGTCCGCACGCCGCGGCCGCGGGCCGCGAGATGACCGCGGGTTGGCAAGCCTACCGGCGCGACGCCATCGCTCAGGCGGCGGCCCACTTCGCAACCGCCGATTCGCTGTGCCCAGGTGATCACGCTACCCAGGTCGGGCTCGGTTTCGTCCTCCTGCGGCAGAGCCAACCGCGCGATGCCGCCGAGCGGTTCCTTCGAGCCGTGGCGAGTGACGCGAGCGACGCCGAGGCGTGGTACGGGCTCGGCCTGGCGCGCGCGCGCCTGGCCCAGCGTGCCGCGGCGGCGGACGCGTGGCGTCGCACGCTACGCCTCGCCCCCGGGTACGAGGACGCCGAGCTCCAGCTCCTGGCGCTCGGGATCGACAGCGGGATCCCACGGCGTCCTGTGGTGCGGCCGGTCGACCCTGATGTGGCGGCGCGGACCGCGGCGGACGGCTTCGAGATCCGCACCAAGGACGGGTGGCGACCGTTCTACGTGAAAGGCATCAATCTCGGCGTCGCGCGTCCCGGCCACTTCCCCTCGGATTTTCCCACCGACGATTCGACGTATGGCCGCTGGCTCGAGCTGATTGCCGGGGCGCACGCGAACGCCATCCGCGTGTACACGATTCTCCCACCCGCCTTTTACCGATCGCTCAAAGGGTGGAACGAGGCCCACCCCGATCGCGCCCTGTGGCTCCTGCACGGGGTGTGGGCCGAGCTCCCCCCGGGCGACGACTACGATGCCGTGACCTGGAAGGCGGAGTTCCGTGCCGAGATGCGCCGGGTGGTCGATCTGGTGCACGGGCACGCCCTCATCGCGGCCCGGCCGGGGCACGCCTTCGGCCGCTACGACAGCGACGTAGCGGAGCACGTCCTGGGGTTCATCATCGGCCGGGAGTGGGAGCCGTTTTCGATCCGGGCCTACAACGCGCGGCGGCGCGATCGCACCGCGTTCGTCGGCCGGTTTCTCGCGCTGGATCGGGGCACACCGGCCGATGCGTGGATGGCGGAGCAGTGCGACTACCTGCTCACCTACGAGTGGAATACCTACCACGCCCTGCGGCCCATCGCGTACACCAACTGGCCCACCCTCGACCCGCTCTCTCACCCGACGGAGCCCACGCTCGAGGAGGAGCAGCGGCTGCGTCGCCGTCACGGATTCCCTCCCAATCCACGGCTCAAGGAGTACGACAACGACCGCGAGGCGCTCGACGCGATGCTGGTGCGCGTCACCCCCGCGAACCTGGCGGGCTATTTCGCGTCGTATCACGCGTACCCGTACTATCCCGACTTCATCGATCTCGACTCGGCGTATGGCGCGGCAGGGGCAGCCGAGGGCCGGTCTCGCTACTACGGCTACCTCCGCTCCCTCAAGCAGCATCACGCGGGACGACCGCTCCTGATCGCCGAGTACGGCGTTCCGTCCTCGCGCGGCGTGTCGCATTTGCAGACCGACGGGCTGAGCCACGGCGGGCACGACGAGCGGGCGATGGCCGAGATCGACGCGCGGCTCACGCGAGAGGTCCGAGCGGCGGGGGCGGCCGGAGGAATCCTGTTCGCCTGGCTCGACGAGTGGTTCAAGCACACGTGGGTGACGGTCGACCTGGAAGTCCCGGCCGAGCGGACTCGTCTGTGGCACAACGTGGAGAACGCGGAGCAGCACTACGGGCTCTTGGGTGAGTACGGGGGCGCGTCGGCCGGCGTGACGCCCGAGCCCGGGGGCGACCCAGCGGTGTGGCGGGCGCTCCCACTCTTCGCCCGCGCCGACTCGCTCGTATTGCGCGTCGGGGCCGACGCGTCCTATCTGTATGTGGCGCTCGCCGGCCGCCCCACGTTCGACTCGACCCGGTACGTGGTCGGGATCGACACCTACCGTCGGGATCGCGGTCAGTTCCGGCTGCCCGGCGTGGGGTCGAGCGAGGTGGGATGCGAGTTCGCGCTCGTCCTGAACGACACGAGCGACGCCCAGCTGATGGTGGCGCCGTGGTACAACCCGTTCCTCGGGCCTCGGAGCGGCATGGGACCGACTGGCCTTGATCTCTTCTATCGTGAGGCGGCCAGCGTCGCCAAGGCCCGGCGCGACGAGGCGTTCGACTCGTTGTTCGTCACTACCAACCGTTGGCGCATCGCGCGTAGCGGTCGGACCTACCCGGCGCGAGGCGTAAACCGCGGTCGGTTGCGGCACGGACGGGCGGCGGAGTCGACACTCGCCGACTGGTACGTGGACCGCACGGCGGGACTCGTGGAGGTTCGGATCGCATGGGGGCTTTTGAACGTCACGGACCCGTCCTCACGTCGGGTCATGGTGCGCTACCGACGGAACGGGACGTTCGAGACCGACGTGACTGACGGATTTCGGTTCGATGTGGCGGCACTCGACCGGTCCCAGGGTGGCGTCGTGGTGCGACTCCGCCCCGAGCAAACCTACGCCTGGCCGACCTGGGAGGTACCCACGTGGCACGAGCGCTTGAAGCCCGCATACACGGCGATGCGCGACCTGTGGGGATCTTGGTGACGCGAGCGATCGTCCCCTTGCTGGGTATCGCGCTACTCACCCGTTCGCTGGCCGCGCAGCTGCCGGCGGCGGACCAGGCGTTTGAGCGAGGGGACTACGCCGCCGCCCGCGCGGGTTACGAGCGCGTCCTCGCCGCCGACTCTTCCAACGAGCGGGCCCTGTACCGGCTCGCGATCCTCGACAGCTGGGACGGCAAGCTGGTTCGTTCGCTGGCCCGCTTTCTCAGGCTGCGGCGGATCGATCCCGGCGATCCCGACATCATGGTGACGCACGCGCAGGTGCTCGCCTGGGCGGGTCGGATGGCGGCCTCCGAGGCGTTGTACGACTCGGTGCTGCTGCGATTCCCGGAGCGCGCGGACGCGCTGGCGGGTCGGGCGCGCGTCATCGCCTGGAGCGGGGACCTGGACCGTGCCGAGGGCTTGTGGCGCAAGGCCTTGGAGCGGCATCCCGACGACCCAGAGCTCCTGGTCGGGCTGGCGCAGACGCTCTACTGGAAGGGGCAACCCGATCTCGCGGAGGTTTATGCGACGCGGGCGCGCGCCGTCGCACCGGGGGATCGCACGGCGCGCGATCTCGCACGCGCCGTGCGTGCCGCGCTCCGGCCGGAGATCGCGACGAAAGTGGATGGCGCGGGCGACTCGGATAACAATGATTTCGTGGCGCAGGAGGCGACGGTCACTGCCTCGGTCGGCTCCGATCTGCGCGGCACGCTGCGCGCGGGCTGGCGGCACGCGACCGACCTTGCAGGAGACGGCTCGAGCTACTGGGGGGGCGCCAACCTCATCGCGGCGCTGGGGCATGGCGCCGTGCTCCGCGCCGGGTTGGGGGCGCGGCGCGTCCAACCGGACGTCATGGCTGCGCGTACGCCGCTCACCGCGGAGCTCGGGCTCGGGCTACGCCCGGCACGTTACGCCGCGGTGAGCGTGGGCTACTCCCGCACCCCGTTCGATGAGACTGCCGGCCTCATGCGCCAGGACCTCACGGTCGACGCCGTCGACCTGAGCTTCGACATATCGCCCGGCCCAGGCTGGTCGCTCTCAGGTGGTGGTGGCGGGGCCTGGTTTTCGGACCAGAACAACCGCTACTCGGCGGTCGGGGCCCTGCTCGGTCGCGTCATGAGAGGGCTGCAGATCGGCCCGTTTGCCCGCGTGATGGGGTATCGCCGGCCCAGGCCGGGCCTCTACTTCACACCGGTCCGCTTCAGTGTGATCGAAGGTCGCGCGGTGTACCAATGGCAGCGGAACGGCTGGGGACTGCGGACCGATGGCGGCATTGGCTCGCAGCAAGTACAGGCGTTTGGCGCGCTCCCGGCTCCACACCAGACCGAATGGCACGTCGGAGTCTCGCTGTCACGCGGCTGGGGTGCGAACAACGAAATCGCGCTCGTCGGGTCGATCACGAACAGCGCCGCCGCGGCGACTGCCGCCGGCGCTGTGACTGGGAGTTTCCGGTACCGCACGCTCGGGCTGCGGTTCCGGCAAGGGCTCTAGCCCCCGGCCGAGGTCTCCAGCCGCGCGGCCGCACCCAGGCCCAGCGCGCGCAGCAAGCGGACGGCCTGAGCCTGCTCCCCTGGCGGCAACGCCGCGACGGCGTGCCGCATGGCGTGCGCGTGCGGCGGGAAAATGCGTTGGATGAGGCGCCGACCGGTGGGGGTGAGCGCCAGCAGAACGACCCGTCGGTCGGTCCCGCTGTGACGGCGCCGTACCAGCCCGCGCTTCACGAGCTTGTCCACCACGTAAGTGGTGCTCGACGACTCCACCAGGATGCGCCGTTGCACGTCGCGCACGGGCAGCTCGCCCTTGTGATACAGCACCTCCAACACCCCGAACTCCGTCGTCCCCAGCCCGAAACGGGCGATACTCGCCCGGGAATGGCGCTCGACGGCGTCGAACGCCCGGGCCAGGACGACCCACAGGTGCAACGGCACATCCGCGCGACCCGGCGATGGTTTCATGGCGCCCTGGGAACCCCCACGCGGGGAACGTGGTTCCCATGTTGTTCGATGTCAAGTATCTCGATTTCGAGACATTTTTGAAGGAGGAGGGTGTCATGGTCGATCTCGGAGTGTTGGCGCTGCGGCTGGTCCTCGGGGCGGTCTTCCTGGGCCACGGGGCGCAGAAGGCGTTCGGGGCGTTCGGCGGTCCGGGCTTCGCCGGGGCCACCGGCTTCGTCGGGAGTCTCGGGTTCCGCCCGGCCCGAGTCTGGGCCGCGCTGGCGGTGGGGGGTGAGCTCGCCGCGGGGTTCCTGTTCCTGCTCGGCTTGCTGACGCCCGTGGCGGGACTGTTGGTGGTGGCCACGATGGCCGTGGCGATCGCCAAGGTGCACGGGCCGAAGGGGTTCTTCGTCCAAAACGGTGGATACGAGTACAACCTGGTGCTCAGCGTCGCCGCGCTCGCGGTGGCCGCCACGGGCCCCGGCCGGTACTCGCTGGACTACCTGCTCGGCCTCACCCGGTAAGCGGCAGGGACCGCGCTAGGTTCTCTGCGTCGCTTTCCGGCCAGGGGATCTGGACAGGCTCGTTCCCAAGCTCGTCACCACGCTCGCGGGGTACTCCCGCGAGCAATACGACGCGCTGAACCGGGCGCGGCAGCACCTGGGGCTGCCACTGGTCACGGCGCCCGCGTTCGCGACCCCGACCGTGGCGCGGGAAGGCAAGGAGCCGGCCTAGCGGAACGGCTGGCGCCGGG
>Ga0075423_10004783_pt1 | contig 12591 bp, 13 predicted proteins | sample SoiMethybrSBSTD2_FD_80114 | JGI IMG/M metagenome (GOLD analysis project Ga0075423, IMG submission 80114) | Bulk soil microbial communities from a Populus tree surrounding site in Tennessee, USA - Soil MetaG P. TD hybrid SBSTD2 | ecosystem: Environmental > Terrestrial > Soil > Tree plantation...
GCCCCCGCGCCGATGAAGAAGAACCAGAACGTCCCGCAGGCCTCCGCGATGAGCGCGCGCATGTGTTGCGTCATCCGTCCCTCCCGGGCGGTATTCTCGCGCCGTGGCTGATTTCCGTCCCGTCGAGGCGATGAAGGCGCGGATCCTCACCATCCACCCGGCGCCCGCGGGTACCTCTCTCGACGACGCGAACGCCGAGTGGATCGAGGTCCAGGTGCAGCTCGACTCCGACCTCGCCAACTGGCGTCTGCAGCACCTTCGCGCGCTCTGGCGCGATTCCATCGCGAAGCCGGTGGAATGGGAGTGGGCCTACACCTGGGGCTCGCCGTCCTTCGTCCGCGCTGGCGAGGTGTACCGCATCCATTCCGGCTCGCGCGTGCGGGCCGCGGCGCACCCGCTCGGCGACGACCTCGCCCCCGGCCGCAAGCACGTGTACAGCGCGGGTCCGGTCGCGGCGGCGCGCCTCATGTGGACCGTCGGTGACTACGCACGCCTCATCGACGCGTTCGGCACGGTGATCGACGAGGTCGTCGTGTGGACCGGCGAGCAGCCGAAGCCCCCGGCCGAGCCGAAGCGCGCCGCGGACACGGTCGCGCGCCGCTAGACCGCTGAGCATCCCCGCCAGTTCGAAGGGCCATCGTGAAGTTCCTTCTCACGTCAGCGGGCATCACCAACCCAAGCATCAAGGACTCGCTCGTCGAGCTCCTCGGTAAGCCGATCGCCCAGTCCACCGCCCTCTGCATTCCCACATCCGGCTACTACTTCCGCCAGGGACCTGCGATCGCATACCGGCTCATCACCGGGGCGGCGATGGGTGGACTCGGGTGGAAGTCGGTGGGAGTCCTCGAGCTCACCGCTCTTCCGAGCATCGGAGATCACTGGATCTCCGTGGTCCAGGAGACCGACGCGCTCCTCGTCGGAGGGGGCGATCCCATGTATCTCTGCGACTGGATGCGGCAGTCCGGATTCGCCGATGTGCTCGCGTCGCTCCGGCCCGAGACGGTCTACGTGGGACTCAGCGGCGGAAGCATGGCGGTGACTCCCAGTCTCGGAGAGACCTACAACGATCGACCCACGGCCGGTTATCGACCGCTGGCGCTCGTCGACTTCGCGATGGGTGTGCACCTCGATCACCCGTCGATGCCGGACAACTCGCTGGCGAACTACGAGGCGTGGGCCGCCGCGATACCGGTGCCCACGTACGCGATCGACGACGCGACCGCGATACGGGTCGTCGACGGCAAGGTCGACGTCATCTCCGAGGGTCACTGGAAGCTCCTGAATCCTGAGCGCGGAACGCCATGACGATCGCCGCCCCGAGCGCTTACGCCGGCCGGTACTCCTTGGTCTTCAGCGCGATCCTGCGGATCACGTCCTCCAACACGGTCACGCCGATGCCGGGTTTCGTCGGCACGCGCATCGTGCCGTCCGTCTCCACGGTGAACGGCTCGCCGATGATCTCGGTCGCGAAGTAGCGCGACGACGCGCTGACGTCGCCAGGGAGGCGGAAGTTCGGCAGCGACGCGAGATGCACGTTCGCGGCGCGGCCGATGCCCATCTCGAGCATCCCTCCGCACCACACCGGGATGCCGCGCTGCTCGCAGACATCGTGGATCTTCTTCGACTCGGTGAGTCCGCCGACGCGCCCCGCCTTGATGTTGATGACGCGCGTCGCGCCGATCTCGATCGCCTTGCGCGCGTCCTCGGCGGTATGGATCGACTCGTCGAGGCACACCGGCGTCTTGATCTGTTTCTGTAGCGTCGCGTGGTCGATGATGTCGTCGGCCGCGAGCGGCTGCTCGACGAGCAGCGGCGCGTAGGCGTCCATCTTCTTGAAGAGCGGCACATCGGCGAGCGTGTATGCGGAGTTCGCGTCGAGCTGGAAGGGCAGCTCGGGGAAGCGCTGGCGGATCGCCTTCGCGACGTCCGCGTCCCAGCCGGGCTTGATCTTCACCTTCACGCGCTGATAGCCGGTCCCGTCGAGCTCCTTCGCGATCTTGTCGAGGAGCGCGTCGATGCTCGGCTGGATCCCGATCGCGACACCGCACAGGATGCGGTCGCGCGTCCCGCCGAGGATCTTCGCGAGCGGCACCTTCGCCGCCTTCGCGAAGAGGTCCCAGATCGCCATCTCGAGCGTCGCCTTCGCCATGCGGTGGTCCTTGATCCACCCGAGGACCTCGCTCGTGTCACCGGGCGCGGTGAGATCCGTCGCGAGCAGCCGCGGGATCGCGATCGAGTCGAGCAGCCACCACACGGTCTCGGGCGTCTCGCCCGAATACCACGGCGTCTCCGGCGCCACGCTCTCACCCCACGCGACGAGCCCCTGCGACTCGATGCGCACGATGACGCGCGTCTGATGCGTCTCGCGCGAGCCGCTCGTCTCGTACGGCGACTTCAGCGGGAGGCGCAGGAGAAACAGCTCGATCCGTTCCAGGCGCATCGCTGCTACGCCACGCTCCCGTTGATCGTCACAGCTCGTCAGTATCGATGGCCTGCTCGCGCCGCGGTTGCGGGACGAGCAGGTACGCGCCGCGGCCGTCAGCGGCCCGCAGGAACTCGACCGCCGCGTAGCCCTTCGCCATCGCGGGCTCGAACGCCTCGCGCGCGGCCATTCGCCACGCGAGCGCGAGCTTCGGATCGCGCGCCTTCAGCTCCTGAAAGCGCGGCGGGATCGCGAGGAGGAGATGCGAGTCGTCGTTGGGCACGTCCGGTGTGCCCGGACGCTCGCCGTCGGCGCGGAGGACGTAGCGGATGCCCTCGCGCTCCGCGTCCTCCAGCGTGGGCGGCTGGTCCTCCCCTTTGAGTCGCTTGTAGGTGCGGTCATGGCCGATGGGCCACTCGACGTAGAAACGATCCGATGGCAGCCCGGCGTTCAGCCTGTCGGGCATCGCGCCGTAGAAGTCGCGGTGGTACTCGCGCGCGTACGCGCCGAGCTTCGCGAAGTTGAACGTCGCGTTGCGCGCCTCGAGCGGGTCCATCGTCCACGCGATGATCTCGATGCCCTGGTCGAGACAGTGATCGCGCTGGGCTTCCTTGAGCTCGCACGCGAGCGTGGTGCCGCGGTACTTCTCGCGCACCGCGAGCATGTGCGAGTGGTGGCGGAAGTGGTAGTCGCGGATGCCGAGGAACCCGAAGACGAATCCCGCCGGCTCGGCGTCGCCTTCGGCGTAGCCCAGCGCGACGAAGCCGCCGTTGTGCACCGTGGCGAGGAGCAGGTTGGCGGGCACGGCCAGATCGCCGCTCCACGTCTCCTCCTGCAGAGGGAGCGTCGCGGCGCATGCGGCGATGTCGTGCGCGACCTCGATGCGGAATGTCATTCGGTGCCGAAGTATCGGGGGTCGGCGACGGGTGGGTGAGCGAAGCGATACCATCCGCGCCGTGGCTGGGAACACGGATTTCCTGAAGCGTGTGTCGTGGTTCCAAGACCTCGACAGCAAGTCGCTCGAGGCGATCTCGAACGCGGCCGTCGAGCAGAGCTACCAGCCCGGCCAGCTCATCATGCGTCAGGGCGATACCGGCGTCGGCGCGTTCATCATCCGCTCCGGCAAGGTCGAGGTCGTCCAGGAGCGCGACGGCAAGGAGACGAAGCTCGCGACGCTCGGTCCGGGCGACGTCGTCGGCGAGATGGCGCTCCTCGACGAGTTCCCGCGCTCAGCGAGCGTGCGTGCCGTCGAGCCGACCACCGCGCTCGGCATCCAGCGCTGGCACTTCCGCGGCATCCTCGAGAGCCACCCGCAGCTCGCGCTCGCGCTCCTGCCGATCCTCACGCGTCGCATCCGCAACGCTGAGGGCGTGCTTCCCGCGCAAGCCGCTCGCCACTAACGCGCAGCGCGACCTATTTCGCGGTGATCACGACCTGGTAGGTCCCGGTCGTTCCGCGCACGCCGTGGACCGCGACGTTGTACTGGCCGCGGTCCTTGACGTTGTAGCTCACGTCACCGTCTTTGATGACCCGACCGCATTCTCGGACGCGAGCTGGCTCGGTCGTCGCGAGCAGCCGCTCGGCGTTGCGGTTGAGCGAACGGATCCTCCCGTCGTTGCGATCACCACGGACGACGGGTTGAACTGCAGCAGGGCGAAGCTCATGCCTTGCGTGCGCTGATACTAGGTAGGCATGCCAGCGCTCGTGGAGTGCGTTCCGAATATCAGTGAGGGCCGCAGGGCCGACGTCATCTCGAAGGTCGCGTCCGCGATCGAAGCGGTGCCGGGCGTGCGTCTTCTCGATCAGACGAGCGACGCGGATCACAACCGCTCGGTGTTCACGTTCGCGGGCGAGCCCGATGCGGTGCGGCAGGCGGCGCACGCGCTCGTGGACGTCGCGCTCAGCGAGATAGACATGCGGACACATAAGGGCGAGCACCCGCGTCTCGGCGCGGTCGACGTCGTCCCGTTCGTGCCGGTCAGCGGCTTCACGATGCCGGAGGCGGTGAGCCTCGCGCATCGCTTCGGCAGGGAGGTCGCAGCCAAGCACGGCATCCCCGTGTTCTTCTACGCGAACGCCGCGCTGCGTCCGGAGCGCACGAAGCTCGGCGACATCCGCAACAAGACGCAGTACGAGGGTCTCGCCGAAGCGATGACGACGACGCACGTGCCCGACGCCGGGCCCTCGACGTTCCACGAGAAGGCGGGCGGCATCGTCGTCGGCGCGCGGCCGTTCCTCATCGCGTTCAACATCGAGCTCGACACGGCGGATCTCCGGCTCGCGAAGAAGATCGCGAAGGAGGTCCGCGAGTCGTCGGGCGGGCTCCCCGGGATCCAGGCGCTCGGATTCGGACTCACCGATCCGCCGCGCGCGCAGGTCTCGATGAACGTGCTCGACTTCAATCTCACCTCGCTCGCGACGGTCTGGGGCGAGGTGGAGAGGCGCGCGGCCGAGGCCGGCGTGAAGATCCTTCGCGGCGAGCTCATCGGGCTCATCCCGCTCGACGCCGCGCTCCAGGTCGCCGCGAGCGCGCTGAAGCTCGACGGCTTCGACCGCACCCGCGTCATCGAAGCCCGCTTTCTCGAGTAGGTCCGCGTGACCGAAGCGGACCTCGTCATCCATCGCGCGCGTCTGCTCACGCTCGCGCCGTTAAAGGACGAGCGGCCGCGCGTCGGAGTTCAGGCTGGCGACGTCGGCGCCGTCGACGGCGGCTGGGTCGCATCGCGCGACGGGATCATCGTCGGCACCGGTCGCGACGCGGCGTGGGAAGCGCTCGAGCTCACGTCGAACGCGCGCGTCGTCGACGCGGGCGGCGCGGTCGTCATGCCGGGGTTCGTCGACCCGCACACGCACCTCTGCTACGAGGGGCAGCGCTGGGACGAGTTCGTCACGCGACGGAGCGGCGCCGACTACCTCGCGGTGCTCGAGCGCGGCGGCGGGATCCATGCGACGGTGCGCGCGACGCGCGAGGCGAGCGACGACGCGATCGTCGAACACCTCCTGCGCCGGCTCGCGGAGGTCGCGATGCTCGGGACCACCACGATCGAGGTGAAGAGCGGCTACGGTCTCGAGCCGGCGGAGGAGCTGCGGCAGCTGCGGCTCATCGCACGCGTGAAGGCGACCGCGCCCATCGACGTCGCCCCCACCTACCTCGCGATGCACGCGCTGCCAAAACAGCGCGCCGAGGACCGGAAAGGCTTCATCGCCGACGTCGTTGCCGCGGTAGCGACCGTCGCGCGCGAAGGACTCGCCGAGGCCGTGGACGCGTTCGTCGAGAAGGGCGTCTTCGACACGACCGAGGTGCGACCGGTCGCGAAGGCCGCGCGCGATGCCGGTCTCGCGCTCACGCTGCACGCGGACCAGCTGAACGACGTCGGCGCGACCGAGTTCGCCGCACGCATGAAGGCGCGGTCGGCGGACCACGTCGCCAACGCGTCGGCGGATGGTCTGCGCGCGCTCGCGCGCAACGCGATCCCCGTGGTGCTCCTGCCGGGAAGCGCCTTCTTCGTCGGGTACGCACCGCCGGACGCGCGGCGCTTCCTGAGCGCCGACGTCCCCATCGCGCTCGCGACCGATCACAACCCCGGCACGTCGCCTCTCGTGGGCATGCCCGCGGCCATCGCGCTCGGCGTCACGCTCTCCGGACTCTCGCCGCATGAGGCGATCGTCGCCGCGACGATCAACGCCGCCCATGCGCTCGGTCGCGGCGAACGCACCGGTGCGCTCGTGAAGGGACGCCGCGGCGATCTCATCGTGCTGCGCACCGATGATGAGCGCGAGCTCGCGTACGCCCTCGGTGCGCCGCTCGTGAGCGCGGTGTACGCGGGCGGGATCGCCGTCGCTTAGCGGAGCGGCGTGTCGACGATGAGCAGCTCGCTCCCCTCGGACGCTGCGAGCTCGAGGGCGCCGGCGTCGGTGACGTAGGCCGCGTCGCCGGCCCGCATCGCCGTGTCGTTCGCGCGTACCGCGCCGGAGATCAGGTACACATAGCCGCCGCGACCCGGGCCGAACGCGTGCGCGACCGCCCTGCCGGCCGTGACTCGCGATGCATACATCGAGACGTCGCGCGCGACCGTGAGCCCTTCGCCCGACGCCCCCTCAGGCTTGAGGAACCGCAGGAGCCGATCAGTCCGATCGCGCTCGGTCCACTGCTGCTGCGCCGACTCGGGCCGCAGGCCGGCACGGTCGGGGAGGATCCACATCTGGATGAACTGCATCTCCTTCGTCTGCGAGTGATTCCGTTCGGAGTGCTCGGCGCCGCTGCCGAGGCGCATCCGCTGCGCGCCGCCGGGGAGGAGCACGCCGCCGCCACCGAGGCTGTCCGCGTGCTCGAACTCGCCGGCGACGACCCACGTGATCCCCTCGATGTCGCGATGCGGGTGCATCGGCCACACCGCGCCGGGGACGAGGGTGTCGTGGTTGAAGACGCGCATCGTGCCCACGCCCATGTGCTGCGGATCGCGGTAGCGGTCAAAGGAGAAGTGCCACCGTGCGCGAAACCAGCCGCCGTCGATCGAGTAGATGGAGGCGTTCGGCCGGTGGATGAGCGGCGCGGCTGCGGCCATACCGGGGCGACGGTAGCCGGATGCGCGACGCCCCGCTCGTCACCGACGAGCGGGGCGTCACGTGGTTGAAAGCGCCAATGTCAGGGTGCGGTGATGAAGAAGGCCCAGCGGAAGATCGGAAGCTTCTCGCCTGGGTGGTCATCGAGAGCGGTGAGCTGCGGCATCTTGTAGTTCGCGGGCCGCGTCTCACTTCCCTGGTAGATGCCGGGGTACATGTCGATGTAGTGCCAGCCCGGCGCGCCGGACACCGTGAGGAAGATCGTGAGGTCGCCGGCGCTCTGGAAGGCGCAGGCGTAGCCGGTGAAGGCGTTGTCCACGACCACGTGGTAGATCTGCTCCGTCTCGGTCCAGCCGACACCCTTGAGGTGGAGCGTCGTCTTCGTGCCGGACGGGCCGCGGTCGATGTTCAGCGGGAAGGCATTCGCGAGGATGTAGGCAGTCGTCTTCGCCACCTCGGTGTCACCGAGCTTCGCGGAGAGCGTGTGGCTGCCACCGAGGTCGTCCGGGAAGGTGAACGCTGAGGTAAGCGAACCCGTGGCGTCGGTCTTCACCTTGCCGAGCGACTTCGTCCGCTCCTCGAATCCCGTGACCGAGCGGTTCCCGACCATCGTGGTCCAGAAGATCTCGAGCTCGCTGTTCGCCGGCAGTGCCTTCGCGTTCAGCGTGCCCTTCGTGCCGACCGCGGCGCCGTAGGGCGCGGTCCAGATGCCCTGCGCCACCGGCTTCGCGGCGATCTGCGAGAAGCCCTGGATCTCCGCGGGCGTCGGCATGACCGCCGCTCCGTCGGTGATCCTGAAGGGCATGTGCGGGAAGGGCCGCGATGCGACGACGGGCTGCTGGTTCGGGTTCATGTACGGCGCGCCGAACTCGGAGTGCCCGAGCGTGATGATGTGCGTGCCGACGGCTCCCGTCGCCGGGATGACGAACTTCGCGTAGCCGTCCGTCGTGATCGATGAGACCCAGCCCGTGTACGCGTTGTCGTAGTCGAGCTGGAAGCTGTTCTGGTAGGACTGGTACCCGATGCCTTTCACCTCGATGGTGATGGGCGTTCCCACGGGGCCGCTCGTCGGCGTCATCGTCGTGACCATGTCGACGTCGAAGAGCGACTTGTTGCGGATCACGTTCTGCGCATCGACGACCGAGACGTCGTGCGCGTAGCCGAAGCCCTGCGGCACGGCGAACGTCGTCGTGAATCCACCTGTCGGGTCGGTCGTGACGCTCTGCAGGACCTTCTGGATCGTGCGGGCGTCGCGGCCGAGGAACTTACTGCGGTCCTCGGAGAGCTTCCACGCGACCTTCCCCGTGGTCCACACGAGGTCGTACTTCGTGGCGGGCTTCAGGCCCGATGCGCTCGCGGTGATCGGCGCATCCCAGGCGCCGTGCGCCGGAGAGAGGTCGAACTTGCCGATGATCTCCATCGGCTGCTGCGATGCGGCCGCGCTCGGAGTGGCGGTCGCGCTCGGTGCCGCCGATGCTTTCGCGGTCTGTGCGGGGGTCGCGATACCCGGATTCGTTGTCGCTCCGCAGGCTGCCACGAGCGCCGTGGCAACGAGCGTGATCGCCAGTCGCGTCAGGCGCTCGTGGCGTGCCATCTTTCGTTTCCTTTCCTTACTGCCTTGGGTAGTCCTGGCCGGGCTTCGTGATCGTGAGCTGCGCCGCGGCCACCCTGAACGCGTCGAATGAGCCGCTCGCACCTGCGATCGACTTCACATCGATCTTCACGTTCAGTGCGCCGGTCGGGTAGTCAGCGGGGACCGTCCAGCCGTAGGCCCACAGGAAGTCCTGTGGCGCTTCCTTCGTGCCGCCGTGCCCGCCATACGCGAACTTGTCGCTCTTCCCGTCCGGGAACGTGATCGTGAAGGACGCGACGGCCTTGTCGTCGAGGTAACTGCCGGTGACCGGGTCGAGTGCCTTCATCCGCCAGACGATGCGGCCGCCTTGCGGGAACCGACTCTGCTGGGTGCAGTGGATCTCGGGTGCGCCGATGTTCTTCTCGACGTCGTTGAGACCTTGCTGGCTGCGGATCGTGTCTCCGAGGATCACGAGGGTCTTCGCGAGTACCGGTGCCGCTTGCGTCGCCGCCACGGCTTTCGTTTGCGACGGAGCCGAGGTCGGCGTCGCCGCGCTGTCGCCCGTTCCGCTGCCGCAGGCTGCGGCGAGCATGAGGGCGCTGACGCAGGACGCGAGGACGCGCGCGCGTAGGGTCATGCAGGTTCCCCCTTTCGAGTTGTGCGGCGCGCGCCGCGGATCACGCCGCGCGCCGTTGCGAACAGTGCGAATGCGATGAGCGACCAGACCGACAGCACGATCAGCCCTGCCGCGTACGGGACGCGGTCGCTGAAGATGGCGAGGAGCGGGCGCTCGACCTTCGACTGCGGCGCGGAGACCGATGCGTCGAAGGAGGTCCGGCCTTCGCCGGCCGTCACCTTGCCGACGGCGCTGGTGCGCACGACGAGGTCGTGCGTACCCGGCTGCGCCGGGAGGTACGTGAGCGTGACGACACCACGGCCGTCGCTGGTCCCGCTGCCGATCTGCATCTCGCGCGTGCCGAAGAGGTCGACGAGCTCGTAGAAGCGCAGCGGCGCGTCGGCGAGCGGGCGGCCGTCGGGGCCGAGCGCGGTCGCCGCGATGACGTACCCACGAGCGGCCTCGGGCGCGGCCGTCACCGCGACGTTCACGCGCGCCGCGGTCGACGCGGGGCTCGTGACCGGCGATGGCGCGAGGCCGATGGTCGAGGCGTTCCCGGTGGTGGCGTCGTGCGCGTGATCCGCAACCTGCGGCGCGGCGCTCACGGCGGGCCGGCCAGGCAGCGCGGTCGGCAGGAAGCCTCGGCCCGGCCCGATGAAGAAGAGGAGCAGCGCGATCGCGGCCGCGAAGGGGATGAGCTTCCTTGTCACTTTCCGGCTCCTTCCGCGAAGCTGGGCTGGAGGGTCGGCCGGCGCTCGGGCTCGTGCTCGACCTCTTCCATCTCGTGGACGCTCATGACCGGGAAGAAGCGGAAGAAGATGATGAGGATGAGCGGGATCGCGGCGGCCGAGCCGATCGTGATCGTGATCTCGACCCACGTCGGGGCGTAGCGGCCCCAGTCCCACGGCATGACCGGCTCGGCCATGCCCGGGACGACGATGAGGAATCGCTTCAGCCACATCCCGCCGATGACCAGGCCCGATGCGAGGCACGCGCGGCCGATCGGGAAGCGGCCCGGGATCGCCGCGAGGATCAGCGGCAGGATGAGTCCGACGGTCGTGAAGGTCCAGAACGCCGGCGCGTAGGTGCCGATGAAGATCGCCTCGAGCACCGGCGTCGTGTCCGCCTCGAGGAGGTAACCCTCGGTGAGGTACTCGCTCACCATGAAGTAGAGGTATCCGACGCCGAGGGCGATCAGCAGGTACGAGAGGTAGCGGAAGTGCTTCGCGGTGATGAACTCCTGGAGGCCGTAGACCTTGCGGAACGCGGCGACCACGAGGATCACCGCGGCGACACCGGAGAGCATCGCTGCGAGGACGAAGAGCGGGGCGAAGATCGTGCTGTGCCATCCGCCGCGCGCCGTGACCGCGAAGAGCCATGCGAGCACCGAGTGCACCGAGACGGCGAGCGGGATGATGAGCACGGCCATGATCCCGATGCCTCTTTGGAGCGAACGCTCCTGGCCGGGCGTGCCCTTCCATCCAAGCGCGAGCAGCTGGTAGATCCGCTGCAGCTTGCCGCCCTTCAGAGCCGCGCCGGTCGTGGCGAGGTCAGGGATCAGCGGCAGGTACAGGAAGACGAGCGAGGCCAGCATGTACGTGCTGATGGCGACGACGTCCCACACCACCGGCGAGCCGACCTGCGGGTACAGGACGATGTTGAGGAAGCGATCGGGGCGGCCCATGTCGATGATCGGGTAGACCGCGCCGACGAGCAGCGCGGCGACCGCGGTCGTCTCGGCGAGGCGGGTGAGTGGCGCGCGCCACTTCGCGTTCGTGAGCCGCAGGATCGCGCTCGTCATGGCGCCGCCGTAGCTCATGCCGATGAAGAAGACGCAGTTGATGATGTAGAAGCCCCACGAGACCTTCTGGTTGAGGCCGGTCACCCAGAGGCCGCGCTGGATCTGATAGACCCAGGCGTAGATGCCCGCGGCGACCATCGCGCCGAGGACGAGGACGGCGATCCAGAAGTTGCGGTCGCCTCGGCCGATCGACCACATCGCCCGCTCGATGTACCGCTCGTGCGCTCGGCGCTCCATCGCTAACCCTCCAGGAGCTGGCCGTGGCCAGCGATGTACCAGACGCGCGGGCCGGTGCCGAGCTCTTCCTTGTATCTGAAGGCGTCGTTCTCCTTGAGGAAGGTCGAGAGACGCACGGTCTCGACGCCATTCGTCGCGACATCCTCGACGAGGTCTCCGATGTAGAGCGCGTTCATGCCGCACGCTTCGACGCACGCCGGGAGGACGCCGTCTTCCGTGCGGTGTACGCAGAACATGCACTTGCCGACGGTGCCCTTCTGCTGCGGCACGGGGAACTCCGGCGTCGGGTGGCCGAAGGGGTTGTCGTACTGCGGCGGCTCGTTGTAGTTGAAGTAGCGCGCGCCGTAGGGGCAGGCGGCCATGCACATGCGGCAACCGATGCAGCGGTCCTGATCGACGAGGACCATGCCCTCGTCGTCCTTGAAGGTCGCTGCGACCGGGCACACCCGCAGGCAGGGAGCGTTCTCGCACTGGAAGCAGGGGCGAGGCATGAAGTACGACGCGCCGCTTGTGTCCTTGACGTCGAAGACCTTGATCCACTCGAACGTCTGCGGAAGGTGGTGCGTTTCCTGGCAGGCCTGCGTGCACTTCTTGCAGCCATCGCAGCGACGGAGGTCGATGACCATCGCCCACTGGCGCGTCTTCTTCGTGGCGGCCGGCGCGGTCATGGAGAACGCGACTGGGGCCCATCCCGCCGCAAGCGCGGTCCCGCCGACGCCGCCGAGGGTGCCGAGAAGCCGCCGACGCGTGAGTGGACCCGCCACTGTGGCCTCCTTGCGCCGCCTGGCCCTCTCTCAGGGAGTGCTCAGACTTGGCCCGACTTTCGGCCTGAGGAGTACCTGAGAGAAGGGCCGAACGACTCGCCGAAGCGGTCCGACCGGCCGGTTCGCGCGTCCCTCCTCGAGGGGAGCATCGGCCCGTGGCTATCGCAGCACCGCGCGTCCTCATCGTCGACGACGACGAAGGCGTGACCTCCGTCATGCGGCACGCCCTCGAGCGCGCTGGCTACGCCACCGCGACCGCGAACGACGCGGGTTCCGCCCGTGCCCGTTTTGCGGACTTCCGGCCCGACGCCGCCGTGCTCGACATCGTGATGCCCGACGTCGACGGGCTCGTCCTCTGCAGCGAGTTCAGAAGGGAGCGTCCCGACATCGCCATCCTCATGGTGAGCGCGCGGGACACCGCGGCCGACCAGGTCGTCGCCGTCGACGCCGGTGCCGACGACTACCTCGTCAAGCCGTTCGGCCTTCAGGTCCTCGACGTGCACCTGCGCGCCGTGCTGCGCCGGCGCCGGCCGACGCCCGAGATCCTCGTGGCCGGCGATCTCGCGCTCGACACGTCGACCCGTGTCGCGACCCGTCGCGGCCGCGCGATCGAGC
>Ga0075423_10004784_pt1 | contig 12589 bp, 8 predicted proteins | sample SoiMethybrSBSTD2_FD_80114 | JGI IMG/M metagenome (GOLD analysis project Ga0075423, IMG submission 80114) | Bulk soil microbial communities from a Populus tree surrounding site in Tennessee, USA - Soil MetaG P. TD hybrid SBSTD2 | ecosystem: Environmental > Terrestrial > Soil > Tree plantation...
CACGCTGCAGCGCCGCGAGCGCGTCGGTCAGGCTGGCGGCGACCGTCAGCAGCGCGTTCGCCGCATCCGCCTGCGCCTGGCGGTCTTCAGTGCCATTTGGGCCATCGGTTGCCGGCGCAGTGGTGGACACGGTCGCATCCGCTACCGCTGCCCCGCCAGCGTCCACATCGTCGGCGAGCGGCGCGTCCAGGCCCTGGTAGACCACGCCGCGTGCCTCGGCCAGCGCCTGCTCAAGCGGCGCACCCTGCTGCGCCACACGCCGCGCGATCCGCCGCGCGCGGCGCGCCAGCCAGGGGTCGTCTGCGATCGCCGCTATGAGCCGGTGCTGGTCGGCGACCGGCAGGCGGGCAATCGCGCGCAGCCCGGCCTCGGTCAGCTCAGTCTCGCGCGCACGCGCCTGCGCCTCGCCATCGAGCTTGAGGATCGCCAGCAGCTTCTTGAGCCGCTCGGCGTCCAGGTCCAGCCCCAGCTGCGCCAGCAGCGCCGGCTGGCTGATCGCTGGCCTGGTCGGCGTGAAGCCGGCTGTGGCGAGTAGGGCGCTGAGCTGGGCGAGGGCGGCGCTGGGTGGCTGCTCGACCGCCAGGATCGCCGCCGCCTGCTCGCGCAGCCCGAGTGCCTCAGCATTCGCCGCCAGCCAGGCCAGCTTGATCGCCAGCGCCTCGTCGAGCGGGTGCGGCGCGACCCGGTGCAGGTTCTCGACCAACCGCAGGCGGTGAGCCTGCAGTGGATCGAGCTGCTCGCAGACCAGGCAGGCGATGGTCGTCCAGCCGGCGCGCACAGCCGCCAGCACGCGCCGTGCGCCGAACACCAGCCGGTAGGCGTCCGGTCCAAGCCGCTCGATCAGCGGCGGCTGGGCGATGTCCGGCTCGGTCTGCGTGGCGAGCCCAGCCGCGAGCGCGTCCAGCTCCGCTGCCGTCGCCGGCGTCAAGACACACGGCAGCTCCGCGACCCCAGCGACCAGGGCGGCGCGCAGCCGCCGCGCGCCGTTGACGAGCCGATAGCGTCCGTCGTCGATGAGCCGCACTTCGAGCAGCTGGGTCAGGCCGTGTAGCCGCACGCGCTGCGCCAGCTCGCGCGCTCGCGCGTCCGCGAACATCTGGCGCGGCTGGTTGGCATCTTCGTTGATCAGGGTCAGGGCAAGCAAGAGCAGGGCTCCCTGATTGGGAGAGCGTCGTGGCATGCTCGGTCGTGTCCTTTCGTGCGGCACTATCGTCGCGTACGGTCAATCACAGGCGCGGAAGGCTGCCAGTTCGTTGTCGAGCAGTGCGAGTGCCTCCCGAACCAGCGCCCGCAGTTCAGCTGGCGCATCGAGCTGGCGAACGTAGGCCAGCTGCTGCATGAGCGCGCTGGTCGCGTCCAGGATCGCGTCGACCGCGTCGGCGAGCGCGTCGGGCGGCAGCGGCGATGCCTGCGGCACTGGGCAGGCGTCGGCTCCCGCGTTGATATAGGCGGTATGCAGCTCTAGTAGCAGATGCACGACCTTGGCGACGCTGTGCGCGGTCTGCGCGATCTGGCTCGGATCGGCCGGCACCGCGACGCAGGCTCGTCCGGCGAAATCCACAAAGCCGGCGGTGACCTGCTCGGCGTCCAGCGCGTGTGCGACGAGCGCGGCGTCGGCCTGGGTGGGCAGGTTGAGCGCGACACCAACCAGCGGTCGCATGACCACCGTGCCGGCGACACCGGCGCGCTCTGCAATCGCCGCACACAGCGCCTCGGCCACAGCGGGATCATCGCCGAGCGCCACGCGCTCGCCTCGGACCGGCGGCCCGCCGTCCAGCGCCAGCAGTCAGAAGCCGTCGAGCGAGCGCATCGGGTCGGTCGCCATTGTCTCCTCACGCTTGTGCGGGAATGAGTTCCCATAGTTGGCACGGCATGCTGCCGCGCTGCCGTCGTCGCACTCGGCCGCGAAGGAGGCGTCGCGGTTGCCGTCGCATGGCTAACCCTCGCCCAGCGCGTGCTGCATCAGCTCGACCAGCTCCGACCAGAGCGGCTGTAGCCGCTGCGTCTGGCCCGCGCTGAAGCGCAGCATGCCCACGTCGTCGAACAGGTGCAGCGCTGCCTCCAGCGCGCCTTCAAGCTGCAAAACGGCGTCGTCTGACCACTGACCGGCCTTGCTGACTGGCGGGGTGCTGCCGCGCGCCGGCGCAGGTCGGTCGGTCACAAGCTTGGGCGCGCTGCCGCCAGTCGTGGTCAGCAAGGCCAGGCTCGGATCGGGAGTGAACGCGTGCGCCGCCCCGTCCATTGGCAGGAGCGCCAGCTCGTCCTGCGGTTCATCGCCTTTGTCGGCCTGATCATCCAGCGCGTCGCGCAGTGCGCTGCCGAGGTCGCCGTTGCCCTGCGCCGCTGTCGTGCGGGCCTGCTGGACCAGCGCGGCCTGCGCCGCCGCATCGTGCTTCGCCAGGTCACGTAACGCGCGGGCCGAGACATCTACGCCCGCCAGCATGTCCTGCACGGCGGGCGCAACAGAGAGCGTCTGAAACAGCTTCTTGAGCCGTGATGCGCTCCAATCGGCCATACCGTAGCGTGCCAGGACGACCGCGCGTGGCACGCGCACCCGCCCGCCGCCGAAGTAGTCGGCAACGCCTGTTACACCGGCGAGCGCGCAGAGCCGCGCTTCGAGGGCGGCGATCTGCCCGGCTGGTGTCAGGTCGCTCGCAAGAAGGTGTTTCGTGCCCTTCCCGTCGTCAGCCTGCTCGGCCTCCAGCGCGGTGATCTGCGCGCCGAGGATGCTGCGCCAGAGTCCTTGTGCCAGCTCCAGCGGGCGCAGCTCCGAGCGGCAGAGATTTTCGACAAGCTGGAGGTCGAGCGCGTCCAGCGCGGTCGGCGGCGCGGCGACCAGGCAGGGCAGCGTCGGCAAGGCGCACGCCTGCGCAGCGCGCAGTCGGCGTTCGCCGTACAGCAACCGGTAGCGCCCGTCGCCCGTCGGCACGACCGCAATCGGGATGCGCACGCCATACTTGCGCACGCTCGCCGCCAGCTCGGCCTGCGCGAGTGGATCGATCTCCTGGCGCGGCTGGGTTGGGTCGAGGTCGATCTGCTGTGGATCGAGCGCGTGCAGTGTCGTCGGGGCGTCGGGTGTCGTCATGGGTGCGGTGCTCCTTGGGAGATGAACGCCGGTGCTGGATCGGCGCGGTGCGTATGCTGGATCGTATGTGTGGTGCGCCCGGTCGCCCTCGGTCGTAGCGCTCGCGCTGCGAGTGGCATCGGAAGATACACGGCGATTATGCAGCGAACATACCCCAGCATAGCAGCGGCATGCTGATCGCGCCTGGGTGCTAACTGTCACATCGGGCGGACCAGGTACCACACCCACGCAGGTTAAAGTACCGCGCCTGCCGCATCAGGGCAACCACGAGCGCACTCCCTGCGCGCAGTACTCGGCGGCACGCCAGACCCGCTTTCCCCAGATGGGCGTCGAGCTGACGATACTTATATCGGGTTATGCGAAAAAAGCACCGAGCCGATACGATGACGGTGGTACCGCGTGGCTGTCCACCACGCAGGTCATCCTCAGAGGAGGTTGGGCCGCGCCACATCACACGGAACCAGATCGCTCGCCCCACGGGCCAGCTCCTACACGATCGCTAGTCCGTCGGTGACGAGCATCTGGAGGTCCGCGCGCGGCGCAGGTACCTGCTGCCAATCTGCGAACGCCGTGCAGAGCGCGCCGACGGCGTCGAGCAGCGCACTCGCCGCCTGCTCGGCATCGCTCGGCCCACGCTTGGCAGCGGGCAGGCGTCGCTCTGCACAGTGATAAAATCGGTGTGGACCTTCAGCAGCAGGTGAATGACCTTCGCGACGCTGTACGCGGTCTGCTCGATGTGCGCCATCTCAGCCGGCAGCGCGACACAGGCGTGCTCCTGAAAATCCAGGTAGCCGGCCGTGACCTGCTCGGCGTCGAGCGCACGCGCGACCTCCCGTGCATCGGCGTCGGTCGGCAGCATGAGCGCCACGCCCAGCAGCGGACGTGTGACTGGATGCGACTCCAGCCCCGTGTGGATGCGGATCGCGTCGATCAGCGCGGGGAGATGGGTAGCATCGCCGCCCAGTGCGACGCGTTCAGCTCGAATCGGCGGCCTGCCGTCGATCGCGAGCAGTCAGAAGCCGTCGATTGAGCGCATCAGATCAGGTGTCATTGGTGCCCCTTGTCTCGCGTCGGAAATCATTCCCAGACTGGTCGTCGCATCCGGCCGTAGCTAGCGTCCCAAGCATCCACACCGAGCGTATTCCACGACGTGAGGACGTGCTGGTCGCGCTCGTCCACGCCATCGCCGGGGAAATGCTTGATGGCGCAGGCCGTCCGCGCCTCGCTAATGCCGTCGAAGTACTCCGTCGTGCGCTCGATGACTACCTCAGGCGTGTTGCCGAACGTGTGTGGCAACGACCGTGTTGCGCCGGTTCAGGTGGATAGTGGCGTAAGGCGGTCATGGTTATCTCAGGAGAGAGGCACAGCAGGAGTGGTAAAATGTCCAGCATAGACTTTGTCGTCCCTCCGTTATCGGTGATTGTGAGCTACCCAACGGTACGACAAAACCCTCGTTTGTGCCACCTCTATTTTGGCGAAGGTATTGTAATCATAAAAGGGTTATCGGATTCCCATAACGACCAGGCACCGCTGACAGCTCGACGTACACTTTGGAGGGTTCTTGGACACTCATAGAGTGGAGGCATGGTCATCGCACAATTACTGCGTAGAGGACACCCAATGAACCACACGGCCGATATTCTGCTCATCACAGCGACCGAGGTCGAAACGCGCGCAGTGCTCGATGTAGCCCAGCAGCAGACCCAGCAGCCTTGGACCCGCCAGCCGATCAGCGGCAATATCTACTATAACCTGGGCGTGGTAGGTGGTGCAAGCGTGTTTCTGGTTCAGTCGGCCATAGGCGCAATCGGCCTGGGAGCAGCCGCGCAGACAGTGCAACAGGGAATCGACGCGCTCCATCCAATCGCTGTGATCATGGTCGGCATAGCCTTTGGAATGGAGCCAGGCACGCAACGCATCGGGGATGTCTTAGTCGCCCGCCATATGCTGCTCTATGAGCCGCAAAGGGCCGGCAGCGATGCAGCGGGCCAACCCCGCATCCAGCCACGTGGCACGCGCGCCGATGTCTCACCCTGGCTGTTGAAAGCCTTCCGCAGTGGAAGCCTTGACTGGAATCTCGGAGTACAGAAAAAGCGTGCAGCAGGCCCGCCACAGGTGCAAATGGGACTCTTTCTCTCAGGTGAGAAGCTGATTGACAACCTGACGTTGCGCAACCAGTTGCACCAGATCGAGCCGGAGGCGATCGGCGGTGAGATGGAGGGGGCTGGATTGTATGTCGCTGCCCATCAGAGCCAGGTAGACTGGATTCTGGTTAAAGCAATCTGTGACTGGGCCGATGGCACCAAAGTGTATCACAAGCGGCAGCGCCAGCAGCTTGCAGCACACCATGCGGCGCACTTTGTCTTTCATGTCATCAAGCAGGGCATGATTACGCGCGCGACTGCGCCTCATCGGCCATTGCCGCTACCACTGCCACAGCACCCTTCAGCGCCGGCTGGCAATGCTCCGCCGCTGCCCGCACTTATGCTTGGCCGTGATGCCGATATTGAGGCCCTCAAAGCTCGTCTCGGAATCGGGAGGACAATCAGCGGGGCTACCCAGGTGCTGACCGCGATGCGCGGCTGGCCTGGCGTTGGCAAGACCACATTGGTGGCGGCGCTGGCCCACGATCAAGAAGTTATGCGCGTTTTTCCTGACGGGGTGCTGTGGGCATCATTAGGGCAGCAGCCCAACCTGTTCGGCGAACTGGCGGCCTGGGGGCGTGCGCTAGGTGTACCGGATCTGAATCAGGCCCGCACGGTGGAAGAGGTATCTGCCCTGCTGCGGGGATTGCTGCGCAATCAGCGCCGTTTGCTGATCGTCGATGATGCCTGGCGGGCTGAGCATGTGCTTCCTTTTGCTGTCGGTGGAACGGGGTGTGCGCTGCTGGTCACCACGCGCTTGCCCGAAGTCGCGCGCCAGATCGCACCGGTGCCCACCGACGTGTATGTATTGGGTGTGCTTACTCCAGAAGATGCGCTCCTGCTGCTGCGGACGCTGGCCCCCGATGTCGTCGCTGCGAACGAAGCGACCTGTCGGGAGTTAGTCGCTGACCTGGAAGGGCTGCCGCTGGCGCTCCAGGTGGCCGGGCGGCTGATCCACACCGAGGCAAGCTATGGCTTTGATGTGAGCCAGTTGCTCGCGGATATTCGGGCGGGTGCTGCGGTGATTGCTGCACAGGCACCCGCAGATCGGGCCGATGTGGCAAACGCAACCACACCAACCGTGGCCGCACTGCTGGCGTTAAGTACCAACCACCTCGATGAAGTGACGTTGGAGCGTTTTATCTATCTCGGCGTGTTCGTACCTAAGCCCGTGACCTTTGATCTGGCTGCGGTGCAGGCGGTGTGGGAGGTTGCTGATGTGCAACCGACCATTCGCACACTGGTTGATCGGGGTCTGTTGGAACCATCAGGCGCGGAACGGTTCTGGATGCATGCGATCCTGGTGGCGCATGCCAAGTCATTTTGGGCCGAGGAGTAGGCGATGAAGAAGGTTTCGCCTCGCCCTGCTCACTTGCGCCACGCTCGACACTATATTCAGGTCGCGGATCAGGCCCAGCAGCACTATCTCTCCGGTGGCGAAGGTATCACACATGGGTTGGCACTGTTCGACCATATACTCCTCAATCTGGATCAGGCGCGCGTCTGGCTTCAGAAGCAGGCTGGTACGCCAGAAATCGATACGCTGCTGTCTGCCGACGCTAACGCGACTGCGCTTATCGGCGACCTGCGCTACTCCACACGCGATGGGCGGATCCCGCAGTTCATAGGAGCCTTGGCCGCTGCCCAGCGATTGGGTGATCGGAGGGCGGAGGGGCAGATGCTAGGCAACCTGGGGAGTGCCTATGTGGTGCTAGAGGAGGCGCAGCAAGCGATCGAGCTGCACGAGCAATCATTAGCCATCGTGCGGGAGCTGGACGACCGGCAGGGAGAGGGACAGGTACTGGGCAATTTGGGGATAGCCTACACGATGTTGGGGGAGGTGCAACGAGCGATCGAGTTGTATGAACAAGACCTCGCCCTCGTGCGGGAGTTGGGCGATCGGCGGGGAGAAGGGATTGCACTGGGCAACTTGGGGATTGCTTACAAAAACCTGGGGGATATACAACGGGCGATTGAACTGCAAGAGCAAAACCTCGCGATCGCGCGGGAGGTGGGTGATCGGCATGGCGAGGGCCGGGCCTTGGGCAACCTAGCAACTGCCTACGTGATACTGGGCGACATGCAGCGAGCGAGCGAACTGTACGAGCAAGACCTCGCGATCTCGCGGGAGTTGGGTGATCGGCGTGGCGAGAGCGTAACGCTGAATAACCTAGCGGGTATCTCCGTGAGGCTGGGCGACATGCGGCGGACAATTGAGTTGTATGAGCAGCAGTTACTCATTGTGCGGGAGCTAAGGGATCGGCGGGGGGAAGGGACTGTACTGGGCAACCTGGGGATTGCCTACGCTCGTCTGGGAAAGCCGCGATGGGCGATTGAGCGGTATCAGCAAGCATTAACTATCGCGCGGGAGCTAGGGGATCGGCGAGTGGAAGGGAATTCGTTGGGCAACTTGGGCCTGGACTATGAGCTGTTGGAGGAGCCGCGACAAGCCATTGAGTCGTACGAGCAAGTCTTAGTCATTATGCGGGAGATTGGGGACCGCGATGGGGAGGAAAGGGCGTTGCAGAGCCTGGGAAATGCCTACTCTGCGCGAGGAGATGCCCAGCGAGCGAGCGAATTGTACGAGCAGTGCCTGGTTATCACGCGCGAGCTTGGGGATCGCAAGCGTGAGGCGCGGACCCTTTGGGACTATGGGTTGGCGCTGGTGCGCTCAGGGAAGCCGGCGCAGGCACTGCCATTGCTCGAGTCGAGCCTAGCGTTTTCCCAGGCGACTGGAGACCAGCGCGCCGCAGAGCAAGCAGCGGCAATCTCGCATATCCGGCAGCAAGGCACCTTGCCGAAGGTAGGTCGGCACGACGATCAGCTAGCTGCTTTGCCCGGGGCCGTGCGCGCAGCGATCAAGCAACGCGATGGCACGGCGCTCCAGGCAGCGCTTAGTGCTCTGCCACCCGACGAGTCTGCCGCGATCGTTACCCAGTTGCAGCAGGCTGGCATCATCAGCATGCAGCATGCTCTAGATATGGCACAGGTGGTTCAAAACTTCCGGCCGTTGTTGGGTGATATCGCGCTAGCTGCGCAGGGCGACACAATGGCTCAACTGTTGGCCGAGACAGCGATGCCGTTCATTGAGCAGAGGGGATGGCGAATTGGTGAGGCCACGCGGCACATCTGGGCTGGTGAGCGCGATGCAGAGGTGCTGACCGCGGGCCTCGACTCGAACTCCGCAGCTCTGGTGCGCCATATACTTCGCATGGTTGCCGGCGGGCCAGAAATGATCTTTGTGGCAGGAGCCATCGAGATCAGAGCGTTGCGCCGCCAGGCCGACGCAGCAACAGCACAGATTCTGGCCGACGGCGAGATAACTGGGCGAGCCGAACTGGCGGCGCAGCTTGAGCATACGGCCGGACGGGCCGAGCAGCTGCCGGTTGCGCCATGGCAGGAACTGGCAGATCATCTGCGGGTGCTGATCGCGCGACTACGGGAGATGGAGTGATACTAATCCCGGATGGATCAGCGGCGATGGGTGAGCGGTGCTCCTCCCCATCGACGGCGAGCTAGAGCAGCGGCAGCATCAGGTTCTCAAGGTCAGCGAGAGGCATAGACTATGCCTCTCCGTCTGGTTTGTCGATCAATGTCAGGATGCGCTGTACGAGGAGGGCTGAGTTGGCGTCAATATCCTCAGTTAACACCTCACCGTCTCGTTCGCCGGCCCAGATCCGTTGCACAGCGGCACTCAATTGCCAGCCACCCTGCTCCAACTGCAAAAGCACTGCCAATATCTCTGTGCGTGATCCTGCACCGCCGCGTGCCACGGCAGCAATGCCACGCAGGAGCGGATCGCCTTCACGCAGCACCTGGGCCAGGTCTGGATTTGGTTGTAGGAGACCAGCATGAAGGAGATCTCCAATGATCTCCGTACGCTTATCCTCCGGCAATGCCTGGAGAGCAGCTTGAAAGGCGGCACGATCCTCAGCCAGGAAAGCCTGCCGTATGGCTTCAGGAAGCTTCTCTAGATACTCCACAGCGCCAGATGGTTGTCCTGAAAGGGTTCCATATGTCCGGACATGAGCAACTACCTCTGCCATCATTGCTATGTCTGGGTGACCAATTTCCTGATGAAATGCCAGGCTCTGTTCCAGGTAAGCCAGTGCCTGCGTGACTTCACCGTTGCGTACCAGGATCAATCCATAATTCCATCCTGCCTTTGCCGCTGCGTGCCGCTCACCTATCTTGTGAGCTAAAACGAGATGCTGTTGGTAGAAATCAATGGCGGTATCTATATCACCCAGATCATCGTAGGAACATCCCAAATTACCGAGTCCGGCCGCCTCGCCGCGTTTGTCACCAATCTCACGAGCGATAAGCAACTGCTGCTGGTAATACTCGATGGCAGTGCGGGCATCCCCTAGAATGGTATAGACATTCCCAAGGTTGCCGAGGGCAACTCCCTCTTCCTGCCGGTTGCTGGTCTCACGCGCGACCAGCAACCGCTGCCGGCAATACTCGATCGCGGTGGGTGCATCTCCCAGAGTTGCGTAGGCGCTTCCCAAATTGCCCAGAGCAACTCCTTCGCCGTGCCGATCGCCTATTTGACGAACTATGATTAAGCACCGCTGGCAAAAGTCAATCGCGGTATGGGTCTCCCCCAAAATCCTATAGGCATGCCCCAGGTTGCCGAGGGCCGCGCCTTCCTCTCTCCGATCGCCAATCTCCTGAGCCAGGCTGAGGGCTTGCTGGTAGAGGTCAATTGCGATGCGCGCGTTGCCAAGATCGATATGGGCGCTTCCCAGGCTGCTGAGGATAGTCCCTTCACTGCTTCGGTCACCTATTTCACGGGCGATAAGCAACTGCTGCTGGAAAAACTCGATCGCGGTAGATGCATCTCCCAGGGTTGTGTAGGCGCTTCCCAACTTGCCAAGGGCGATTCTCTCGCCGCGCCGGTCACCCATTTCACGAGCAATAAGCAAGTGTTGCTCGTAATACTCGATGGCGGTAGATGTGTCTCCCAGAGTTGTGTAGACGCTTCCCAGGTTGCTAAGAATGACTCCCTTGGTAAGTTTCTCACCGCTCTCTCCAACGACAAGCAGCGCCTGTTGGTAGAGATCGATAGCAATACGTATTTCCCCTAGAGCCGCGTAGGCATTTCCCAGACTATCGAGAGTAGATCCCTCGCTGTATCGATCGCCCATTTCACGGGCTGAAGTAAGAGCCTGCTGATAGAGATCGATAGCAGTGCGCAGATCCCCTTGAGTCGCATAGGCATTTCCCAAATTTTCAAGAGTAATTCCTTCACCGCGCCGGTCGCCAATTGCTCGGACTAAGGTCAAAGTCTCCTGGTAAAAATCCATGGCGGTGCGTATATCCCCCAACTCAAAGTAGGCATTCCCTAAATTGCCAAGGGCGCCAGCCTGGTTGCGTCGATTACCAAGCTCGCGAGCAATGGCCAGATCTTGGCGATAAAACTCGATGGCTTTGTGTATATCTCCCAAATCCGCGTAAGCCGACCCCAGGTCGCCGAGGGCGATTCCCTCACTAGTGCGATTATTCAGTGTTCGGGCCAGGGTCAGAGATTGCTGGTAGAGCTCAATGGCAGTGGATATGTTTCCTAAGTCCGCGTAAGCCATCCCCATGTTGCCAAGTAATGCAATCTGGGGTTCCAACTGCTGATAGTGTATCGCAACGTTTAAGGCTATTTGCAGCTGCGGGATGCGCTCAAGTTGGTTTCGATAGCGTAGAGCACCAATATGTACTGTTGCTTTTGTGTCTTCTAGCAGGAGTATGCAAGCCTCAACATCGCCAACATGCGCTTGAAGCCATTGTCTTGCCCTGTCCAAGTTGGCCCGCTCGCGGTCGAACAGGGCCAACCCTGCATTGACCCCACTGCCGCCATCAAGGTATTGGCGCTGAGCGTCCGCCGCAACAGCAATGTAATGCTGAGCGTGGCGCAGACGAGCCGGGCGCACATCAATTTGAGGCTTCATTGGACTACTCCACTAACAGCACCTCAACGATGATTTGGAAGGCGTGCTGTCCTGGTCTTCGATAGTCTAGAGGATCGCACCGAGAAGATCGGTGGGAAACGGTGATGATGGCGCTTGCTGCGGCCAAGTGCCACGCTGCCGAACATAAGCTACGGTCGCCGCATCGGCCTCTGCATTGGGATGCCCGATCTCGTGTTCAAATGTCACACACATATCGAGCAACGGCAGTGCCTCCGCGATACGACCCCGACTAGCCAGAACCCTCCCGAAATCCCAACTGCCCATTGCTTCTCCGCGTCGGTCGCCAATTTCACGGGCTATGCTCAACCGCTGTTGGTAGCACTCAATGGCTGTGTGCGCATCTCCCAGGGCATAGAAGGCATTCCCCAGGTTGCTCAGGGCGATCTCCTCACCCATCCGATCTCTCATTTCTCGGGCGATGGTCAGGTACTGCTGGGAGAATGTGATGGCGCGGGGTGCATCGCCCAGGTCGAAGTAGGCAGTCCCTAAGTTGCCAAGAGCGTTGCCCTCGCCACGCCGGTCGCCAATCTCTTGGGCCACGATCAAGTGTTGCTGGTAGAACGTGATGGCACGGCGCATTTCCCCCAGGTCAGCGTAGGCATTCCCTAAGTTGCCAAGAGCGTTGCCCTCGCCACGCCGGTCGCCAAGCTCTTGGGCCACGCTCAGGTGCCGCTGGTAGCACTCGATAGCTGTGTGTAAATCGCCTAAGATGTAGTAGGCATTCCCCAGGTTACTCAGGGCGTTGCCTTCGCCACGCCGGTCGCCAATCTCTTGGGCCACTCCCAGGTGCTGCTGGTGGCACTCAATAGCGCGGCGCACGTCCCCAAGCACCCTGTAGACAATTCCAAGGTTGCTCAGGGCACTTCCCTCGCTACGCCGGTCGCCAAGTTCCTGGGCCACTCCCAGGTGCTGCTGGTGGCACTCGATGGCGCGATGCGCGTCCCCTAAAACAAAGTAGGTCAACCCCAGGTTGCCCAGAACACTCCCCTCGCCCTGCCGGTCGCCAAGCTCACGCAGCAAATCAAGGCTCTGCTGAAAGCATTCGATGGCACGGTGCATCTCCCCCAGATCGAAGTAGGCTAACCCTAGATTGCTGAGAATACGGCCCACTGCATCGCGCCGGCCAATGTGTTTCGCTGACGACAACGCAATCTCAAGCTGCGGGATGCGCTCCAGCGGCTTTTCGTTACGCAGGTCGCCAATATGGGCCGTTGCATCCGCATCAGCAATCAGAAGTTCATCTGTCTCAGCATCGCTGGCGAGCGACTGCAGCCAGCGCCGAGCTGCGTCGAGATTGGCTCGCTCTCTGTTGAATAGAACCAACCCTTCGGCAATGTTGTCGCCACCAGCCAAGTACTGCTGCTCAGCGTGCCTCGCGACGGCAATGTAATGCCGAG
>Ga0075423_10004786_pt1 | contig 12587 bp, 13 predicted proteins | sample SoiMethybrSBSTD2_FD_80114 | JGI IMG/M metagenome (GOLD analysis project Ga0075423, IMG submission 80114) | Bulk soil microbial communities from a Populus tree surrounding site in Tennessee, USA - Soil MetaG P. TD hybrid SBSTD2 | ecosystem: Environmental > Terrestrial > Soil > Tree plantation...
CGAAAACTTTCGGCTGGGCTCAACGTTAGTTGTGTTCGCGTTGCCGGAAGGGCCGAGATGAGGCGGGGGAAGGAACTTTAGCCACAGAAGGCACAAAAAGCACAAAATTTCTTGTGCTCTTTTGTGCCTTTTGTGCTTTTTGTGGCTATTACTTTTTCACACGTGTGAATGTCCTTCACAGATTTCTGCGCGTGAACTCCCCTAAATCAATGCTTTAACAGTGGATCTCCGAATGCATTGGCGATGCTTCACGCAATCCGCAATGGAGGTTCAGATGAAGCGTTTGCTAATCGGCTTTCTGTTAGGTTTAGCACTTGGTTCCGTTGCCCAGGGGCAGGACACGAAGAACATCAAGTCCGTTACTCAATCGTTCGGGGAAGGCGGAACAGTCTGGCTGAAGCTTGCATCCGGCAACTACAGTGTGCGAGCGGGAGCCAGCGATAACATCTTGGTGCAATGGGTTCCCGAAGATTCATGGGATGTGGATGAGATGAAGAAGATCAAAGTCCTTACCGATCTGTCCGGAGACACTGTGACCATCCGCACGGAGGGACCGACGAAGCACGCACGGTTTACGATCGAGATTCCCATCCGCTCTCGCCTCTACTTGCGAATGCGTGCAGGGGACGTGGACATAAGCGGCATTGAGGGCAGCAAAGATATCCGTATAACCGCCGGCAACCTCAGGGTTGACGCGGTTCCCGCCTCGTACTCTTCTGTGCACGCATCCGTCACTTTCGGTGACCTGAAAGCGACGCCGCTGGGAATCTCGATGGACGGGATCGGAAGGTCCTTCGATTGGAACGGTTCAGGAAAGTACACGCTCTACGCGAGCCTGTTTGCCGGGGACCTTACGATCGTGCAGAGTCGCGAACTGAAGTAGGTGGACGGAAAGACTCCACTGGATTGTGTGCGTCGCTGCGAACGCACCATGTATAATCGCCCGAAATCGGGAGGCTGCCATGCAAACAAGATTGATTGTGAGGAAGAGCCTGATCACCGCGGGTGCAAGTCTGGTTTTCTTGTCGGTTACGACACCGTTGTTTGCGCAACCGTGGTGGTCGAAAGTTCCCGCGGCCAACCTTCCTCGTACCCTGGACGGCAAGGTCAATCTTGCCGCGCCTGCGCCGCGTTTGCCTGATGGTAAGCCGGATTTCTCCGGAGTCTGGAACCCTCCGATGGGATACATAAGGGACCTTGCGAAGGACATGAAAGAACCGGTTCCATTTCAGTCCTCAGTGAAAGCGCTCTACGACGAACGCGCAGCTGGATTGCATTGGAGAGAGGAACCCGACGCCAATTGCCTGCCTCAAGGTGTACCTAAAATTCTTCTTGCGCCGGCGCCGTGGAGAGTGGTTCAGACACCGGAGCGGATATTCTTTGTGCATGAAGCGTTCAATCTTTGGTGGCAGGTCTTTATGGATGGCCGTGAATTCCTGTCGAGCCAGGAAGTGACACCGACCTGGCACGGGTATTCAACGGGCAAATGGGAAAACGATACGCTCGTGATCGACTCGAGAGGGTTTAACGGTAAGGTTTGGTTGGACCAACTCGGCAAGCCATCGACCGAGGCTCTGCACGTCACAACTCGTCTTCGACGCAAAGACTTCGGTCATATGGAAATCCAAATCACCATCGATGATCCCGAAGCGTACACGAAACCATGGACAGTGAGCGTCGAAGCGACACTTCAGCCGAACACTGAATTAATGGAATTCATCTGCCTCGAGAACGAGAAAGACACGCGCGCCAAGTAGCGGTTCTATGTGTGCGCGACAACGATATTAGACCCGCTACTTAATCGATCGGCGAGGTTACCGCTTCTTTCGGACTACACTCTTGCGCGCACGAGTTCTCGATGTGACGAACCTCCACGCCATGCCTAGCAGATCCCGCAAAACTTCAGCATTTACTCGAGACAGCCGTACCAGCACGGCAGGGTAGTCCACATAGTGATCGGTGAGATAGTACGTATCCGGATCGGCTTCGATTAGTTCGGCACGACGGTCGAAATCAATACGCAGGACCAGAGAGCCAGGCTCGGCCGACTTGTGAATTGCGGGACAGGTTAAGAGCTGTCCACCGACCTTAAGAGATGGAACTCCGTAGCTTGTACTGTCTTCCACGCCAGGCAGAGTCAGCCCGATCTTGCGGACAGTATCGAAATTGGTCGTTTTGGGCATGACGAGAACGAGCGAATATGTTACACACGTTAACCGGGACCGCCAGTTTCAGATCTCTTACGACATAAACAACGATGAGAGCCGCTCTCGAAACGATAATCATCGGAATTTTGGTGTGTGCTTCCATCATCAATCTCGCGCGGTTTTTCGAAAATACTATGGGAATGCCTCCGCGGGAAGCGCAAGATGTCGGGATTTGGGAGAATCGATTATCGGGGATTCGCGGCGCGCTGATTCGAGCCGGCTACGGCAGCGGAGATATCGGTTATATGCCGATCAATGTTTTCAAGGGTAGTCGCATGACTACACAAGAGGACATCAACTGGGTAATGACTCGATATGTGATGATCCCGCTGAACGTACGCCAGAATACGATGGATGTTCCGTTTGTCATCTTCGATTACACCGGCACGGCTCAACCGGAAATACCGAACGGATTCGTTACGGAATTCGATTCGGTGAACGGTTTACTACTCCTGCGCAAGGTCCAAGCACAATGAGTGAGGCCGTCCTCTTACTTTCCTTATTGGGCTTATTCGTCACAGTAGCGATTGGTTATTTCTTCACTGCGCTATTGTGGCCAAGGGGAATCGATAGCAGTTTACCCTTTGCCATCGCACCCGCGATTGGAGCGGGCCTTTCGTCACTGATCTTCTTCCTTTTTCGCCGGCCGATGTTCACGGTTGAGGCTGCTCTCGCCGTGAGCTTAGGGGCGGCGTGGCTATACCGACGCCTCGTTTCAAATCCAATCAAGTCCGGGCAGAGGTGGAGCATGTCATTTCTCGCCTTATTCCTTGCTGCAGTTGTCGGTATCGTTTTTGCCGGGCTTACTGTTCGCGTGAATCGCATGCCTCACGGCTATTGGGATGCACTTGCTGTCTGGAATAGTCATGCCCGATATCTCTTTCGCGATGGCACCAGTTGGCAGGAACACATTCGAAATACATTTCATCCAGGCTACGGACTTCTTGTGCCTTCGATGACGGCACGTTTGTGGCGGTATGCCGGCGAAGAGTTTCCGGACGCAGGTGGTTTAGTCGGAATCCTACTGACTCTAACGAGCGCGGCGATCCTGATAACGACCTTGTGGGAGTTGCGTGACTACCGATTGGCAGTGATCGTGGGATTGATTTTACTGACCACCTCGTCTTACCTGGAAGTGGGAGCAGCCCAATACGCTGACGTTCCATTGGCTGTCTATTTCTTGAGCACCGTCGCACTCGTGTACTTTCACTTTGAAAAGGCGCCTGACCGTAGCACGTTGCTTCTACTGGCGGGCCTCACTACCGGCTGCGCGGGCTGGACGAAAAACGAAGGTATTCTGTTTATATTCGTTACCACTCTCCTGATTCTTGGAACTTGGATGATGCGACGGCTGTCGCTACGCGCTCTTGCAATGTTTTTGACCGGAATGGCTCTGCCTCTGATGGTGATCCTCTTTTTCAAGTATGTGATAACCGTCGAGAGTGACGCGATCTTCCTTTATGGGGACGTAATCGGCCGGATCAAGAATCCGAATCGTTATGTAATGATTCTGCAGAGCACGTGGAGCGCCGTCTGGAGTTTTGGCGCGTGGGTGATAAACCCGATGATTCCCCTATTCCTCCTGGTTCTTCTCAGGGGTATCGATCGCCGAATTCTTCATCACGCTGGTTGGCTGATTGGCGCGAGTGCCATTCTTTTGTCGCTAGCAGGATACTATGCCATTTATGTAATCAGCCCGTATGATTTACGGTGGCACCTCAACAGCTCGCTGGGCCGCCTCTTGCTTCAGTTGTGGCCTTCCGTTCTTTTGTTGGTCGGCTTAGCCGCTCGCTCACTGGCAAGCGAGGCATTGCCGCTAAAGAAACACGCTACCGGAGACTAAAGGTCACCGTAACATTCGTTATGACTGGAACCGGGCTGCCATTGAGCAGCGTCGGACGATATCTCCATTGCTTCACCGCATCGAGCGCTGCCTGATTCAACAGTGGATGGCCGCTGATGACTCGCAAGCTTTCGATCATACCTTCCTTGCTAATGATCGCTTCCAAAACAACCGCGCCCTGAACGCGCGTCTGTATTGCGATTGGGGGATAAACCGGTTTTACCTGATAAATAAGATTTGCCGCCTGAACGTCGCCGCCCTGACGAAATAGTTCGGTCTTTAGTGTCGGCGGAGTCGGGGGCTGCTGAGATGGAGGAGGCACCGATGGAGGCTCAATCTCGGGCTGCCGTCCAATTAAGCCAATCAGAGACGAACCCACATTCCCGTCGGCGGGAGCCCCAACAAGGCCGGGTATGGGAACCGGAGGTTCATCTACGAACGCGATTTTCTCCGGAATCACAAACGGACTAGTCAGGGCGCTGGGGTCAACCCGGATGAATTTCTCCACTCGATCTGGCTGCGCCGAAAAAACCTGAACCGGTTTCGATGCTTCGATGTGAGGAAGCCACATGGACATGTCGATCGGCGGTACGATCAGTGCCTCGATCCTCACTAGCGGCAGCAAAATAAGGATGCCTACTGTGACCACATGAGCAATCACCGACACGACCATCGTCAGCGGATTGCGGGTTTTCTTGCTACTTTGCGACTCGAACAATGATGCTTCAAGCATGTTTGATCTCCTTTCGACTCCCCGGGGAGAAGCAAACTTGCCGGCTTGTGCATATGTAGACACCGATGCGACAGACTTGTTCCGCACTGCAACACGACAGTTGTAAGATTGCGATCGAGGATCCAGATCCATGCAAGCCGCAACGATCGGATTTCGCGCCAAACTCGCAAAAGCTATTGCCATTGCGCTACAAGGGGACGAATCCTCACCGCGGTTTCTCGCCCGATGGGAAGTCACGCTGTATGATTCACAGGTTGCAGCAACGGGCCAACCGCATCATCACGTGATGCACTTGCCATGGAAGGAAGCCCAGTCCGCCGTCCGGCCGCTGGAGGGCAAAGTCGAAGCTATCGCCATCAAGACACTCTCCGGTCTGTTGAGCGAGGTCGCATCGCGAGACTTCGAAGTTTCCGCTGTTGGAATTGTTGGTTCGCCGGATCGCAAATTGGATCAGATAGGAAGCCCACACATTCGCGCACACGCTGCGGAAGGCATTCTGTTCCGCCGGGTACTGGAAGTCGCAGCCGCCAAGCACAAACTACGATGGCGCAGCTTTTCCGATCGGGGCTTCGAAGACCTGGCTATCCCGCAGTTGTCCCAGATACCCGACGAAACGAAAAACACGATTGCCGCCATCGGCCGTGCGGCAGGAAGGCCGTGGCGGGCCGACGAACGCGCGGCCGCGATCGCCGCATGGCTTATGATGCGGCCGGCCTGATCGTTGACGACGACACCAAACGATGCTATAGCTTCGGCAATCCAATACTGCCTTTCGGAGGAATTCATGTATCGGCAATTCGCTGCCGCCACGATGATGGTCACGTTCCTGTTCTTGAACTGCGCGGAGGGGCTCGCGCATCACTCTGTAGCGGCAAATTTCGACCAGAGCAAAACGCTGGATGTCACAGGCAAGGTCAAGGAATTTGAAATCCGGAACCCGCATTCGCAAATCACGTTGGAAGTAACAAAGCCGGACGGCGGTGTGGAGGATTTTTATGTGGAGTGGTCGGACAAGAATGCCCTGATGCGCCGGACGGTGCCCGTCGATAAAATCCGTGTCGGAGATAAGGTGACGATCAATGTGAACCCGAGCCGTCGCCTTCCGAACTTAGGATATTTCAGGACGGCCACTTTGCCCGATGGCACAGTCCTCAAAGATTGCGGCTTTGCGGCCTATCGCGAGAGCGTGGCGAAGGGCACGAAGATCACCTGCTAAGTAGGAGGTTTTGTGAATCGGATCAGATTCGCCCGATGGACCTGCATCATTGAAATTGCCGCTGCACTGCTGATTGCAAACGGGGCATATGCTGCCGGTAAACGTGCCGAACTGGACGGCGTCTGGATCCTTTTACGCGCCGACATCGGCAAACTTCAGCTTACCCCCGCGGGAGAAAAGTTGCGGGCTGCTTATGATTTCCAGAAGGATGATCCCGACTTTCAATGCAAACCCGCGAGCTTCACACGAATCATGCATACGCCGTCGCCGCCAATCGAGGTACGACAGCATCAGGATTATGTGGAAATCAATTACGAATTCATGGACGTGAAGCGCCGTGTCCCGATTAAAAAGGGGCTTACCGCGAAGGAAGCGCCTTATGCCGTGCGCGAACATCCGCATTTGGGAAAATCCGCTGGACAGTACGAAGGCGAGACGCTTGTGATCGACACTGAGGGCCAAAAGGCCGGCGTCCTGGATACCCTGGGCGTTCCTGGACTCTATCAATCCGACCAGATACGCACCGTAGAGAAGTTGATTCCAGATGGTGACAAGATGCAGATTGTCGTGACTCATTACGATCCGGTGTATCTTGTCCAGCCGCTGACAGTCACGTTCTCGTATCTACGCCTCCCCGACGGCAAGATCATGGAGTGGGGATGCAAACCGGAGGAGGCGACCTTCGAACGATTTCTGCCGGGTACGCGGTAGCAGTTGCGTTAGCTGCCTTTGCGGATTAGCGATCCTCACAGAATTGATCCGGAAAATCTTCTGCAATTTTTGCCCCATAAACCGATTTATTAATGCAGAAGGATGTTCCAGATTGGCGATCGGCGAGTGCTAATCTCAAATCCGCGGGGTCAGGTTCTGTCAAAACCTCCGGCAGTTTTGATTGATGCTGCGATTATCCTGCACAATTCTTCGTTTTCCGCGATAATTGCCGCCATCTTTCCCGACGGCAACATAGAGTTTTCAAGAATGAGTTGCAGCCATACCGCCGTTTCATTGAGCTCCTTAAGAATGATCCGTAATTTGTGAATAAAGTCGGCGCGACTTTCCGCCCCGCGAGCTTCGCCGTAAACTGCCGCTGCTGCTGTCCCTGCCCTCAAAAGTTGTTTTGAAACGTGTGTGCCTTGTGCGGTTCTCGGCAGTTTTGAGGAAATTTGAAGTATTGTTGATGCGTGGAAAATTAGCCGCTGTTGAAGTAATTGTGGTCTCGATGGTCTACTCATGGCCACGCTTTAGCACGACGGCTTCCGAAAATTAGCAATTCATCACTCGCCGATCGCCGATCTGGAACATCCTTCTGCAATACAAATCCCGCTATCAAGGCGTAAGTTGCACGGCGATATTCCATCGCCGATCTTCAAGTGCTGATTCCTGATCCCCAACAAGAATATCGGTTAGTCTATACGCATGCGCATCGCGACCTGGAACGTCAACTCGCTCAAGGCTCGCCTGGAGAAGGTGACATGGTGGCTCGGCCGCGCAAGGCCCGACGTACTTTTAATGCAAGAGACCAAGCTGTCGGATGCGGATGCGCCGGTTGACGTCTTTCGTGAGGCTGGCTATGCGTTAGCGCATCATGGAGAGGGCCGATGGAACGGAGTCGCGATCGCAAGCCGCGACGGCTTCGACTCGGTGGTGACGAATTTTGGCGAACCGTTGCGGCCGGCGCAGACGGCGGATGTCGGCGACGACGAGCCGTTGGCAGAGGCGCGGATGATTTCTGCTGTTTGCGGTGGCGTGCGCGTCGTCTGTGTTTATGCTCCCAACGGCCGGATCGTTGGCTCGTCATTCTATGAAGCCAAGCTTGTGTGGTTCGAACGGCTCACGCGATGGCTCAAAGAGACGATCGATCCGAACACTCCGCTGGTCCTCGGCGGGGATATGAACGTCGCGCCGGAAGATATCGATGTGTGGGATCCGCGCGCCTGCCATGGTGGAACTCACGTCTCTGCGCGTGAACGTGAGGCGTTCACGCGTCTTTGCCAAGCCGGGTTCGTTGACGCTTACCGGCTTCGCCACGCCGAACCCGAGCGTTACACGTGGTGGGACTACCGCGCCGGCAATTTCCACAAGAACTTTGGCATGCGTATCGATCATTTGTTGGTAAGCGCCGCTTTGAAGCCGCGTGTGATCTGGGCCGAGATTGATCGTGAAGCACGCAAGGGAAAGCCGATACCGTCGGACCATGCGCCGCTTGTCATCGATATCGATGAGCCAGGTTGTTCCTTCGATGCAGGCTGGCACTCTGCCGCCGAGCGAATCGCCGGCCGACGTGCACGCCCGAGCTGAGATTTTGTGACAGCGCAAATTGGCTCAACGGCGCAACAATCGCGGAGCCCGGACAAAATCAGCGATGAAAGCGAGAGAAGTCTGGAAACCCGGAGACCACCGGATGAACATGCTGGCAGGTTCTATTGGAAGTGATGCGATGTTACTGAAATATTGTTGCCACGCGGTCTGAATATAGTCTTCGACGTTCGAGATATAGAAGACGTTGACCGTTCCGCCGTGGTCTTTCACGAATTGCGCCGACATTTGAATCGCTTTGGGTCCCGCAAAGTCGCCGACCAGCGGCACAATAAGGTTCTTTTGCTGCATCGAGCGAACACGGTCGTAATTCTGGTTTGTTGCGAGGTAACTCCAGTTCTTGCCGGAGCCGTCGGTTGCGATCATCAGAGTCGCGTAGCCCGGGCTCATAAAGCTTGAGGAAAAGTTCAGAACGCCCTCGCGGACGAATGTTCGGTAAATGGCCCGAATACGATTCTCATCCTCGGCTGTCAACGGGAAGGCGTGACGCTTTTTCAGCCGAGTCATGATCTCTTCGGCATGTTGGTCCGCAAGCATCATATCGGCAGGAGCCTTTGCAAAAGCTTGAAAGATCGTCTGAACCGAACTGTCTGCCGTCAGTTCTGACGGCACTTTTCTGGAAAAGAGATTCGAGACAAACTCCACGCGATTGACTGACATTTCGAAGACGCTTTTGTACATCAAGTGTTCGAGCATCATGTCGCGCCGGATATCGATGATGAAAGCGATCTTCGGTTGTAGTGCCGCGATATAACTAAAGTTCTGTTCAGGCCCGACGCCGAAATAGGCGCCACCGGATCTCGATGATTTAACCAAGTCGGGAATGACAGACTGGTATGACAACTCGTTCGACGTGACGATGTCGTAGAGGAAGTAACCGCTCGGCTCTGAAAACTCAGAGATCATCCTCCAGTAATCCGCATCGCTGAGTTGCGAAGGCAGGGTTTCCGCGGCGCGCCAAACCTGAACAGGTGAAGTGAAGAGCAGCAGAACCAGGAGAGCGACGAATAATCGCATCCGCACCTCTGGCGAAAGCTTTGCACAAAAAATCGGAAACGGAACACAAAAAGCACAAGAGACGAAAGACGTTCACATTTCAGATATGCACTATTCGGAAGTGATCGTGGTTACGCTGAGTTCCGAACGATGGAAGACGGAGCGATTTCGGTAATCGATTGTTTGCCGCACTGTGCCATGACGAGGTTGAATTCGCGCCGAAGAATTCCCAGAACGCTCTCGACCCCGGCTTGGCCAAAGGCTGAAACTCCCCACATGTAAGGCCGGCCGATGCAGATTGCTCGCGCACCCAGCGCGAGCGCCTTGAAGATGTCGGTTCCCCGGCGGAACCCACCGTCCACCAGTACAGGGACGCGATTGCGTACGGCCTGAACGACTTCCGGCAAGCTGTCAATGGTTGCTCTGCCGCTTTCAGTCGCACGACCACCATGGTTGGAAACAATAATCCCGTCGGCACCATTCTGAACACACAGTGCGGCATCTTCGGGGTTCTCAATGCCTTTGATGACGACTTTCATTGATGTGGTGTCTTTGATCCGACGAAGCGTGTCATAGGTGAGCGTATTTCGGCCGGCCTGTCCGGGCCTCATCTGTGGATCGGTTGTATGGCAACTCAAGCACTGCCGAGTGTCGAACCGTCTCAACCGTTGAGCGGTTTCCAAATTACGGCCACCAAGGATGTCAACAGTCCACACCAGAACAGGACAACCCGAGCGTTCGATACGTTTAATGGTCTGTTGCGTGGGTTCCCATTCCTGTGAGGCATAGAGTTGGTACCAGACCGGGCCTCCCCGCGCCTTCATTACTTCTTCAATCGGATGGTTTCTCTCCTGGACACCACCGAGCACTTGCAGCGTTTTTTGTGTCTGGGCGGCCCGAGCTACGGGCAAGGGTCCTTCGGGATGAAAAAGAGTTCCGCTGGGAGCCAGGATGATCGGCGTCTCCCATTTCGCGCCAAATATATCAACGCTGGTATCGATTTTGGTTGTATCGACGAGCCTTCGCGAACGCAGTTGATAATGTGAGAAGCCTTCGCGATTTGCTTTCAGCGTCGCATCATCATCGACGCCGGTGCTGAGATAGCCCCAATGGGCCGGCGGCAAGGCTTTTCGCGCAGCAGCTTCAAATTCGAAGACATTGATGGCCTGCGTCGGATCTGAAATGACGAAGTCCTCTTGCTGCTGAAATGCGCTGAGCGGCATCCCGGCAACAAGAGGACTCGAGGCTAGAAATCGCAGAAACGCGCGCCGCGTGCCGATCACTTGGTTACATTCAATGTCAACGCATCAAGTGTCGGGCCTGACGTTCCTCGCGGAAGCAGGCTCGGTCCGGACCTCTGAAACAGAGCCTTCGGATCTTTCAAATTGGGATCAATGAGAAATCCCATGAAGCAGTTCTGCATCTCGTCCCAGTTCTGTTCGCCCCATATGATCAGCTTGGCGGGATCCGGGTTGTACTTGTTATTCGCAGAATTGTCGTAATGGGCAATACCGACGATGCGCGTACCTTTAGGTATTGAAATCGGTTTCTCCAGATCAAAGCCCAGTTGCCAGTTGAAGTCCCACTTTGCTTTGAAAATCGTTTCCATTTTTCCCGATGGGGAGATTAAACGAACCTCATAATCCTTACCGCGAAGGTGCATGTGCGGCTGCAAGTACACAAGCTGTGTATCGGCCGTGGCTGTCATTTCGGAAACGATCTCTGCATTGCCGTCGCCGGCAGGAATGGCAAGATTGAAGGCGGTCGGTCCATCGCTTACGAAGTACCGATATTTTGGCGCTTTCTTCGCGAAGACAAGCGCTAGCCGAGATCTGTCGGTTGTGGGCTTGCCCGTCGCCGTGTAATGCATGCTGAAAACGATGTCCGATCCCTTCGGTACGAATTTCGCCGACTCGAACATACTGAAGTCCTGGCCGCCAAGGCCCGGGTTGAACTTGCCCAACAGGTCGGTGCCTTCTCCTTGGCGTCCCACTTCAGAATCCCCGCTTTCATATGCCACTCCGGGGACTGCGTCTTTCATCCACTGAGAACCCGGAGGCCGAACAATCGCACGCATGTGATGAACCGCTTCGCGGTTTCCTGGCCGCAGATCGGCAGCCGCGACCCAGAGATCCTCCGGGAAATTCACCTTCACAAGAATGCTCTTGTAGTTGATTGTGCCGTTCGCCGGGAGCGGGACATCTTTCGGCATCTCGATGATCATGTCCGGCTTGACACTCCATCCATCGACCCACTGAACGGGTGCGGGCGCATCTTTGGCGTCGCCTTCCGCTGCGCCGCCGTCCGCCCACGCGACGAGCGTCTTGATGGTTGCATCGCTAAGCGTCCGATCGTTCGCGAAATGACCGTACTTCGGGTCAGCAAACCAGGGCGGCATCTGACGGCTTACTACCGCCGCCTTCATCGCCTTCGCCCACGGGCGTGTGTCTTTGTAGGTGAGAAATGACATCGGCGCAATTTCGCCCGGTCGATGGCATGTCTGACAATTGTTTTGGAGAATCGGAAGAACGTCTTTGTAGAACGTCACGGGCTTGGCATCCTCGCCCGCTGTGGCTCTCAGTGAAACCGACGCTGCTCCTGTTACAAGAATCAAAGATGCGAGAGCTACGCCTCTCCAGGACATGTTGGACTCCTTGGAATAATGACAATGCCATCTTTATACCGCCGTTAACGCCGCAATCAAAGTTGATTTTGAGGCCTATGCAACCTTTCATCTTCAATGAGCCCTTGACTTCCCTCGGCAAAGCTCTGAATACTCGTGCCAAATTTTTACGGCATCCGTGGTGGAGGGACGATGAAACGGCTGGCAACTCGGTTTCTTTGCGGATATTACTTACCTGCATTGCTTTGAACATCGGTTGGAGTCAGGGATCGACAGCGCAAATCAGCGGCACAATAACGGATTCGAGCGGTGCGATCCTGCCTGGAGTTGAGGTTACAGCGACTCAAACAGAAACGGGAGTTACGCGGAGCGCGCTGACGAATGAAACAGGAGCTTATGTTTTACCGAATCTGCCCGTCGGACCGTATAAGATCGAGGCGGCGCTGATGGGATTCCGTACTTTTGTGCAGACGGGTATCGTGTTGCAGGTCAACAGCAATCCGACTATAAACGTCATTTTGCAAGTGGGTCAGGTGACGGAGACCATCGAAGTCCAAGCAAATGCCGCCATGGTCGAGACACGTTCGACAGGGGTGGGCCAGGTTATGGAAAATGCCCGCATTCTCGAACTTCCGCTCGTCGGCCGGCAGGTA
>Ga0075423_10004787_pt1 | contig 12583 bp, 15 predicted proteins | sample SoiMethybrSBSTD2_FD_80114 | JGI IMG/M metagenome (GOLD analysis project Ga0075423, IMG submission 80114) | Bulk soil microbial communities from a Populus tree surrounding site in Tennessee, USA - Soil MetaG P. TD hybrid SBSTD2 | ecosystem: Environmental > Terrestrial > Soil > Tree plantation...
AGGTCAACGCCGGCGGCTCGCGCTCGCCGTCGCTCTGGCGCGCAACCCGCGGCTCCTTCTCCTCGACGAGCCGCACGCCGGTCTCGACGCCGCCGGTCGCGCCGTGCTCGACGACGTAGTGGCGGCCGCCCCCTCCGAGGACCGCACCGTGCTCCTCGCCTCCCACGAGCTCGACCGGACGCGCGCCCTCGCCGGCCGGGAGGTCGTCCTCGCCGGCGGCGTCGCCCGCTTCGGCGTGGCCGAACCGCCAACATCGCAGACGAGCGCTGCCAAGGCAGAGGAAGAAGAGGTGCGAGCGGGATGAACCTCTGGCGGGAGGTGATGCTCGTGGCGGGCAAGGACCTGCGTATCGAGGCGCGCTCGCGAGTGACGCTGTACCAGGTGCTGCCGTTCGGGCTGATCGTCGTCCTGCTGTTCGCGTTCGCGCTCGACCCCAGCCGCGGCGTGCTCGCCCGTGTCGCGCCCGGCCTGTTCTGGGTAGCCGTGCTGCTGGCGGCGTTGTTGGCGGTCTCGCGCTCGTTCCAGGTCGAGACCGAGAACGCCGCCCGCGACGGGCTCCGCCTCTCCGGGCTCGACCCGGCAGCGGTGTTCCTCGGGAAGGCGGGCGCGATCGCGGTGCAACTGGCCGTGCTCGAGGTCGCGCTGGGTGCCGGCGTCGCCTTCCTCTACGACGTGGAGCTGCGCTCGGTCGGGCTGCTCGTGGCGGCGGCGGTGGCCGCGACTGCCGGCGTGGCCGCCACCGGTACTCTCTACGGCGTTCTGGCTGCAGGTTTGCGCGTGCGCGAGACGCTCGTCCCGTTGCTGCTGCTGCCGGTGGTGGCTCCGGTGATGCTGGGCGCCACCCGGGCCTGGGAGGCGGGGCTCGGCCGCGCCGCCTCCGACGGGTGGCCGTGGGTCGCGCTGCTGGCGCTGTTCGCAACGTTGTACACGTCGATCGGGATGCTCGCCTTCGGCTCGCTCCTGGAGGAAGCATGAGAGAGGACGCGTTGCTGCACCGGCGGGTCGCCACCGTCGTCGGATGGTCTGCGCTCGTGTCGCTGGCCGTTCTCGCCGTGCTGGGCCTGTGGGTCGCGCCGCCCGACGCCGTCCAACGCGACGCGCAGCGGCTCATGTACCTGCACGTGCCGGCGGCGTGGCTCGCCTACCTCGCGTTCGGGGTCACCGCGCTCGGCTCGGCCTTGTACCTGTGGCGGCGCACGCGCTCACCGGTCTGGGATCGCATCGCCGGCGCGTCGGCGGAGATCGGCGTTGTGTTCACCGCGCTGACGCTCGTGCTCGGCTCGCTCTGGGGCCGGCCGGTGTGGGGCATCTGGTGGGCGTGGGACGCCCGCCTCGTGACGACCGCTGTCCTCTTTTTCCTCTACGTCGGCTACCTCGCCCTTCGCCGCATCCCGGGTCCCGGCCGTGCCACCCGTTGCGCGATCGCGGCGCTCATTGCGTTCGTCGACGTGCCCATCGTGCACTTCTCGGTCGACTGGTGGCGCACGCTGCACCAGGAGGGGACCGTCTTCAACGACGAGCTCAAGGCGCAGATCCACGGCACGATGGCGTTCACCCTGTTCTGGGGCGTGCTCGCGTTCACGCTCGTGTTCGTGTACCTCCTCGACAAGCGGTACCGCCTCGAGGCGCTCGAGGAAGGTCGTGACGAGCGCGAGCTCGAGCAAGCCATCGCCGAGCGGGTCGCGTCCGGAGAGACCGGGCCGGACGGAGCCGCCGACCTCGTCGACTCGGGAGCGCCCCGATGAGGCAGCCATGACCGACGCCGGCTACGTCGTCACCGGTTGGGTGCTCACCGCGGTGGTGCTTGCCGGGTACTGGGCATCGATCGCGCGGCGCACGCGCCGGGCCCGGCGCACGTTGCCCCCGGACCGGACCCTGGCTCCTCCGGGCGAGACCCCAGAGCCGTGACCGTCACCGACACCGCGCCCCCGGCGCCACCGCCAGCGACGCCGGCGCGCTCGCGCAGGAAGCGACGCGCGATCATCGCCTCCGCCGTCTGCGGCGCTGCAATCGTCGCGATCATCGTGCTCGCAGTCGCGCTGTCGCAGAATGTCGTCTTCTTCCGCACGGTGTCGGAGGCCGTCGCGCACCGTCCGAGTGAACAGGGACATCGCCTGCGGGTCGCGGGCGCGGTCGTGCCCGGAACGATCGCCCAGACCGCGAAGGGTGTCCGCTTCGAGATCACCGACGGCAAGGCCACGATCCCGATCGTGCACGACGGCGACGCGCCCGGACTGTTCAAGAACGGCGCGCCGGTCGTGTGCGAAGGCCGGTGGAGCAAAGGCGCGGCGTTCGACTCCGACCGGATCCTGATCAAGCACGGCAGCGAGTACACGCCGCCGAAGGTCAACACCACCGGACCCCGAACGTGAAAGCGACGCTCGGAGTGCTCGCGCTGGCGCTCGGCGCCAGCGGCGCGCTGTTGGGTGTCGGCACCTTCGCCGTCGGGCTGGCCCGCCACGACGACCGGCTCCTCCGCGTCGGACGCCGGTACGTGTTCGTCGTGCTCGCGGCGGCGGTGCTCGCGGCGGCGGTCATGGAATGGGCGCTGATCACGCACGACTTCTCGCTCCAGTACGTCGCCGACAACAACGCCCGCGCGACGCCCCTCCTCTTCACGATCACGGGGCTGTGGGCGGCGCTCGAGGGCTCGATCCTGCTCTGGACGCTGGTGCTGGGCGGCTACCTGGCGTTCACCGCGCACAAGTTCCGCAACCGCGCGACCGACCCGCTCGTCGCGTGGGCGCTGCTGGTCGGGCTCGTGGTGGCGCTCTTCTTCTTCGTGCTGACGCTCGGCCCCGCAAACCCGTTCAAGACCCTGGCGACCGCGCCGGCCGACGGGCGGGGCCCGAATCCCCTGCTGCAGAACCATCCGCTGATGGCGTTCCACCCGCCGATGCTCTACCTGGGCTACGTGGGGTTCACCATTCCGTTCTCGTTCGCGATCGCGTCGCTCGTGACGGGCCGGTTCGGCGAGGGCTGGCTGGCCGAGACCCGCCGGGCGACCCTCGTCGCCTGGGGCTTCCTCACGATCGGCATCATCCTCGGCGCGTGGTGGAGCTATGAGGTGCTCGGTTGGGGCGGGTACTGGGCCTGGGACCCGGTCGAGAACGCGTCGCTGCTGCCATGGCTCACCGCGACCGCGTTCATCCATTCGGTGATCGTGCAGGAACGCCGGGGCATGCTGCGCGTCTGGAACCTCTCGCTCGTGATCGCGACGTTCTGTCTCACGATCCTCGGGACGTTTCTCACCCGGTCCGGCATCCTCAACTCGGTCCACTCGTTCACACAGTCGGCCATCGGTCCCACGCTGCTCGTCTTTCTCGGGATCGTCGCTGCCACCGGCATCGGGCTCATCGCCTGGCGCGGCGACCGCCTGAGAACGCCCGGGCGCATCGATTCTCCCGTGTCGCGCGAATCGGCGTTCCTCGCCAACAACCTTCTGTTCGCCGCGCTCGCGTTCGTCGTGCTCCTGGGCACGGTGTACCCGCTGATCGCCGAGGCGCTCCAGAACAAGCAGCTCTCCGTGGGAGAGCCCTACTTCAATCGCATGACGACGCCGCTCGGCATCGCCCTGCTGTTCCTGATGGCGGTGGCGCCGGCGCTGCCGTGGCGGCAAACAAGCCGCGCGGTGCTGCGCGACCGGCTGATCGTCTCCGCGTGGGCCGGGGCGCTGGCGATGGTCATCGCGGTCGCGCTCGGCGCCCGGGAGCTCGCGCAGGTGCTCGCCTTCGGGCTCGGCGCGTTCGCGGTGGCCGGGATCGCGCGTCAATACGTCATCGGCGTCCGGGGCCGGCGCCGGGCAACGGGCGAGGCGAGACCGATCGCGCTGGTACGGATGGTGCGAGGCAACGCCCGCCTGTACGGGGGCCTCGTCGTCCACGTCGGCGTGGTCATCATCGCGGTGGCGATCGCGTCGTCGTCGGCGTACTCGACCAAGCGCGAGGTGCGGCTCGCCACCGGCCAGTCGGCGACGGTGCGCGGCTACACGCTGACGTACACCGGTTCGCACACGCACCGCAGCGGCCAGAAGAACACGGTTTCGGCGGACGTTCGCATCCGTTCCGGCGGCGACGACCTCGGCACGTACGCGCCGGCGATCTCGACGTTCCCGAACGCTTCGGAGGGCATCGGGACGCCGTCGGTGCGGACCGGGTTGCGCGAAGACGTGTACCTGACGCTCGTGTCGTCGCCGAACCAGCAGGGCCGGGTCATCATCGGCGTGGCAGTGAACCCGATGGTGCTGTGGCTGTGGGTCGGCGGCGGCGTCATGGCTTTGGGTACCGCGGTCGCGCTCTCGCCGTCGTTGCGGCGCCGGACTCGGCGGGTGGAGGAGCCGGTGCCGGTCGCGCCGCCGCCACCAGTGCCGGAGAGGGTGCCGGTGTGAAGTACCGCGCCCGCTGGATCGCGCTCGCCGCCGGGCTGGTCGTCACCGTGTTCGCGGTCGTCCTCGCGACCCAGGTCGGGACCGACCCGCGCGCCGACGCCAACAAGAGTCACCTCCTCGGCCAGAACGCGCCTGCCCTCGACCTCCCGACGCTCGACGGCGGCCGGGTCGGGTCGAGTGACCTCGCCGGCAAGATCGTGATCTTGAACTTCTGGAACTCGTGGTGCATCCCGTGCCAGGAGGAACACTCGGCGCTGGCCGACTTCTACGGTCGTCACGCCGGCGACCCGGGCTTCGCCATGGTCGGCATCGTCCGCGACGACACCGACGGCGCCATCCGCCGCTACGTCGCCGCCGAACGCGTGCCATACCCGGTGGCGCTCGATCCCGGCGCGCGGGCATCGCTGGAGTTCGGGACGCGCGGCCAGCCGGAGACGTACGCGATCTCGCCCGACGGCGTCATCACCGGGACGCGCTTCGGGCCGTCCAGCGTCGCCAACCTCGAGCAGCTCTTGGCAGCGGCGCGGGGGCAGCGGTGAGCCGTCGCACCGTGGCGTGGGTCGCGCTGGCGGCGGTGGTCGTGGTCACCCTCGCGATCGTCGCCTGGCCCCGCGGCGGGAAGCCGTCCGCGGCCCAGCGCGTGCAGTCGGTCAGCTCCGAGCTGCGGTGCCCCGACTGCGAGAGCCAGTCGATCGCGCAGAGCTCGACCGAGACCGCCCGCGCCGCCCGGGCCGACATTCGCACGCGCGTCGCTGCCGGTCAGAGCGACGCTGAGATCCGCCAGGCGTACATCGACAAGTTCGGCCCGTCGATCCTGCTCAAGCCGGAGAGCGGCGGGCTCGGGATCCTCGTCTGGGGCCTGCCGGCCGCCGCGCTCGTGCTCGGAGCTGGCGGCCTCGTGCTGGCGCTGCGGCGGTGGCGACGGGAGCCGCACCTGCGCCCCACGGAGGCCGATCGCGAGCTGGTGCAGCGCGCCCGACCGCGGTGATGGCGGCTTTGCCGACCTTCGCCGCAGGAGCCGGAGCTTGCGACGGCGACCAACGAGTGAAATGAGCACGCGCCTCGATCCCGACGACCGGGGTGAGCTCGAACGGGAGCGCGACTTCCTGTTGAAGTCGCTCGACGACCTCGAGACCGAACGCGCGGCCGGCAACATCGACGACGCGTCGTACACCGAGTTGCACGACGATTACACCGCCCGCGCTGCCGCTGCCATCCGCGCCCTCCGCGACGGCGTCGACGCCCGACCCGCCGCGCCGCCGGTACCGTGGCGGCGCCGGGGTCTGGTGATCGCCGGCATCGTCGCGTTCGCGGTGCTGGCCGGAGTCTCGCTGGCTGCCGCGCTCGGCGCCCGCCTCCCCGGGCAGACGTCGTCGGGGAACGCGCAACAGGCCGCGCCCACCGGCGGAGAACGGAAGGCCCGGTTGCAAGCGGCCGCGGACAAGAGCCCCAACGACCCGGAGCCGCGTCTCGCGCTCGCCCGGTTCCTCGAGGAGACGGGCGATACCGTCGGGTCACTCAAGCAGTACGACAAAGCCGTCGAGGTCGCGCCCGAGAACCCGGATGCGCTCGCGAATGCGGGCCGGTTGCGCTTCATCGTCGCCGGTCAGGTCCCGAGCCCGGACGCGCAGAAGCAGCTGGTTACGAGCGCACGCAGCCTCCTCGATCGCGCGGTGCAAGCCGATCCCAACCAAGCCGACGCGCACTACTACCGCGGCGTGCTGCTCCTCGACGGCTTCAACGAGGTCGATGGAGCGATCTCCGAGTTCCAGCGTTACCTCGTGCTCGCTCCGGACGGCCAGTTCGCGACGCAGGCCCGCAACGCGCTCGCCATGGCGGTCGAGCAACCCGCGGGCTCGGGTAGCGTTCCGTCGACGACTGCACCCTGAGAAACCAGGACGAGGAGTTTCGGTGGCCGAACCCCCTGCACACGAGATCGACGACGACGCGATCTACCGGGTGACGATCCACACCGACCGGGGCGCGATCGTCATGGAGCTCGACCCGCAGATGGCACCGGCGAGCGTGAACAACTTCGTGTCGCTCGCCCGTCAGGGCTACTACGACGGGCTCACGTTCCACCGTGTCGTGCCCGAGTTCGTGATCCAGGGCGGCGACCCGGACGGCACCGGCAGCGGCGGTCCCGGCTACCGGTTCGCCGACGAGCCCGTACGCGGCGAGTACACGCTCGGCGCCGTGGCGATGGCCAACGCCGGCCCCGACACCAACGGTTCGCAGTTCTTCGTGTGTATCGACGACTGCACCAAGAAGCTGCAGAAGAACTACAACCTCTTCGGGTACGTCGTCGACGGGATCGACGTCGCCCAGCAGACGCAGGTCGGCGACGTGATGCAGTCCGTCACGATCGAAGAGACGCCCCGCGACTGACAGGACGTATGACGCCGTGACGGACGCCGGGCTCTTCGGTCCCGACAGCATGGCTTGGCGGCTGCACGCCGACCCGTCGATGCTGGTGGGCGCGATGCGCGCCCTGCTCGTCCAGGCGCTCGAGCCGCGAGCGATGGCCGGCGTCGTCCAGCACAGCGACTACAAGGCCGATCCGTGGGGCCGCCTGAACCGCACCATCCGCTTCGTGCTCCACACGACCTACGGCGACACCCCCACGGCCGAGGCGGCGTGCGCGGCGGTTCGCCGGATCCACGACCGCGTGAACGGTGTCGACGCCATCACCGGCCGCCCCTACTCCGCGCACGACCCCGACCTGCTGCTCTGGATCCACGCCGTGGAGGTGCACTCGGCGGTGTTCTCGTACCGCAGCTACGCGGGCCGGCTCGCCGACGAGGACGCCGACCGGTACGTCGTCGAGATGGCGCGCGTCTCCGAGCTCCTCGGGCTGCCTTCCGCGATGGCGCCGCGTTCGCTGGGGGAGTTGCGCGAATATCTCCGGGGCGTCGACGGGCTCCAGCTCACCCCGGGCGCCCGCGAGAGCATGCGCCTGATCATGTTCCCGCCGATGCCGGTGCCGTTGCGTCCGCTGTGGGTGCTCCCGGCGAGCGCGGCCGTCGCGTCCCTGCCCCGCTTCGCGCGCCGAATGTACGGGCTTCCGTGGTTCGAGCCGGCTTCGCTATCGGTCCGGGCCGCCGTCTTCGGGCTCACGCGGTTCCTGAAGGTGCTGCCGATCGAGGCGCCCGAGATCCGAGAGGCGAAGGCCCGGCTCGAGGTTGCCGCCTGATCAGTTACGCGGCAGCGGTGTCGACGAGGCCGTAGCGGCGGCGGATCGCGCGGTCGGCCGTTCCGAACAGGAGCGCGTCGACGAGGATGCCGATGATCAAGATGACGATCATCACCGCGATGACGCCGGCTGAGTCGGAAAGCTGACGGTTCGCGTCGAGCTGCTGCCCGAGCGAGAACTGCCCGGGGATCAGGACGATGAGCTCGCCCGCGAGGAGGCTCCGCCACGCGAACGCCCATCCCTGTTTGAGGCCGGCCACGAAGGAGGGGAGCGCCGCCGGCAGGATCACGTACCGGAACAGCTTCCACCGCCGAGCGCCCAGCACCGTCCCGGCCCGCAGCAGGATCGGCTGGATGTGGTCGATGCCGCTGATGAGCCCGTTGGCGATCGACGGGGCCGCGCCGAGCACGACGACGAAGAAGATCGCGCCCTCACCCAGCTTGAACAGCAGGATCGCCAGCGGGAACCACGCGACCGACGGCATCGTCTGCAGCCCGGTGATCAGCGAGCCGATCGCGGACCGCAGCACCCGGTTGCGGGCGACGAGCGCGCCGACGATCGTGCCGATCACGAGCGCGAACGCGAAGCCCTTGAACCCGCGCTGGAGCGTCGTCCACGCCGCGTCCATGTTGGTGCTGAAGTTCGCGACGAACGAGTCCCACACCGCGCGCGGCCCGGGAAGCACGTACTCGGGCTTCCAGCCGCTCCAGACGACGAGTTGCCAGACGATCAGCACGATGGCGACCGCCAGCAGCTTCGGCCACGCCGCCGCCCAGATGCGGGCGGTCCGGCTGCGGCGCGACGGGAGCGCGGTCTCCAGATGATCGAGACCGGAGAGCTCGCGGTCGAGCAAGTCGGTCCGCGTGGCGCCGCCGTTGTCAGTCTTCGCCATGCCGGCGCACCTCCTCCCTTAGCTCGTTCGTGATGACGGAAGCGAGGTCGGCCACCGGGTGCGACTCGATGCGCCGGGGACGCGGGATCACGACGGGGAACTCGGCGACCACCCGACCGGGGCGGCTCGACAGCAGCACGACGCGGTCACCGAGGCGGACGGCCTCGCGGACGTTGTGCGTGACGAACAGGATCGTGAGCCCCTGCTCGCGCCAGAGCCGCTCGATCTCGTCGTGCAGGAGGTCGCGTGTCATCGCGTCGAGCGCGCCGAACGGCTCGTCCATGAGCAGGATGTCGGCGCCCTGCGCCAGCGCGCGGGCGAGCTGCACCCGTTGGCGCATCCCACCCGAGAGCTCGTGCGGGAGCTTGCGCTCGAACCCCTCGAGGTGGACGACCTGCAGCAACTCGCGCACGCGGGCGCGCCGTTGCGCCTTCGGCACCCCCTGGAGCTTGAGCGCGAGCTCGACGTTGCCCTGGGCGGTGAGCCACGGGAAGAGCGCCGCCTCCTGGAACATGAGGGTTGTGCCGCCGTGCACCTCCACCGTGCCGGAGGTAGGGGAGTCGAGGCCGGCGACGAGGTTCAGCAGCGTGCTCTTGCCGCATCCGGACGCACCGAGCAGGCAGACGAACTCGCCGGCGCGGACGTCCAGCGACACGCGGTCGAGCGCGGGGACCGCGTCCCCGGCATGGCCGTAGACCTTGCTGGTGCCACGCAGGATGATGGGCGCGCCGGAGCCGGCTTCGGGCGGGGGGACCTCCGAAGCGGGCTCGTCGACGCGAGGGCGTTCGACTGCTCGTGATCTCGTCATGACTTGACCGTCGGCTCTCCTTGCTTGGTGAGCACCTGGTTCAGGAGCTTCAGGTTGTAGATGCCCTTGAGGTCGACGGCCTTCAGCAGGCCCGCCGCCTCGGCGTCCTTGGCCGACTTCCGCAGCGACGTGGCGATCGGGTCGTTCGTGAACGTGAGGTTCTTGAACGACGCCGCGATCACATCCGCTGCGAGCGGCTTGCCGGTCGCGTTGTTGATGCCCTGGCCGACGAGGTTCTGGGCCTTGGCGGGGTCGCTCTTGATGAGGTCGTTCGCCGCCACCTGGCCCTCGAGCAGCCTCTTCACGGCGTCGGGGTGGTCCTTCAGGAACGCGGTGCGGACGATCAGTTGGGTCGTCACGTACTGGCCCTTCGGCCAGAGCGTGCTCTCGTCGACCAGCACCTTGCCCCCGCCCTCCTGCACCAGGCGCGTGGCCCACGGCTCGGGGACCCACGCGCCGTCCAGCTGGCCCTGCTTGAACAAGTCGAGGGTCTGCGCGTTGTCCTGGGGCACGATCGAGACGTCGCCGCCGCCGGCGGGGTCGGTCTTGAGGCCCTTCTTCTTCAGCCACGTGCGCAGGGCGACGTCCTGGGTGTTCCCCAGCTGCGGCGACGCGACCTGCTTGCCCTTCAGGTCCTTGGCGGTCTGGATGCTCGGCTTCACGACGAGGAACGCACCACCCGAGGTCGCGCCCGAGATGATCCGGATCGCCTCGCCACCCGACTGCGCGAACGCGTTGATGGCGGGGTTCGGCCCGATGTAGGTCGCGTCCAGCGCGCCCGAGTTCAGGGCCTCGACCGCCTGGGGCCCGGCGTTGAAGGTGCTCGTCTCGAGCTTCACGTTGTTGCCGAGCTTCTGCTGGAAGATGCCGCCCTCGACACCGACGATCGCCGACGCGTGGGTGACGTTGGGGAAGTAGCCGAGCCGGAGCGTGACGTTGCCCTGCTTCGGCGCGGCCCCCGCGCCGGCCGGGGCGAGCAGCCCGACCGCGACGGCGGTGACGACGGGGAGCACCGCCAGCCGGACGAGCCTGCGGGAGACGTGCATCGTGGGGGACCTCCGATGGGGGGTGGACGAAGAATCTCCGTAAATCCGATCGACAAAGTAAGGTTTTGGCGGAGGCAAGTCAAATGCGGATCTCGGCCAAGGCGGACTACGCGGTGCGGGCGGCGGCGGAGCTCGCCGCGGCGTCGCCCGCGGGCCGGCCGGTCAAGGGGGAGCAGCTGGCGGCGGCGCAGGGAATCCCGCCCCGGTTCCTCGAGAACATTCTCTCCGACCTCCGCAACGCCGGCCTCCTCCAGACCCGCCGCGGCGCCGAGGGCGGTTACTCGCTGACCCGGGCGCCGAGCGAGATCTCGGTCGCGGAGGTGCTGCGGGCGGTCGAAGGCCCGCTCGCCGCCGTCCAGGGCTCCCGCCCCGAGGGCTTGCATTACCGGGGCGCCGCCGCCCGCCTCCCCGAGGTGTGGGTGGCGCTGCGCGCCAACCTGCGGGCGGTCCTGGAGCGCGTGTCCCTCGCCGATCTGGCCGCGGGCACCCTGCCCGCGAGCGTCGCCCGCCTCACGACCACCGCCGACGCCTGGCAACCCCACTGACGGGTTCGACGCCCACGGCACCCGCGTACGGTGACGCAGTGACCAAGACGGTCGACCAGCTCCTCGACGAGGCGCGCGCGTGCGCCGCCGGCGCGCTGCTCGTCGACATCCGCCCCGCGGCGGCGGCCACGCTCCAGGACATGGGCTTTCGCAACGCCACCGACGTCACCGGCGGGTTCCAGGCGTGGAAGGCGGCAGGCCTGCCCGTCGGGTGAGGATCGGCCCGGAATCGTGACGTAGATTCGGTCGTATGGACGCCACCGGGCCGACCACTCCCGTCGCGCTCGTCGAAGAGGTCTACGGCCGCTACCCGGAACGGGTAACCGTGGGTCGCCGGCGTCTGGGCCGTCCGCTCACGTACGCCGAGAAAGTGCTGTTCGCGCACGCCGAGGACCCGCACACCATCGGGCTGGAGCGCGGCGTCGACAACGCCGACTACCGCCCCGACCGCGTCGCGCTGCAGGACGCGACCGCGCAGATGGCCCTCCTCCAGTTCATGACCGCGGGCCTCCCGCGCGTCGCGGTACCGACGACGGTGCACTGCGACCACCTCATCCAGGCGCGCGTCGGCGCCGAGATCGACGTGAAAAACGCGCTCGACACCAACTCGGAGGTGTACGAGTTCCTCCGCACAGTGTCGGCGAAGTACGGCATCGGGTTCTGGAAGCCGGGCTCGGGGATCATCCACCAGGTGGTGCTCGAGCAGTACGCGTTTCCCGGCGGGATGATGCTCGGGGCCGACAGCCACACGCCCAACGCCGGCGGTCTCGGCATGGTCGCGGTCGGCGTGGGCGGCGCCGACACCGTCGACGTGATGGCGGGGTGGCCGTTCAACACCAGGGTCCCGAAGGTGATCGGGGTGCACCTCACCGGTCGCCTGTCGGGGTGGACGGCGCCCAAGGACGTGATCCTCAAGGTGGCCGGCATCCTCACCGTGAAGGGCGGGACGGGCGCGATCGTCGAGTACTTCGGCCCCGGGTGCGAGTCGATCTCGGCGACCGGCAAAGCCACGATCTGCAACATGGGTGCCGAGATCGGCGCCACATGCTCGATGTTCCCGTACGACGACCGGTCCGCGATGTACCTGAAGGCCACCGAGCGCGAGGAGATCGCTGACCTCGCCAACGAGTACGCCCACCACTTGCGGATCGACCCCGAGGTCGAGGGGGAGCCGGAGCGCTTCTACGACCGCGTCGTCGAGATCGACCTCGACGACCTCGAGCCGCACCTCGTTGGTCCGCACACGCCCGATCTCGACCGGCCCGTCTCGGAGGTGCGCGACGCAGTGGAGAAGGAGAACTACCCGCCCGAGATCTCGTACGCGCTCGTCGGCTCGTGCACGAACTCGTCGTACGAGGACATCGGGCGTGCCGCGCACGTCGCCCGCCAGGCGAAGGCGGCGGGGCTCACGGTTCGCTCGCCACTGTTGATCACGCCCGGCTCCGAGCAGGTGCGGGCGACGATCGAGCGCGACGGCCTGCTCGACGACCTCGAGGCGATCGGCGCCAGCGTGCTCGCCAACGCGTGCGGGCCCTGCATCGGGCAGTGGAAACGCGACGACATCGAGATGGGTGACCGCAACACGATCGTCACGTCGTACAACCGCAACTTTCCGCGCCGGAACGACGGCAACGCCGAGACGCTCGCGTTCATCGGATCGCCCGAGACCGTCGTCGGCATGGCGCTCACCGGGCGAATCGACGTCGACTTCG
>Ga0075423_10004789_pt1 | contig 12578 bp, 7 predicted proteins | sample SoiMethybrSBSTD2_FD_80114 | JGI IMG/M metagenome (GOLD analysis project Ga0075423, IMG submission 80114) | Bulk soil microbial communities from a Populus tree surrounding site in Tennessee, USA - Soil MetaG P. TD hybrid SBSTD2 | ecosystem: Environmental > Terrestrial > Soil > Tree plantation...
ACGCCGGGGTTCGCCGCGAGCGTCATGACCATCGCGTACGTGCCGCCCAGGAACCCCGCCTGGTCGATGTCACAGGCGATGTAGTAGTTGCCGTCCTGGGGGATGCGCAGCAGCGAGAGCCCGTTGTCGACGCCCTTCGCGTCCGGGCTCGCCGCCGTGGCGCGGGCTACCTCGGTCGTCCCGTCGGGCGCGAGGAGGCGGACGCGCATCGCAGTGTCCCAGTTGGCATTGTCGATCCGGTTCGCGTAGCTCAGGATCGACACCTGCTGCCCGACCGCGGCGCGGAACTTGTAGTACTGCACCTCACCGGGAGAGAGCGCGCTGAACATCGGCACCTTGGGGCTGATCACCGGCGCTGTCGCCAGGGTGTACCCGGCGGGATTCGCCGCGGTGTCCACTTCCTGCGAGTAGGCGACGTTGAACGGCGCCGAGGTGTTCGTCCCAGCCTGCGTCGACGAGGCCTTGATGGCGTATCCCTGGCCGACCTTGTTGAGCGTCAGGCTGAACGTCGCGACGCCATTCACCGGCGCGCGAAGCGTCGAGCCCGTCATGGTCGCGGCCGTCGGGTTGGTGACCAGGCTCACTGTGACGTTGTCGGCGACGTTCATCAATTGTCCCTGCGCGTTGCGGAACGACACGTCGACGCTGAACGTGTCGTTCGGCAGCGCGTACGGAGCCATGTCGATCTGCAGCCACAACCCGGCGACGGTCCCGGCAGTGATCTCGTCCCGCGAGTCCGTGGCGCGCATCTGCTGCGACGCCGGCCGCGACGACGAGTTGCAGGCAGGGTTCGCGAGCACCGCGACGGTGGCGCCGAGCGCGAACAGGATCTTGAGTCGATTCACGGAAGTCCCCCCTTCGAACGATTGCATGTGATGTCCATCTGGTCGCGGTACGTGGTCAGTGAGCGTGGGGATCGAGATCGAGGAATCTTCCGAGCGGCGGCAGATTCTCGGCGGCGCGGCCGCTCGCCCCGACGGGCGGCAGCCGGATGAAGTCGGTGCAGGTGCTCGAGTACGGGCAGTTGACCGCCAGGCTGTCGCCGGGCGAGCCGTTGGGCACGTAGAGCTCGGGGTGATCGAACGGCGCCTTCTCCTGGCGGACGCGGTCGTCCGTGAGCGCGAGGAGGAAGTCGACGAGCAGGTTCTTCCCGTGGTCGTTCAGCTCGAGCGTCTCGACGTCCGTGTCGAGGTTCGCGATGTTGTGCTCGTGGAAGTCGCCGCCGCGGTTGTAGAAGTCGACCACCTGCATGAGCGTCGCCTGACCGCCGTTGTGGAAGTACGGGCCGGTCAGCTCGACGTTGCGCAGCGTCGGCGTCTTGAAGGTGCCGTCCACCGCGATGCGGTTGATCGGGCAGGGCTGGGTGACGCCGTCGCCGCAGATGGCGGGCGGATTGGGGAACCCCAGCTTCGTGCCTTTCTGGATCATCAGCGCCCGCGCCGTGTAGGAGAGCGGGAAGCCGAAGGGATCCTTTCCGCCGCGGCCGAGGTCCTCTTCGGTCGGCCGGACGCCGATGTTGTAGAAGCCGGAGTCGTATGTCGCGCCCGCTCCGTTGCTCATGTCCATCCGCTCGACGATCTGCTCCGGTAGATCGCCCAGGAAGGTGACGCGTCCGACGTTGCTGACGGTCGCCTTGGTGAACTCGGGCCCGAAGTGGCAGTTGAAGCAGTTCCCGCCGGCGAACCCCTGGTCGTGCGGGGTCATGAACAGGTTCAGGCCTTGAAGCTGCGAGACGGTGAGCGCGCCGCTGTCGCCGTCCTGGTACCGATCGTACGGGCTGTCGTCGGAGATGAGCGTCGACTCGTACATCTGGACGGCGAGGCCGAAGAACAGCGAGAAGTTGGCCTGCATCTGCGTGTAGACGTTCGCGGCCTGCTTCCCGCCCTTCCCGACCACGTGCGGGCCAGTGTTGTCGTAGGCGACGAGCTGGTCGGTGTCGTTCCAGTACTTGTCGAGGAACGCCGCCTTGACCATGTCGACGTACGTCAGGTTCAGGCCGGGGCGCACCCAGCGCTTCTCACGCCGCACGAACGCGCCGAGCACGCTGTCCGAGGTATGCACCATCTGCTTCCCGAGCGGACGCAGCGACAGCATCTTCTTGCCGATGTCGGGGAAGGTCCGGCCGGAGAACGACATCTCGACGTCGTTGCCCGGGGGCCCCACCGCCTGCGAGGCCAGGCTGGACTTCTCGATGCGCACCTTGGTCGGCGTCAGGGAGGGCGCGCGCACCGTCCCGGTGTTGACGAAGACGCGCGCGTTGACGTCGGCGTCGCCGAACGGGTTGACGCCGTTGAAGATGAAGTTGGCGCGCCCGTCCCAGAAGTTGTTGTAGTTGAACGCCGCGTTGATGACGCTCGGCGCGTTGCGGCCGGTCACGCGCCGGGTATTGTTGGACCCGACGTGGAACACCGTGTCCGGCTGCGGCTGTCCCTCGTCGACGCCCTTCTCGCGCTTGATTCCGAGGAACTTGGTGAGGAAGACGCCCTGCGATCCGATGACGTCGTTGAAGTCGGCCAGGATCGAGGAGTCGCGGGCGTCGCGGTTGCTGAACCGGTGGAAGGGGAAGTTCCCCGCGGCGACGGTCGCGTTCGGGCCGGGGACGAGTTGGAAGGAGTTGTCGCCTCCCGCCTGTCCCGGGTTGACCGTGTTCTTGCTCCGGTGGTCGGCACCGGCGTGGAAGTGGCAGCTCGCGCAGGCCTGCACGCCGTCGCTGCCCACCTGCATGTCCCAGAAGAGCGCCTTGCCCAGCCGGATGGCCGCCTTCCGGTCCTTGACGTAGCTCATCAGGTCGGCAGGCTCGGGGACCGCAAGGGTCTTGAGCGAAGGGGGAGCGTCGAATCTCGGCCGCGCCGCGCTGGGGATGGCGCCGGCCCCGCCAGCGCAGAGCAGGAGCACGATCGGCGCGGCATACAGCGCCCTGGCCGCCATCTTCGCTCCCGTCGGGCGTCCGATCGGTGTCCGTTCGGAGGACCTGGTCTCGTTTCGGTTCATCGCTAGCTCTCTCGAGTCGAAAGGTTTCGGGTGGGGTCCGGTCCGCCGTCCCGCTCGCCGGCCCCCGCGGATTCAGTCGATCACCGCGGGGGCAAAAGGCGGGGCGGGCGCGAGGCCCGGGCGGCTGTCAGCGGATCTGCACCGGGACGGTTTCTTCGGAGCCGCGGCTCGTGCGGACCAGCACCGTGTCCGGGGGGAACGAAACGCCGTCCTGGCGGAACGTGTAGGTCGGCAGGCCGACGACCGCGGACACCTGCGCCTCGCCCCAGCCGATCACGAACACGCGGATCGTCGGGTCGGTCACCGTGTCGGTGATCGTCACGCGGAGCTGCCCGCCCTTGACGCCGACCTTGTGGATTCCGCCGATCGGTGCGCGCCACCTGGCGGTGACCCCGGCGGCGATGCTGTCGGTGACGGGCAGCACGGTCACGTTCACCGAATCCGTCGAGGTGCCGAAGTTGTCGCTCACCGTGAGCTGGAAGCTGAACACGGTGCCGGCCGGCGCGTTGCCGATGCTGAACGTCGGCGTGAGCGATCCGCTGGTCGGGGTGAGCAGGGCGTTGGGACCGGCCGTCTGCTGCCAGGTGATGGTCGCGAAGCCCGCGTTGGGATCCTGCTTCAGCGTGCCCGCGAGGGACTCGAGCGGCGGGCCACCCGGGTTGACGGCGAAGTCGATGCCCGCGCTGATCACCGGCGCGAAGCCGCCCGCCGCCGAGCAGACCACGCCCGCCGGCGTCGGATCTCCAGGCCACGGGATGAGCTGGCCGACGATGGTGTTGCCGTCGACTCCGAATAGCGGGCCGGAGCCCTGCGACAGGAACGGCATGTCCTGGAAGTTGTTCGGGATGATCGGGTCGCCCAGCCGGTGGTTCTCCGGGAAGATGAAGTCGAAGTTCGGCAGCAGGTAGAAGCCGGAGCCGAGGCCGTTCGCGACGCCGATCGGCATCGCGGGCATGGTCGGGTCGTAGGGCTCCGTCGCGTCGGTCTGGCCGTCGTGGCTGAGCATCACCATCTCGCGCGTCGGCGGCATGAAATCGCCTCCGAGGACGTGGAAGCGGAACCTCGCGGGGACGGGCTGCGTCAGCGGATCGACCGTGCCGAGGAGACGGAGCCTCGAGGCAGTCGCGGCGGTTTGCGTGCCGTCGAAGCCCGCGCCCGTGCAGGGGTTGACGTCATTGGCGGTGACGTCGATGAGCGCGTTCGGGTCGGTGGTGAACCCGACGACGAAGATGCGGGTCGTCGCCTCCTGGATGATCGTGTTGACGACGTTGCCGCCAGTGCCGAGCAGGATCGTTTCGACGTTGACGTACGCGGGTCGCGTCCCCGGCGAGGTGAAGATGCCGAGGTTCGCGTCGAGCGTATGCACCGACATGTACTGGTTGCCGAGAGCGTCCTTGGCGAGCGTGCCCGAGTAGTTGATGAAGTCCCCCACCATGAACGGCGCCTGCTGCCGCGGGTCGGGCGAGGTCGGATCCGCGAGCGGGTCGGGGTTCCCCAGCGGTGGGCTGAAGGGATCCGCCTCGGGCGGAGGAGGCGGCATGGTGAAGATCTTCGCGGGGACGTTCGCGGCGAGGAACGGGTCGACGGGACCGAAGCGGCCGTCGTTGAGCGGCCGGTTGCGCTTCGGGCAGACCGGATCGTCCTGCACTGCCGGATCGGTCCGCGGCACGCACATCGGGTAGCCTGAGGCCGCGTGGACGGTGGTGTTCGAGGTGTCGCCGCTGAATCGCGGGTCGGGGCTGTGCTTGATTCCCCACCGGCCGAGCGGATCGTTGATCTGGAGGCGGAAGCCGTTCGGCTGGCCGTTCACGTAGCACGGCAACGTGGGGTCGCCGCCGACCAGGATGTAGCTGTTCGCGTAGTCGATGCAGTTGATCACGCCGGACCCCGCGTTGAGGCCCTGCTGGCTGACCGGCGCGATCAGGCCGACGATGTACTTGCCATTGACGATGTTGCCGACGACCCGCACCTCGAAGGAGGGGAAGGGCGTTTGCTGGCCAGTCGCAGTGCCGGTGTCGGTGTCGGCCAATGCCAGGCCGCTCTGGCCGACGACGGTCACGTTCCTTCCGTTCAACCCGACGGTCGACGTCCCGATCGGCGCCGAGAACGACGCCACCGTTCCGTCCGGCTGCGGAGTGGGGAACAGGAGCGCCCACGGGAGCGTATTCGCGGGCATCTGCAAGATGGTGTTGCAGGGGACGGTCATGGTGATGCCGTTGACCGTCACCGTCCCGCCCTTGAGCAACGGATCGGTCACGGTCGGGCACATGCTGGGGCTCGCGTTGGCCGGCTCGAGCGTCGCCGCCTGGATGAACCCGAGGATGTCGAAGCCGGGCGTCGGAGAAGGAATCTGCTGCCCCCTCGCCCCGCCCGCGAACAACAGCGCCGCGATCAGCGGCGGCAAAGTGGTCGAAATCTTGTTGATGCCGTTCGTAGAGCGCGGCTGCGAGCCGCGAAGACGATCCGTGCGCTCCATCTGGTTCCCCCCGTTCGAGGAAGCACTCGCCCCTGCGAGCGCTTCTCCAGGTGGCGTCACGCACTGCATCGGGGGTGCCATTTGCAAACGTACGGATGTATTGGCGATTCCAAATGTGGCAGAGTTCAGGATTTAAACCCAGGGACGGAGGGCTGCGCGCCGGCGGCGCCTCCTTCCCTCGAAGGACGCCGGACGGCGTGCTCGAGGGAACAATTCGAAGAGGGTTCGATTATGCGTCCGACTGCCGTCGGACCACCGTCGTTCGAAGGGATCGGTTACCGAACGCGGCGGACGCAAAAAAGAAAATGCAGGGACGCCGGGCGCCCCTGCGATGCTTTTCACGATACTTTGCGAATCGGGAAGTCTGCTCAGCTGTCCGAGCCGCTCGGGACGCGGCGCGGGAGCCCCGGGTCCGTCGCCATGCCCGGCTCGGTGCGCACGTGCGGGATGCCGTAGCGCCGCATCTTGCTGTACAGCGTCGCCTTGACCACGCCGAGCAGCCGCGCGGCGCGCGCCACGTTGCCGTCGGTCTTCTGCAACGCCCGGATGCAGGCTTCGCGCTCGGCGGCTTCGAGGGTCATGGGCTGCTCGCCTGTCGGCGCTCCGCCGGCCTGGCGGATTGCGCGCTCGGCGGCGGCAGGGATCACGTCGATCACGTCGTTGTCGGGGGCGAGCATCCGCACTTCGTAGTCGAGTACGTTCACCAGCTCGCGCACGTTGCCCGGCCACGCGTAGGCCTCGAGCGCGGACATCACCTGGGGCGTCACGTAGATGGACGCGCGGCCGGTGCTGCGCGCGAGGACGCGGAGGTGGTGCATGACGAGCAGGCGGATGTCGCCTCCGCGCTCGCGCAGGGGAGGCAGCTCGACGTGCACGACGCGCAGGCGGTGGAGCAGGTCCAGCCGGAAGCGGCCCGCGGCGACCTCCGCCTCGAGGTCCCGATTGGTGCTGGCGATGATGCGCGCGAAGAACGGCTTGGCGCTGGAGCCGCCCAGGCGCTGCACGACCCTTTCCTGCAGGACGCGCAGCAGCTTGGCCTGCATCTCGAGGGGCATCTCGCCGACCTCGTCGAGGAGCAGCGTGCCGCTCTGCGCCAGCTCGAACTTCCCCTTCCGTCCGTGGCTCGCGGCGCCCGTGAAAGCCCCGGCCTCGTACCCGAACAGCTCGCTCTCGAGAAGCTCGCGCGGGATCGCCGAGACGTTGACCCCGACGAACGGCTGGTCCGCCTGCGCGGACGAGTTGTGGATCGCCTGCGCGAGGATCTCCTTGCCGGTGCCGGTCTCGCCCGTGATGAGGATGGGAAGACGCGAGTCGGCCATCCGCTGCGCGGTCTGCCGGGCGCGTTGGATGAGCGGCGATTCGCCCAGCAAGTCCGAGAGCGTGAACCGGGCTCCGCCGGCGCCCGATTCGCCGCGCGGAGCGGGAACCAGCGTCACCGCCCGCCCGCCCTCGGACTGGCGGATGTGCAGCTTCACCTCGCCCGTCGGGAGCGTCGCCGTGTCCGGGCAGCGGGTCCCCGCCGCCAGCGCCACGCCGAGCGCCGTCAACCCGGGGATCTCGCGCAATCGCTTTCCAACCGCGTCGCTGCGGCGACGTCCGATGAGCGTCGCCGCGGTGTTGCTCAGCGCGCGGACGACGCCGTTCGCGTCGAGGACGATGACCGCGTCCTGGAGGGAGCTCACCACCGCCGTCTGCATCGCCCGCGCGGCGCGCAGCTCCGCGTCCGAGTGGGCGCGCGCAAGCGAGTTGGCGCACACGAAGGCGAACATCTGCAGCGCGCCCAGGTCCTGCGTCTTGAAAGTCGAGCCGGCTTCGCCCTCGAGGAAGAGGAGGAGCCGCGGACCGGTCGTGCGCGGAATGCCGATGGCGAGGACCGGCTCCTGCGCGGCCGGCACCGGGTCGGCGCCGGGCTCCGCATGCGCTGCCTGGAGGTAGGCGTCGACACGCGGATGCCGGTCGAGCGTCCAGAGCGCGTGACGGACCAGCCGTTCCTCGGGCGGCTGGCTGCAGGTGCCGTGCTCTGCGACGACGGACGCAGTGCCGTCGCTGTCCACTTCGAGGAGCTGCGCGCTTCGCGCGAAGCAGAGCCCGGCCGCCAGGCGCGGAATTGCCTGCACGACGATCGCCGCGTCCGTCGCCGCCGCCAGCTCGCGGCAGGAGGAGAAGAGGCCGCGCCCGCACAAGATGCCGCCCGCCGGGAGCGGCGGGTCGACCTGAGGCAGACAAGGAAGGGTCCCGCGGCACGACGCGTCGCCGGCGCAGCGGGCGAATGTCGCTTCGTTGATGGTGTCTACTGGGGAAAAATCGGCTGTCGATTCGGCGTCCCGCACCGCAACTACCATGATGCCCCCCCCGGGCGATTACGCAGGCGACTCTCCCTGATTGCCAATCGTACTGTCAAGGCGTTACGCGGTTTTGACGTATGGCGGGTGCCCACGGAGGTCAAAATGCGTGCGCAATCGCCAGTATTCCTGCGAAAACATTGGATAAGCAAGGGTGCCGCAGAACGACTGCGCCTTCGGTCGTGGTCCGACCGGACGGCCAGCCGCTCGCGACTTCATGCGAGATCCTGTCGCACCGACTAGGAGCTGGCGGACGTATACCTGCGAATGGAAAGGCTCCAGACGGCGCGGGAAAATGCCGCGAAGGCGACCGTGCCGGCGAGCGCTCCCAACGCAGTCCCGGGCCGCAGGCGGCCGAGCAGCGCAAGCGCCGGGTACGTCGTCATCAACGCGAGCGGGAGGACGTAGGTGAAAACGACGGCGAGCACGCCGCGGAAAATCGTGGTCGGCCACCGCGCGACGTCGAAGACGCTCTGGAACAAATAGAGGAGGTTATCGACGCGAACGGCGAAGAATGCGATGGAGACGACCAGGATGGCGATCGAATAGAGCACGAGCAGCGCGGCGAGAAGCATTCCGCCGGCTGCGAGCACTTCGGTGGCGGTGGGCGCGCGGCCCAGCTTCACGAACGCGTAGGCAAAGATCGCGCCGGCGCCGGCTAGATCGATGATCTTCCACGGCTCGAGCTTGGCGACCGACACCAGGAGTTGGGCATCGGCGGGCTTGAGCAGCACGAAATCCAGCGTGCCCTTGCGGACGTGCTCGATCACGGCCAGCAGGCTGGGGCTGACGGCGCCTTCCAGCACTCCTTTGAGAGCGACGAACCAGCCGAGGACCAGCAGCATCTCGGGGAACGTCCACCCTTCCACCACCTGGCGCGTGCCGAACACGACCAGCACCGGGACCAGGGTCACGGCGATCCACAGGATCGCCAGCGCCCCTTCGACGACGAACTCGAGGCGGTACTGCAGCGCGAGGGCCATCGACGCGCGCAACTGGGCGCGGAGGATGGCGAGCGCGCGCCTCATCCGCCGTACGCCGAATAGCGCCGCAGGCCGGCGCGCCAGACGAGGTTCGTCGCGACGAGCGCGGCTGCGACGTAGACCCACTGCGCTCCGAGCAGCAGCAGGGCGTGCGCGGGCGGGTGCTTGCCCAGCATCAGCTCGACGGGGAACGAGAGCAGGAAGCGGAACGGCAACGCGAGCGCCACGCGCTGCACGGCCTGCGGGAACAGGTCGAGCGGGATGAGATAGCCGGAGAGGACCGCCGATATGCCCAGCCACGCCTCGAACAGGCTGGCCGCGCTCTCCACGTACAGAGCGAGGGTCCCGATGAGCGCCATCACCAGGAACGTCAACAGCCAGGCGCCGAAGAGCGCCGGCGGAAGCAGGAGCCAGAGAAGCGGATCGTGACCGAGCTGGCTCCGCGCTGCCCAGAGCAGGATCGACAAGACGGGGATGGCGACGATCCCGCGCAGCGGCACGGCGGCGAGGTTCTCGGCGCTGTAGGCGATGAGGGGGTGGAGCGGACGCAACAGGCGCATGGCCAGCACGCCCTGGCGGATCTCCATCGTCAGCTCCCAGACGACCCACGAGCCGGTCAGGAGACGGACGAGAAGCGTGCACAGGTAGTAGGCGGCGAATCCGTCCTGCGTGTAGGCGCCCACGGGGCCGCTGCGGGCCACCGCCGCCCACAGCGCGAGCATGATGAGCGGCATGTTGGTGCTGAACATCCAGATGAGGAATTCGGCGCGATAGGCGACCGCGCTGGCGAAGCCTGCCCGCAGCAGCGCGGGATAGGCCCTGGCGGCGGCGCGCAGGCTCATGCCGCTCCTTCGGCGACACCGCGCTCGAACAGCTCGCGCATCACCTCTTCGAGCGGCGGGTCCTCCACGGTCAGATCGACGACGGGCAGCTGCGCCAGCGCGCGCTGCACGGCTGCCTGGAGCTCGGCCTGGGAAACCTGCAGCACGGCCTGCGCGTCCGATTGCGAAACGATCGCGCCGAGCTTCGCCAGATCCCGCGCTTCCACCGGCCGCGACAGCTTGAGCAACACGCGCTTGTCCGGGCGCACGCGCCGGACCAGCTCTTCGAGCGATCCGTCGTAGATGAGCCGGCCGTGGTCGATGACGAGGACGCGCGGGCACAGCGCCGCCACGTCGTCCATGTAATGGCTGGTGAGCAGGACGGTCGCGCCGAACCTCTCGTTGTAGGCGCGCACGAACCCGCGCACCGTCGCCTGCATCGTCACGTCGAGACCGATGGTGGGCTCGTCGAGGAAGAGCACGCGCGGGCGATGCAGGAGCGCGACGGCCAGCTCGCACTTCATCCGCTCGCCGAGCGAGAGCTGCCGGGTGGGCTTGTCGAGGAGCCCGCTCAGTCCGAGCAGCTCCGTCAGCTCCGCGACGGTCTCCTGGTACTCCCGGCGCGGGATGTCGTAGATGGCCCGGTTGAGCAGGAAGGTCTCGCTCGGCGGCAGGTCCCAGAGGAGCTGCTGCTTCTGCCCCATCACCAGCGTGATCTGGCGGAGGAACGCCGGCGCGCGGTCCTGCGGGGTGTGTCCGGCGACGGAGACGTGCCCCGAGGTGGGATGCAAGAGCCCGGAGAGCACCTTGAGGGTGGTCGTCTTCCCGGCGCCGTTGGGGCCGAGGAACCCGACCCGTTCGGCGGGCCCGACCTGGAAGCTCACGCCGTCGACCGCCTTCACTTCCTCGCGCGGGCGGTGAACGAGCGATCGGATCGCCGCGCGAAGTCCCGGCTGCCGCCGGTGCACGAAGTAGGACTTCCGCAGCCGTTCGACCTCGATCATCCCATCTATGGGAAGTACCGGTCGAGCCGATAGGATTCAACAGGAATGGGGGCCGATCCGTTCGATCCGCGCGAGCTCGAGGTGGTCTTCCTCCGGGAGATGCACCAGGCGCGCTCGCAGGCGCGCGAGGCGCTCGTCCGGGCAAGGGCCCAAGGCGGAGACCCGGCGGCCGTCCGCGAGCTGCGCAACTTCTTCCACCGTGTCGCGGGGAGCGCCGGCACGGTCGGCCAAGGGATGCTCGCCCGGCTGGCAGGCGCGTGCGAGCTGGTCGCCGACCACGAGCTGGAGCGCGGCGGGCCGCTCTCGCCTCTCGCCGCGCGCGTGCTCGCCGAGGGCGTCGGGGGCATCGACGACGTCCTGGAAAAGCCGACCCCGGCGCTGGGGATCGTGCTGCCCATGCCGCCGCGCGACGGCGCCGTCGCCCGCGTCGCGCTCGAGGACGTGCCTTCGCGCGTGCTCGTCATCGACGACGACCCGGTCGGCGCCCGCGCCACGGAAGGCGTGCTGCGCGCCGCGGGGTTCCTGACGGCCAGCTGCTGCGATCCGGCCGACGCGTACGAGGCGATCCTTCGCGAGAGCCCCGACCTCATCATCCTCGACGTGCTCCTGGGCGACGTCGACGGCTTCGACGTCTGCCGCCGCGTCCGGGCGAATCCGGCGCTGCAGCTCGTGCCCATCATCTTCGTCACGCGCCGCGGCAACGTGGAGGAGCGAGTTCGCGGACTGCAGGTCGGCGGCAACGACTACGTGGCCAAGCCGTTCGACCCGCCCGAGCTGGTCGCGCGCGTCCGTTCGCACCTGTCCCGCCTCTCCGCGCTGCGCGAGATGGCGATCCGGGACGGCCTGACCCGCTGCTACAACCACAAGTACTTCAAGATGCGCCTCGAGCAGGAGCTGGTCCGCGCCCGTCGCTACGGCAGCGCCCTCTCGCTCGGCCTGCTCGACATCGACCATTTCAAGAAGGTCAACGACACGCACGGGCATCCGGCGGGCGACGCGGTGCTGGCGCACCTCGCCAGCCTGCTCACCGCGTCGGTCCGCTCGAGCGACATCGTCGCCCGCTACGGCGGCGAGGAGTTCGCCTTCGTGCTCGTCGAGGCGGGCGCGGAGGAGGCCGCGGTGGTCGCCGAGAGGATGCGCGCCCGCGTGGAGGCGCACGACTTCGAGCTGCCCGGCGGCGGCCGCCTGCGCGCGACCGCCAGCATCGGCATCGCGGCGGCGCAACCCCAGGAGGGGGCGTCGGGCCTCGTCCAGCGCGCGGACGCGGCGCTGTACGAAGCCAAGGCGCAGGGACGCAACCGCCTCCGTATCGCGAAGGGGTAGACCCCGCGCGCGTGCGCGGTCGACCTACTGTACCCGGAACCCGCGCACTACGTCGGAGACGCGCTGCGAGAGGTCCTTCAGCACGCCCGCCGCCGCGGTGGTCGTCTCCAGGCGCCGCATGGTCTCGTCCATCATCTTCGTCTGGTCGGTCACGGCGCTGAAGATCTGCGTGATGCCCGCGTTCTGCTGCGACACGGCGGCGGCGATCTGCCGGACGGCCGCCGAATTGTCCTTGACGATGTTGGAGAGCTGCTTGAGGTTCTCGCCGGACACGCGGACCTGCTGCAGGCCGCCCTCGATCTTCTGCGATCCCTTCTCGGTAATCGCCACCGCGCCGCGGATCGACCCGGAGATGTCCTCGAGGATCTCGCGGACGCGGTTCGTCGCCTGGATCGACTGATCGGCGAGGCTGCGGATCTCGCGCGCGACCACCGCGAATCCCTTGCCGTGCTCGCCCGAGCGGACCGCCTCGATGGCGGCGTTCAGCGCCAGCATGTTCGACTGGTCGGCCAGGTCCTTCACCGTCTGGGTGATGCCCCCGATCTGCTGGGTGCGCTCGGAGAGCTGGGTGATCTTGTGCGCGATCTCGTCCACCTGCGAGCGGATGTCGGTGAGGCCGCCCAGGCTCGACTCGATGG
>Ga0075423_10004790_pt1 | contig 12577 bp, 14 predicted proteins | sample SoiMethybrSBSTD2_FD_80114 | JGI IMG/M metagenome (GOLD analysis project Ga0075423, IMG submission 80114) | Bulk soil microbial communities from a Populus tree surrounding site in Tennessee, USA - Soil MetaG P. TD hybrid SBSTD2 | ecosystem: Environmental > Terrestrial > Soil > Tree plantation...
ATCAGTTGTCCGCAAGAGTCGCAAGGCGGGCGGTCGTTCAAGGCCTAGCACACGCGGGCGTCTCAATCTACGATCGTCCTCCCCAGCAATATGCGTTTCCGGTTCCCTGTCTGCGTCGTCGCCGGGCTGCTGACCGTTACGGTGAATGCAAGTGCTGCCGAAACCGCGTGTGGCACTGTGACCGTAGTCGCGACGTTCAGCAGCCGCACGACGTTGCACGTCTCATCGGACCTGCTTCATTTCGATGTCGTCAGCGCCGATGCGCCGGCGACCGCGGCCGTTGACTTCGTTGCCGCCGCGCGGACGAATGCCGGCGGCCCGGTCGTCCTCTCGATCGAGCGTGTTCCTCAAGCAGATGCGGCTGCTTTGAGTTTCGACGGCGCTGGAGCCGGCACCAGATCGGGAACCATGTCTGCCGACGGGCCGACGGTCGCGGGACAATGGATCGGCAGCGGCGTACGACGCGGACGTCTCGTCTTTGCGCTCCGCTCGACAACGCCAGGGAATCACGTCGTCCCGATTCGGTTCGTGCTGAGTGCCCCTTGAATGCAGGCAATCCTCAATCGACAATCTGCAATCTCGACAATCGGCAATCAGCAATCAGCATTCAGCAATTCTTATTTCTCCCTCGTCACCCACACCTTCTCGTGACGCTGCTCCTCGAGCGCCGCGGCGACCTTCTGCGCTTCCTCTCGTGTTTCGTAGGGACCGACGCGCACCCGGTAGGGCGCATCTGGGTCGCTCGCCGGAGGGTTCAACAGATACGCAGGCATTCCGCTTTTCTTCAGCGCTTCGACCGCATCCTTTGCCCGCAGCGGATCATTCAAAGCAAAGATCTGGATGGTGAATTTTCCGACGGTGCTCGGCGCAGTTCGAACGGCCGCTGTGGTGGCGACCTCGGGGCCCCGCGCGATCCCGCGTGCATCCTTCGGTAGCACCGGTGTTGTCGTTCGCGCGCCTCGTCCCGCCACGACCCGCGGCGCGGTCGCGGTGTTCGCCGCGCCACCACGAGGAGGAAAGACTTTGCGGATTTCTGGACGTTTCTCCATCGAAATGACAAAGGTCACTTCGGCCGCGAGCGCATCACGCGACACAGCCGCTTGCACCTCGGCGTCGCCGGCAATCACGGCCCCGTCGGGCAGCGATTCGATCAGCAGCTTGACCGTGTGCGTCCCGCTTCGTACTGCGTCGAAACGATAACGTCCCCGCCGCACCTGTTCAGAGCGGAGCCCGCCATCCAACACGATCACGGCGTCCTCGATTGCCTCTTCGTTGATGTCTGCTTTGCCGTTTCCATTCCCGTCGCGAACGACTCTGCCCTGAATGACGCCGAGCGGTATCAGCCCAAACGTCAAGCGCTTGGCATCTCCCCTCGATAATTCGACGTGGACTTGTGAAACGGATGGCGGATCGAAGTCCACCGGCAACGCGCTGGTGTCCAATGCCACGGCTCGCACTCCTGCGGGCACGTTCAAGAATGCGAATTGCCCGTCTCTTCCGGAGGTGGTATGCCCGCCGGCGAGACGAAGCGGGATCCCCTCCAGCGTGTTCTCACCCGCGTCCTGAATTCCATCAGCGTTCCAGTCGGCAAACACGAGTCCGCTGATCGTCCCGGTTCCCCGCCCGGATTCGGGCGTGGACGCAATCGTCGCCGACGGCAAGAACACCGAACCAGTGGGCAGTGTGTGCGTGACCCGAAATATCGATCGGGTCATCCACGGCGTGCCCGCACTCGCGACCGACACCGCGCGATCCATGTTCACGTTGAAGGCGAGCGTTGTCCTGCGCGTCAACTGCCCGTTAATGCCGAAGATGACCGATTCTCGCGGGACGTACACACGCGTGAGCAAGTCCATGTTGCGAGCGGCATTTCCTTCCGCGCGCATCCAGAGCTCGCGATGCCCCAGCCGAAACTGCGTTCCGCCGCCCGCCTGCCAATAGGTGCTGCCCGCGCCGTCGGTGCTGGCCGTGCGCGTCAGCACCGCGATGCCAAAGACTTGCGATCCGCCTGGAAGGTTGGCAAAGAGTTGGGCGGCCGAGTCGCGTTGATCGTACGAACCGCTCCCGTTCACGTGCTCGATACTGTCGCGCCCCGAATGGCGCAGGAACACGTTTGTGCGTCCGATCGCAGCCTGCCACTCCGCAGCCCACATGCCGGTGTCGCTGTCGGAAGGTAGCCCAGCCCTCACCGCACGAGACTCGCGATCGCCCTGCTCTCCACGGAAGGCAATCGTGGACCTTGATGTCAGTTGGACCCGGATGCCACCGAATCCGCGATCGCCCGAGGTCTCCGGAGTCGGCCGCGTCGACGCTGCCGAGGCCTCTGGATCAAGATTGGTTCGAAATCTTTCCCATCCTCCTGAGACTCGAGTACGTCGGAAAAGATCGTACTCACCTGCGGCGAAGAGCTGTTCGCGGTCCGCGTGCGGATTGTTCAGCGCCGGGAAATCGCCCGGCGAGAACCGTGAGGCATTGAGTTGTACCCACCCATGCGAATGGAGCCAGTTCAGGCCACCCATGTACGAACCGTCGCGTTCGCGCGATGACGTCCCCGTCCGCCGAAACTCGACGATGCTCCCGTCGGCGACCAACTGCAAGGATGGGAATAACAGCACTCGCGTGCCGCCTCCCACCTGATCGCTCGCATCAATCGTGTAGCTGAACTCGTCGAGTGACGTCGTACGGATGGTTGAACCATGCCCACTGACTTCGAAGCGCGAGCCGAGCCGGCGCGTGACATGGCCGATTGCGACGGTTTGCCCGAGCCCTTTGGGATCGTTACCGAAGATGTTCCGCCACGCCGTCGTTTGCCCTGCGACAAGGGCAAGCGCCGTTCGATCGGTGCGGGCGCTGATCGTTGCGCCGTTGAAGGTCACGGCAGGCGAGTACAGATTTGAAAATCCGTACGCCCCCAAGGGAGGAGAGAAGTACGCGTCGCCGGCTTCAATGGTCCACGCGACGCCGTGAAACCTGGCGTCCCGCAGCGCCCCGTAGATGCGACCGGTATGCAGAGTATCGCCCCGGCGCGCCCCGCGAATCTCGATTTGAAACACACCAAAGCGGGACCCCGGCTGAAGCCACGAGACGCCGAGGTCAGGCTCGAATTCGTTCTGCCCCGCGAACCGTGTCGGATCGCCGCGGAGTGTTTGCACCGCGCTCGAGACCTGAACCGATCCCTGCTGCGCCAGCGTGATGCCGGCGTGAAGGAAGAGGCCGGCCGCACATCCAACGATCGGAGCGAGCCGGCCGATTGGCCGCATCGACTATCTGAGCACCTTCAGCGTTGTCTCGCCAACGAGCAACGCCGGAAGGCCGACGTCCAGGCGGACTTCCACCCTGTAATCGCCAGGTTCGATGGCCACTGGTTTTTCAGGATCGATCACCGTGATCGAGACCTCCCGTTCGCTCTCGGGAAGAAGCGGGACGTCCGGGACCGGAAATTCCCTGACGTTGCGGCCGCTCTGGTCCAGGAGAATCAGATTGCCGCGTGTGCGGACATATCGCCGGCTCGAGTTTTTCACCGTCGCGACGACGTGTGTCTGCTTTCCGAGCGTTCTGACGGCGAGATCGGTGAGTTCCGCCGACATGGTAGGCTGCCCGACACTCACATAAATCAACGTGGCGATTCGGCTCTTGAACATGACCTGTCGTCCTCGTGCCACCGGGTTGACGGTGGCGGATCCGAACTCGAACAACACACCGGTTCGATACCCGCCGGGTTGAATCGCGGCCGGCACCGAGAGGCTGAAACGGACCGTTGCTTCCTTCCCTGGATCGATGACTTGTTCCGGCGGAGCCACACGAATCCACGAGGTCGCCGAGTAGGGCCCCCCTTCGGCGACTCCTTCGAACTGTGGTGCGCCGTCTCGCGAGAGATCCCAGTCGGTGGCGATGGAGCGCACCCGCACCGGTTCGCTGCCGGCGTTGGCGACGGTGATCGCCTGCGTCGTGGTGCTGCCCGGGCCGGCCGTCAGCTCGACGCGAAGTGGAGATACTTCGACCGACATCTGCGCCGATGCTGATGGCGCATGCAGCAACAGAGCACCCAGCGCGACGACGACTAGGGCGCGCTGAGCGTAAAGAGGATTGTTTGCGTGTAGGTACCCGTGCTGTAGGTCCATGAGTTCGCCAATCGAAATGTGATCGACCCGATGCTGTCCGGATTTATGTTGCCTGTCCCGGAGGCCACCCGCTGTGCGACCGTCTTGCTCAGCGTTCCATTCTGAAAAGGGGGAGCTGGTGTGGCGACCCACGTGACATTCGAAATGTCGACGGCCGAAGGCCCGGACAGAAGGTCGCCGGCTGCGAGCACGGTCAGCGACCACGGCGAGTTTCCGTTCCCCCGGACGCGATAGGTGAGTTGCACGGGAGGCGCAGACACGAGCGGCACGGTATCCGGGTCGCTCGAGGGAAATGTGATCACCGCGGGTGACAACGCGACCGAGAGTTCGAGTTTCTGCGCCATGCCGCTTGCTGGCACCAGGAACAGCACGGCGAGCACGAGGATGAGGATCCTCATGCCGCCGACAAGGTGTAAGTCATCGTCAACGTGTAAGTCCCTGTCGCATACGACCAGAGGTTCTTGAAGAAGAACGTCTGCGTTCCGGATCGCGCGCCCGACCCGGTCCATGCGGCGACGATCTGCGCGCTCGCGGCGCTCAACGTGCCGTTGTTGAATCCGGCGCCGCTCGCCACCCACGTGATGTTCGACGCCGGGATCGTGTCGATGCCTGAGCGCAGGTGATCGTTCGCCCGCACGGTCAACGTGATGCTGCCATTGGGCGACGTGCGAGCTTTAGCTGTCAGGGTTATCGGGCCCTGCGTCGCCTGAATGCTGGGGACTGCGTCTGGGTCGGCGTCGGGGAACGTAATCGCCGCCGAGGATAGTGACAACCGCGCCAGTCCGTTAATCGACGCGTTGAGCGTGGCGTTTTGGGTCTGGCCCGCGACCGGCGCGCGGCCGGTCCCCAACGCCAGAACGAAAAGAGCTGCGGTAATGGTTCGTCGACGCATCAGAAATGCGGGTCGAGCCGCCCCTCGCGGACTCGGACCCGCATTTCTTATCGGTTAGGGAGCCGTTAACGTGTAATTCAGGGTCACCGTATAGGTGCCGGTGTTGTACGACCACAGATTGGGCAGTGACAACGTGTGCGACCCGGTCGGGTTGCCAGAGCCGCTCCACTGACCCAGTGTCTGTGCCGTCGTGCTGTTGTTCGTGCCGGATACCGCGAACCCACCGCCCGTGGCCGCCCATGTCAACGTGCTGACCGGGATGGTGCTGGAGCCTGAGTCCAGGTCGCCGGATGCCAGCACCGTCAGGAGAACGTTGCCGCCGGTCGTCGTCCGCGCCTTGACGCTGACGCTCACGGGCGCCGACGTGTAAAGCGGCGTGACGTCCGGATCCGCGTCAGCGAACGTAATGGCCGCGAGGCCAAGCGTCAACTTTGCCTTGGCGTTGACATTTGCCGTCACCGCGATTGAGGCGGTTGCCGTCTGCTGCGCGAAGACCGTGGAAGACCCCAGCAAGAGAACGGCGGTTGCTACTGCTCCACTCCAGACTGCCTTTTTCATGACTCGTGCCCTCGAAATGATCACCGTAATAGCCGTTAACGTCCGCTGAGGAACTCTATATGACAGTAACGACCTTTAAGGTAAGCCCAGCCATACCCGTTCGTCAAGTGGTTTCGGCCAGTGGGCAGAAAAGTTCGCGGGAATACCTGGCGGAACTCCGCCAAATCGTGCAAAAGCGCGCAGTTTTGTTCGATTACTCGCCGAGTGCCTTGGCGGCGACCGCCAGGACTCGCGGCACGCGGAACGGCTTGGTGAGATAGCCCGAGACACCGAGATTGACCGCCTCGATCGCGCTCGCTTCGGTCGAGAAGCCGGTGATGATGATGACCGGGATATCCGCCTTGAGCCGGCGGGCTTCACGGATCACCGCCAGGCCATCGACGCCAGGCATCTTCAGGTCGGTGATCAGGAGGTCGTAGGGAATCATTCGCAGCCGCTCGAGGGCGGTGCGGCCATCAGGAGCAAGATCGACATCGTATTCGGCCAACGCCAGCGTTTTCGAGAGCAGATCGCGGATTGTTGCCTCATCGTCGACGACAAGCACTCGCGGTCGTCCGGCCACTGGCGCGGCAGGCCGCGCGGCCGCGGGCGACGATCCACGGGTGGCGCGAGGCCGCTGACTTTCGAGCCACGCGTCGATGTCGCGCTTTCGAAAGCGCCACTGCCGTCCCACGCGCACCGCGGGAATCTTCCCCGCTTTGATCAGGCGGTAGACCGTTCGCAGATTCACGTGGAGGTAATCGAGTACCTCTTCGGTCGTCAGGAATCCTTCATCCATCGGGCTCAGCGTACTTTACCAGACTCCTTGTTCCATTGTCTGCTTTACTTACTGCTCGCGGGGCCCTCCGCCTCCGCGCGCAGTAACTTGCGCGCGCTACGGCGAGACCTCGCCGTAGCCTCGGCGAAGGCGGGCCCCCCGCTCGCTCTCGCTCGGGGGCGCCGCTTCGCGTCGCTTCCCTCCGGCCCCTCGCTCGGGGCCGCAGGCGCTTACTCAATTGCAGGAAACTCGATCGTGAATCGAGCGCCTCCGGAAGGGAGGTTTGTCGCGTGAATTGTTCCACCGTGTTCCTGGATGATTCCATAGGTGATCGCGAGTCCAAGGCCGGTGCCTTCTCCGACGTCCTTCGTCGTGAAGAAGGGATCGAAGATTCGCGGGAGCACCTCAGGCGGGATACCGGGTCCGCTGTCTTCAAGCGTGAGCCGGACGGTTTTTCCGTCGTTCACTGATGCAATCTGCGTCTGAATGCGTCCCGGTTTACCAGTTGCCGCTATCGCGTGTTCCGCGTTGATCAAAATGTTGAGCAGCGCCTGCTGCAGAAGCAGCGCGTCCCCCGAAATCCGCGGGGTCTCCTCCTGTTGTCGCGTCACCTCGATCAGATTTCGCCGGAGTGATGCGCCGCGACTCGCCAGCGCACGCGCGAGCACCCGATCCAGTCGCAACCGGTGGCGCGACATTCGCTGCGATCCTGTGAAGATCAACAGATTGCGGACAATCTTTGCCGCGCGATCACCTTCCTGGTAAATGCGGCGAAGCGTTGGCTTGACCGGCTTTGCCGCATCCGATGTTTCGATCAACAACTCGAGGTGACCAAGGACGCCCTGCAGCGGGTTGTTCATCTCGTGCGCGATTCCCGCAACAAACTGACCGAGTGAGGCCAGTTTCTCTGACTGCGCGAGCCGTCCTCGGAGTGCCTCCCGCTCGGTTTCGAGTTGCACCTGCGCGGTGATGTCGCGCGCGACGAGTACCCGGCCCGTGGGATCCCCCTCGTGGTTGATGAGCGGCGTGACTGTCGCTGCGAAAATCCCTCCGAGACGATCGTCGGTGATTTGCCGCGTGCGCACCGAGGCGGTCGACGCGTGGTCGCTCGAACGTGCGGCCGGCTCGGATGCCGCAACCCACTCGGCAATGTCCGCGCTGACGAGTTCCGCCAGCGGTCGATCGATGACGGCGCGGCGCGAACTTCCAACCCTGGTCGCGAACGCGTCGTTCATCTGCACAACGCGCGTACTGTTGTCGGTGACGACGACGAGATCGATGAGCGAGTTGAAGGTGTCCTCGAGCAGCCGGCGCTGCTGGATCACTTCCTCGAGCAACTGCACGTTTTCGAGCGCGAACGAGAACTGACGGCCGAAGTCGTAAATGGCGTCGACGAACTGCTCGTCGTCGAGGTCGCGCGGTTCCCCTTCGACGACCACAGTGCCGAGCGCGCGCCGCCAGCCACGGAGCGGTGCGACGAGGATGCGGCCGTCGGCCGGCGTCGGTGTCAGGAATTGAGGACTCTCGAGTCGCAAGCCACGCGCGGGAATCGTGTCCGAGTCGGTCAGGACGCGGGTGGCGGACTCGGCGTACTCATGGTCTGACGACCCTGAAAGGGCAAGCTCGCGCGCGCGCCGATAATGAATCCAGACCGAAACCCGGCGCGTGCCGAAGAGGTCGTTGACCTCCGTGCAGAGGGATTCGAGCGCGCCGCCGACACTGAGGCTGGCCGAGATGCCGCGGGAAAACCCGAGCAGCAGCTCCTGGATGCGGCGGTGCAGCGAGAGAGCAGGCTCGAGCGCCATGAAATGGGGGTCGGCGCATTCTAAGCTAGAATCCGGGGGCTGCGCCCCCGCGGACCTCGCCGGAGCCCTGGCGCAGGCGGGTAAAATGGACCTCCGACTGCGCCCGGCCTTTCGGCGTCTAAATCTTCGAACGGCGGGCGACACCAGACGTTCCGACCGGTCTTCGAGGGCATGCCGTCCACAGATGAAGAGCTGGTCGCCCGCTCAATGGGGGGCGATCTCGACAGCTTCAACCAGCTCGTCCTGCGCTGGGAGCGGCCGATCTATGCCTTGGCCTACCGGGTCATCGGCCGGGAAGAGGACGCACGTGACGTCGCTCAGGAAACGTTCCTGCGGGCCTTCCGGGCGCTCAAAGGTTTCAAAGGACAAGCGAAGTTTTCGTCATGGCTCTACCGGATTACGCTGAACCTCTGCCGCGACTGGATCCGCCGCGAGCGGCGGACTCCGCTCGTTCAAGCCCCGGAAGGGGTCGATGTCATCGAACTGGCGGGCGAGGAAGCACCATCCGAGACGGTCGAGGAACTGGTCTCCCGCCACGAGTTAGGACGCGCTGTGGCTAAGGCAATGTCCCAGTTGCCGGAGGAACAGCGGACGGCCATCATCCTCAAGGAGTACCACGGGCTGACGTTCCAGGAGATTGCCGATCTTCTCGATTGTCCGCTCAGTACTGTAAAAACCCGTCTGTACCAGGGGCTGACTGTGCTACGTAAGCAGCTCCGCGAAGCAGGCGTGGAGAGCACGTTTGGCAAATGACCGGGGCAACCCGGCGGGGCGAATAGATATGTGCGATAGCAAGGAATTGCTTGTTTCGTTTCTGTATGACGAGATCGATCCGGTTGCGAAGAGGAACTTTCAGCAACATCTGGCGACGTGCGTCGAATGCCGCGACGAGCTCGCAGAGCTTGGCGCCACGCGCGCACAGATCGCGACGTGGACGCCGCCGGATGCCGACCTCGGGTTTCGCATAATCCGCGAGGCCGAATCGCCCAAGCGCCGATGGTTCCATTGGTCGCCGGCCTGGGGTTTCGCGGCGGCGGCGATGCTGGTTGTGGCGGCGAGCGGCGCAATCGCGAATCTCCATATCACGTACGGCAGCGACGGGCTGACCGTGCGCACCGGATGGAATCACGCGGTTGACGCGCAGGCGGGTGCGACGAACGTGGATTGGAAGGCGAAGGCACAGGAACTCGATCGCCGGCTTGTCGATCTCGAGCGGGCACAGTCGCAACAGTCCGTGGTTCGAACTGCATCCGCATCGGATCTCAGCGAGCAGCGTGTGCGCGAGATCGTCGGTCAGAGCGAGACGCGCCAGCAGCGAATGGTGTCGGCTCGCCTCGCCGACATGATGCGCGAATACGATGCGCAGCGCCGGCTCGATCTCGTCGCGATCGGTCAGGGGATGAGCCGTCTGCAGACCTCGAGCGGCGCGGACCTGAAGCAAACCAGGGATCTGCTTCAGAGGTACTTGGTTCGCACGGCGTTGGAAGAGAAGGAAGAGAAGTAGAGAAGTAGAGAAGTAGTCGTCCGTGTGAGGTGGGCCGTGAAACGAGCGTTCGCGATTGCGATGTTGACGATAGCGGTGATGACAATCCCAGCCCTGCTGGCGGCGCAGACGCCGGTTCAGCCGGGGCCGGAACAGATGCGCCGCCACGAGCAAATCAATCTGTTCGAAGGCACACTCGAGAAAGCCGTGACAAACGCCGCGCGTCACGTCGCCAAGGACGTTCAGTCGCGTACCAGCAATGCGAATTTCTTCACCGGCGATGCACGCGCCAAGGGTTTCATCCTCGATGGCTACGGCGTGTTCGTCTACGTCGAGATCCCGGCGCTCGACCTCTCGCTCACGCTGATGAATTACCAGCTCGAACAAAGCGTGGAGCGCCTAGAACGGGATGCGCAGCGCAAGACGGAAGCCGATGCCAGCAAGGGAGAACCCAGCCCGGTGAGTAACCGGCCACCTGACGTGAAGACCGAATCAGCACCAGTGATTCCCAAGACGAATCGCGAACTGCTGCAATCGGTGATGGACACCGGTCAGAATTACCGGAACGAGGTCAAGCTCGCGCTCACGGACGCCATGCTCGACTTCACCAAGAATCTCGAGCTCAAGCCGGACGAGTGGCTATCGGTCGCAGCGCGGGGGAGTGACGGCGCACTGACGCCCGGCGAAATTCTTCAGTTGACGACGGTCGTGCTGCGCCTGAAGGGCAGCGATCTGTCCGACTACCTTGCCGGACGGCTCACCCGCGAGGAAGCTCGAGCGAAGGTCGAGGTTCGGCAGTTCTAGGCCACTGGAAGAACACGGATCGGATCACGGATCCCGGACAACGGATCCCGGACAACGGATCCCGAATTCGATTTGTGCAGTTGATGTCTGACGCTGCTAGAATCCTCCGATGCTTTGGCGACAGATACGCGTTTCGGCTGCGGTGCTTGCTGTCCTGGCATCTGCCTGCGGTCCACCGGTCGATCTCAAGCAAACGGTTCAAGTCACCGACGTGTCGTCCGGCTGGTTCGACGCCGGGATTCAGAACGGCAAGAACAAGCTGGTCCCGAGCGTCACGTTCAAGCTGAAGAAGAATCCTGACGTCAAGCTCTCTTCTCTTTCCCTCAACCTGACGTTCAAATTCATTGGCTCCGACGAACACGCCGATGATGTGTACCTGCAAAGCGTCCCGTTCGAAGGCAACGAGACCAAACCGATCGTCGTTCGAACGCAGTGGGGGTACACGGCCGATGCTCCTCAAACGCGCGCGGAAATGCTGAAACACAGTCAGTTCCGCGACATGGAAGCACAGATTTTCGCCAAACAGAGCTCGTCACAGTGGGTTGAGCTGCAGCGCGCGCCGATTGCGCGGCAGTTGCTGACACAGTAGCCCACGTGTCGCGCAACCCTGACGTTCCCGCAACCGCGTCAACCTCTTCCCCGCTGCTCGATCGACGGCTTGGGCCCATCGATGCCGCCGCGATTGTCGTCTCGAACGTCATCGGAGGCGGCATTTTCTTTGTGCCGATCATCGTCGCGCAGATGGTTCCGAGCGGCGGAGCCATCCTCTGGGTGTGGCTGCTTGGCGGCGCACTCGCATTCGCGGGCGCGATGGCGTATGCCGAACTTTCCGCACTGCGACCGCGCGCCGGCGGCGAGTATGTCTACCTCCGAGAAGCGTTCGGTCCGCTCGCTGCGTTCCTGACCGGATGGACGTCGTTCGTCGCCGGCTTCTCGGGTGCGATTGCGGCCAGTGCCCTCGCGGTTGCCGACTACGTCGGGCGGTTCGTTCCGGCCGCTGCCGACGCGACGCCGATTTTCACCGTACCGTTGCCGTTCGTTCCGCTCGTGGTTTCGCCGAAAGCGCTCGTCGCCCTGGTGCCGATCGTGGTGCTATCGCTGATCCACATCCGCGGTCTGGGTCCGGGGCGGATCGTACAGAACGCGCTGGCTGGTTTGAAAGCAGGCGCACTGACGCTGATCATCGCGCTCGGTTTCATGATGGCGTCCGGCAACTCAGGCCCCGGTCCCACAACGACGGGACTCCCAGTCTCCGGCATGCTGCTCGCGCTGGTCCCAATCATGTTCACGTACTCGGGCTGGAATGCGGCCGTGTACGTGGCCGAGGAAGTTCGTAATCCGGGGCGCAACGTTCCGCTCGCACTTGGTCTTGGGACGGTGACGGTGATCGTGATCTACGTCGCGCTCAACGGGTTGTATCTCCACGTTCTCGGGGCCGCGCAGCTTGCCGCGTTGCCCGGGCGGCTGCTCGACGTCGTCGCCGAGCGACTATTCGGCGTCGCGGCAGCGAATGCGATCGCCGTGTTCACGATCGTCAGCTTGAGCGCGAGCATCAGCGCGATGACGCTTGCCGGTCCGCGCGTCTACTATGCGATGGCGCAGGACGGTCTCTTTCTCAAATCGGCCTCGCGGGTCCATCCGCGCTTTCATACACCCGCCTTTGCCATCGTCGCGCAGTCGCTCTGGACGGCTGTGCTCGTCCTGAGCGGGAGCCTGTCGCAGCTCGTCAGCTACACCGGCTTTGCGGTGATTCTGTTTTCGGCGATCGCAGTGGCGTCGTTGTTTGTGATCCGCAGGCGCAGTCCTGATGCCCCACGTCCCTTCCGCGCGTGGGGCTACCCATGGGCACCCGCAATCTTCGTCCTCGCGGGTAGTTTCATGGTCGTCAATGAAATGATCCGCAACGGCCGGACCGCGATCGCGGGTGTCGCTGTCATTGCCGCCGGTGTTCCTGTTTACTTTCTCTTCCAGGCGCGGCGTCGAGTTCAATAGAGAATCCTGAATCACTAATCAGGCATCATTGAATCGGCCGAATCGTTACGGCGCCGCACATCAACAAGTTCGCGACCCGGCGATTCGCGATTCAGTGATTCGCGATTAGTGATTCCGGATTCACAATTTGCCCGGTCGCTCAACGAACAACCCGTAGAGTGTGAC
>Ga0075423_10004791_pt1 | contig 12576 bp, 9 predicted proteins | sample SoiMethybrSBSTD2_FD_80114 | JGI IMG/M metagenome (GOLD analysis project Ga0075423, IMG submission 80114) | Bulk soil microbial communities from a Populus tree surrounding site in Tennessee, USA - Soil MetaG P. TD hybrid SBSTD2 | ecosystem: Environmental > Terrestrial > Soil > Tree plantation...
AGGAGATGAGCACCGCCTTCACCGCCACCGTGGAGAGCGCCTGCGGCTGCCAGGGATAGGTGCCGGCAGGAATCTCCGACCGGGGATAGAACTCGCTGCTGCTCTTGTTCATGATGGGGATCAGCGCGAGGTTGTCGGCCTGGCTGACGCCTTCGCTGAATAGCTTCACGGGGTAGCCCGCCACGTAGAACATCGCGTCGACGCGACCGTCCTTGAGCGCGGCGAGCGCCTCGTCCGTGTCGATCAGCACCATATCCTTGGGCTGCACCTCGGATACCTTGAAGAGTAGCCGGGCGGTGAGATAGGTGCCGCTGCCCTCGCGGCCGATGGCGACCCGGCGGTCCGTCAGATCGTCGAAGTCCGTGATCCCCTTCCGGCCAAGCAGGTGGATTTCTTCGTTGTAGAGGGGGAAGACCATCTTGGTCTTCTTCGCGATCCGCTTGAGCACGGGGTCGGACTGCACGCGGGCCACGAAGGCGAGCACGTCGGACTGCACGATCCCCATCTGCGTGTTCGGCTTCTGGTAGACCGCGTAGACGTTCTCGATCGACCCCTTAGACGTGTAGACGGAGAGATCGATCCCCTTGTCCTTGACGAGTTTCTGGAGATTGAGCCCGAACTGGTAATATGTGCCGCGCTCACCCCCGGTCGCCAGACCGAGCTCGCCGGCGGCACGCGCGACACCCGCCCCAATGAGGATCAGGACAAGGCCAACGAGCAGTGCGATGGTGCCGCGGCGGTTCATGGTGTCCTCCAGCCCTGCGGGTTGACCCGGGCAGTAGGAGTATGGAATAGCAGATGTCGGGAGGGCAAGGAAAGAGCGTCAGCTTAGCGACCTCCCCCGGCACGCTGCGGCTAGGGAAGAATTGCCACGCAGAAGTGTCGGGAACCTTGACTTTTCGTAGGGCGCGCAGCCGATGCATGCCCTTAAGTAGTTGAAAAGTAACAAAATCCAATCTGAGCACGGAACGTGCAACTATCAGGGATGCCCCAGGAGTGGTGTAACTAGAGGGACCTGGGGTCGATCCCCTAATGAGGACCGAGGAGCCCGACCGATGAGCGAGAACAGGCCAGGACCGGACGAGGCGGAGGGCAAGGGCGCGGAAGATGTCGCGCAGTCGCCCAGTCGGCGACGTGTCCTGAAGGCAGCGGCCGCCGCAGCCCCCATCATCATGTCGATCAAGGCGCGGCCCGCCTTCGCGGGTCCCGAGACCAACAGCAGCTCGCTGTCCCACAACATGTCGCAGCAGCCCGCCGCTGCCCGGACCAACACAAAGTAGCGGGAGCCAAGGGCCGTACCCGACCCGATCGCCGCCCTCGTCCGCTGGGAGCTCTCCGAAGGCTCCCGCCTCCACTGGAAGTTCTGGGACGACGAGTTCGTCGTCTTCGATGAAGGTTCCGGCGACACGCATCTGCTCGACGCGCTGTCCGCCGAGATCCTGAAGGCGCTCGAGGAGTTTCCCGCCGACGTGCCTTCCCTGGTCGCACGGGTGGGCGCGCGTCTGGGGCCCGACCCCGCCCCCGAGATCGAGGGGCATGTGCGCGCGGCGATCGAGCGATTCCGCGAGATCGGCCTCATCGAGGCGGCCCCCGCGTGAGGCTGGGCGAGCTCGACCGCCGCGACCTCGCCGCCCGCCTCGAGCGTCGCGGGCTCGACCTCGACACCGGCCCTTTCGTCGTGCGCATCGAGACGCCCATCCCCGCCCTGGTCGATGAGGTGCAGGGCTTGTACCGCGACTATCCCCTGGACGAAGGGGGCGGGCTGGCCGATTTCCACGTGGTGGTGCTGAGTCCTTCCGGCCCGCTCGGCATGCGGCGCTGGTGGCGCCGGCAGGCCACGGTGATCCTCGACGAGGATCGCCCGTTCGAGCCCTTACCTCTCGACATGGCGGTGCCGATGCTCGAGTGGAGCATCAACTGGTGTGCGGCGACGCGCGCGAACCAGTACGTGATGATCCACGCCGCGGTGCTGGAGCGGGACGGCCGTGCCCTCGTGCTGCCCGGTGTCTCCGGGGCGGGGAAGAGCACGCTCTGCGCGGGGCTGGCGCTGCGCGGGTGGCGCCTCCTCTCGGACGAGTTCGCGCTGATCCGCCCTGGGGACGGCGCGCTGGATCCCTGGCCCCGGCCGATCAGCCTGAAGAACACCTCCATCGACCTGATACGCCGATGGGCGCCCGACGCCCACATGAGCACGCCGGTCCCGAACACCAACAAAGGGACGGTGGCTCATCTCCGTCCGCCCGCGGACAGTGTGCGGCGGGCGCGCGAGGCCGCGACGCCGGCCTGGCTCGTGTTCCCCGTGTTCGCCGTGGGGGCGGCGCCGTCGCTCACCCGCGTCCCGAAGGGTCGCGCGTTCTTTCGGCTCGCCGACTGCTCGTTCAACTACCCGTCGCTGGGGATTCGGGGCTTCCGCGCGCTGTCGCGTATGATTGACGAGTGCGACGCCTACGAGTTCAGGTACTCCAGCCTGGACGATGCCCTGGGGCTCCTCGGCGCGCTGCCGAGTCCGACGCCCACCGCCTGACCCTTCCGCGTCGCCTCCGCCGGTCGCGAGCCCGTCCGCTCCCGTGATGGACGTCGCCTCCCTGGCGCGCCTGCTACGCGAGCCCGCGTCGATGGCGCGCCTCGCTCCCGCCGAGTGGGACGTGCTCCTGCGCCAGGCCCGGCACGCGGGGCTCCTCGCCCGGCTCGAGGCCCTGGCGCGCGACGCCGGCGTGCTGCCGGGAGCTCCGCTACGCGTGCGCACGCGGCTGGAGGCGGCGCGCACCGACGTCGAGCTGCACCATCGCCTGATCCGCTGGGAGGTCACGCGGCTGCGCCGCGTCCTCGCCCCGCTGCCCGTCGTGCTCCTCAAGGGGGCCGCCTATCTCCATGCCGAGCTCCCGGCAGCGCGCGGACGCCAGTTCAACGACGTGGACCTGCTGGTGCCGGCGGAGAAGCTGGACGACGTCGAGACCAGGCTCCGGGACGCGGGCTGGCGATCCACCCTGCTCACGGCGTACGACGACCGCTACTATCGCGAGTGGTCGCACGAGCTGCCGCCGATGGCGCACAAGGACCGTCAGGTCGTGGTTGATGTGCACCACAACATCCTGCCGCCCACCGGCCGGCTGCGGCCGGACGCGCGGCTGCTGCTGGCGGCCGCGCGTGCGCTGCCGGGCTCTCCCCTCCGCGTGCTCGCGCCCGAGGACATGGTGGTCCACTGCGCGTGCCACCTGTTCATGTCGGGGGAGCTCCACAAGTCGCTGCGCGATCTCGGCGACCTCGACGCGCTCGTGCGCGGCTTCGCAGGTGGGCCTGGGTTCTGGCCCACCCTCCACGAGCGAGCCCGCGTGCTCGGCGTCGAGCGGCCGCTCTACTATGGGCTGCGCTTCGCGGAGCGGCTCCTCGGCACGCCGGTGCCGGCGGAGAGCCGTCGCGTGGTGGCGCGCGCCGCGCCGCCGGCCCCGGTGCGCGCGGCCATGGACACGCTGGTGCTGGCCGCGATGGCGCCCGACCAGCCGGCGCGCCCGCGGCGCGGCAAGGGGCTGGCGCGCGGGCTCCTCACCGTGCGGCATCACTGGCTGCGCATGCCGCCGCTCATGCTCGCGCGCCACCTCGTGCACCAGGCCCTGGTGCGCCGCTCGGAGCGTGGGTGAGAGGCCGGGCGGCCGGCATGGGCCGCACGCTGGCGCTGCTCGCATTGACCTGCGTGGCCGGCGCCTGCAGCGGGCTTCCGTGTCGCTTCGTCGCCCGCCCGGAATTCGTGTCGCTCGGCCGGAATCCCTACGCGGCCGCTCAGCCCACCGCGATCGGACGCCGGCTCCATACGCTCGAAGCCTGGCGGGGCGAGCTCTACATGGGCTACGGCGACTACGACGAGAACACCGGTCCCATCGAGATTGCCACGTACAATCCACGCCTGGCGTCGTTCAAGACCAAGCTCCGGTTCCCCACCGAGGCCGTCGAGGTCTACCGCGCCATCGGCGAGCGACTCTACGCGCCGGCCATCGACCCGCTGGGAGACGGCCCGTCGGCGGCGGTAGCGGTGGGCGAGCCCGACGGCACCTGGTCGAACGTGAAGTCGGTGTTCATGACCCACGCCTTCGACATCGTCACCCGCGACGGAGCCGACCTCTGGCTGGTCGGCTCGCGACGGCTCCACGCCATCGCGGTGCGCAGCGTGGACGGCGGGCGCACGTGGGTCACGGCCCTCGAAGTCGGGCCCCGGAGCGGCAAGGACCAGGACTTCGCCCGCTTCCACTTCGTGTTCGTGCTGGCGGGACGCCTCTACGTGCAGGCCCAGGACTACCTGGGCGGGGTGTTCCCGCGTTCGCGCGTGTGGGACGGTGGGGCGTGGGAGGACGGGCCCGACCTCCATCCCATCCTCAACACCGGCGCCAAGCCGTACCCGTTCGCGGGGCAGGTGGTGTATCTGGGGGCGAACGGGATCACGGCGTTCGACGGCACCCGCGCGCGGGTGGTGCGCGCGCCGGCCGCGCACCTCGTGGACCTCACGCGGTCAGGCGACTTCCTCTACGTGCTGGATGGGCGCGAGGTGCTGGCCACCGACGACCTCGTCCGGTGGCAGCCGGTGGCCACAGCGCCGCCCGCCGCCACCAGCATCGGCGTGCTGGACGGCTATCTCTACGCGGGCACCGCAAGCTCGGAGCTCCACCGCTACTGTCGTCCCATCCGCTCCTGAGCGGGTGAGGTACGCCCGCCGACTCAGCGGCGGCTGCCCGTGAACGGATGCGTGCTGGAGAGGCCGCCGTCCACCGCGATAGCCTGCCCGTTCACGTAGGACGCGTCATCGCTGGCGAGGAAGAGCGCCGTGGCGGCGATCTCCTCGGGCAGCCCGTGGCGGCGCGTCGGGTTGAGTTGGCCGATCTTGTCCCCGGTGCCGCGCGCGCGGGCGAACTCGAAGATCGGCCGCGTCATCCCCGTCTCGATCAGGCCTGGACAGATGGCGTTGACCCGTACGCCTGTGCCGGTCAGGGCATTGGCCGCGGTCTGGACGAGGCTGATGACACCGGCCTTGCTGGCGGAGTAGGGCGTGCCGCCGGCATTGGCGCGGAGACCCGCCACCGACGCGGTGCACACGATGGAGCCGTGGGCCTGACGGATCATCACCGGCGCGGCGTGCTTGATCATGAGCCACGGGCCGATCAGGTTGACGCGCAGGATCTCCTGCCACTGCTCCACCGTTTGTTCGAGGAGGGGGACGCGTCCTCCGCTGACGCCGGCGTTGGCGAAGGCGACGTCCAGCCCGCCCCACTCCGCCACGCAGCGGCCCACCGCGCGCTCTACCGCCGCCTCGTCGCCGGCGTCGGCGGCGAGCGCGATCGCGGCGCGGCCGGCCGCGCCGGCCTCGGCGGCCGCTGCCTCGAGGCCCTCGGCGGCGCGGTCCACGGCGAGCACGCGCGCGCCTTCGCGCGCGAAGAGGAGGAGGGCGGAACGGCCGATGCCGCTGGCCGCGCCGGTCACGATTGCCCGCTTGCCCTCGAGCCGGCCCACCCGCGCGGCGCTAGACACGCGCGTCGAGGATCGCGCGGGCGATGAGCCGCGCGCCCTCGTAGCACTTCTCGGGCGTCTCCAGGCTGTAGGCGAGGCGGATGAACTCATCGCCGCCGCCGTTGGGGAAGAAGGCGGGGCCCCCCGTGTACTGCACGCGCGCCTGCACCGCGAGCTCGGCCAGCCGCTTCTGGTCGGTGCCGGCGGGCAGGCGGATCCACAGGAAGAAGCCGCCCTCGGGCTTGCTGATCTGGGCGCCGCTCCCGTCCAGCACCTCGTGCAGGCCACGGAGCATCGCGTCCCGCTTGGTGCGGTAGACGTTGATGAGCAGGGCGACGTGCGGCTGGAGATGGTCGCGCAGGAAATAGGTCGCCACCCGTGACGCGAAGGGATTGACGCCGCCCCCGAAGAGGAAGCCCTGGAAGGCGGGGATCATCTCGGCGGGGGCGCAGAGCCAGCCGAGCCGGAAGCCCGCGCCGAGGATCTTGGAGACGGTCCCGGCCCTGATCACCCGCCCGCCCGTGTCGAGCGCGTAGAGCGACGGCAGATGATCGCCCTCGAAGCGGAGCTCGCCGTAGGCGTCGTCCTCCAGGATGAACGTGTCGAACTCGTGCGCGAGATCCACCAGCTCGCGGCGCCGCCGGAGGCTCATGGTGGGGCCGGAGGGGTTCTGGAAGTTGTCGATGGTGTAGATGAGCTTGCAGCGCGTGCCCTCGCGGCGCAGGCTCTCGAGCTGCCGCCGCGCCACGCTGGTCACCAGCCCCTCGTCGTCCACCGGTACGTCGAGGACCCGAGCGCCGTGGCGCCGGATGGTGTTGAGCGTGCCGGAGAAGGTCGGCGCCTCGCTGAGGATCGCGTCGCCCACGTCGACGAAAGCGCTGAACGCGAGCGACAGCGCGTGGCCCGAGCCGTTGGAGATGATGATGTTCTCGGGGCCGACCCGGAGCCCTTCGAAGAGCCCGTACTTGTGGCAGACCAGCTCTCGCAGGCCCTTGTACCCCTGCGCCTCGCCGTACGTGAGGGCCTGGGCGCCCTCCGCCTTGATCATGGCGGCGGTCGCCGCGACGATCCCTTCGTAGGGGAACGACACGGGATCGGGGTAGCCGCCCCCGAAATCGTAGAGCGCGCTCTGCACGGGCCGAGCGGGCTGCGCGGCCGGGCCGGTGCCGATGCGGGCGCGGGTGGAGAGGAGGTCGTGGAAGCGGGGCGTTGAAGGAGACGAAGCGGTCGCGGAAGTGGTCATGCGTCGAGCATAGCGGGCGCCGGCCCGTCAGGTCAACGTAGTGCGGCGCGTGCCGCGAGCACTTTGGCGCGGACCAGGTCGATGTGCAGGCGCAGGTGGAAGTGCGACTCCGCATGGGCGGGCGGGATGGGCAAGAGCCGCACCTGATGCTCGATATGATCCAGCAGCGTCACCAGGCGGTCGAGCTCCTCCGGGGGCTGCGGCGTGCACAGGGCAACATCGGTGTCGTGGACTTCCCGGTACCAGCGGTAGATCTTGCGGCGCGTCCGCCAGCGAAACGTGGGTGGGAGGATCTTGAACAGCGGAAAGAGGAGGGCGACCAGCGGCAGCAGCATGATCTTCATGCGGTCCACCAGCGTCGCGGCCCAGAACGGCAGGTAGCGGGCGAGGAAGGGCGGGCCGCTCTGGTGGAAGCGCAGCGCCTCCGCGCTCAGCGGGAAGTCGGTGAAGTCGGGCGAGGGGAACTGGCGCGGGCGCTCGAAGATGCCCGCGCGCCCGTGGATCTTCCTCGCGGCCACGAGGAGCAGATCGCTCAGCGCGGGATGGAAGTCCGGCCGCACTACCAGGCTCGCGGTGGGCGAGAGCAGCACGACCTCATGGCGGGGGATGTCGCGGTCGAGGTTCAACGCCCCCTCGGGCAGGGTGAGGCGGGAGAGAAAGGGAAACAGGCGCGTGTAGGCCTCGGCTCGCGCAAAGCTCAAGAGGACGACGTCCTGGACCGTCACCGCCTCGCGAACCGTTGCCGATTCCGGCGAGGCCACGAACACCGCGGCGTCGATCTCGCCCGCTCGGAGGGCGCGCACGGCGTCGAGGCCGGTCAGCGGCAGCAGGGTCGACGCCGGCGTGGTGACGCCGTTGGCGCGCAGGAGCATGTCCACGAGGGCGCGGGTCCCGCTCCCCTCGGGGCCGACCGCGATGCGGCGCCCGCGGAGGCCCCGCAGATCCTCGACATTCGCTCCGCCGCGGGCGAACACCCACAGCGGCTCGAAGTAGAGGCTCCCCAGCGAGGTGAGGTCCGCGTCGGCGGCGGCCGCGACGCCGCCCTGCACGAAGCCCACGTCCACGCCGGCGCCGGGGTCGGAGAGGAGCCGCACGTTCTCCACGGCGCCGGACGTGGGGCGAAGCGTGACCCGGATACCCTCGCGCGCCAGCTCGGCCTGGTAGCGCAGGCCGAACTGATGATAGGCGCCGTCGGAGCGGCCGGTCGCCATCACGATGTGGCGTGGGGGCGCGGGCTTGATGAACATGATCGCGACGGTGAACGCGATCGCGGTCAGGAAGAGGGCCGGGCCGAACACGAGCAGATACTCGCGCACCCGCCAGTGCCGCCAGTTCAACCCTCGGAGCATGGGGCCGTCTCAGCGCGTGGGCGATCGCTTCAGGAGGTCGCGGATCTCCATGAGGAGCTTCTCCTGGCCGGACGGCGCGGGGGGCACCGCCGCAGGGGGCTGGGAGCGGCGCATCTCGTTGATGCCCTTCACGAGCATGAACGTGGCCACCGCCACGCCGAGGAAGGTGACGATGGTGTTGATGAAGAGACCGTAGGCGAACACCACGGCGCCCGCGTCGCGCGCGGCCTTCACCGTCGCGTAGGTCTCCCCCTTGGGATTGCGGAGCATGAGGAAGAGATTGCTGAAGTCGGGGGCGCCGACCACCGCGGCGACGATCGGCATGAAGATGTTGTCGACGAGGGACTGCACCACCGCGCCGAAGGCGGCGCCGATGATGATGCCCACCGCCATGTCCACCATGTTGCCCTTGATCGCGAACTCGCGGAACTCCTTCAGCATGGGTCACCTCCGGGTGTGGATGGCAGCCGCCGCTATGCTACTGCATGTTGACCGGCTCCGACCACTCGGCTACCCTGCCCCCATGATGACACCCGCTGCGTCGCTCGCTCGCGCCGCCTCGCTCATCGTCTCGTGTGTGGCGCTCGCGCTGCTCGCGAGCGGCTGCCCGAAGCGACCCATGGTGCCGGCGGCGCAAGCGCCTCCACCGACGACGGCCGCGCCCGCGCCGGCGCCTGCTCCCGCCCCGGCGCCCAGGCCGGCCCCTGCCGCGCCCGCGCCGGCGCCTGCACCGACCCCTGCCGCCCCCGTGCCGCCCGCGGCCGCCCCTGCGCCGGCCGTGTTCACCCGCTAGTACCGCCCCCACCGCGCGCTGAAGGACATCCACTTCGACTTCGACCGCTCGAGCGTCCGTCCCGCGGACGCGAGAATCCTGGATGCGAGCGCCGCGTGGCTCAAGGCGAACCCCAAGCAGCTGCTGCTCATCGAGGGGCACTGCGACGACCGCGGGACGAGCGAGTACAACACGGCGCTGGGCGAGCGGCGCGCGCGCGCGGCCTCCGAGTATCTCGGCACCAAGGGAATAGACCGGGAACGCATCCTGCTCATCTCGTACGGGAAGGAGCGTCCCCAGTGCGAGGCCACGACCGAAGCCTGCCGCGCGTCCAACCGCCGGGCCGCCTTCCTCGTGAAGGAGAAGTAGGGGCGGGGTGACCTGCCCGCGCTGCCGCACCGACAATCGCGAGGGGAGCCGCTTCTGCTCGGCGTGCGGGGCCGCCCTCGATGCCGCCTGTCCGGCCTGCGGCTTCGCCGTGGAGCCGGGCAGTCGCTTCTGCGGGGGCTGCGGGCGCCCCCTCGGCGCCGCGCCCGGCGTGCCCGCGCGGCTGACCTCGCCCGACGCCTACACGCCCCGACACATCGCCGAGCGCATCCGCACCACGCGCCCGGCCGTGGAGGGCGAGCGCAAGCAGGTCACGGTGCTCTTCGCCGACATGAAGGGCTCGCTCGAGCTCCTCGCCGACCGTGACCCCGAGGAGGCGCGCGCGCTCCTGGACCCGGTGCTGGAGCTGATGATGGAGGCGGTGCACCGCTACGAGGGCACCGTGAACCAGGTCCTCGGCGACGGCATCATGGCGATCTTCGGCGCGCCGATCGCCCACGAGAACCACGCCATGCGCGCCGCCTACGCCGCGCTGCGCATGCAGGACGGGGTGGGTCGCATGGCCGCCACGCTGCGGCGCTCCCACGGCATCGACGTGCAGATCCGGGTGGGGCTCAACTCCGGCGAGGTGGTGGTGCGCTCCATCGGCAACGACCTTCACATGGACTACACCGCCGTCGGGCAGACCACCCATCTCGCCGCGCGCATGGAGAAGCTGGCGCGGCCCGGCACCATCCTGCTCAGCGGGGAGACGCATCGCCTCACCGAGGGCTATGTCGCGGTGCGCGCGCTCGGCCCGGTGCCGGTGCCGGGTCTTCCCGAGGCGGTGGAGGTGTTCGAGGCGATCGGCGCGGGGCCCGCCCGCTCGCGGCTCCAGGCGGCGGCGGCGCGGGGGCTCACGCGCTTCGTGGGGCGCGAGGCGGAGCTGGCCATGCTCGAGGCGGCGCTCGGCCGGGCGCGCGCGGGCCGCGGCGGGTTGATCGCCCTCGTGGGCGAGCCCGGCGTCGGCAAGTCGCGGCTCGCCCGCGAGATCAGCCAGACGCCGTGCGCGCGGGACTGGACGGTGCTGGAAGGCCGGCCGGTCGTGTACCGGAAGTCCACCGCGTGGATCCCGGTGCTGGAGATGCTGCGCGCCTACTTCCAGCTCGAGCCCGACGACGAGCCGACGACGGCGCGCGACAAGGTCACCGCGCGGCTCGCCGCGCTCGACCCCACGCTCACGGCGATGCGCTCGCCCCTCCTGGCCCTGCTCGAGCTGCCGGTCGCCGATCCGCCCTGGGAGGCGCTGGAGCCGCCGCAGCGCCGCCGCCATACCCTGGAGGCGCTCAAGAGCCTGTTCCTCCTCGAATCGCGGCGCGGCCCGCTGCTGCTCGTCTTCGAGGACCTCCACCGCGTGGACGAGGAGACGCAGGCCTTCCTCGACGGCCTTGTGGATCGGCTCGCCGACGCGCGCCTGCTCGTGCTCGTGACGTACCGGCCCGAGTATCAGCACGGCTGGACCAACAAGCCCGGCTACGCCCAGCTTCGCCTCGATCCCCTCGGCGAGGCGCCCGCGCGGCAGCTCGTCGACGTCCTGCTGGGCCCGGACCCAGGCCTCGATCCGCTGCGTGGCCTCCTCATCGAGCGCACCGAGGGCAATCCGCTCTTTCTCGAGGAGAGCGTGCGGGCGCTCGCGGAGACCGGGGTGCTCGCGGGCGAGCAGGGGGCCTACCGGCTCAGCGGCCCGCTCACCGCGGTACCTCCGCCCACCTCCGTGCACGCCGTGCTCGCCGCCCGTATCGATCGCCTGGACCCCACGGCCAAGCACCTCCTGCAGTGCGCCGCGGTGGTGGGGCGCGACGTGCCGTTCGCGGTGCTGCAGGCGGTGGCCGATCTGCCGCCGGACGTGCTCGGCATGGGGCTCGCGCGCCTGCAGGCCGCGGAGTTCCTGCACGAGACCCGGCTCTTCCCCGAGCGCGAGCACACCTTCAAGCACGCGCTGATCCAGGAGGTCGCGTACGCGAGCCTGCTCCACGACAGCCGGCGCGCGCTCCACGCGCGGATCGTGGAGGCGATCGAGGGGCAGTACGCGGGGCGGACGGTAGAGCAGGTCGAGCGGCTCGGCCATCACGCGTTGCGCGGGGGGCTCGACGATCGCGCGGTGGTCTATCTCCGCCAGGCCGGGCTCAAGGCAGCCACGCGCTCGGCTCACCGCGACGCCGTCGCGTTCTTCGAGCAGGCCATCGAGACGCTCGACCGGCTGCCCCCCACGGCCGAACGCCTCGCCCTCGGGGTGGACCTCCGGTTCGAGGCGCGCGCCTCGCTCGCCGCGCTGGGCGACTTCGCGCGCAACCTGGAGCACCTGCGCCGCGCCCATGCCCTCGCGGAGTCGGCGGGCGACGAGCGGCGGCTCGGCTGGACGTCGGCATATCTCGCGCAGTCGCACTACACGCTGGGCGATCAGGCGGCAGCCATCGTGGCGGCCACGCGAGCGCGCGAGATCGCCCAGCGGCTGGACGATTTGCCCATGCGCGTGGTCGCGATCGCGGGGCTGGGGCAGGCGTATCACGTCCTCGGCGAGTACTCCCGCTCGCGCGCCTTGTTCGAGGAAGCCCTCGGCGATCTCGAGGGCGAGCTCGCGGGCGAGCGCTTCGGGATGGCCGGCCTGGTCTCGGTGGCGACACGGGTCTGGCTCGTCAACAGCCTGGTGGGCATGGGCGACTTCGAGGCCGCCGTGGCGCGCGCGCGCGAGGCCATGCGCCTCGCCGAGCCGACCGATCATCCCTGGAGCGTCGCCGCCGCGCACGTCGCGCTCGGCTTCGCCCATCTCACGCGCGGCGACCTCGAGGCCGCCAGCTCCGTGCTCGAGCGCGGGCTCGGCCGGGCGCGTGACCTGAACATCACCGCGTGGCTGCCGATGTTGTCGTGCCAGCTCGGCCTCGTCTACGTGCGCCAGGGACGCGGGCCGGAAGGCCTGGCCCTTCTCGAGGACGGCGCGGAGCGCGCCGTCGCGCTCTCGATCCGGAGCCGCCACGCCCTCCGCCTGGCGTGGCTGGCCGAGGCTCTCCTGCGCGCCGGGCGCATCGAGGACGCGCGCGCAGCCGCCCTGCGCGCCCTTGACGCCGCGCGAGCGCACGGGGAGCGCGGCTACGAGGGCTGGGCCCTCTGGATGCTCGGCGAGGTCGCGCTGGCCGGGGGCGAGACGTCGACCGCGGTCGAGTACTACCGGGCCGCCCTGGACGTCGCGGGCCGCCTGGGCATGCGCGCGCTGGACGCGCACATCTGGCACGGCATGGGACGCGCGGCCGCGGCGGCCGGCGACGTGACCGCAGCCGAGGCCATGGCCGCGCGCGCCGCCCGCCGCTTCGCCAACCTGCGCATCGTGCCCCCGCCGGCGTAGCTAGAGGTCGCTC